>ERZ1740060.59-NODE-59-length-105923-cov-14.187762_pt1 | contig 105923 bp, 102 predicted proteins | sample MGYA00581743_ERZ1740060 | MGnify/ENA primary metagenome ERZ1740060 (study PRJEB43018, sample SAMN04849235) | marine metagenome | isolation source: floating plastic debris | place: Pacific Ocean | collected 2008-08-27 | study: EMG produced TPA metagenomics... | reverse complement strand
AGGTAGTCGGGCGTGCCGTCATCGTCCGTATCGTCATTGGTCGGGTCACCGTCCTCATCAACATCCTCGTCCGGGGTGTCGATGCCGTCACCGTCGTCATCGAAGTCCCGGTAGTTCACGTCCTCAGTACCGTCCGTGTCCGGTAGGTCGTTCGCGGGGTCGTCTATCTCGTCGTTCACATCGTAACCGTCGTCGACATCACTGCCCTCATAACCGTCGTCGAGACCGTCGTTGTCCGTGTCCGTACCCGTGAACTGCTGGTCCGGGACACCGTCGAAGTCAAAGTCGTTCCCTTCGTTGTTGTCCGCCACCAGGTCGTTGTCCGTATCGTCGTCCAGATAGTCCGGCGCATCCGCACCGTCCGTGTTCTCCGGGTCTATGCCCTCATCGCCCGTGCCCTCATAGGCATTGTCCAGTCCATCGCCGTCATCGTCAAGGCCCGTCGGTGGAACATAGCCCGCGGTGGGCTGTGCCTCGACGTTGTCCGGTATACCGTCATCGTCACTGTCGATGTCCAGATGGTCCGAACGGCCGTCACCGTCATTATTTAATGGATCAATTCCTTCATTACCATTCCCTTCGTAAGCGTCATCCAAACCATCATTATCAGCATCAGTACCACTTGGCGGTATGTAGTTATCCGCTGGCTGGCTTTCTACATTGTCCAAGATACCGTCATTGTCTGAATCAATATCCAAATAATCGGCCAGCCCATCACCATCACTATCCGGACAACTTACAGGGGCGATTTCAATGGATATTCTGCTTTCAGTCAAAGGTTCAGTGGTGAAAAATTCAACCGAGGTTGACGGTCCTACACCCAACCAGGAATATGATGTGTCATTATTAATTTGAGAATTAGTGGTATTTTCAACGGTATAGGTATTCCCATCCACAAGACTTATAACCCCAGTGGGCAAACTAGTATTTATAAGTTGATAAGGCACCCCATCAAGTGATGAAATACCATCTTTAATCATAGCGTTCAACCTAATGGAATGGCTAGCCTTTACTTGGACTGGAACCGTTCCCGAAAAGCTGAAAACCACAGGATGTTCTTTGCCAACGACGAAGTTCGAGGCGGAATCCGTACTAGCACCATCAACACTTACGATAACACTACCAGGAGGTAGGCCCCATTTGTCACTAACATCTACTCCGTCCCTTGATAGGCTACCATTTCTAATGCTTTGTCTAAAACTGAAATCATCCCCATTGAGCGATTCAAACTGTAGTACTCCACACTCATCCAAATCCAATATCCCGTCGTTGTCATCATCAATATCAAAAGCATCATTTACCCCATCATTATCGGTGTCCTGCGTAACTGATGATTGCGATACTTGAATATTGATTTTGTTATTATCTGGAGGGGTATTTTTTTCTACAAATCCTCTTCCATTTTCCTGTATTTCGTACTTATCTTCTAAGTCCGACACTTTTTCCCTAACTGAATAAGGAATATCTTCTTTTCCGATTAAAGGCTCGTTTTCAAATTTGATGAAGGAAGCGTTTGATAGGTATATAAAAAAAACACCCATGAAGAAAAGAAAGTGAAATACCTTCTTTCTAAATTTAGAGCTACTTATGTTTTCCATAAATGACAGTTTTGGTCAACTAATCACCATGGCTTTTTCGGTTGATTTTTGGAATAAGAATTGGGGCATTCTTGTCCAATACTATGGTTTTTATTCAAAGGGTATTGCCAAAAAACCTTACGACATAATTAAAACATTTGAAAGTTTTCACCTACTTTAATCGATGAAGTACCGTTTACCCAATATTACTTACCACATATATGGATACGTTTCTAACTTCACTTCGGATGACATGAGACCGAAATAAATCTTAACATTCATGAAAATTACTTTGCTTTTCTCAAAACGAAAGCGGAGTGTTACTTTTTTTGTCACTATTCTTTTAACAATTTGACCGGTTCTGTAATTCTTATGCAGCTTTGGATAATTACTTTATTTTTGCCCAAATTTTTTAAATGGATTTTAAGCAGGAAATCGCGCGCAGACGCACATTTGGCATTATTTCCCATCCAGATGCGGGGAAAACCACCTTGACGGAAAAACTGTTGTTGTTCGGGGGGGCCATTCAGGAAGCGGGCGCGGTAAAAAGCAATAAAATCAAAAAATCTGCGACCAGCGACTTTATGGAGATTGAACGTCAGAGAGGGATTTCGGTGGCTACTTCTGTTTTGGCATTTCGCTATAAAGACAAAAAGATAAATATTCTTGACACGCCAGGCCACAAAGATTTTGCGGAAGATACCTTTAGGACCCTTACCGCTGTAGATAGCGTAATCGTAGTGATTGATGTGGCCAAAGGCGTGGAGGAGCAGACCGAAAAACTCGTGGAAGTCTGTAGAATGCGCAATATTCCCATGATTGTTTTCATCAATAAATTGGACCGTGAGGGAAAGGACGCCTTTGACCTTTTGGATGAAGTTGAACAAAAACTGGGTCTTTCCATAACCCCGTTGAGTTTCCCCATTGGGATGGGTTATGATTTTAAAGGCATTTACAACATCTTTGAAAAGAACATAAACCTCTTTAGTGGGAACAGCAAACAGAATATTGAGGAAACTATTGCTTTTGATACAATTGAAAGTCCTGAGCTTGAAAATATCATAGGCGAATCATCTGCTCAAGAACTCCGGGATAACCTCGAACTGGTTCAGGGGGTTTATCCCAGGTTTGATAAGGCAAGTTATCTAAATGGGTTACAACAGCCTGTTTTTTTTGGTTCGGCGCTTAATAATTTTGGGGTAAGGGAACTATTGGACTGCTTTATCGATATTGCCCCAACTCCCCGAGCGAAAATGGCAGAAGAGCGACTTGTAGATGCAACAGAAACGGATTTCTCAGGATTTGTTTTTAAGATACATGCCAATATGGATCCCAAACATCGGGATCGTCTAGCGTTTGTCAAAATAGTATCGGGTCTATTTAAACGCAACACTCCTTATTTGCACGTTCGGCATGATAAAAAACTGAAGTTTTCCAGTCCCAATGCGTTTTTTGCCGAGAAAAAAGAAATTGTTGATGTCTCCTATCCCGGGGATATTGTGGGTCTACATGACACAGGAAATTTTAAAATAGGTGATACGCTTACCAGCGGCGAAAAACTCACTTATAAAGGGATTCCCAGTTTTTCACCAGAACACTTTCGATACATCAACAACGCTGACCCAATGAAGGCCAAGCAATTGAACAAAGGAATCAATCAATTAATGGACGAGGGCGTCGCACAGCTGTTCACTTTAGAAATGAACGGTAGAAAAGTAATAGGGACGGTCGGTGCGTTACAGTATGAGGTAATCCAATATCGCCTTGAACACGAATACGGTGCGAAGTGTTCCTATGAGAACTTCCCGGTACACAAAGCATGTTGGGTGGAACCGAGCGATACCTCCAACGAAGAATTCAATGAGTTTAAACGTGTAAAACAAAAGTTTTTGGCCTCAGATAAACAGGGGCAATTGGTTTTTTTGGCTGATTCTCCTTTTTCACTGCAAATGACCCAGCAAAAGTACCCGTCGGTGAAACTTCACTTTACCTCGGAATTCGATTAAGACGCTAGAAATCGGATTGGTTTTTTACGCTTCTCCTGTTGGGCCAAAATTCAAGGGAATTGTAGGTTGCTCGTAGTCCTTGATGGTTCCATGTGCCTTTTCAAATCGGGCCACATTATCATGTAAAGCTTTGAGAAATTTTTTGGCGTGTTGCGGGGTCAGGACAATTCTACTTTTGACCTTGGCTTTTGGTGCTCCGGGCATCATACTAATAAAATCGACCACAAACTCGGAGACAGAGTGGTTGATTATCGCCAAATTGGAATAAATACCTTCCGCAGTTTTCTCGTCCAGCTCTATATTGATTTGTTTTTGTTTTTGATTCTGATCAGCCATTCTTGCTAACTTTTGTGTAAAAGAAAACCCTGACCAAGAGATCAGGGTTTATCTTTATCTAGAATTTAAATTCCTCTTTTCGGGCCATGATTTCATCATATTCCTCTTTGGAACCTACAATGATGCTGTCATAATCTCGCATACCGGTACCTGCAGGAATTTTATGCCCCACAATAACATTCTCTTTCAAACCTTCCAAGGTATCGACTTTACCATTAACGGCAGCTTCGTTCAATACTTTAGTAGTCTCCTGGAACGAGGCCGCAGAGATAAAGGACTTGGTTTGCAAAGACGCACGGGTTATCCCTTGCAATATTGGGGTAGCCGTAGCTGCTACCGCATCCCTTGCGGTCACCAAATTTTTATCCTCCCTTCGTAAAATGGAGTTTTCATCGCGCAATTCACGAGCGGTAATTATCTGACCGGGTTTCAGATTTTCGGAATCTCCGGCATCTTCAATGACCTTCTTACCGAAAATCTCATCATTTTCGCGAATGAAATCGTCTTTGTGTACCAATTGATTCTCCAAGAACGTAGTGTCCCCTGAATCCTCAATTCGTACTTTACGCATCATTTGACGTACTACTACTTCAAAGTGTTTATCATTGATTTTCACCCCTTGAAGACGATATACTTCCTGTACTTCATTCACCAAGTACTGTTGTACAGCGGATGGTCCCTTAATGGCTAGGATATCCTCAGGCGTAATTGATCCATCGGACAAGGGCATACCCGCGCGTACATAATCATTTTCCTGAACCAAAATCTGGTTGGATAGTTTGACCAAGTACTTTTTGATTTCACCGGTTTTGGACTCGATGATAATCTCACGATTACCTCTTTTGATTTTTCCGAAGGAAACCACACCATCAATCTCGGATACAACCGCTGGGTTAGAAGGATTTCTAGCCTCAAAAAGTTCGGTTACCCGTGGAAGACCTCCTGTAATATCTCCAGCTTTTGCCGATTTACGTGGAATCTTCACCAAGATTTTTCCTTCTTTTATTTTATCCCCATCGTTTACCATAATGTGGGAACCAACAGGCAAGTTATAGGAACGAAGGGTTTCCCCTTTACCATCTTTTATCAAAAGTGTGGGAATAAGCTTTTTGTTTCTAGATTCAGAAATTACCTTTTCTTGGAAACCGGTCTGCTCATCAATCTCTACCTGATACGTGACACCTTGCTCAATATTCTCATAAGCAATCTGACCCGTAAACTCGGAAACAATTACCCCATTGTAGGGGTCCCACTGACAGATAACATCACCATTTTTAATGGTATCTCCATTTTTTACAAACAACTGCGAACCGTAAGGAATGTTGTTTGTACTCAATGTGATACCTGTATTTGCATCTACTACTTTGATTTCAGAGGTTCTGGAAATTACAATATTGGCTTTTTCGCCTTCACTATTTTCACCGACAACCGTTCTTAAATCCTCAATCTCCGCAACACCGTCAAACTTGGCCTGCAACTTATTGTCTTCAGAAATGTTCCCTGCTATACCTCCTACGTGGAACGTACGAAGCGTAAGCTGCGTACCAGGTTCACCAATAGACTGAGCTGCTACAACACCAACCGCTTCACCTCGTTGGACCATTTTATTAGTTGCCAAGTTTCGGCCGTAGCACAATACACAAATCCCTTTTGGGGCTTCACAAGTCAGTGGTGAACGCACTTCAACTTTTTCAATTGGAGCTGCATCCACTTTCTTTACATCTACCTCGGAGATTTCCTGGCCCGCTTTTAACAACAGTTCCTCTGTCAACGGATTATATACATCATTAAGCGACACCCTACCTAGGATACGTTCGCCCAATGTTTCTACCACCTCTTCATTTTTCTTTAAGGCTTCCACCTCAATACCACGTAGGGTACCACAATCCTCTATGTTAATAATGACATCCTGGGATACATCTACCAAACGACGGGTCAAGTATCCCGCATCGGCCGTTTTAAGCGCAGTATCCGCAAGACCCTTACGTGCGCCGTGGGTAGAGATAAAGTATTCCAAAATGGAAAGTCCTTCCTTAAAGTTGGAAAGAATTGGATTTTCAATAATCTCACCGCCACCGGCAGTCGATTTCTTGGGCTTTGCCATCAATCCGCGCATACCGGTCAACTGACGAATCTGTTCTTTCGAGCCCCTAGCTCCAGAATCCAACATCATATATACGGAGTTGAACCCCTGTTGGTCTTCTCGAATTCGCTTCATGGCCAATTCGGTCAACATAGCATTGGTGGACGTCCAAACATCAATAACCTGATTATAACGCTCATTATTGGTAATAAGACCCATGTTATAATTCATCATGATACCATCTACTTGTTCATTGGCATCGGAAATCATCTCATGCTTTTCCTTTGGAATAATGATATCACCCAGACTAAAAGAGAGTCCCCCTTTGAAGGCGAATTCATAACCCATGGTCTTTATTTTATCCAAGAACTCTGCTGTTGAAGGTACATCGGTCACGGCCAGAATATCACCGATAATATTTCGCAATGCTTTCTTGTTCAGAACGGTATTGATATAACCTGCTTGTTCAGGTACAACACTGTTGAACAGGACCCTTCCCACGGTGGTCTCGATAATTTGAGGTACCAATTCGCCTGCGTCATTGAAATCCTTGACCCTGACCTTGATACCTGCATTCAAATCCACCTGACCTTCATTAAAGGCTATCACAACCTCTTCATCTGAATAGAAAGTCAATCCTTCTCCTTTGATAGGCACTTCGGGAGTTGATTTTCTTTCTTTGGTCATGTAATACAGCCCCAATACCATATCTTGGGAAGGAACTGTAATGGGAGATCCGTTGGCCGGGTTCAAGATATTTTGGGAAGCGAGCATCAAAAGCTGGGCTTCCAAAACCGCTTCTGGTCCCAAAGGAAGGTGCACTGCCATTTGATCTCCGTCAAAGTCAGCATTGAACGCCGTACATGCCAATGGATGCAAACGAATTGCCTTTCCTTCTATAAGTTTGGGTTGGAACGCCTGAATACCCAAGCGGTGCAAGGTGGGCGCACGGTTCAACAGAACGGGATGACCTTTAATTACGTTATCCAAGATATCCCAAACCACAGGTTCTTTTTTGTCTATGATTTTTTTAGCCGATTTGACGGTTTTAACGATACCTCTCTCAATCAACTTGCGTATCACAAAAGGCTTGTACAGTTCAGCGGCCATATCTTTCGGAAGCCCGCACTCGTACAAGTTCATTTCGGGTCCTACCACAATTACTGAACGTGCTGAATAGTCCACACGTTTTCCAAGAAGGTTTTGACGGAAACGGCCTTGCTTTCCTTTCAGCGAATCTGAAAGGGATTTCAAAGGTCGGTTGGATTCCGTTTTCACAGCGGAAGCTTTTCTAGTATTGTCGAAAAGGGAGTCCACAGCCTCTTGTAACATCCTTTTTTCATTTCTGAGGATAACTTCTGGTGCCTTAATCTCCATCAATCGTTTTAAACGATTATTACGGATTATCACTCGGCGATAGAGGTCATTCAAATCCGAAGTGGCAAAACGACCGCCGTCCAATGGAACCAAAGGACGTAATTCCGGTGGAATAACAGGAATTACCTTCATGATCATCCATTCTGGGAGGTTTTCCCGGTTATCCTGTGATTCGCGGAAGGCTTCCACCACTTGAAGACGTTTCAATGCCTCGGTCTTGCGTTGTTTTGACGTTTCCGTATTTGCTTTGTGCCTTAACTCATAGGACAATTGTTCCAAATCGATTCTGCCCAATAGATCAATAAGGCATTCTGCGCCCATTTTAGCAATGAACTTATTGGGGTCAGAATCTTCCAAATATTGGTTTTCAGTTGGAATCGATTCCAAAATGTTCAAGTATTCCTCTTCGGTCAAGAAATCCATTTTGTTGATTTCCTCACCTTCTGGACCTTTGGCAATACCCGGTTGGATGACCACATATCTTTCATAATAGATAATCATATCCAACTTTTTGGATGGCAATCCCAAAAGGTACCCTATTTTGTTGGGAAGTGAACGGAAATACCAAATGTGTGCTACAGGCACCACCAAATTGATATGTCCCACACGGTCCCTACGTACCTTCTTCTCAGTGACTTCAACACCACATCGGTCACAAACAATACCACGATAACGGATTCGCTTGTACTTTCCACACGCACATTCATAATCCTTGACAGGACCGAAAATACGCTCGCAGAACAATCCATCACGCTCCGGTTTATGCGTTCTGTAGTTAATGGTCTCTGGTTTTAATACCTCTCCACGGGATTCTGCCAAAATTGACTCCGGTGAAGCCAAGCCTATGGAAATTTTATCAAACCTTTTTGGTACGTTGTTATCTTTTAATCTAGCCATAATGCTAATGCGATAATTATGATTAAAATGCTCTTAGTTAATTCTATTCTTCCAAACGGATATCCAAGCCCAAACCTTTAAGTTCGTGCATCAGTACGTTAAAAGATTCTGGCAATCCAGGTTCTGGCATAGTCTCACCTTTTACAATGGACTCATACGTCTTGGCCCTTCCGATGACATCATCCGACTTCACGGTCAAAATTTCACGCAAAGTTGAAGAAGCGCCATAGGCTTCCAAAGCCCACACCTCCATCTCACCAAACCGCTGACCACCAAACTGGGCTTTACCACCCAGGGGCTGTTGCGTGATCAAGGAGTATGGACCAATAGACCGGGCATGCATCTTATCATCTACCATGTGACCTAGTTTCAGCATGTAAATGACCCCTACTGTGGCAGGTTGGTCAAAACGTTGACCGGTGCCCCCGTCATATAGATAGGTGTGTCCAAATCGCGGAACGCCAGCTTCATCGGTCAAGGCATTGATTTGGTCCAAAGTAGCACCATCAAAAATTGGTGTTCCATACTTTCTACCCAATTTAAGTCCGGCCCAGCCCAATACGGTCTCATAAATCTGACCAATATTCATACGGGAAGGTACGCCAAGTGGATTCAAAACGATGTCCACAGGGGTTCCATCTTCTAAGAAAGGCATATCTTCTTGACGAACGATACGAGCAACAATACCCTTGTTACCGTGACGACCGGCCATTTTATCACCAACCTTTAGTTTACGTTTTTTGGCGATATACACCTTGGCCAACTTCATGATACCCGCAGGAAGTTCGTCACCAACAGAAATGGTGAATTTATCCCGTCTCAGGTTACCTTGGATATCATTGAGCTTGATTTTATAGTTGTGCAACAAGTCAGCAACCAAGGTATTGGTTTCGTCATCTGTCGTCCAGCTTCCGCTCACCAAGTGGGCAAAATCATCCACGGCATTCAACATTTTAACGGAATATTTCTTTCCTTTAGGCAGTACTTCCTCACCCAAGTCATTCATTACGCCTTGAGATGTTTTTCCACCTACCAATCCGAAAAGTTTTTCGACCAATATGTCCTTTAGTTGTTGAAACTTGACTTCATAATCCATTTCCAATCGGGAAATGGCCTCTTTATCCTCAGAACGCTTACGCTTATCCTTGATGGAACGGGAGAAGAGCTTCTTATCGATGACAACCCCTCGCAGCGAAGGGGAGGCCTTTAAGGAAGCGTCCTTGACATCACCCGCTTTATCACCAAAAATAGCACGAAGCAGTTTTTCTTCTGGAGTTGGGTCCGACTCTCCTTTTGGAGTAATCTTACCGATAAGGATATCGCCTGGTTTTACTTCTGCCCCAATTCGTATCATTCCATATTCATCCAAATCTTTGGTAGCTTCTTCAGATACATTGGGAATGTCATTGGTCAATTCCTCGGCTCCTAATTTAGTATCTCTAACCTCCAGTGCATATTCGTCGATATGGATGGACGTAAAGATATCTTCACGAACCACTTTTTCTGAAATCACAATGGCATCCTCAAAATTATACCCTTTCCAAGGCATAAAGGCGACCTTCATGTTTCTTCCAAGGGCCAATTCTCCCGCCTGTGTGGCGTATCCTTCACAGAGGACCTGTCCTTTTTTTACTTTGTCCCCTTTTCTTACAATCGGTTTTAAGTTGATGGAAGTACCTTGGTTCGTTTTTCTAAATTTCACCAATTCGTACGTTTTGGAGTCTTCCTCAAAACTGACCAACCTTTCTTGTTCACTTCTCGAATACTTGATAGTGATCTTATGTGCATCTACATATTCCACGACGCCATCGCGTTCAGCGTTTATCAATACCCTAGAATCAGTAGCTACCTGTCTTTCCAAACCTGTTCCCACTATAGGAGAATCGGGACGTAATAATGGTACGGCCTGACGCATCATATTCGAGCCCATCAAGGCACGGTTCGCATCGTCATGCTCCAAGAAAGGAATCAAGGAAGCGGAGATGGAAGCAATCTGATTCGGTGCCACATCGGTATAATTCACTTCGCTGGGATCCACAACTGGGAAATCCCCTTCTTCCCGGGCAATGACTTTATCAGAATCTATTTGCCCATCTTCTTTCATTGGAATATTGGCCTGAGCTATTTTCATTCCTTCCTCTTCCTCAGCACTTAGATAGGTAAACTCTTTGGTGTTCACTTTTCCTTCTTCTACCTTTCTGTAGGGGGTCTCCAAGAATCCCATGGGGTTTACTTTGGCAAAAACACCCAAAGAGGAAATCAAACCAATGTTCGGTCCTTCGGGGGTTTCAATCGGGCAAAGTCTTCCGTAATGGGTGTAGTGAACGTCACGAACCTCAAAACCTGCTCTTTCCCGGGAAAGACCACCAGGTCCAAGTGCGGATAGTCTTCTCTTGTGGGTAATCTCGGCTAATGGGTTGGTTTGATCCATAAACTGAGATAACTGGTTTGTACCAAAAAACGAGTTGATTACTGAAGACAAGGTCTTTGCGTTGATCAAATCGATTGGGGTAAACACTTCATTGTCACGAACATTCATTCGCTCGCGAATGGTACGTGCCATACGGGCCAAACCGACACCAAACTGTTGGGACAATTGCTCTCCAACGGTTCTTACACGACGGTTGGACAAGTGATCGATATCATCAATTTCCGCTTTGGAGTTTATCAACTCGATCAAATATTTGATGATGGTGATGATATCTTCCTTGGTCAAAACTTGTTTGTCCATTCCAATATCAAGACCCAATTTTTTATTCATTCGATAACGCCCAACTTCTCCTAAATTGTATCGTTGGTCCGAGAAGAACAGCTTGTCGATGATTCCACGTGCAGTTTCCTCATCGGGTGGTTCTGCGTTACGCAATTGTCGGTAAATGTGCTCCACCGCTTCTTTTTCAGAATTGGTAGGATCTTTTTGGAGGGTATTATAGATAATGGCATAATCCGATTGCGAACTATTCTCTTTGTGAAGGAGAATGGTTTTTACATCGGCATCCAAAATCTCATCAACATGCTCTTTTTCAAGAATGGTATCGCGATCAAGAATGATTTCATTTCTTTCTATGGAAACCACTTCGCCAGTATCTTCATCCACGAAATCTTCGTGCCAGGTATTCAAGACCCTTGCCGCCAATTTTCGGCCCAACACTTTTTTGAGTCCAGCTTTAGAAACCTTTATTTCCTCAGAAAGGTCAAAAATCTCTAAAATATCCTTGTCCCTTTCGTATCCTATGGCACGGAACAGCGTTGTAACGGGTAACTTTTTCTTTCGGTCGATATAGGCGTACATCACGCCGTTGATATCGGTAGCGAATTCAATCCAAGACCCTTTAAAAGGAATTACTCTTGCTGAGTATAATTTGGTTCCGTTTGCATGAAACGACTGCCCAAAGAATACGCCTGGGGACCTGTGCAACTGTGAAACGACCACCCTTTCAGCGCCATTAATCACGAATGTACCACTAGGTGTCATATACGGGATAGTACCTAAGTACACATCCTGGACTATGGTCTCAAAATCTTCGTGTTCTGGATCGGTACAGTATAATTTTAAGCGTGCTTTTAAAGGTACGCTGTAGGTCAATCCTCTCTCAATACACTCTTGGATGGAGTACCTGGGAGGGTCAATGAAATAATCCAAAAATTCCAACACGAACTGGTTTCTGGTATCCGTAATTGGAAAATTCTCCATGAAGGTGTTGTAGAGCCCTTCATTTCCTCTCTCGTCAGATTTGGTCTCAAGTTGGAAAAAATCCTGAAACGATTTAATCTGAATGTCCAAGAAATCCGGGTATTCCGGTATGTTCTTAGCGGATGCGAAATTTACTCTTTCAGTCTGATTTGTGAACATCAATGGACAATTTTTGATAGTGAATTCTCTAGTGGGTCATGTGTGCCATCACACATTGCTGTAAAAACAGGCTAAGGTCTAACCATTTTATGGAAAGACCTTAACCCAATTTGTATGGTAAAAGCTACTATTTAAGCTCAACTTCTGCTCCTGCTTCTTCCAAAGATTTTTTGATACCTTCTGCTTCGTCTTTAGCAACTCCTTCCTTGACGGCTTTAGGAGCACTATCAACTATTTCCTTAGCATCTTTTAATCCAAGACCTGTAAGTTCTTTAACCAACTTGACTACAGCCAATTTAGAACCACCTGGTGCTTTAAGGATCACATCAAATTCTGACTTTTCTTCGGCGGCTTCTTCACCACCTCCAGCAGCGGCACCACCTCCAGCAACTGCAACGGCCGCTGCAGCAGGCTCAATACCGTACTCTTCTTTTAGAATGTCGGCCAACTCGTTTACCTCTTTTACGGTCAAGTTAACCAACTGTTCTGCAAAATCTTTTAAATCTGCCATTTTTCTATCGTTTAATCAAATTTTTAATATATACTTAGTTATTGTGCGCGAATTATTTTTCAGAAAGGGTTTTAAGGATACCCGCCAATTTACCACCTCCGGACTTAAGACCTGAAATCACGTTTTTGGCCGGGGATTGTAACAATCCAATGATATCCCCGATAACTTCCTCTTTGGACTTGATATTTACAAGTGCATCCAGGTTTTCATCCCCTACGTAAACAGCTTCTTCAATAAAAGCTCCCTTAAGTAAAGGTCTATCGGATTTCTTTCTGAAGTTTTTGATAAGTTTTGCCGGAGCATTCCCGGTTTCAGAGAACATCAAAGATGTATTGCCTTTCAACACTTCTGGAAGTTCACCAAACTCCTTATCTGAAGCTTCCATTGCTTTTGCAAGCAAGGTATTCTTCACTACTGCAAGCTTAATGTTCGCCTTGAAACATGCTCTTCTAAGGTTAGAAGTAGCGACAGCGTCCAAACCGGAAATATCAGCCAAATAAATATTGGCATTATCGGCCAACTGTGCAGTCAAGTCCTCTATTACGATTGCTTTTTCTTCTCTTGTCATAATTAAATTATTGAGCTACCAGTTATTAAACTGCTTTTGGATCTAATTGAACACTGGGGCTCATTGTGCTGGAAAGGTAAATACTCTTCATGTATACCCCTTTTGCTGCAGCGGGCTTCAGCTTCACCAAAGTATCAATCAATTCTTTAGCGTTTCCAGCGATTTTATCGGCTGAAAAAGATGATTTACCAATAGCTGCATGCACAATTCCAGTTTTATCCACTTTAAAATCTATTTTACCTCCCTTAACATCGGTTACAGCTTTCGCTACATCCATTGTCACAGTTCCGGTTTTTGGATTGGGCATCAAACCTCTTGGTCCTAAAATTCTACCTAAAGGTCCAAGTTTACCCATTACACTAGGCATGGTTATAATGACATCAACGTCAGTCCAACCGCCTTTGATTTTATCCAAATATTCATCCAACCCCACAAAATCAGCACCGGCTTCTTTAGCTTCTGCCTCTTTGTCCGGGGTCACCAATGCTAAAACCTTTACTTCTTTACCTGTTCCGTGAGGAAGTGTTACCACACCACGAACCATTTGGTTGGCTTTTCTGGGGTCAACCCCCAAACGAACTGCCAAATCAACGGAAGCGTCAAATTTTACATTGGTAATTTCTTTTATTAAAGCTGAAGCTTCTTCCAAGGAATACAATTTACTCCTATCAATTTTGGAATGGGCTTCTTTTTGCTTTTTCGTCAATCTTGCCATTATAAAAGTGCTTTACGATTAAAAAGGTCTTTTTCCAGATACCTTAAGACCCATAGACCTTGCCGTACCCGCAACCATATTCATTGCAGATTCAACAGTAAATGCATTTAAATCGGCCATTTTGTCCTCAGCAATTGCTTTTACTTGATCCCAGGTCACATTACCTGATTTTACCCTGTTAGGTTCGCCAGATCCTTTTTTAATCTTCGCTGCTTCCATCAATTGAACTGCCGCGGGTGGTGTTTTTACAACAAACTCGAAAGACTTGTCTTTGTAAACGGTGATAACTACCGGCAATACTTTGCCTTGTTTGTCCTGCGTACGCGCATTAAACTGCTTACAGAACTCCATAATGTTAACACCAGCAGCACCTAAGGCGGGTCCAACCGGTGGCGATGGATTCGCAGCACCTCCCCTAACTTGTAATTTAACTACCTTATCTACTTCTTTTGCCATTGTTTTTAATTAAATGTAAAAGTGTGTCAATTGGAAGCAACACCACTTTTAATATGTAACAGCTCTATTATTCTTCAGTCTTCAGAAATCAGTATTCAGACATCAGATATCTGACCACTGAAATCAGGTTATATTTTTTCTACTTGCATATAACTGAGTTCCAATGGTGTTTTTCTTCCGAAAATCTTCACCATCACCTCTAGCTTACGCTTTTCTTCGTTGATTTTCTCGACAGTTCCATTAAAACCATTGAAAGGTCCATCAATAACCTTTACAGTCTCGCCTAGAACAAATGGAATCGCAACATTGTCTGTATTCACTGCCAACTCATCCACTTTTCCAAGCATTCTATTTACCTCAGACTTTCTCAATGGTACAGGATCTCCTCCTTTGGTTTCACCTAAAAATCCAATTACATTGGTGATAGATTTTATAATGTGAACCATTTCACCCCCTAAATTGGCCTTAATCATGATATACCCAGGAAAGTAAACCCTTTCCTTGTTGATTTTCTTACCATTTCGGATTTGGACCACTTTTTCCGTTGGGACCAAAACATCCTCTAGATAATCACCAAATCCATTTCGCTCTACTTCACTCTCAATGTAGCCTTTGATTTTATTCTCTTGGCCACTGACAGCTCGTACTACATACCATTTTTTCTCAAGAACTTCTGACATACCGAACTATCCTATTACTTGTTCAAAATACAATGTGATCAATTTGCTGAACAACGAATCCACCCCCCAGGTAGCTAGGGCAAAAAGAATGGAAAAAACGGCTACAACCACCATAAGATTGGAAGCCTTTTCCCGGTTTAACCAGGTTACATTGTTTTTCAATTCTTCGAAAGACTCTTTTACGTATGTCAACATAACAATAACTGTATTTTCTGGCATGCTTCGACCTCGCTCAGCACAGGCTTCGGAGAGACCCACATGCTCTATCTATTCTTTGCACCGGAGGAGAGACTTCCCTGGACTACGCTCGGGATAAACTTCCCGTCTCATCGACTTCCGTAATTTTATTTAGCACGGGAGGAGAGACTCGAACTCCCGACACCTGGTTTTGGAGACCAGTGCTCTACCAACTGAGCTACACCCGTTTATATTTACACTGAAAGGTATCCGCCATTAGACGGACACCCTTTCGTGCAATACCTTATATAATCTTACTAATCTAGGATTTCCGTTACCTGACCAGCACCTACGGTCCTACCCCCTTCGCGTATAGCAAAACGTAGACCCACACTCAATGCGATAGGCTGAATCAAATCAACTGTAATCGTCAAGTTGTCACCAGGCATAACCATTTCAACTCCATCAGGAAGATTGATGTTTCCTGTTACGTCAGTTGTACGAACGTAGAACTGAGGACGGTAGTTGTTGTGGAACGGCGTGTGACGACCACCTTCTTCTTTTTTAAGGATATACACCTCAGCTTTGAACTTAGCGTGTGGCTTAACAGATCCTGGCTTACAGATTACCATACCTCTTTTGATATCGGATTTTTCAATACCTCTCAAAAGGATACCAACATTGTCTCCCGCTTCACCTCTATCCAAAATCTTACGGAACATTTCTACCCCAGTAATTGTAGAAGCAAGTTTTTCTGCACCCATACCGATGATATCAACAGCATCTCCTGTATTAGCAACGCCAGTTTCGATACGACCCGTTGCAACAGTACCCCGACCAGTAATGGTGAATACATCCTCAACAGGCATCAAGAAATCCTTATCGATATCTCTTTTTGGAAGCTCGATCCACTCATCAACAGCGGCCATCAATTCCATTACGGTGTCAACCCATTTTTGCTCACCGTTCAAGGCACCTAGTGCAGAACCGGAAATAACAGGACCGTTGTCACCATCGTACTCGTAGAAAGAAAGCAATTCTCTCACTTCCATTTCAACCAATTCCAAAAGCTCATCATCGTCGACCATATCCACTTTGTTCAAGAAAACAACAATACGTGGAATACCTACCTGACGACCTAAAAGGATGTGCTCACGAGTTTGTGGCATAGGACCATCGGTCGCAGCAACAACTAAAATGGCACCATCCATTTGGGCAGCACCAGTTACCATGTTCTTTACATAATCCGCGTGACCTGGACAGTCAACATGAGCGTAATGACGGTTCTCGGTTTGATACTCTACGTGGGATGTATTAATTGTAATACCTCTTTCCTTTTCTTCAGGAGCATTGTCGATAGAATCGAAGCTACGAAGTTCAGAGAGACCGGCGTTTGCCAATACTGTGGTAATCGCAGCAGTCAATGTAGTTTTACCATGATCCACGTGTCCAATAGTACCAATATTTAAGTGCGGTTTGGAACGATCAAAAGTTTCCTTTGCCATTTTTAAATAATTTTAATCTTAGTTTATATTAGTGTACAAATCGTTTTCGAGCCAATGACGGGATTTGAACCCGTGACCTCTTCCTTACCAAGGAAACGCTCTACCCCTGAGCTACACCGGCGTAAAGTTTTGAATCGACCACCTTTAAAATTCCTTTTATAAGGAAGAGATTCCTGTCTTCACTTCGTCTGCGCTCAGTGCAGGCGCAGTAAATGATATTTCTATCATTTTTTGAGCGGGAGACCGGGTTCGAACCGGCGACATTCAGCTTGGAAGGCTGACGCTCTACCAACTGAGCTACTCCCGCAATTTTTTGGATTTAAATCCAATGAATCCAATATGTCAAAAGACCTTTTTAACCTTCGTTTCGAATGGCCCGAGTGGGGAGAGCAGGATTCGAACCTGCGAAGGTGAAAACCAACAGATTTACAGTCTGTCCTCGTTGGCCGCTTGAGTATCTCCCCGTCTTATATTCAGTGACTTAAGAGCCGGTAGAGGGACTCGAACCCACGACCTGCTGATTACAAATCAGCTGCTCTAGCCAGCTGAGCTATACCGGCCTTTACAGCCTTTTTTAAATAAAAAAAGCCCGTTATTTCTAACGGACTGCAAATGTAGCGTTTTATTTTTTTAATCAAAATAATTTTAAAAAATTTTTGGTCAGGCTTTGGTGCGCAATTTTTCCTTCTTTTTTACCAGCTGTCTTTCAAGGGAACTGCATGCAGAATCCACTGCTTCTTCAAAGGATTTACACTGCTTTTTCACCATAAATTTATCTCTTGGGACCAGCAATTTAATCTCCACAATCTTATTTTCTTTTGCGCTTGTATTTTCGACTTTTAGGTACACATCCGAGCTGATTACCTTATCATAGAACAGATCTAATTTATCCATTCGTCTTTTGACAAAGTCAATCAATTTACCATCCGCCACAAAATTTACAGATTGTGTATTTACTTCCATACAATGTTTGTTTTTAAGCCACCAAAAAAAGGTAGGCAGGTTAAACTTAACAAGAACTTTATGTCTTGTTTCTTGGATGGGCCTTGAGGTGTGCCTTTTTTAACTCGGCTATATTGTTGTGGGTATACACCTGTGTAGACGCCAAACTGGCATGGCCCAGTAACTCTTTCACAGCATTCAAATCGGCTCCTTTATTAAGCAAATGCGTCGCGAAGGTATGCCGGAGCACATGCGGACTCTTTTTTACTTTAGGAGATACTAAACTAAAATACTTATTTATGGTGCGATAAACAAGTGTTTCATAAACTTTACGGCCACCTTTTGTCAAAAACAAATAGGTTTCGTCCTGGATATTTTTAAGATAAGAACGCTCTTTTAGATAGCTAAGGAGTAGAGAGGATATACTGGGCAGCAAAGGAAGGATTCGTTCTTTTCTCCTCTTCCCAAGTACTTTAATCGTATTGTTGGCGTAATTGATATCATCCATTTTAATATTGACCAGTTCTGTTCTTCGAATCCCAGTGGCGTATAATATTTCTATTATGAGTCTATCGCGCTGACCTTCAAAGTCATCCTCAAACGGTATTGATCGGAATACTTCTTCCATTTCCTTTTCAGAGAAGGGCACTTCTACCTTTTTGTCTGTTTTTAAAGCTCTGTGAATCTTAAGTGGGGATGAAACAATCTGTTCGGTTTTTTGGAGAAACTTGTAATACGCGTTCAGGGATGATATTTTCCTATTGATGGTCCTATTGGACAACCCACTTTCGGATAACTGTACAATCCAACTCCTTATAAGGGGATAATGGGCTTCGTCAATATCCGCTAAGTCAAATTCCTTGAAACAGAACCCGGCAAACCTTTCAATATCTTTTTTGTATGCGGTCACCGTGTGTTGAGAATAATTTTTCTCTAGCTTGAGATAATCTGTAAAGGCTTCCAGAAACATATTTCAAAGGTATCAAAAGACTTCAAAAAAAATCCCCCGTGGTTACACCACAGGGGACTCTATATATGTTTTGAGATAAAACTTTAAATCTCTTCACTGTCTCTTAGACCTTGAATGTACTGTGCTTTCTGCACAATGGCTCTCCGCCTCACAGAAGGTTTAGTATATTGTTGTCTAGTGCGCAGTTGGCGCATAGTACCGGTTTTATCAAACTTGCGCTTAAATCGTTTTAAAGCTCTATCGATGTTCTCTCCTTCTTTAACTGGTATTATTAACATGGGCAACAACCTCCTTTCTTTAAAAATTTAGATGGCAAAGATAGGACTTAATTTCAAATACCGAAAAAAGATTCATGAAATTAATCCTGTACTACGGGGGCAAAGCTCTTGTTATCTATCATAATTTTAGCGAGAATTTCCTGTAAGATTTCAGAAGTCCCGCCGCCAATTCGACCCAATCGACTATCTCTTAGCATTCTGGCCAAGGGATATTCTTCCATATACCCGTAACCGCCCAACATTTGAAGACAACCATCTATTACAGTATCTGCCATTTTAGTGGACCTGTATTTTGATATGGTCGCTTCTTTTACCGAATAGACTCCTTGGTTCAACTGTTCGGCAACCGAGTAATTGTAATTTTTACAAACTTCCATTTCCGAGGTGAGCTCCACCATGGTATGCCGCAGCGCTTGCAAGCTGTCCAAAGATTTTCCAAAAGCGGTACGCTCTTTCATGTATTCCAAAGTATACTCCAGGGCATGCTCGGCCCTGGCATGTGCATTAATACCCATCACCAATCTTTCCAAATCAAAATGCTGCATGAGGTATGAAAAACCCTTGTTTTCCTCACCCATTAGATTTTCTAAGGGTATTTTTACATTATCGAATGCAATTTCTGCGGTATCAGATGCCCTCCAACCCAATTTATCGAGTTTCGTCGCGGTGACACCTGGAGTATCGCGTTCTATTAAAAAGATACTAATTCCCTTATTTCCCTGGTCTGGGATGGTTTTGGCCGAAACTATCATGTAGTCACTGTAAAAACCATTGGTTATAAACGTTTTCGAGCCGTTAATAAGGTAGTGATCTTCCATTTTGACCGCGGTGGAACGCATACCTGCCACATCGGAACCTCCAAAGGGTTCCGTGATGCATAGACATCCTATTTTGTCCCCCATGATGCTCGGAGCCAAATACTCATTCTTGATACGCTCATCGCCCTCTGCATTCAAATGGGTCATCGCCAAGTAAACATGGGCCCAAATAGCGGCGGCAAAACCTCCTGAATTGATTTTTTGAAGTTCTTCCAATAGGATAACGGTGTAAAAAAAGTCCAAATCCAAGCCTCCATAGGTTTCTGGATAAGCAAGTCCCAAATACCCCATTTCCCCAAACTTTTTCCAAATTCCCCGATCAATGGTGCCTGTCCGTTCCCAATCATCTACAAAAGGAACCACTTCTTTCTGTAAAAAGTCTTTTAAACTGTCGCGAAACAGTTTATGTTCTTCATTGAAATACTTATTGTTCATAGCAATTATTCGTCATTTGACAGGGACAAATATAGCCCAATTCTAGTAATCTTGTCCTTGGGGAACCCTTTAACCAAACCAAGTTCATCCAAAGAATCCAAAGGTCCGTTCTCATTTCGGTACGCCACGATTCGCTTTGCAGTATTCTCCGTGATGTAAACAAGCTGGCTCAATTCTTCCCAGGTTGCCGTGTTGATGTTGATTTTCTGAATTTTTGGGAGAGCGATCACCTGAAATTTTCTCAGAACCCGCTCTGCCACCTCCGGTTCCAAACCATACACTTCATAAAGCTGTTCGTTGACCAGAAACCCTCCCAATCTATCCCTAAATTTTACAATTCTCGCAGAGAGCTTTTGTCCCACACCAGAAATCTGCCTGAGCTCTTGGGCGGTAGCTTGATTTAAATCAATCATTTCAGACTTCTTTTTGAAACGGGCACTGGTTTTCGCCTTGACCGCTCCAGCCTGGTTTTCCAAAACCCAATCCGGAAATTTGAAATAAGGCGATATCGACTGTAGCAAGGAGTCTGAAATTTGGGTCACCTTTTGAAAATCTGCAGCGGAATTAACATATTTACCGGTTTTCCTAAATTCCAACAATCGGTCAATCTCTGTGGTGGACATTCCTAAGGTATATCCTTTGAAGTCTGTTATAAAATTGGGATTGAACGGATAAATTTTGGGAGCTTTTGGTAGCAGTGCCAAAGTTTTTAGACTATCAACCTGTTGTTGTGCCCGATTGTCCAAAACAATCCCTGCTTCAGCCTCAGAATTGGTGGTTTTTATGACCCAATAGAACGACTGAAGAAGGACAAGTAAAACCACCAAATAGAAGATGCCGTTCTGTTCTTGTTTGGTGAACTGAAAGAAAGCTTTAAAATTTTTCAAGAATTATGCTATTTCCGTATGGTTTTGATAGCCGCGACATATTTGGTGAGCTCATCCCTTACTTTCGGTGCCAAAATTACCAAACCAATCATATTTGGTACCATCATGGCAAAAATCATGGCATCGGAAAAACCAACCACAGAGCCAAGACCAGCCGCAGAGCCAATAACAACGAAAAGACAGAATATTGCCTTGTAGACGTATTCCATTTTCTTGTTCCTTCCGAACAAAAAAGCCCATCCTTGGTAACCATAATAGGACCAGGATATCATAGTACTGAACGCAAATAATACCACGGCAATGGTAAGCACATAGGGGAACCATGAAATCACTGATTCGAAGGCACCTGAGGTCAACAAGATGGCCTGTGCATCATTCAAGGTGGCATTTTCTGGGTTTACATTCCCAGTAATAATGAGAACCACGGCGGTCATTGTACAAACTACCACAGTATCGACAAAGGGTTCCAACAAGGCGACCATACCTTCTGATGCCGCATATTTGGTCCTTACGGCAGAATGCGCTATAGATGCAGAACCTACGCCGGCTTCGTTGGAAAAAGCAGCTCTACGGAAACCTTGTACCAAAACGCCAATGGCTCCTCCTACCACGCCTTCAGGACTAAAAGCCCCGTTAATAATTTGCATAAAGGCATCACCGATCATGTCGTATCTCGCCACCAGGACAAAAATAGAGGCACCCACATAAATCACCACCATGAATGGAACAATCTTATCTGTAACCTTGGCAATTTTCTTTATCCCTCCTATGATTACAATTCCCACAAAAACGGCCATAACGATACCGAAAAGCCAACCTCGCTGGTAGAGAAAGGAATTTTCACCTCCGGTCATGTGCTCCACCAACTGAAACGCTTGATTTACCTGGAACATATTCCCACCTCCAAACGAACCGCCGATCACAAAAATGGCGAACAAAACGGCTAAAACTTTACCTAACTTCTCTAGTCCCTTTGTCTTTAGACCTTTGACCAAATAGTACATAGGGCCACCATATACGGTTCCGTCAGCTTCTATATCCCTATATTTCACACCTAGAGTACATTCCACAAATTTCGAAGCCATTCCCAGAAGTCCGGCAACAATCATCCAGAATGTTGCGCCAGCACCTCCAATGGAGACCGCTATGGCCACACCCGCGATATTACCCAGTCCAACGGTACCGGAAAGTGCGGCGGTCAGGGCTTGAAAATGAGAGACCTCCCCGCTATGGCCTTCCACCGCGATAGTTTCCCGAATGTCATCTCCTGGTGTGGGATCCCCTTTCATCGGAAGGGCTTCATGATGGTCAAGTTCATCATACTTCCCGCGAACAATGTTAATAGAGGTAAAGAAGCCCCTGAAATTGATCAGTTTAAAATAGAAAGTGAAATAGGTCGCACCAATAATCAATGGGAACAAAACCCAATACACACTAATATCTTCGGTAAAAGGAATCTGATAGAAAATAAAGTCGACAAACCATCCCGTTGCGTTTCCAAAAGCTTCATCGATTTGTTGGTCCAGACCTTTCTCCTGGGCAAAAGTGCAAATGGGCAGTAACAAGGTGAAAATTGACAGAAGTCTATGCTTCATAATTTGTAAAGTTTGGTATGTTAAATTGATGTAAAGGGGGCAATATCCTAAAAAAAAACAACGGAGTCAAATTATCACGCTGTTAAACTACCCTATCTTGAACATATGGTTGAGTTTGTCAATTTGCTCTGCCCTTCCGAGAACGATGACTTTTCCTTTGGGTTCCAATATCAAATCGGCCTCGGGATTAATGAGGTAATTTCCTTTGGGATCGATATAACCGATAATGGTACAACCTGTCTTCCGCCTCAAATCCAAATCCCGTATGGAACGACAATCTATCTGATTGGTCAAATCTTCTATCTCCACTTCTTCCAGGTTGGTCGTGTGTTCTCCTTCTATGGACAAATGGTTGATAAACGTTATTAAATCGGGCATGACCACCAGAGATGCCATGTGATCGCCACCAATTTTATCTGGCATGATTACCTTATCTGCGCCTGCCAGTTGGAGTTTGGTCAATGAATTTAATTGGGAGGCCCTACTAATGATAAACAGTTTTTTGTTCAATTGCCTGGCCGATAGTACAATGAACAAGTTCGCGGCATCGTCAGGCACGGCCGTTATGAGGTATTGGGCTCGGTCAATGCCCGCTTCCAAAAGAACTTCATCTTCATTGGCATCACCTTCCACAAAAAGTATTTCGCCTTCATGCCTTTCAATCACTTCTCTATTTTTTTCGATGACAACAAAAGGTTTTTTGTAGGCTTTTAATTTATCCGCAGCCTGCATGCCATTTCTTCCAAAACCACAGACGACAATGTGGTTTGATAGGGCCTCAATCTTTTTTTTCAATTTTTTCTTCTTTAAGGTTTGAAGTGAACTCCTTCCCAGGAGATATTCGGTAATCACGGAAATTGCGTAACCGAAGATGAAAACACTGGTAACAATTAAAAATACGGTAAAAATCTTAGCATTGGCATCCAAAGGTTTAACTTCGGAAAATCCGACGGTGGTCACCGTAATGATGGTCATATAAACGGCTTCTATCCAAGTAAAATCAGAAAGCAGTTTATAGCCCAGCACACCAAATGAGAGCACCAAAATCATCAAAAAGAGCGCAAGAACAATTTTAGAACGTAAAAGTCTCACCATGGCTAGAGGTCAAAAACTGAAGTTCGCTTCGTGTATATCAAATCCTTTATTTTCAACCAGAACGCTATGAACAGATATAGGGCAAAGCCAAATCCCAAAGTGGCGAAGGTCAGGTAGATAAAGGTAATGCGCACGACCCGGGCCCGAATACCCATTCGCTCTGCAATACGCCGACATACTTCAAAACCCCTTTTTTGGAAATAGTATAAAAGATTGTAAAAAAAAGACATTTTTAAATGTATGCATTTCTATTCAATAATCGCGAGCCCACATCGCATTGTAAACACCTTTTCTTGCTGCAATAGTTTTGATAAAGCTGAATTCTGGATTGACTTTGCAATGCATTTTTTGAAGGTATGCCTATCTTTTTAAAATTATTGACTATGGTATTTTTTTCTGGCTTTATCAGTGAAATCAAATCCAAGAGTCCCTCATGGGTATCCTTGCCTAAAAATCGAGAGTAACAGAATTTTAGGGGAACCAAGGTGTTGATTATCAAAAGATCTATAAAATCTGACGAAATTTTCTTTTTGCATTTCTTGGAATCCTTGCCAAAAGTGTAATGATTCTCCCAAAAAGGATGGACATCTACCTGGAACAGCGCATAAAAATCCTTTGGTTTTTCCAAATCCATCAAGGTTTGAAAAAGATGGGCATGGGTATGATATAAACGCGCCAATTGGGAAATTCTAATCGTAGGGAAGTTGTGTGGCCGCATTCCAAAAAAGGCTGGTTTTGCTTCTGGAGCTGAAAGGTCGAATTTTTGCCTTAAATAGCGATACTCCTTTTTAAGTTCTAAGTAATGGGTGTCTTTGCAACTTTCAATGTTCAGCAATCCAAAGTGTCCAAAGAACAGGCTTTCCAACTGATTTAATTGTGCACGTGTTTTCCGAATGATCGAAAAATCTAGCTGCAAGGCCCTTGAAAAGAAGAACAAGCCGTTCACCTTGGTACCAAAGTTCCTACAAAGCAAAAGAAAGAGCACGGCTTCCCAATTGTTACAAGTTTGCCTTAAAAGTTCCTCTATTCGCTTTGACTTTTCTTCTAAGCGCTCAAAATACAGGCGTTCTTCCCAATTGAACCAGATAACGGTCGGAATTTCGTGACTGCTTTTCTCACAGTTAATAAATCGGATTTGGGAAGTGTCCATCAAATATTTGTAGGACGACAGTAATTCTTCGGAAATATGACCTTTAAGTTCCAAACAGGATATCTGGGACCCATCTTTTCGGAAAACTGCAATATCATCCTCCCAAACCACATGAAGAACCACGTTTTCATAGTTGGTATCCGTTTCGTGGTGATGGGCATACCAGTCCGAAGACTTTAAGTGCATCTCCGCGTTTCCAGCCCATTGCTGACCATCGATAGTGACCTTGACCTGGTGAAAATCCGGACCTTCGTTCAAATTATGAAACCCAAAGTCGTCAATCCTCAGTTTTTCCTGTTGTTGGGTGATAAGGTCAGTAAAAGGAATTTTTTTGAACTTCCATAGAAAATGGAGCAGGTCTTCGCGCATGATCTGGGACTTAAGTTTAAATGGACCGCGTATGATTTGAGGTGTAGGTAAATACGCAGGGTAAACTTAAGAATTATTCCGCAACTTTCCCTTCCCAGTTCATAAATCCGCCTTCAAGGTTGTAGGCGTTCTCTATACCAATGCTATTCATAATGGCGCAGGCTTGTCCACTTCGATTTCCCGACCGGCAATACACATAATAGTTTTTGGTCTTGTCCAATTTTTCAAGTTCATTCAAAAACTCCTGCCCCAAATAAATATCGATTTGGGTAGCCCCCGGAATGTATCCCTCTTCCAATTCTTCTGCGGTTCGCACATCTAAAATAAAGGCATTGTCGTCATTTTCAAGTTGACGTGCCCATTCTTCCTGTGATAAGTCTGACATTTCTATCTTTAATTAGGTTCAGCAAAAATAAAAATCCGGAGGATACCCCCGGATTTTAATCAATTTATTTCCAAAATCATACTTTAATGGTGCACCCTATAGCTTTGGTGGAAGTCACTTTTATCTCTTTTCCGGCCAACATCGCGTCCACAGCATCCTCTACAAAAGTTTCATCCACTTGGGAGGCGTCCTGATAGTTATCATCTATGGCACCAATATATTTTACCATATTTCCACTTGATGTTTTTTCCAAAAGATAAACATGTGGGGTTCGCGTTGCACCAAATTGCGGATAAACTTGTTGCCCTTCGTCAAAAAGATACGGGAAGGTAAATCCCTTTTCCTCGGCGCGCGCTTTCATTTTTTCAAAGCTATCCCCAGCCTTGACCGCAGGATTGTTCGGATTAATTGCAATTACAGGTACTCCCTTGGTTTTGTATTTTGCATCAAGAGCAATGATGCGGTCTTCGTAAGCTACAGCGTAAGGACAGGTATTACAGGTAAAAATGATAAGAAATCCCTTGGCGTCTTCAAAATCGGACAGAGAAACCATTTTTCCATCAATGTTCTTCAATGAAAAATCGTTGGCCATATCACCAATACCATAGCCCGCGTCAGCAGGAGCTTCGATAACAAATGCGCTCAATGAAACGAAAAGTACCAAAGCGCCTAAAATTTTTAAGGTTTTCATTTTCTCTTAATTTATGAATTGATTTAATTCTTCAGTTAATTCTTCATACGTAAATCCACGTTCGTAAAAACTGCGTTTATCCTTATTGTAGATCAAGGTGGCCGGAATACCTCCGCCCCATGCGTCAGAAACTTTGGGTATCCAAGTATTCTGTTTGGGATCATCGAGTATTACTACCTCGGAGCTAAGTCCTTTTTTGTCAACAAAAGGCTCCAAACGTGATTTCCACATACTTGGCATATCCAAGCTCACCAAAATGACTTTTACACCCGCCTGCCCAAATTCTGAATTGACCTTCTCAAAATAGGGAAGTTCTTCAATGCAAGGTTTGCACCATGTGGCCCAAAAGTTAACAATGTACGTAGTGCCGTCTTCTTTGTACAATAAAGGCTCAAAGGAATCAAAGTCATACACAGGAAACTTTACTTCATTAGGTTTCGTATCACTTTTCCCCACCGAGCTACTGGCAAGACCATCTTGTTCGGCCTCTTTAGATTTCTCGACCTTCCCCAAGCAACCGGTCAGCACGGAAAACAGTAGTAGAGCTGGAACAATTAGGTATCGCATGGTTTCAAGTAAAAACAACTAAAAGTAACCATTGCATTACGCAACTATCTTTTTTTTAACAAAACTTTATCTCGTAAAAAATGGAAAGTATATATCGGACCCTTTACATTTGTATATACAACTATTGTAAGTACATGAATGTTGAAGAAATTATAAAGACTGCTCATAAGATTCCCCTGGAAAGCAGAACCTTAATTCACATGACCTTGGTACATAACCAGCTCAATGAACGAATCAATGCGGCGCTCAAGCCTTTTGAGGTTTCTCTTCAACAATTCAATGTACTTCGTATACTTCGGGGACAAAAAGGGAAACCTGCCAATCTTTCGACGCTAAATGAGCGAATGGTCACCAAAATGAGCAACACCACCCGTCTCGTGGATAAGCTGCTCGTTAAGGGCTTCGTAACCCGGGCCGTTTGTGAGACCAATAGGCGAAAAGTGGAAATTGTCATTACAGACCTTGGTATGGAGATACTTGCACAGATGGATAAGGAAGTAAAATCCGCAGAAAAAAAAGCAGTGTCCAACTTGACCCAAGATGAATTGGAAACCTTAAATATATTACTTGATAAATTTTAAAATGAGCACAATACTAGAAAACCTCAACTGGCGCTACGCCACCAAAAAGTTCGACCCCACCAAAAAAATATCCGAACAGGATTTGGATACCATTTTTGAAGCTATCAAACTAAGTCCTTCTTCTTATGGATTGCAACCTTTTCATGTGCTTTCCATAACCGATGAGGCTACCCGAAAAGAATTGCAGCCCGCATCCTGGAACCAATCCCAAATCGTCGATGCCTCCCATATTTTGGTATTCGCGGCAAAATCCGAATTTGGTGGTGAGCTTGTGGATGATTACTTGGAAAACGTCAGTACAACCCGAGGAATGGATATTGAAAGTCTAAAGGGCTATGGCGATTTTATGAAATCCAAACTTCTGGATTTACCAACTACGGTAAAGACCACATGGACGTCCCGTCAAGCGTATATTGCTTTGGGCAATGCAATGACCGCCGCGGCGGGCCTAAAAATCGATACATGTCCCATGGAAGGTTTTGAACCTGATAAATATGACGATATCCTTGGTCTTACGGACAAAGGTCTTACCAGTGTGGTCGTCCTCGCCATTGGTTATCGTTCTGAGGAAGACGACACACAGCATTACGCCAAAGTGCGTAAAAACAACGAAGAATTATTTACACACATATAAATCATAACACTCTTAAATTAAAATCATGAAAACAAGCATTTTATCATTAGCATTGACCCTAGTTTTTGGAGGAGCTCTATGGGCCAACCCCATTGATGGAGAAAAGAAAACCGTCAATACCAGCGAAAGCAAGGTTACCTGGAAAGCTTACAAAGTAGGTGGTTCCCATGTAGGTACCATAGATTTAAAATCCGGTTCCTTGGAATTTGATGGAGAAACCTTGGTAGGTGGCGAATTTGTTGTGGATATGTCCACCATCAACACTACGGACCTAACCGGAGACTATAAGAACAAGTTGGATGGTCATCTACATTCGGACGATTTCTTTTCAACCGCTTCAAACCCCACTTCATCTTTGGTTTTCACAGGGGTTAAGCAAACTGGAAAAAACGCATACAGCGTTACCGGCGACCTCACCATTAAGGGTATCACCAAGCCCATTACTTTTGATCTCTCTGTATATGGAAGCAAAGCAACGGCCTCTTTGAAAGTTGACCGAACGAATTTCGACGTAAAATATGGGTCAGGAATTATCGGAACTGCCAAAGACAAACTGATTTACGATGAGTTTGATTTGGTTGTCGACCTACAGATGTAATTGACCTAAGTTTAGTGTTTGGAAATCCCGCTGGATGTTGTATTCAGCGGGATTTTTAATTCAACGCTGTACCGGATATTCATTAATCCAGTTAAAACCTCTTTTTTCCAAGAAAAAGCTATCCCTACCATATTTGGCCTTTGAAATAATAACCAAGGTATCCGCTTTGCTGATACCGTTTAGTAAAAAGACACTGTCCTTATCCGTGTAATGGAAGTTGTAACTAGGATACTTCTTGAGAAAAGGTGTCAATTCCAACGTTTTTTTCTGGGTATCAATGACATGTTTCATAGCCATTCTTTCCCCGTCCATCCTTATGATTAAACTGGTTTTTTTATCTACTATCAATTTTCTCCAACGTATTGTATCTGTAACTAGTGGAGGTAAAACTATTTTGTTGATTTGATAGGAATCAATATGATAAATACCATACAAAGGGGATTCAGGCACCCTTTTTCCATGTACTTTTTGAGTTTTTAATTGACTTGCAATAAGGTTAAAGGTTATGTAAAAAATAAACATGAATTTCAGACCGTACCCGATATAATTGTGGTACTTATTTTCAAAATAATTTCTTATTGGACGGGAAGTTGTATTTCTATTTAGCAGAAAGAAATCAGTGATGCTCTTAAAATCAGGAATCAGAATAAAAAGGGAAATCAAACATAAATGGAAAGAAAAAAGTTTAACGGGCACATCATAACTCATGTTCAGCATGAAAACGTTGAACATTATCCCAAAAACAAGTAACCCTCCCAAGACCTTCGTATATCTTGACAAAAGAAAAAGCCCTCCAACCAGTTCCAAAAGTCCAGTGAAAATTGAGTAGGTTTCAGAATATCCCATAAACTTCCACATGAGCCCCATTGGCGAAGACTCCCCATAGGTACGAGTCATATTTATGAGGCTCAATTCCGGGAACTGTAAGTAAAATATTTTTGAGAAACCATACACAAACATCATGTATGCCAAATAATATCTTAGTATCACCAAGAACAGGAGAAACAACCGCCTCGAATTAAAATGGTGTGCTCTTATAAAAGAAAACACCAAAGCCAGGAAAAAAGCGATAAGAAAACGCAACAGTGCCAAAAGGTAATCATAGGTGGTATCACCACTACCCCTGCCAGAAAAAGAAAGTTCTCCTTGGTATCCAATTATATTCTTCGCGAAAATGGGGGTAATAGTTTCCCAAAACGAAGCTACCCAATTGGAAATGTACCCTCCAATACCAAAGGGAACATGGTTCAAAGGAAAAGGAAACAGATAAAGAAAAAAATATGTTAGAAAAAAACCTATACCTATTTTCCGTAATAAATTCATTTCCTAAAACAATCAAAGAATTTGATAATAATCACAAATTAAGCCAAAAATAAGGTTCATAAAACCATTCATTTATTTGCATACCCATTTTCTTACAACAAAATTGTGTAGAAATAATTTCCTTTCTATATTTGAAACATGCAGGATAGCACAATTCAAACATGGTGGTGGAATTCCTTACGACGGATATCGTGAGCCAGTCCCCATTGTAAACATATATGAGGCTTGTCATCACGACAAGCCTTTTTTAGTTAAAAAATTTCAGTTTTCTTAAAATGACGTACAAATTAAGGTCCCATTATAAAAAAATCCTGGCCGACACCATTACCCCGGTCAGTGTGTATTTAAAAATACGGGACAAATTTCCCAATAGCATCCTATTGGAAAGTAGCGATTATCACGCCAACGATAACAGTTTTTCCTATATCTGCTGCAACCCCATAGCCTCCATTAAAATTGAAAATGAAATCATAACGGAGATGTTGCCCGATGGCACATCCCAAAACATACCGATAAACAATTCCATCGATGTCACTCGAACCATTCACAAATTTTCCCAAAAATTTGTAGTGGAAAACAATGGTTTCAAGTTTATCAACAACGGACTTTTTGGATATATGGCATATGATGCCGTTCGCTATTTTGAAGATGTGGAGATTCACCCCAAACCGAACTCAATTCAAATTCCGGATATCTACTATGCCGTGTATCAAAACATAATTGCCATCAATCACTTCAAAAATGAGGCGTATATTTTTGCGCATTGCTATGACCGGGATAGTAATGTAGAAGAGATTGAGCAGTTGCTGAATGTGAGAAGCTTTGCTTCGTATACCTTTTCCTTGGAAGGTGGCCCGGAATCCAATCTAAAGGACGAAGAATATAGGGAACATGTGGCTTTGGCCAAAAAACACTGTCAACGCGGCGATGTTTTCCAATTGGTCCTTTCAAGACGTTTCAGCCAAGGTTTCAAAGGGGATGAGTTCAATGTATACCGTGCGCTGCGGTCCATCAACCCCTCACCCTACCTGTTCTACTTTGATTATGGCAATTTCAAAATCTTTGGAAGTTCGCCTGAAGCCCAATTGATAGTCAAGAACGGAAAAGCTGAAATTCACCCTATCGCTGGAACCTACAAAAGAACCGGAAGCGATGAACAAGACGCGGCCTTGGCCAAACAGCTCGCAAAGGATGAGAAGGAAAATAGCGAGCATGTTATGCTGGTGGATCTGGCAAGAAACGACTTAAGTCGAAATGGAAATACCGTGAACGTGGAAACCTATCGCGAAGTACAATACTTCTCACACGTCATTCATCTGGTTTCCAAAGTGACAGGCCTCAAGAAAAAGGATATCCCCACAATGAAGGTTGTGGCCGATACCTTTCCTGCGGGTACACTGAGCGGGGCACCCAAGCACATGGCCATGCAGTTGATTGAAAAATATGAAAAAACAGGGCGTTCCTATTATGGAGGAGCTATCGGATTTATGGACTTTAAAGGCAATTTCAACCATGCCATCATGATTCGGACCTTCCTGAGCAAGAATCATAAATTACATTACCAGGCCGGAGCCGGTTTGGTTGCCGCTTCAAATCCCGAGACTGAGCTCCAAGAAACTTTCAACAAATTGGGAGCATTGACAAATGCCCTTACAATTGCCGAAACAATCTAAGCTATGGGAAGAAAGATTTTGATGATAGACAATTACGATAGTTTCACCTACAACCTCGTGCACTATTTGGAAGATTTGGATTGCGACGTAACCGTAAAGCGCAATGACCAATTGGATTTAGAAGACGTAAAGCCCTTCGAAGAAATCGTATTATCGCCAGGCCCCGGAATTCCGGACGAAGCGGGCTTACTGAAATCCATTATTGGGACCTATGCCCCTAGCAAACGTATTTTTGGAGTCTGTTTGGGGCTACAGGCCATTGGAGAGGTTTTTGGTGGGAGTTTGATAAACCTGGACCAAGTATATCATGGTATTTCAACCACTATTAAAGTTTTAAAAGAGGATGTCCTATTTAAAGGAATACCCAAAGAAATTGAAGTAGGTCGCTATCATTCCTGGGTGGTCCACCCCGACTTGCCCAAAGAATTGGAAGCCACTTCGATTGATCAAAATGGTCAGGTGATGTCATTGAGACATAAAACGTATGCGGTCACTGCCGTACAATTTCATCCAGAATCGGTTTTGACACCTCATGGAAAACAGATGTTAAAAAATTGGCTCGATAGATAAAAAAACCATAAAAATAGAAATGAGACCATGAGGCATATACAAGAAAGGGTTAAGGTTTTTCAACTGTATTGAATTTTCCACCCTCAATCCTCTACAATCTCATATCCAAACACTATGAAAGAGACATTAAACAGACTGATCAATCACGAAATACTCTCCAAGGAAGACGCCAAACAAATTTTGGTCAATATTGCCAAAGGCGATTATAATACGAGCCAAATCGCAGCTTTCTTGACCGTTTACATGATGCGTAGTATTACCATCGAGGAATTGGAAGGTTTTCGCGATGCACTCTTAGAGCTATGCGTGGCTGTGGACTTGAGCGATTACAATCCTATTGACCTATGCGGTACCGGTGGGGATGGCAAGGATACCTTTAACATTTCCACCTTGGCCTCTTTCATTACGGCCGGAGCCGGAATCAAAGTAACCAAACATGGTAACTATGGGGTTTCTTCCAAATGTGGCAGTAGTAACGTAATGGAGTTTTTGGGCATTAAGTTCAGCAATCAAGCTGAATTCTTGAAAAAATCAATAGAAGAAGCTGGAATTTGCGTACTTCACGCCCCCTTGTTCCACCCTGCCATGAAAAATGTAGCGCCCATACGAAAGGAATTGGCCGTAAAGACCTTTTTCAATATGTTGGGCCCTATGGTAAATCCTGCTTTCCCCAAAAATCAAATGGTAGGGGTCTTCAATTTAGAATTGGCCCGAATGTATGGATATCTCTACCAGAATACAGATAAAAACTTTACGGTGCTCCACGCTTTGGATGGATATGACGAAATCAGCTTGACCGGTGCCACAAAAACCATCTCAAACGGGGCTGAAGGAATCCTGACCCCTTCAGATTTTGGAATCCCCAAGGTAAATGCCAATGCCATAGCTGGCGGTGATGATGTAGCAGATTCCGCCCAAATTTTTATGGAGGTCCTCCAGGGAAAAGGAACGGAAGCCCAGAATAATGTGGTTTGCGCCAATGCAGGGGTAGCGATTGCCACGGTAGAAGGTATAAGTCCAAAAGAGGGTTTTGAACGGGCAAAGGAGGCTTTGATGACCGGAAAGGGATTGCAGGCGCTGAAAAAAGTTCAAGAATTAAGTAAAAATTGATGTCATGTCGAACGCAAGTGAGACCTCTAAATAGAGAGTCCTCAATCGCTTCGCTCGTTTCAAAATGACCAAACGTAATTAAAATGAACATCCTAGATAAAATAGTAGCCGACAAACGCAAAGAGGTACTGCTCAAAAAGGGATTGATTCCGACAAGCCAATTGGAAGCTTCGGTTCTTTTTGGGCGAAATTGCCCTTCCTTAGCACTAGCCTTACGCCATTCGGATACGGGTATTATCGCAGAACATAAAAGGCGTTCGCCCTCAAAACAAACCATTAACCAAAATACCAATGTGGGTGTTGTAGCTAAAGGATATGAAAACGCCGGGATTTGTGGAATGAGTGTGCTAACAGATATCAAGTATTTTGGAGGTTCGCTAGAAGATTTACTCCTGGCCAGAGCTTCGGTATCCATGCCCTTGCTCCGCAAAGAGTTTATCATAGATGAATATCAGGTCTTGGAGGCTAAAGCCTACGGAGCAGATGTAATACTTTTGATTGCAGCGGTCTTGTCCAAGGCACAAATCAAATCCTTATCTGAATTGGCCCAAGATTTGGGAATGGAGGTGCTTCTGGAAGTACATAATCAAGATGAGCTGGAAAAATCCCTAATGCCCAGCCTAAACCTGTTGGGGGTGAACAACAGGAACCTAAAAACGTTTGAAGTGCGTTTGGAAACCAGTAAAAGTCTTGCAGAATTGATTCCGAATGATTTTGTAAAGGTTTCGGAAAGTGGCATAAGTTCCGTGGAGGCCATAACCCAGTTGAAAGGCTACGGATATCAAGGTTTTTTGATCGGTGAGAATTTTATGAAAACAGAGAATCCCGGAGCAAGTGCCCAGGAATTCGTTCAAAACCTGAAAACATGAAGCTCAAGGTTTGCGGAATGAAATATAATCCTGAAGAAATAGCTGAGCTAGGACCAGATTATCTGGGTTTTATCTTCTGGGAACCTTCCTCACGTTTTTTTAAAGGAAATATGCCCACTCTTCCTACTAGAATAAAAAAAGTAGGGGTTTTTGTGGATGCCCCCTTAGAAGAAATAATGGAAAAAATTACGACTTATAGTTTAGATGCTGTTCAATTGCACGGAAATGAGCTTCCGGAGTATTGTAAAACCATTATGAAGAAGGCAAAAGGCGCTACGGAAGGTCAGACTGCGCCCGGTCGAAGTCAAAGTGAGAAGTCTGACATAAAGAGTCCTCAATCGCTTAACTCATTTCAAGAAGACAAAAAACTTGAAATTATAAAAGTGTTTTCCATCAAGGATGGATTTGACTTTTCGGTGCTCGAACCCTATGAAGGTGTATGCGATTATTATCTTTTCGACACCAAAGGAAAATTGCCCGGCGGAAATGGGTATACTTTCAATTGGAAAATCTTGGAAAACTATCCTTCGACCAAACCCTACTTTTTAAGCGGTGGCATTGGACTGGAAAATAGGGAAGACATTCAGTCATTTTTGCAAACTAAACATGCCAAATACTGTTTTGCTATTGATGTGAACAGTAAATTTGAGAAAAAACCAGGGCTCAAGGACACAGAAAGAATCAAAGAATTCAAAAAATTGCTAGAATATGAGTTATCACGCTAACAAAAAAGGATATTACGGTGAATTTGGTGGGGCATTTATCCCGGAGATGCTGTATCCCAACTGCGAAGAACTTCGTCAAAATTATCTGGAGATAATGGCCGAAGCTTCCTTTCAACAGGAATTCCATCAATTACTTAAGGACTATGTGGGACGGCCTACTCCCCTTTATTTTGCTGAACGCCTTTCGGAAAAGTATCAGGCCAAAATTTACTTGAAACGCGAGGACCTGTGCCATACCGGGGCCCATAAAGTGAACAATACCATTGGGCAAATCCTCATGGCCAAAAGACTTGGGAAAAATCGAATTATTGCCGAAACTGGAGCTGGGCAACATGGAGTGGCCACGGCAACGGTATGTGCATTAATGGGTATTGAATGCGTGGTGTATATGGGTGAAATTGATATAAGCCGTCAAGCTCCCAATGTGGCCCGGATGAAAATGTTGGGTGCCGAGGTCAGGGCGGCAAAATCAGGTAGTAAAACCTTGAAGGACGCCACGAACGAAGCCATTCGCGATTGGATAAACAACCCGGTGAACACCCATTATATCATCGGTTCGGTAGTAGGACCCCACCCCTATCCGGATATGGTCGCTCGTTTTCAATCCGTTATTTCAGAAGAGATAAAATGGCAATTGAAGGAGAAGGAAGGTCGTGAAAATCCAGATTATGTCGTCGCCTGTGTGGGAGGTGGAAGTAATGCCGCCGGGACCTATTTTCATTATTTGGATATACCGGAAGTAGGCATCATTGCGGTAGAAGCGGCTGGAAAGGGGATTGACACCGGGGAAAGCGCCGCAACCTCGGCACTGGGTAAAGTAGGTATCATCCACGGTAGTAAAACCCTGCTTATGCAAACGCCAGATGGACAGATTACCGAGCCTTATTCCATTTCCGCAGGATTGGATTATCCGGGGGTGGGGCCCATGCATGCCCATCTGTTCCGAAGTGGACGTGGTGAATTCATCTCCGTGACCGATGACGAAGCAATGACGGCTGGCTTGGAGGTGTCCCAACTGGAAGGTATCATTCCTGCCATTGAAACCAGTCATGCCTTTGCCATTTTTGATTACAAGAAGTTCAAAAAAGAAGATGTTGTGGTCTTCAACCTTTCCGGTCGAGGTGACAAAGATTTACAGACCTACATTGACTATTTTAAGTTATAAATGTCATTTCAAACGAATGCGGGAAATCTGAAAGGGATTCCTCAATCGTTTCACTCATTTTGGAATGACAAAAGAAATCGAAATGAACAGAATCAACCAAAAACTAAACGAGGACAAAAAACTCCTCTCCATATATTTCACGGCCGGCTACCCTAGTTTGAACGACACCGTACCCATCATCCAGGCTTTAGAAAATGCTGGTGTGGATATGGTAGAAATTGGACTACCCTTCAGTGACCCACTCGCAGACGGACCTACCATACAAGAAAGCTCAACCGCCGCACTGCACAACGGCATGCATACCGATTTGTTGTTCAACCAGTTACAGGATATCCGTAAAACAGTGGACATTCCGTTGATTGTAATGGGTTATTTTAACCCCATGTTGCAATATGGGGTTGAAGCTTTTTGCAAAAAATGTTATGAAATCGGAATTGACGGTATCATTATGCCCGACCTTCCTTTGGATGTGTATCAAGAGGTGTATGCGGAGACGTATAAAAAATATGGGCTCCTCAATGTGTTCTTGATTACCCCACAAACCAGTGAAGAACGAATACGGGCCATTGATGAAGCTTCTGACGGTTTTATTTATATGGTGAGTTCAGCTAGTACAACCGGGGCTAAGTCAGGTTTTGGAAAAGAGCAAAAGGAATACTTTGACAGAATTGCGTCCTTAGGTCTAAAAAATCCTCAAATTGTTGGGTTCGGCATCAGTAACGCTGATACCTTTCAAGCAGCCACCGAACAGGCCAAAGGTGCTATAATTGGGTCAGCATTTATAAAAAACCTGACCAAAAACGGACTGGTATCCATTACCAATTTTATCAATCTTATTCGTTAACTTCAAATTCGAAAAACTCCAAACTAGCAAGTATGAAAAAATTGTTTTTACGCTGCCTTTTCGTTTTTTCATTTTATGTTTCTGCACAAGATTCCGTTGCTGTAAAATCGGCAGTGGCCCAAGCCATCGAAGAACTCCGGGAATTTGTAGCGCTTCCCAATGATGCGCTGAACCGGGACGACATGGAAGACAATCTTTTTTGGTTAAAAAAACGATTTGAAAAGAGCGGTTTCAACACAACGGAACTGGAGACCGAAAATGTCCCTCTTTTTTTCGCGGCACTGCCCATGGACGATAACAAACCCACGGTGCTTCTTTATATGCATTTTGATGGGCAATCGGTGGACCCGGGGAAATGGAATCAACCAAATCCTTACAACACGGTCTTAAAAAAACAAACCGAAGGAGGATTTGAGACCATTTCCTATGAAGCATTGGAGGATGACATTAATTATGAGTGGCGCCTGTTTGGCCGTTCCACAGCAGATGATAAAGGGCCCATTATCATGTTTTTAAATGCCATAGACCTTCTAAAAAAGAACGAAGAAGAAATGCCTTTCAATATTAAGGTCATTTTAGATGGCGAGGAAGAACGTGGTAGCAAACCGCTGCCCAAGGCGGTAAAAACCTATCGCGAACTATTGGAAGCCGACTTTTTGTTGATTCATGACGGCCCCATGCACACCTCAGGAAAACCTACATTGATCTATGGTTGTCGGGGTATCACTTCGTTAACATTGACAACTCATGGTCCTTTTAAGCCACAACATAGTGGCCATTATGGAAATTATGCACCAAATCCTGGATTCCAACTAGCACAACTGCTGGCAACAATGAAAGATGCTGAAGGTCGGGTCCTTATTCCGGGATATTATGATGGGATCAGCTTGGATGAAGCCACAAAGGCCATTTTGAAAAGTGTGCCGGATGATGCAAGGTCCATTTCTGAGAAACTGCAATTCAAAACTGCAGAAAAAGTAGGTGGTTTTTACCAAGAAGCGCTTCAGTACCCCAGTCTGAATATTCGGGGATTGGGGTCCGGTTGGGTTGGAAAGAATGTTCGAACCATTGTACCGAAAAGTGCTACGGCCGAATTGGATTTGCGTTTGGTTCCAGAGTCTGATGGAAATCGCTTGAAAAAATTGGTCAAAACCCATATTGAAAAACAAGGATTCTACATTCTGGATGATGTGCCAACTAAAGAACAACGCCTATCCCATGATAAAATCATCACTGTGAAAGAAGGTTCGGTCACGAACGCGTTCAGAACTGATCTCAGCCATCCCATAGGCACCTTTCTGGTGAATACCTTAACTGAGACATTTGGTGAGGAGGTGGTTCAAATTCGAATTATGGGTGGCACTGTTCCCATTGCCCCTTTCATCAATGAATTACAAATACCGGCATTCGTGGTTCCTATGGTCAATCCGGACAATAACCAGCATAGTCCCGACGAAAACCTCCGAATTGGACAATTGGCCTACGGGATACGGGCATTTTATCAAATCTTAAGCACGGTCATGCCATAAAACGGGACTTGGAGGAGTCGGGAAAAAATGTACTTTTTTGGATGAAGGCAATGGTATACTACAAATACGGTGGGCCGGAAGTTCTTACATTGGTTGACGTTCCTAAACCGATTCCGAAGGATAATGAAGTTTTGATCAAAGTAGAAGCCACCACGGTAACTTCCGGTGATGTGCGATTACGAGCTTCCGACTTTCCCCCGCTCGTTTGGCTGCCAGCACGTTTCATCTTTGGATTGTTCAGGCCTAGGAAAAGGGTTTTAGGGCATGAATTTTCAGGCGTGGTTGAAGGTATTGGAAATTTTGTGACCCGCTTTAAGAAAGGGGATAAGGTATTTGGAACAACCACTATGCTCAGGTCCGGAGCCCACGCCGAATATATTTCTGTTCCTGAAAAATGGAAGCAAGGTGTCATAGCCAAGAAGCCCAAAAATATGACCTTTACAGAATCGGCATGTTTGCCTATTGGCGGAATGACCGCGCTTTTTTTGTTGGAGAGAGCTGGAATAAAAAAAGGACAAAACTTATTGGTTTATGGTGCTTCCGGCAGTGTCGGGAGCTTTGCCATACAGATCGGAAAGCATTTTGAAGCAAAGGTAACCGGTGTATGTAGTGCAGTAAACTTGAATATGGTCAAATCCCTGGGGGCACATTCCACTCTCGATTATACCAAAGAAGATTTCCGTGAACTTGAACCTGTTTTTGACGTGTTTTTGGATGCGGTCGGAAAAGTTTCTAAAAAAGAAGCCAAAAAAGTTTTAAGGAGAACAGGAAAATTCGTTTCTGTTAAAATGATAACCCAAGAGAAAGGTTCACACCTAAAAATAGTAAAACAACTGGCCGAACAGGGAGAGCTTAAACCTTTCATTGATAAGGTATATTCCTTCCAAGATATCCCCAATGCCCATGAATATGTAGATACGGGTAGAAAACGAGGAAATGTAGTGGTTCAAGTGGGCACAAAATCCTAATAACTAAGAGAGAACAAAGCCAGAATCGTATAGGTTTACCGCTTCCATCGCATTCCAAACAGAAGTCGGGTGAGTTTAGTTCTGCGAATGATAAAGTGATAAAGCGACCAAATTGATAGCATGCAAATCACTATCAGTACAATCAACTTGACCAAGATACTTGTATCCCATTGCAAAACGTAGTAGCCCGAAGCCACGATCACCGCTTGATGTGTTATGTAATACGGATAAACAGCTGAATTCAAATAACTCAACCTTTTGTTTGCAAAATTGAGATACTTCATAGCATACCCAATCGAAGCAAGAATTATCGTCCAGATGTGGATACCATTTAAAACTCCATAAATGTAAAGATGGGTATCCTGGATATCAGGTTTATTGGTGTTCCAGTCCCAATAGTAGTTTATAAAAAGTAACAGGGCAAAAGTCAAAGCTACTGCCAAGAACAGTTTTCTATACTTCAAACAGGTGTTCCAAAAGCTGGGGAGTGCCCCCAACAGGAACCCAAGCGCGAAGAAGGTTATGGAAGAGATAAAAACATACCAATCGTCTATAAGACTACCCTGTTCGGGCCAATCGATATACAACCAGAAAATATAGAGTACAAAGGGCAAAGCCAGCGCAAAGTGTGCAACGGGACTCCTAAAAAGAGAATCCACTTTATCTTTCAATCCATCGAACCCCTTTACTTTGGCCAATGAAAATATCGGCAATAAAAGCAGGGTAAACACGAACAAATATGCTACAAACCACATATGGCTCCAAGTAAAGGAACCATTGGGATATGGAACAATATCATAAACCGAAGGGTAAAACTCCCAATAACCTGCTTGGATTCTCCCCCTTTGCAACCATTCATAATACACCTGAACCGGGGTTATGAAAAAAATAGCAAAGGCCAGAGGGATAAACAATCGAAGAAAGCGTTCCCCCATAAATTTGGGGATACTTCTTTTTTTCAGTGAAAAACGTACGCCGACCCCTGAGATAAAAAAGAGCAAGGGTAAACGCCATTGGTGGACCCACCGCACCCAACGCGTAATCCAGGGAGAGGTTTCGTCATTATTGATTTCCCAAGTGTAGTGTTCCACGAAAGGTACCGCACAATGAAAAAGTATCAAGGTCATAAACGCAAGTACGCGAAGCCAATCTATATAGTGTAATCGTTCCGTCTTCAAAATGCAATGGGTTTGGTCCTTAAACCATAGACGGAAGAAGAAGCAGAACCGTTGCCTGGATTTCTATGGAATAGCCGTTTTTTTAAGCTGAGTTACGACTCGCATTAATATTACCGTATAAGGAACGCGTCACGATTTTTTCATAAAGCTCCTTGAATTCGGAATTTTGGGAAATATGGAACAGCGCATTTTGCTGGATTACCAAAAGGGGCAGCACAATGCGTTCCCGAATATTGACGGATTCCCGGGAAATAGCCTCATCTTCCATTAAAATTTTATACCCTGAAATCTGAAGCAACATTTTCTTGGAAAGCTGGAACTCTGAATACAAAATGTTCCAAAAGTCCCCATACTCCGGATCCTCTTTCATATAACTGGTGAGGTTGAAATTGGTTTTCGCCAAGGACATCATGCTGTTGTGCATCAAGGCACGAAAGAAAGGGACTTCCTTGTACAACTTTTTCACCTCGGCCAATCGACCTTCTTCCTTCAACTTTTGGATAGCCGTGCCCAATCCAAAATAACCGGGCACATTCTGTTTCAATTGGCTCCAGGAACCCACAAAGGAAATCGCTCTTAAATCGGACAAAGTCAGTTGCTTTTTGTTACCTCTTTTTCCGGGTCTGCTTCCTATGTTGGCATTGGAATAGTACTTTAACGTGCTTCGGTTCTCTAAATATGAAATAAACTTTTCGTGCTGTTTTAGGGCATCATATTTGGCAAAACTTATTTCAGAAAGCGCTTCTATTAATTTACGTTGTGCGGCACTGATGACGATTTCTTTACCGAACAAGTTGTTGCTGAGACCTGCTGTGAGCAATTGCTCCGCGTTATGGATAAATTGGTCTTTCGTGCCATAAGTACTGGTAATGGTCTGCCCCTGAATGGTCAGTTGAATTTCATGATTGGCCACATCCTTGGTCTGGGCCGCATAAAAACGATGTGTTTTTCCCCCGCCCCGGGCAGGAGGTCCTCCCCTACCATCAAAAAAGATAGCCTGGATTCCATTTTTACGGCAGACCTTGCTCAAGGTCTCCTTGGTCTTCAGGATGGACCAATTGGCCTTTAGGTAGCCCCCGTCCTTGGTTCCATCTGAAAAGCCGAGCATTATGGTATGCGTTTTGTTTCTACGGGCAAGGTGATCTCGGTACATTTTGGTATCGAACAAGGTCTGCATCACACTTTCGGAGGCCTCCATACCTTTCATGGTCTCAAAAAGTGGAATGATATCGAAGCTTATCTCCTCGGCATTCCATCCACACCAACGGAAAAGCCCGAAAACAAACAAAACTGAAAAAATATCCTCAGAGTTGCTGATGATATATCGATTACAGCCTTCTTGACCGTTCTTGGATTGAATCTCCCCAAGCTGTTGTATGTTGGCAATAGTGTCCTTGACGATATCCTCGCTATACTTATCCGGTGAAATCTTCGGATTTTTTTTCAGAAGCCAATCTACTAACTGTTTTTCTGATAGTTCATCCAGACTTTCTTTGATCGCACCTTCTTCCCTTAAAATGGTTTCAACGACCAAATAATGCTTACTATGGTCCTGTCGAATGTCCAGGGTGGCAAAATGCGACTTGAAAATTTTGACTTTATTGATTAAGGAATCCAGTTCAGTTAAATAAAGTCCGTAGTAATCGGAAACCAAGGTTTCGCGTATTCCTTGGAGTTTATCCAAGATTTCTTCATATCGAATGATATAGTTCACATTGAACATCGCTTGGTAAAGGGCGTCACTTAAATCGTTCAATTCAGTTTGAAGCGACTTGAAGGTCAGTTTTCTTCGAATTTCCTTTAATTCGTTATAATAACATTTCATTAAAGTGGTACGCAACTCATCTGCCACTTGTTTTGTGATTTTGGCCGTGACAAACGGATTGCCATCACGATCGCCACCAGGCCAAAAGCCAAGTTTGATGATATCGTAATTGGAAAAATCCTCATCGCGAATATTTCGCTTTACGTAGGAGAACAATTCCCCGACCGCATCGTAATAGGTATGCCGAAGTATATGAATGATGTTCTTCGCCTCATCCAACGGCGTGGGCTTTTTGGCATTGACCAAAGAAGTAAGTCCAAGCTGCTGTAAGGTTATATCGATGTCGTTTACTTTGTTAGCTTGAATCAGTTGGCCCAATTCCGAAATAATATCCAGTACGGATGGGGTATAAAACTGGGTCGGGTGTGCGGTCAACACGATACGTGCGCTGAATGTAGAAAGCTTTTTGGCAATCTTGTCCCAGTTTTTATGTTGGTCCACCAACTCAAAATAGTCTTTTATGGACAGCGAGTTGGTGTATTTTTGAAGTTTGGGAAACGCTGAATCCTCAACGCTATCGTACAACACCACTTGTCTTTCCACATATTGGATAATTCTGAACATGAAATCCAAGCGTTCTTGTTCGGACTTGATGTCGGTAAAGTTGGTAAAAAAAAGTTCCAGTATTTCTTGTGGTTTTTTCCCGGCATTGAGTCCTTTTTCACACTGGTCGAAAAGTATGGGAATCAAAATCCCAACATTTTCAATATTACGGTAGGGCAAGCTCAAAAACAAACTGTTGTAAATAGTGAATTTATTGATCACCGACTTTTTGAACTCCTCTAATCTTTTTTGTTGTTGCGTGTTTGTGTTTATCGGCATAGCAGTAGTAGTTTGCAAGTTTAAATATCGGGATAAAAGCCAGATTTCCCCACTATGTTTTTGCAAATAACAATTTATTAAGCCACGATTCCAAAAATAACAAGATGCGGTTGAACGGGTCTTATTTTCCGACCTTAGAGAAAGAAGGGACGATATTGGTCAACCCTAAAATCAAAAGTAGTGTAGGCAGGGTTGCGCTTTTTCCTATCCTTGTAAATCGACAGGCTACCTATGGCCCTATTTGCAGCCCCGGAGGGTGCTGTAAAGGAAATCGTTTTTACCGATCTGTCGCTACCGGGAACGATAAATTGATGAACTCGTGGCACTTCCGCAGAAACCATTTCAAGTTGCACCGAATAGGTCTTCAGGTGTTTCCTAAAAAAATATTCAGGACCATTTTTGCTATTGCCCCCCATAAATAGAAGCGTATTTACGTTCTTGTATTCCATGAGATATCCGATGATATCCCTAAGTTTTACATTTTGCATGCCCAAGTCGGAAGCATCCACCTTTTCGCGTTCCGCGCTCGCAACAATATCGCAAACCCCAATACGGTGTTCTTTCAGAAAATGTTGACGTTGTTCTACTGCTGCTTTTGTGGTTTCGTACTTGAGGTCCAAATCAAAGATTTGGTTTAGAATAGGCCACAGCATGCCATTGCGACTGCCATAACAAAAATCTACATCTTCACTGTGGAGCTGTCCTTTGGTAAATCTAGGTGGTGGCAGTGTACCGATAATCACTTTTTCCACTTCGGGAAAAAGAAACGGTTCATAGGGGTGCCTGTGAAAAAACAAGAGCCGTACGGATTAGATTAGCGAACAAAAACGGGTTGGTTTGGCTTCACCGTATGCTCTTGGCTAAATAGATAACCATCGTAATCGAACCCTTTGATTTCATCCAATGTTTTCGCATTGGTATCCAACACATATCGCACCATAAGACCCCTGGCTTTTTTGGCAAAAAAACTGATTACTTTTAAATTATCGTTCTTCCAATCTTTAAAAATCGGGGTAATCACTTCGGTCTTTAATTGTTTTTCATCTATCGCACCAAAATATTCGTTGCTGGCGAGATTCAAAAACAATTCATCTTCTTTGAGTTCTTCGTTTACATGTTGGGTCAACCGTTTTTTCCAAAATTCATAAAGATTTTTTTTTCGGGCCACCTTGAGAGGGGTTCCCATTTCCAGACGATACGGCTGTATCAAATCCAGCGGACGCAAAATGCCATAAAGACCTGAAAGTATACGCAGTTTATCTTGCAAGCTGTCCAGTTTTTCCTCTGGAAGGGTGTAGGCGTCCAATCCCTGATACACATCTCCGTTGAACGCGTACACGGCAGGCCTGGCATTAGCTGTGGTAAAAGGAACTGAAAACTGCTGGTTGCGCTGCCAATTCAGTTCTGCTAGATTGTCCGAGATGGACATCAACTTGGCCAGAGCTTTCGGCTTTTTTTTGACCAAAACCGCATTTAATTTTTGGGAAGCGTCCAAAAAAAGCGGTTCACTAAATCTTGAAGTAGGTAGTTCAGTTTCAAAATCCAAGGATTTCGCAGGCGAAATAACAATTTTCATGTTCTAATTTTTTATAAAAATAAATAGGATCACTGATTTTTAAAGAATTGTACCAATGGTGTTTCCAATACATAAATCAAAGAAACCTATTTTACGTCGTGCTTTGAATATTTCCTCCATTTTTCAATACAGTCGCTCATATCCTTTGGCAACTCAGAATCAAACCGCATCAGCTTTCCTGAAACTGGATGTTCAAATGCCAGTGTCTTGGCATGTAATGCTTGACGTGGTAAAATAGCAAAGGTATTTTCCACAAACTGTTTGTATTTGGTAAAAGTTGTACCTTTCAAAATCTTGTTGCCACCATAGCGCTCGTCATTGAACAAGGTATGTCCCAAATACTTGAAATGGACCCTTATCTGATGGGTCCTTCCCGTCTCCAATTTGCAGGAGACGAGGGTAACATAGCCAAAACGTTCCAAAACTTTGTAGTGGGTAACCGCAGGTTTGCCCTGGTCATTTTCTGGAAAGACGGTCATCTGCAAGCGGTTTTTGGGGTTACGACCGATAGCTCCTGTGATGGTTCCCGAGTCCGCATCCACATTTCCCCAAACCAAGGCCACATATTCGCGTTCACTTGATTTTTCAAAAAATTGTTTGGCCAAATAGGTCATGGCCCGCTCTGTTTTGGCAATTACCAAAAGTCCTGAGGTATCTTTATCGATACGATGTACCAATCCTGGCCTGTCCGAGCTGTTCTTCGGCAAGTTATCAAAATGATGTACCAATGCATTGATAAGGGTTCCAGAATAGTTTCCATGTCCCGGATGCACCACCATTCCCGGAGATTTATTGACCACCAACACGGAATCGTCTTCAAAAACAATATCCAATGGGATGTTTTCCGGCGTTAAAAGGAACTCGTAAGGAGGATGTTCGAACATCACCTTGACCTCATCTCCTGATTTTACTTTATAATTCTGCTTCACCAAAGCTCCGTTGACCCAAATATGCCCCTGTTTGGCCGCTTGCTGGATTTTATTGCGCGTGGCGTTTTCAATAAAATTCATTAAAAATTTATCGACCCGTAGCGGTTCTTGCCCTTTGGCAGCAATAAAACGATGGTGTTCAAAAAGTTCTTCCGCGTTAAGTCCGGAATTTTGGGGCACTTCCATCCTATTGTGATTCAGCTTGGATTCGAGCCTTTTCTGGAACTGTACCATTTCCACAAATCAACTCTACTCTTGATGTTTTTGGAATTTTGTCACCTGGTTTGAGATACTTTCCCTTGAACTTCATACGATAGACCATATCCTTTCCCAACTCATCTATATAGGTAATTCGCTGAACATCCAGACCCACGGCGCGCAACATGGCCCTAGCATTACGCTGGGTGACCTGCACGATGTCGGGTACGGTTACTTTTTTATATCCTGAAGGGTTTACCGTGAAATAGATTTTTCGATTGGTTTTGACCTTATTTCCCGGTGGCGGGTCTTGGTCCAAAATGGAGAACCTAGGGTACTCGGGATCGTAATTTGAGGAATCCAATACTTGATATCGAAGTCCCGAATCTTCAATCGCTTTGCGCATTTCCAATACGGACATTTTTGAAAAATCGGGCACTTCCACAAACTCACCGTGATTGGTAGAGCTTTTCAACCAACGTAAAACTCCGTAGCCTAACAGCACTATGGCAACCAAGGCCAATCCCAATTGAAGCAAAAAAACTTTGCTTTTTAAGAAGTTCAGAAAATGTCTCATAATCTATGCGTAACTGGACAAATATAGGAAAGCCAGTGCTTTTTTCTTTATTTTGGCACAGCCATATTCAATGACCCAATGAAAAAGCAGATTGCCATCGTAATGGGTGGTTATTCCAGTGAACATGATATTTCCCTGAAAAGTGCGCAGGTAGTCCATAATCATTTGGATAAGAAGAAATTTGACCTGTATAAAGTCCATATTTACCGTCCGGGGCAAAAGGAAAATGAGAATGGGCGTTTCCTAGAGGATAAATGGGTATATGAGAACGCTGATGGAATAGAAGTACCGATTGATAAATCCGATTTTAGTCTTAGTCTAGGTGAAAGAAAAATAACGTTCGATTGTGTCTTTAATGCCATCCACGGCACCCCGGGTGAAGATGGCCTCCTACAAGCTTACTTTGAACTCTTGGGAATACCGCAGACCTCTTGCGCGCACTATCAAGCTGCTTTGACCTTTAACAAAAGGGATTTATTGAGTACGCTAAAACCTTTTGGTGTACTATCTGCGACCTCACATTATCTAGATTTTGGAAGTCCATTTGATGAAGAGTCCATACTTAAAAAGGTAGGTTTGCCTTGTTTCGTTAAAGCGAATCGGGCTGGGAGCAGTTATGGAATTTCCAAAGTGTATCAAAAATCAGAAGTAAAGGATGCGATTCATCATGCTTTTAAAGAGGACAGTCAAATTCTCATAGAGTCTTTTTTGGATGGTACGGAGGTTTCGGTAGGTGTAATAACATTTCAAGGAGAAGCAAAGGTCTTGCCCATTACGGAGATTGTCCCAGAAAACGATTTTTTTGATTATGAAGCCAAGTATTTGGGAAAATCGCAGGAAATCACACCTGCCCGAATTAGTAAAGCACAAGAAGAAAAAGTGTCTGAACTGGCCTTGTCCATTTATAAAATCCTGGGTTTAAAAGGATATAGTCGAAGTGAATTTATCTTCGTGGAAAACGTTCCCTACCTGTTGGAAGTGAATACAACGCCGGGGCTGACCGAGGAAAGCATTTTGCCACAACAAGCCCTTGTGGCCGGAATCAGTCTTTCTGAATTGTTTGAAAGCGCCATTGACGAGGCCTTACGTTAGAATATCTTATTTTTAGGCAAACTATCCACCTATGAGACGTGCCATTTTCCCGGGGTCTTTCGACCCCCTGACCTTAGGACACTATGATATCATTCTACGAGGTATAACCTTGTTTGACGAACTCATTATTGCGATAGGTATCAATGCTGAAAAGAAATACATGTTCACCCTTGAGGAAAGAACCCGATTTATCAAAAACGCCTTTAAGGACCAACCTAAAATTAAAGTGTTGACCTATTCTGGGCTTACTGTTGACTTTTGCAAAAAGGTAAATGCCAATTTTATTCTTAGGGGTTTGCGAAATCCAGCAGATTTTGAGTTTGAAAAGGCGATTGCCCATACCAATCGGAAATTATCGGAAATCGAGACCGTTTTTCTTCTGACCTCTTCCGGTAAGTCTTACATAAGCTCATCCATCGTCCGTGATGTCATCAGGAATGGAGGGGATTATACCGGTTTGGTCCCCAGTACTGTAATCGTTAACTCGCAATAAAAACTCCTGCGGGCCCTGCATTTTATCGATATATTAGGTTAAATGGACAGGGTATCCCTACCTATCATCGATAAAACAACAGCTTTTATGCTATTCACAACATTTAAGTTTCAAGCGAGAGCAATACTATTACTTTAGTAAGAAATTTCTGTATTATTATTTTTAGTCCCATATTTTGAAATCTACACAAACTGACCTCAATCGTTCCATTTTACATCAATTACCCTTGGCGACCGCGTTGGTCGATACCTCATTCAGCTTAATAGATGCCTCGGACACCTGGCATCATATTTTCGAAGCCACCGTAGATACTTCAAATCCTAATAGCATTTTTACCTTTTTCGAAGACCATGAGGGCTGCACGTCCGAATTGTTGGAACAATATCTTATCGGAAATGATATCCGGACCATTCGGCACAAAAAAGTAGGTACAGAAAATACGATATGGCTGGAAAGTACCTTTGCTCCATGGTTTGACCAGAATGATAAAATCCAAGGCACCATTATCCAAACCAAAGACATTGCCCGGGAGATTAGAAAGGATATAGAGTTGGAAAAAATCAAAGAGCTTTTTGAAGCTACATCCGAAGTTTCCCGCATTGGGAGTTGGGAATATTCACTGGAGACCGAAAAACTATCATGGTGCCCGATGACCAAACAAATCCATGAAGTTCCCGAAAACTATGAACCAACAGTTGCCGAAGCGATCGAATTCTATAAACAAGGATATAGCCGAAACAAGATTTCGATGTTGTTCCATAAAGTCCTCCAAGAAGGCTCTTCTTTCCATGAAAGACTTCAAATTATTACGCAAAAAGGAGAAGAGCGGTGGGTAGCGGCAGGTGGAAAAGCCATCAAAAAAGATGGGGAAATCGTGAAAATATTCGGCACATTTCAGAACATCAATGCCCAGGTAGTTGCCGAGAAAAGAACAAAAGAAAGCGAGCGTTTGCTCACAACGCTCATTGATAATCTGCCCATCAATGTTTTTATAAAGGATAAGGACTCCCGTAAAATTTTAGTGAACAAAGCAGAATGCGATTATCTGGACACAACCCCCAACACATTGATCGGTAAGACGGATTTTGAACTTTATGACGAAAATGTCGCCCAAATTTCGAGGGAGGAAGACCTGGAAGTGATGCGATCATTAAAACCCATGCTTGGAGAAGAGACCATAAATGTGAAAAAGGATGGTAAAATCACCCACTTTCTTACCTCCAAAATCCCTTTGTTGGATATGGATGGCAAAGCCTACGGCCTTATTGGGATGAGTATGGATATCTCCAATTTAAAACAGAAGGAAGAACAACTACGCAACCTCATCAACGTAACGGCAATACAGAACAAAAAGCTAATAAACTTTGCCCATATTGTCTCCCACAACTTAAGGTCGCACAGTGCAAATTTTTCGATGTTGCTGGAATTTTTGATAAAGGAAGAGGATCCTAACGAGAAAGAAAGGATTCTAAAAATGTTATCCTCCGCGTCTGACAATTTGTTGGATACTTTGGAAAACCTCAATGAAGTGGTCGATATCAGCACCAATGTGAATTTAGACAAAAAGTCCCTCAATCTCAACGAGGCGATTTGTAGGGTAGCCCAAAATTTATCCGCATTCCTGGAGAAAAACAAAGTAGAATTAGTTAATTCGATTGCTAAGGACCTAAAGGTAATGAGCGTACCTGCATATCTGGAAAGTATTCTCCTAAATCTGATGACCAATGCTGTGAAATACCGCCATCCGCTCAGAGACCCAAAGATACTATTACAGGCGACGATAGAGGAGGAAGGAATAGAATTTATAATACAGGACAATGGACTGGGCATTGACCTGGAACGGTATGGGGACAAAATGTTCGGTATGTACAAAACCTTCCATAACCACAAAGATGCCCGGGGATTGGGCCTGTATATAATCAAAAACCAAATCGAGGCCATGGGCGGTCAGATTACCGTAGCGAGTATGGTGAACAAAGGATCAACTTTCAAAGTGTTCTTTAATGGAAAAAATGAATAGTATATTTATTATTGATGACGATCCCATTACAGTTTTCGGTATCAAAAAAATGCTGAAGGCCACAGTGGAGTGCTCAGAAATAAAAGACTTTCATAATGGTAAAAAAGCCATGGAACAGCTCAGATATGATATTGAAAATGGTGTTCCCGCCCCCGAGGTCATTTTTTTGGATATCAATATGCCCATTATGGATGGTTGGGAGTTTTTGGAAGCATTTTTAAAATTGAGAATTGAAGAAAAAGTGATAATCAATGTAATTACCTCATCCATTGACCCTTCTGACTATCAGAAATGGAATGATTTCAGACTAAATTGCCTCCATTATCTAAATTTTAAGAACAAACCTATTTTCAAGATAGAAGCCACCGACCTGAAGCGCATCAACTTAGCCTCCTGATTCAGAATAATGCCTATTTTTGAGGTATAAAGAATCTGTTGTCAAACTTAATCCCTTGCTGCGAAGTTGAAGTCATTTATACCTTTCGTTTTTGTTTTTCTTGTCTTTTCTTCTTGTAAAAAACCGCTGGAAGATGAAATCGCTACTTATCAGACCTACTTTGAGCAAAGCGAGGGGAAAGAAACCGCAACTTATGAGCAGACGATAGCCTTTTACATAAAACTGGCCAAGGAGTTTCCCGAAGTCAATATTCAAACCATTGGGGAAACGGATAGCGGGTATCCACTGCACATGGTTACCTTTAACCCAGATGGGGACTTTAATCTGGAAAATGTCCGAAAGGATAAGGCTATAATTCTGATAAATAATGGAATTCATCCTGGAGAAAGCGATGGAATAGATGCGACAATGCTGCTTTATCGGGATTTGGTCACTGAGCAATTGAAATCCCCAAAAAACACCATATTGGTAACGATTCCCGTTTATAATGTGGGCGGTGCCTTAAATCGAAACTCCACTACTCGGGTAAACCAAAATGGCCCGTTGGAGTATGGCTTTAGGGGCAATGCCCTCAATTATGACTTAAATCGGGATTTTATCAAAATGGATACCAAAAACATGAAGACCTTCGCGGAAATCTTTCATTTGGTACAACCCGATGTTTTTGTGGACAATCACGTTAGTAATGGTGCGGATTATCAGTATACCTTGACCCATTTATTTACACAGCACAATAAAATGGGAGGTGAGCTGGGTGAATATCTCAACGAAAGCTTTATGCCACAAATTGAAAAGGCACTTGCCGATAAGAATTGGGACATTACGCCTTATGTGAATGTATTTAACAAACCCCCAGAACTTGGATTTAGCCAGTTCATGGATCATCCGAGATACTCAACCGGGTATACAACCTTGTGGAACACTTTAGGGCTTATGGTAGAAACCCATATGCTAAAACCTTATAAAAAACGTGTTGAAGGTACTTATGAACTCATGGAATCTGTTTTGGCCCTGGTTGAAAATGAATTTGATAACATAAAAAAATTAAGGGCGAACACCTTCGCGGAAGACATGGAACGTGATTCCTACTATTTCAATTGGCAAATTGACACTACTCGGACCACTACAATGGATTTTAAAGGCTACGAAGCTACCTTGACCAAAAGTGAGGTCACTGGTCTGCCCCGACTTAAATACCACACGGACAGACCGTTTACCAAGGAAATTGAATACCAAAACTTCTTTTATCCAAAAGATACCGTTACCATTCCTGAAGCATACCTTGTCAGAAGGGGTGAACAACGGGTCTTAAAAAGACTGGAGGCAAACGACATCGCATATTACCCTTTGGAAAAAGACACCCTTTTACGGGTAGAGGCATATCAAATTTTGGATTTTGACACCCGAAAAAGACCTTATGAAGGGCATTACCCCCATTTTAATACCCAAATTGAAAAAAGCACCTTAGAAATTTCGTTCTCAGAGGGCGATATTCTTGTACCTACCCGACAGCAGGGCATACGCTATCTTTTGGAAACACTGGAACCGCAGGCAGAGGATTCATTTTTCAACTGGAACTTTTTTGATACGGCCCTTCAACAAAAAGAAAATTTTTCCCCTTACGTTTTTGAGGATATTGCTTTGGAAATGCTGCGGAAAGATTCCCTTTTGAGAAATGAATTTTTGCTCAAAAAGGAAGCAGAACCCGACTTTGCGGAAAGTTGGTACGCCCAATTGGACTGGATACACAAAAACTCCAAATATTTAGAATCCGCCTATTTGCGCTATCCTGTATATCGAATTGCCAAAAACAGTGAAGCAGCCGCTTTGGTCACTATGGATTAGGCCAATCCTCAAAAAGGGTTTTGATGTTGAAATAGGATTTTTCGAGAGCTTTTTTCACTTTTTTGGGACCTTTCCATTTTACTTTCATTATACCTTCTTCCTCTTGGCCCTGGAGTTTCCCATCAAAAGAAGTGGACATTGCAAACCAATGCACTTGTTTTAAGATATAATTCCCATTCCGTCGAAAAACATGGTAAGTCGTTTTCAAAAACCGTTCGATTTTTAGATCGGTGACCCCTGTTTCTTCCTCCACCTCCCGCATAGCGGCGTTTTCAATGGATTCGCCCTTGTCCACTTTTCCTTTCGGCAAATCCCACTTGTCATTTCGATAGATGAAAAGGACTTTTCCCTTTTTATTGGTGACAAACCCGCCAGCGGCAACCACCAGGGGTAATTTATGTTTGAATATTTCCAAAAGTTTGCCTTGGTCCGGGTGATGGAGATAGGCCATTTTATGTTTGCCTTTGGCCAAAGCTTCAATTGCCTCAATAACCGAATCATTTTCCATGGAAAACAAGTTTCCATTGGCATCTTCGGGCAGTTCGTTTGTTAAAATCAGTGGAGACTCATTAACAAAAACTTTATACATTTGCGCAATGGTTTTAGACAAGGATGTTGCGAAAAAAATAGCCGGGCTATTGCTACAAATTAATGCAATTAAGTTGAATCCTGAAAATCCTTTTACCTGGGCCTCTGGTTGGAAATCCCCTATCTATTGTGACAATCGTATTATGCTTTCCTTTCCAGAAGTAAGACGTTTCGTCAGTAAGGAAATGGCAAATCAAGTGACCGATTTGTACGGAAAACCTGATGTAATTGCCGGTGTAGCCACAGGAGCCATTGGAGTGGGACTGCTAGTGGCCGAAGTCCTCGAACTTCCTTTCATTTACATAAGACCGGAGCCAAAAACACATGGAAGACAAAATCAAATTGAAGGACAAATAGCAGAAGGTCAAACGGTCGTCGTCGTCGAAGATTTGATAAGCACCGGAAAAAGCAGTCTAAACGCAGTAAAAGCTCTAAAAACCAGCAATGTGAAGGTTCATGGGATGCTGGCAATCTTTACCTATGGTTTTGCAACAGCCTCTACCAATTTTGAAAAGGAAGAAGTAACACTGCATACACTTTCAGATTACGACCATTTAATAAAACAGGCAAGAGAAACCGATTACATAAAAGAATCACAATTACAAACCTTATTGCAGTGGAAATCAAATCCACAGCAATGGAAACAATAAACAAGATGCATATCGAAACTCCAAAACAACCGGTGCCCAAAAGTCAAGAAGACGTATTTAACTTTCTGGTGGACATCAAAAACTTCGAAAAGCTTATGCCCGAAAACATCAATAAATTTGAAGTATTGGATGAAAAAACGTTCAAGTTTGCCTTAAAGGGCATGCCTGAAATTATCTTAAGACTGATGGAAAAGTACCCAAACCAAAAGTTGGTTTTGGGTGCACCGAGCAAGAAGTTGTCATTTACGTTGACCGTTACGGTTTATCCACTTGGAGATTCAAAAAGTGAAGTAGGTATGGATTTTCAGGGCGAATTCAACGCTATGATGGCCATGATGATAAAAACTCCAATAACCAACTTCATGGACGCGCTTTCCACGAATATGCCAAAAGCGATTTAGTTTAGTATTGTAAGGAGATTTCCTTTAAGGAGAAGCGCGATAACGATTCATCTTCTAGTTCCAGAACCAATTGTCCTGAGCTTGAAACACTACGGACTATAGCGGGAAACAACTTCCCTGAATCCGTTTTAAATGTAGAGACCATATCCTTTCTGAAAAGCAGGGACTCGTACTGGGACTGTAAAGTAGTTAAATCGTATTCTTGTAATCCTTCCAAAAACGACTTCATTTTATTCAAAAGACATTCTAGAACGTGATCTAAATCAAAAGTTCTTCCAGTAATTTGCGCTAGGGAAGAAGCTTTTTGAAGGGTTCCAAAAGAAGTTTGGTTCACATTTAGGCCAATTCCGATGATGGATTTCCGCACGAGACTACCGTTCAAGACATTCTCAATTAAAATACCACAGATTTTGGAGGAACCTGACATTATGTCGTTAGGCCATTTTATTTTTACTTTCGGAATGTTCAATTCGGTCAGTACAGTGTGAATGGCCAAGGAAACCATCATGTTCAGACTAAATTGATTATTCGATTCCAAAGCATCAAAATACTTCAAAACGCTAAATGTCAAGTTTTTACCTGGTTCAGACTCCCATAAAGTGCCCATCTGCCCCCTACCCTTGAGCTGCTTTCGCGTTACAACCACCGTGTAATCTTTTGGAGCGGAAGAAAGCATTAAATCTTTTAGGTAAAGATTTGTGGAATCCGTGGCATCAAGTTTGATTATTTGTGATAGTTCTCCCAATATGGTACGTCCAAGGATATATGAAATTGTGGAAATAAGAATACAAAAAAAACATAACTTTGTAGAAACTAAAATTTTTGAATGCAGAAATCGAAAGCGAGCGCAGATGAACTAATTGCCTTGATTTTACATGGAATAGAAGAAGTTAAAGGAGTTGATATAAATCTCTTGGATCTTAGGGAAATTGAAAATACGGTTTGCGACTACTTTGTTATCTGTAATGGTACTTCCAACACACATGTAAACGCCATAGTCTCCTCAATACAAAAAACCGTGAGCAAAGCTATCCAAGACAAACCTTGGCATGTAGAAGGTTCTGAAAATGCAGAGTGGATTTTGATGGATTATGTCAACGTGGTAGTGCATGTATTTCAAAAACACATTAGGGAATTCTACGATATCGAAGGACTTTGGGGAGACGCCAAGGTCACTATGGTAGAGAGTAGCTATAATTCTTAAAAAATGGCAAAAGAAAATAATTCAAATACCCCAAAAAAACCACGTTTTAGTTCGTGGTGGATATACGGCGTAGTAATTGCGTTGATAATCGGTTTCCAATTTTTTGGAGGCAGTGCTTTTTCAAGTACGGAAAAGACCACTACTTCTGAGCTGCAAGAATACTTGCGAAATGGGGACATATCTGAGATTTTAATAATAACCAACACCCGACAGGCCAAGGTATTTCTGACCGAAGAAGCGCTGCAAAAAGATGTGCATCGAAATGTGGCCGACCGCCCATTCAATTTTTCGGCAGGCAAAGTACCGCAATATGTACTGGATTACGGGGACCTTCAAAATTTTGAAGATGAGATAAAGAGCATCAAAAAGGAAAATAATTTGGACACCATTGTTGATTTCGACACGGAATCCAATGTTTTGGGAGAACTTCTGCTTTCCCTTCTTCCTTTCGCACTGATTATAGGTATCTGGATTTATCTCATGCGTCGGATGTCCGGAGGCGCTGGAGGAGGTGCGGGTGGACAAATTTTCAACATTGGGAAGTCCAAGGCCAAACTTTTTGATGAGAAAACAGATACAAGAACCTCGTTCAAAGATGTGGCCGGATTGGAAGGTGCCAAAGAGGAAGTCCAGGAAATTGTGGAATTTCTAAAAAATCCGGACAAGTACACCTCACTCGGTGGAAAAATTCCTAAAGGAGCACTTTTGGTAGGCCCCCCGGGAACAGGAAAAACCCTTTTGGCAAAGGCTGTGGCCGGAGAGGCCAAGGTTCCTTTCTTTTCCTTATCCGGTTCCGATTTTGTGGAGATGTTTGTCGGTGTAGGTGCTTCTAGGGTGCGTGATCTGTTCAAACAAGCCAAAGACAAATCCCCTTCCATCATCTTTATTGATGAAATCGATGCCATTGGTCGGGCAAGGGGGAAAAACAATTTTACAGGCTCCAACGACGAGCGGGAAAACACGCTCAATCAGTTGCTGACTGAAATGGACGGTTTCGGTACGAACACCAATGTTATCGTGTTGGCAGCGACCAACCGAGCCGATGTTTTGGACAAAGCTTTAATGCGTGCAGGACGTTTCGACCGACAGATTTATGTGGATTTACCAGATTTGAGGGAACGGAAAGAAATTTTTGAAGTACACCTCCGCCCCATCAAAACCGCCGAGACATTGGATTTGGACTTTTTGGCCAAACAGACCCCAGGTTTTTCTGGAGCGGATATTGCCAATGTTTGTAATGAAGCCGCTTTAATTGCCGCCCGAAAAGAAAAAAAGGCGGTGACCAAACAGGATTTCTTGGACGCGGTTGATCGAATCATTGGTGGCTTGGAGAAAAAGAACAAAATCATTACTCCTGAAGAGAAAAAAACAATCGCTTTCCACGAAGCAGGTCATGCCACGGTAAGTTGGATGCTGGAACATGCGGCTCCTTTGGTGAAAGTGACCATAGTTCCAAGGGGACAATCCTTGGGTGCTGCCTGGTACTTACCAGAGGAACGCCTTATTGTTAGATCCGAACAGATGTTGGACGAGATGTGTGCCACTATGGGCGGTCGCGCAGCTGAAAAGGTCATTTTCAACAAGATTTCAACCGGAGCCCTTAGTGATTTGGAAAAAGTGACCAAACAGGCAAGAGCTATGGTCACGATTTACGGACTCAATGATGAACTGGGCAATATCACCTATTATGATTCGTCCGGCCAAAACGAATATGGTTTTACCAAACCCTACAGTGAAGAAACGGCCCAACGTATTGACGAGGAGATTTCCAAAATCATTGAAGAACAGTATAAGCGCGCTATTGATTTGCTCAAAAAGAACAAGGATAAATTGACTGAACTTGCCGATCGCCTTTTGGATAAAGAAGTGATTTTCAAAGACGATTTAGAAAAGATTTTCGGCAAAAGACCGTTTGAAAAAGAAGAACTGGAGACTGCGGAGTAAAATTCAAAAGATTCCAGATTATCACAAAAGGCAACAATAAACCCTATTGGACACGTGGGAGTTTTTGATAAACTTTTTGGAGGTGGCAAAAAGGTTTCCAAAGAAACTTTGGAAACCCGTGGTGCACATATGCCCGACTTAAAAATTCCCGTGGACGAAAAATTTACCATTTACTTTAAAAAAAATGGTGGAAAGTTCATTTATTGCGAAGATGATGCCGAGGTTTCAGATGCCCTTCAGAACATCATTTCAGAAAATAATTGGCAAAATCACCTTTTCTACACTTTGGACAAGCGGCTACAAGGTCGTTTCAAACAGGATAAACTCCAATTTACCGAGCTGAGAAACGAAAGTGATATTTTTTTGACAACCTGTGAGCATCTTGTTGCACAGAACGGTTCGATTTTGGTATGTTCCAATCAAATCAAGGAGAAAAAGCTGTCGGAACTTCCTTCTAATCTTATCGTATACGCTACCACAAGTCAGCTTGTAGATTCTATTAGCGAGGGATTACAGATTATTAAAGAACGCTACAAAAAAAACATACCCAACAATATCACTACCCTAAAACACTTTGAGCCAACACCCGAAAACAAAAATGATTTTCTTTCCTACGGAAGTGCTTCTAAAAATGTATATCTTTTGCTACTGGAAGATTACTAGAAAAGCATGAAGGAAATACTGAGACGTGCCCTAACTGGTGCAATTTATGTAGTATTGCTACTGGGCTCCGTATTTTTAAGTTCCGATGCTTTTGATTTCCTTTTCATGATATTCGGCTTGGCTTGCCTTTACGAATTCAAACGAATTGTTCGCATCCGGGGTTATTACATTTTCGTTGCTTACTTGGCGGTTTGGGGAATTTTCATTCATATAACACAACATCCCCTGCTCATCAATATGCTTCTGGTATTGACCTTACTGGTCAATTTTGCCCTCCTCAAATTTCTTTTTTCAATTAAAAAAACAGAGTTTACCAGCGTCCAAAAGTTTGTCATAGCCGTATTATATATCGGAGGAGGGTGTATATTCCTGACGATGATTCCATACAAGAACAACGAGTTTGCCAAATTTCTTATCATGGGCATTTTTATTCTGATTTGGGTAAATGATACCTTCGCGTATTTAGTGGGAAAATCCATGGGGAGGACAAAATTATTTCCAAGAGTTTCTCCCAATAAGACGGTTGAAGGTTCCTTCGGAGGTCTTATTTTTGCATGTGTGGCGGCTTATTTTATGGCGTACTTTGAAACGAGCCTCACCTTATGGCAATGGATTTTATTGGCGGCAATTATTGTCGTGACAGGAAATTTGGGCGATTTATTGGAATCCAAGTTTAAACGTTTGGCCAAAGTAAAAGATAGTGGAGCTATTTTACCAGGTCACGGTGGAATTTGGGACCGTTTGGACAGCTTGATCTTCGCCGCTCCATTTGCATATTTGACATTAAACATTTTTTCGTATGTTTCATAAAGAAGGGCAAAAAATAATCATCATAACATTTTTAATGGCCGTGGCCTTGATTCTTTTGGCCCAGTTTTATATTGGTTTGGAATGGCTCCGTTTGGTCATTCAAATAACGGTTTTTGTTCTGCTCATTTTGGTGCTTCAATTCTTTCGAAATCCTAGAAGGCATGTTATCCCAAACTTTGATGAAATACTGGCGCCTGTTGATGGTAAGGTAGTTGCCATTGAAGAAGTTTTCGAACCAGAGTATTTTAAGGACAAACGAAGACAAGTGTCCATATTTATGTCCCCCCTCAATGTTCATGTAACAAGATATGCGGCCAGCGGGACTATTACCTATTCCAAGTATCATCCTGGGAAATATCTGGTGGCCTGGCATCCTAAATCCAGTACGGAGAACGAACGGACCACTGTGGTATTGCACACTCCCAAATTCGGAGAGGTGGGCTATCGCCAGATTGCAGGCGCGGTGGCCCGTCGCATTGTCAATTACGCGGAAGAAGGCGAACAAGTTACCCAAGGTCAAGATGCCGGATTTATCAAATTTGGCTCGCGAGTTGATTTACTGCTTCCTTTGGATTGTGATGTAGCCGTTATACTGAATCAAAAAGTGGTGGGGTCCAAAACCTGTATTGCTGCGGTACGAAATATCGATGATTGATGAAAAACTACATACTGATTTCAATGAAGCGGTAGCATATATAAGCGCGTATGACAAACCACTACCTGCGGACACACTTCTAAAGTTGTACGCCTATTACAAAATAGCAAATAAAAATTTTAATCATCCAGGGAGCAAAACCCCACTTATCAATGCCTTTAAGGCCAATGCTCTGATACAAGCCCAAAGTATCGGTATGGAAGAGGCCATGATCCGATACATCCAGCTGGCCAAAACTCTTTTTGAACAGGAGCTAGACCAGGACGATACAAAATGACGCTTTCAACCCTAGGAAAACTTACGGTTACACTACCAGTTCATCTTCTGAGACGGTTGTCTCCAAAAATGTAAAATAAAAACCTCCAAAGACGGTAATGGTAAAATACAGTGCCATAAAATAAGAGCCCACCGGTATATAGTGGTTAAGACCGAACCAATCACCGTTCAGAAGTATCAAAACAATCCCGGCAATACCTCGGAAAACCTCAATCCACACGGCATACGGTTCTCGGTCCATTAGGGTGGTATAGCCATAAATTCCCAAAAAAATAAACGCTCCGTACCACAGTAATTTTTGAAATCCAATATTGGAATAATCATAAAACATGAACATCATCAGACCCGTGGTCACAAGCAATTGAAAGATAACATATCCTTTTAAAGCCAAAGTGGCCGTTGGTTGATATTTTTGGAAGTGATATACGTCGTCAATAACAGCGGCAGGATACTTGACACGAACATCTTGTGGTCTCCAGCCCGTTGGCATAAACCAAATTCGAAATTTATCCTTGTAACTCCTAGTGTACCAAGCATCTCGTACCAATCGCCATAAATGCTGAAAGTTGATACGAATTGGATTCCAGGTCTTTGCCGGTTTTAAAATACCATATTGCGGGGGCACTTCCTTCAGTTCTTCTTGAAACGTACCGAACATTCTATCCCAAATACAGAAAATCTGCCCTAGGTTTTTATCGATATATTCTGGATTGATAGCATGGTGTACCCGATGCTGGGAAGGGGTTACAATAATATATTCCAGCAATCCTAATTTACCAATATGTCGGGTATGGTACCAAAACTGTGCAAAAAGATGGACTGGGGCCACTATAGCGATGATTTTATGGGGCACGCCCAAAATCGCCGCAGGAACAAGTAATAAAGGGAAATAGACCAACAGATTCGAGATAGACTGGCGAAGGGCACAGGCAAGGTTAAATTCTTCACTGCTATGGTGAATTACATGTTGGTTCCAAAAAAAATTGATGCGATGGTTCAATCGATGGTTCCAGTATCCCGCAAAATCAAGAACCACAAAACCGATTATCCAGAGCATCCAGGAAACTTCTATTTCGATTACGGCCAAATGCTCCAATAGATAGGGATAGGTCACGATAATTATCCCTATGCCCAGAGAGTCCTTAACGATATTGGTAAGACCGGAACTTAAACTGCTTACCGTATCCATTACGTTGTGCATTTGCTTTTTCACAAAATGACCGTACAGAATTTCGATAAGAACAAGACCTATGAAAAAGGGAATAGCATATAAGAGCGCCTTGGCATACGTTTCCATACTCTTAAATATATAAAAAAGCTGGACATAGCTAGATACGAATTGATGGATGCCCTATTTGGGTTGATCATTTAAACGCTAGGAAACTTTTTTATAAGGGTATGCTTATCTCAATTTTTCCCTAAAGAAGTCCATGGTACGTTTCCAGGCCAGTTCGGCGGCGGGTTTATCATATCGCGGGGTACTCGTATTATGGAAACCGTGGTTGACTTCTGGATACATATACGCTACATAATCCTTGTCATATCGTTTTAACTCCTCTTCGTATTGGGGCCATCCTTCGTTGACCCGTGTATCAAGACCAGCATATTGGAGCAGCAATGGTGCGTTTATTTTTTCTATGTCCTCTTTTGGTTGCCTTCCATAAAAAGGCACGGATGCGGCCAAGTTGGGCAATCTTACCGCCATCATATTGGAAATCCATCCCCCAAAACAAAAACCGACCACGCCTACTTTTCCGCTACAGGCTTTATGGCCCTTAAGATAATCGTAAGCGGCAATGAAGTCTTCAAGCATCTCCTGACGGTCACGCTGTCTTTGCAGGGTACGCCCCTCATCATCGTTGCCGGGGTATCCCCCTAATGGTGATAACGCATCCGGGGCCAAGGTGATAAACCCATCCAAAGCAGCTCTACGTGCCGTGTCTTCAATATAGGGATTCAACCCACGATTTTCGTGGACCACTACAATTCCGCCCAAAGGGCTCTTCGTATTCTTTGGCATGGACAACAGTCCCTTTATAGTTCCCCCGCCTTTAGGAGATTCATACTTTATATAATCAGAATCCAAATCCGGGTCTTGCGGATCAACTAAAAGTGTATCCACATAGTTGGGCATCAAAAAACTCATAAGTGCCGGCACCGTTATCCCACCAACCGCAAATAGCGATAATCTTTCAATAAAATCCCTACGCTGTAGTTTGTTGTGGGCATATTGATCGTACAGATCAAATACTTCTTGTTTGATGTCTTCTTTTTTGAGTTTTTTCATGATCATTTAGCTTTGAGAAAATGAATTGGACTTACTTGTTCGCTGTGCATCCTAAATATAACACAACTTTCTTTATAGCGTTTGTGAAGGGTTCAAAAAGAAAATGTTTTGTGCGTGCTTCTATTTTTTGAAATGCGCAATATCATCCGCATTGGTTAAATCTGGGATATATTCGGACCTCGGATAGCAAAACACCCGCCTTGGTCCGTCTGCCACTAATTGACGGACCGCTTCAGGAAGTTCCTTTTCGTTTCGTTGGGGATGAATGGGACAATTTTCCAAATAGGGATAAATTTCCTTCCCATGAAAGCTAAAAATATTCATGCTCACTCGTAACTCTCCAGAAGTGTCCCGATACGATTCAATCTGGGATACATCCGGCTTTTCTACAATTCCTTTTAAAAACCCATCAGGAGAAATGTCGATTAAGGCAAACTTGGAAATACGTTCATCTGAAAATTGCAGTCCAGAACTACTATAACCAATGAGCGCATTTGGCACGTTGCGCGACCTATTCAAGTCTTTGAGTGCTCCAACGGAATAAAGGTTATCGCCATTGCACACGGTGAAGGCAGTGCTTTTCAATTCGGTGTATTGTTCCAAACATTGTTGAAGGGCATCTGCGGTTCCCAAAGGTTTCTTCCTACCCCCAGGTATGGTTTGAATGGCAAAATGGACCGATACATCCTCATAGTAATTATTGCGGTCTTTCTTACCGACCAGGCTTTTAAAACCTTCATTTTCTGGAGATGTAATCAAATACACTTGTTTATATCCTGCCGCAGCGGCGTTTTTTATCAAGTAATACAATAGCGGTCGACCGGCCTCCCCCAGTGGAATCAGACTTTTGTGCAGTTTTTGCGCTATATTCTTGATAGTATCGCTCAAATCGGAGTTCTCCAAACTCCTTTTCATTCGAGAAGAAGCACCACCGACCATGATGACCAAATTTTCACTACTTAGGGTCATAAGTCCGTAATATTTACTTCATAGGCATGCTTTGCGCCTGATTTTAAAAAGGCTTTGATGACCCTATCTTTGGTCTCTTCAGTTACCAGGGCCACCATACATCCGCCTCCTCCAGACCCTACGATCTTGCTGCCGAAGGCTCCCGCTTTTCTTGCTGAATCCATCATTGCGACCATTTCTACTGGCGTATTTTGGATTTTATCTTGCAGAATAGTTTGATGTTCATTCATTAAATCTCCTAAATATTTCGGGTCGGATATCGTTTTTAAAAGTTCTTTTTTGGCCTCCAACGTAATCCTATAATTATGGACAGCTGCATACCAATGCGATAAAAATTCGTGAGGGACCAGGTGCCTGTACCTCTCGTAGTCTTCCATTTGCACTTGTTCCATTTTGAACTCAGGATACTGGCGTTCTATGGACTTTATCGCATTTTGTCCGTAAATGCGAGCGTTTTTCAACACATCCAAGGTTCTTTTGGAAAGTCCGGATTCTGCCACAACCAGTCTTCCAAGATTTGCGCGCAGCTTGGTACTTTCGCCCAATTGAGTATCTATGAAAAGTAGCCCGCCTTGGGCAATGGTATATTGATCCATCAATCCGCCGGGTTGGTTGAAATACAATACCTCAGCTTCATACCCCCAGTGTCCCACTTTTTTATCATCCCATTCCGAAGAAAACTCTTGGCTGGTCAGCAAGAAACGTACCCAGGCGACCGTTAAAGCCGACGAACTGGACAAGCCGGCATTGATAGGAACATTGCCTTTAATTTCAATGGTGTACCCTTGCTTAAGTACCAGTCCATATTGTTTTAAAACCGCTATTGCCGAAAGAAAGTAATCCCCTGCATCTACCTTCTTCAGAGGATCGTTCAATTCAATGGTGCGATTTTGCCCAATATCCTTTAACAAAATCTGAAACTGGGAGGTACCATTCGGGACGGCCGAGATATTGATATATCTGTCTATAGTTCCTGCAATTACGGGCAATCCCAGATAGTCTTGATGATCACCGTAAAAGCAAATACGTGCGGGAACGGAAATTTCGATCATAGGACTCAAAAAATTAGGAAATGATATCCAAAGGGGTGGTCGTCTGCCAATTCCCCCGGGTAAAATCTGGAAATGGCTGGGGATAACCACCGCTGGCTACGGAACGTTCACTTAATGGGGCTACAGCACTCCAAAAGCAACCTTCATATACATTTTGGTCCAATGGGAGCCCTTTTTGTAGACATTCCACAATGCGATAGACCATAATTCCGTCCATACCGCCATGACCGCTTTCTTTAGTGGTGTTGTTCAACCTTTTATAAAGGGGATGGTCGTATTTTTCATAAACAGCTTCCAATTTTTCACCTTCCACCCAACTGTGATGATCCTTGGTCAATCCGGGTACTCCGCCTTCGAGAGCAATGCGAGTGGGAAAGTCGGCCAGTGTGCCTTTAGTCCCTTGAATCAGGTTTAAGCGACTGTAGGGTCTAGGGCTTGTCTCGTCCCATTGCACCATAATGGTCCTTCCCAATGCAGTTTTTATTATAGAAGTATTCAAATCCCCGCCACCGTAATCGAGTTTGTTCCATGTATGGTCTTTAGCATAGTTTTTCTCGGCATAGGCTTTTCTTCCCAATGCGGGTGTGGAGAATGATACTAAACTTCCAAAGGTATCATCCGTTCTGCCCAGGTTCATGTATTGTGCCACGGGACCCAAGCCATGGGTTGGATATAAATTGCCATTCCTCTTGGCGTAATGATGTGTTCTCCAAGAACCTGTGCCTCGTTCCTGTTCCTCCATTTGCCATCGCAACTCGTGAATGTAGGCTGCCTCTCCATGTAATATTTCACCAATAAGATTTTGTCGGCACATGTTCAAAAACATCAATTCTTCGCGGCCATAGTTCACGTTTTCCAGCATCATGCAATGTTTATGGGTTCGTTCTGCCGTATCGACTATGTCCCACATTTCATTGAGCGTTACGGCAACAGGTACCTCAACCAAGACATGGGCACCTTGTTCCATGGACTCAATTGCCATTGGCGCATGGTTTTGCCAATTGGTGGCGATGAAAACCACATCTGGACGCACTTCTTGGAGCATCAGCTTCCATTTGTCTTCTTCACCCCAATATTGTGCAACTGTGTTTGCCGCTTCCCTACCAGCTATCTCCTCTACCCAAGTCGTCTTTTCCTTGACCAGATCCTCATAGAGATCACAAATCGCTACGACTTCGGTTCCATTTAAAGAAGCGAAGAATTTGATATGGGTGCCGCCCCTAGCGCCCACTCCAATGAATGCGGCCCTTACCTTTTCCAGCTTCGGTGCCTTAAAACCACCCATATATTTTGAACGGATGGCCCTGGTTTCTGAAGCTTTTACATATTCAGGGAGTAAGGACCAAGTTCCCAGTGCAGCTGTAGAAAGTGTAGTTTTCCTTACAAAACTTCGTCTATCCATTTTTTTCATAAAACCATTTTACCGTGCTCACCGGAAAATCCAACTTGGGGCACTACTAGAACTTGCCATGCTTTTTCCCAGTTTCATAATTCACGGGAATTTAAAAAAAACATTGTAGATGTCCTTAAATAATACGTTATAAGGTTTTTATCAATCCAAAAGCAGCATACGTCAATTCAAACATAAATGATTAGACCATTTCCCATAGCTTTAAAACTATCAAAATGTTTACATGAGGTTGTCACGCGCACTAAAGGAGAAAAACCGATTAATCGGAAAAATAAAGGAAATTCAAAACATGATTACGTTCCACAATAGCTATATAAAAGGAAATAAACCTATTTATGATATTGAAAACCTATGGGAACTGCTGAATGGTACCGTTTCTGAACTGACGGAACTGAAGACGAGAATCCAAAAGGCCAATACGGTTATACAGCCCAAAATTTATAAGCTTTCAGAATTGAAATCCCTGGCAGCATTTCTCAAGGGACTACAGATAAAAGAAGGAAAGATTTTAGGGGACAATTGGAGAAACAGCGAGGTCACGGAATGGCAGTCGGAAATCGGGAACTTGGAGCGGGACAGGAAAGTTGAAGCAATTGAAAAGAAGATCGATACGCTCCAAAATGAACTGGACCAATTCAATTTTGAAACTGAAATCTAGAAAAAACGAGAACTTGGAAACATCATAACATTTAAATGTTTACTCACCAAAACCCCATACAATGATGAGATGTTACGTCCAGTACCGATCACGAATAAAACGCAAAATTGTCTGGGCCAAGTCAATCCTTAACACGCACAGTTCAGAAATTCATGATTACCGGTTTTAGGTAAGTTTATTTAAATGGATGCGGTACAGGTTCTCTATTTTTCAGAATTTTTGCGAATCCGGTGTTACTTTTTGAAAATTTGACCAACTTGTGTTTCTTATCCCAAACTCGTCAGGCTTTTCTCGAGCGTCTCAATTTTTGCTTCGGCATCAGCTGCTTTTTTTCGCTCCATAGCGACCACCTTTTCGGGAGCATTGTTCACGAAACGTTCGTTGCTCAATTTTTTCTGGACCGATTGTAAAAAGCCTTTGGTGTAATCCAGTTCTTCATGGATTTTCCTTATTTCAGCCTCAATGTCAATAGCGCCGTCCATGGGGATAAAATACTCGTTGCTCTTTACTCGAAAACTAAGCGCACCGTCCAAACCAGAGTCAACGATCTGTAAGCTGGAAATATTTCCAAGCTTCGTGATAATTGAATCCATATCCGTGCCCCAACGCTCATTGTTCAAAACGGAAACGGTCAAAGCTTCTTTCTGGGGAATATTTTTTTCTTTTCGTATCGTACGGATTCCAGAAATAACTTCAGAAGCAGAATCAAATGCCCTTAAAACCCCAGAATCAAATGGTTTTTGTTTCGGCCAATTGGAAACTATCAATGCCTCTTCGGGAAGGCGTTGTTGCATGCGTTGCCAAATTTCTTCCGTTAAAAACGGCATAAAAGGATGCAGCAATTTTAAATTCTCCTCAAACCAATGTATCACCGAGTCATATGTGGTTTTATCAATGGGTTGTTGATATGCTGGCTTTACAATTTCCAACAACCAGGAGCAAAAATCATCCCATACCAATTTGTAAATGGCCATCAACGCATCTGAAATGCGATATTTTGAAAAGTGGTCATCCACTTCGGCCAACGTTCGATTGAACTTTGCAGCAAACCAATCCAATCCCATTTTGGCTGCCTCGGCTTGTGGTAAATCGGAAATCTCCCAGCCTTTTACTAAACGGAAAGCGTTCCATATCTTATTGGCAAAGTTTTTTCCTTGCTGGCATAGGGCTTCGTCAAACAACAAATCATTACCAGCTGGTGAACTCAGCAAAAGACCTACACGGACACCGTCTGCACCAAAGTCTTTCATCAATTTCAGGGCATCAGGTGAATTTCCAAGCTGTTTGGACATTTTACGACCCTGCTTATCACGTACCAATCCGGTAAGGTACACGTTTTCAAAAGGACGTTGGCCGCGATATTCATAGCCTGAAATAATCATTCGGGCCACCCAGAAGAACAAAATGTCCGGGGCCGTGATCAAATCACTGGTTGGGTAGTAATAGTTGATTTCCTTATTGTCAGGGTCTAAAATACCACCGAATACACTGATTGGCCAGAGCCAAGAAGAAAACCAAGTATCCAAGGCATCCGGGTCTTGGTGTAAATCGGAGTTCCTCAAATCGGGTTTTATCAACTTTGCTTTTTCCAAAGCAGCCTCCCGGGTTTCTGCGACCACAAAATCTTCTTTTCCATCACCGTAATAATACGCCGGTATCTGCTGACCCCACCATAGCTGCCTCGAAATATTCCAGTCCCTAATGTTCTCCATCCAATGCCGATACGTATTTTCAAACTTTTTTGGATGTAATTTTACCTCACCGGTCTTTAGAACACCTTCCAGTGCTGGTTTTGTGAGCTGCTCCATTTTAAGAAACCATTGGTCGGACAAGCGTGGCTCAATAATCGCTTTGGTCCGTTCCGAAGTACCCACTTTGTTGGTATATTGTTCGGTTTTTACCAGAAATCCTTTTTCATCGAGTTCTTTTGCGATTTCCTTTCGGACCACAAATCGGTCCTTACCACTATAATGTAGCCCATACGAATTTAGTGTGGCATCCTGGTTGAAAATGTCGATAACCTCAAGTTGATGCTTATCCCCTAAATTCTTGTCATTTTCGTCATGTGCCGGAGTAACCTTTAGACAGCCTGTACCAAATTCGATATCGACGTATTCATCCTCAATGATCGGTATTACCCGGTTACATATGGGAACAATGGCCTTTTTGCCTCTAAGATGGTCATAGCGTTCATCATTTGGATTGATACAAATCGCGGTATCTCCCAGAATGGTCTCAGGTCGCGTGGTGGCAATGGTCACCGTTTCCTTTGAATTTTCAATGGGATAGGATAAGTAATACAACAGTCCTTGGCGCTCTTCATAAATGACTTCTTCATCAGAGAGGGTGGTTTTTGCTTGGGGATCCCAATTGACCATACGGTACCCTCTATAAATAAGGCCTTTCTCGTACAGATCTACAAAAACTTTGATGACAGAAGCTGACATATCGTCATCCATAGTGAACTTTTTACGTTTCCAGTCCAAAGAGCACCCCAGTTTTTTAAGTTGTTCAAAAATAACACCGCCATATTGATGGGTCCATGCCCAAACATGTTCCAAAAACTCATCCCTGGTCAAATCTGACTTTTCAATACCTTCAGCTTTCAATTTGGCGACCACCTTAGCTTCCGTAGCGATTGCTGCATGATCGGCGCCAGGAACCCAACAGGCATTCTTTCCCATCAAACGTGCCCTACGGATCAATACATCTTGTAGGGTGTTGTTTAGCATGTGCCCCATATGAAGCACTCCGGTAACGTTGGGAGGCGGAATTACAATGGTATACGGTTCCCTCTCATCAGGAGTAGAGCTGAAAAAATCGTGCTCCATCCAGTATTCGTACCAATGTTCTTCAACCTTATGGGGTTCATATTTTGATGGAATCTCCATTTTTCGGTATAGTTTTTGACTAATTTTGACCCAGATTGGTGGTTTGAAGAGATGGCTGTATTAAATTTACGCTATACTTCGGCAGAAAGCCAATCTAGAAATACGAAACAAAAATAAGTAACGTTATAACATAACAAAAGAATTTTGGATGCAGGTGGAAAACATTTACATTTGAAGTTCACCCAAAACTAGAAATGATGAAAAAAACTGTACTCATGCTGTTTGTAGGGCTCTTATCCTTAGGGATTTATGCCCAAGACACAACCGCTAAAATCGAGTTTAAAAGTGAAACTATCGACTATGGTGAAATTGCTAAAGGCAGCGACGGAATCCGCGTCTTTGAGTTTACCAATACAGGAACTGCTCCTTTAGTTATCAGTGATGTAAAATCCAGCTGTGGATGTACCATCCCGAAAAAACCGGAAGACCCCATCATGCCGGGAGCTACAGGAGAAATCCAAGTAAAGTATGATACAAAACGGGTTGGACCCATTCGAAAAGCGATTACCGTTACCTCCAACGCCGAAACACCAACAAAGGTGCTCAAGATAAAAGGCAATGTAAAAGCGGAAGGCGCCAAGTAATACCTTCCTTTCGAAACGAAAAAAAAGCCCTTGAAAATTCAAGGGCTTTTTTATTAAAACACTTTTTTGAGTACGAAAGAGAACAGAAGATCTCGATTATATCGTTCAATCAGGACGCGGATGCGTTTCCCCTCTTTTTCGTTCAACATTTTTAATACTTCCTGAAGTTTATACTTATGTATGGGCTTTCCATTGACCGCAAGGATGACATCGCCCTTTCTAAGTCCTGCCTCTGCCGCAGGACTCCCAGCCCGTATGGACGAGACTATGATTTCAGGAACAAGGCTCAATCGTGTACTATTTTCCATTAATATTTGCACGTTGCCATACGTAGTACCTTCCTTTCCCTGTACAATACCGTTCCCACTGGCAATACGCTCGGCGATATACCGCAATCCGTTGTGCTGTAGTGCAATTCCAGCTAAGTTGTATTGAAAAGGTGTCCTAAAGTTGCCGTTCTTCTTGAGCGTGACCGTGCCTCGGGAATAATCAAAAACAAGATTAAAACGACGTAAAATCTCACCTCCCAGACTACCATTGCGATCTCCTCGGTTTATTATGTATCCGAAAGACTCCTTGTAGGGAAAAGCAGCCTTGGCATCTTTTAGTTCGAAGTTTCCAATACGTATACCGTGCACTTTGGTGCGCTTTCCAAATATATCGCCGCTCAATCCCCTACCCAAATAGTCCTCATAATGCTTCTGGGGAAGTTCAATGCCCTTCTCCGGTAGATGAAACAGCCAAAGGGCATCACTGCTTCCCGTATCCACTAAAAGCTTTACGGGAACATCTTTGGCATCCTCTGTCAGTACGGTGCCGTTCAGATAGGCTTTCCTACGTTCAATGGAAAGCGGGAGGGTTTGACTTTTTTTGTTGGATGAATGTTGATATCGTTTAGGATCATATAGCTTGATGTTCCTCGCGGTATAATTAATCTCAACGACAAAATCCCTGAACAAATCATAACCCAAAATACCATGTACCGGAATCCCCAAAGATGTAGAAAAGTTTATCCCCTTGTCCAACACCACAAACATATCCTGATTGTAGTTCTTGGCCTTGCCCAATTTAAAAATGTTACCCCTCGATTTTAATGCTTTCAGTGGCTCTCCATCACCAAGTCCCCGAATGGTTACTTCAGAAACATTATTGATTTGTACCGAATCTTGGTTCGTAAGGTTAAAGAGAATGGGTTTACTGACGCCGGAATCTAATATAAAAGTCAATTCGGAACCGTTGATTTCTATCGGAATGACCATTAGATTGTTGATGAGTTCAAATCGAATTTTCTGGAACTTCTGCTTCTCCGGCATGCGAAATCCTTGAGCGCCGAGCATAAAAGGCAAAAGCACCAGGAGAAAGCATGAAAGGCGTGTTGATTTTTTCAAACTGTTTATTTTTTGGCAACAAGTCTTTTAAATTTAGCAAAAAAGCTCGAATTATAACTTTAATTTAACATTCTTATAACCCCACAAATAATTGGTCGATTGGTTGCTTCCGTGCTGGGGTTTTGCCATTTTTGTCTAAAATTGTTCACATGCCCAAAATATCGAGAAAAGGTATCGCCATGCCTGCCTCGCCCATCAGAAAGTTGGTTCCCTATGCAGAATCGGCAAAAAAGAGAGGTATACATGTAATCCATCTGAATATAGGCCAACCGGACGTAAAAACTCCAAAGGTAGCCTTGGACGCTGTTAGAAAAAGTACGATGGACGTTTTGGCATATAGTATGACGGAAGGCTCTGAGGCATATCGTGAAAAAATTGCTGCCTACTATAAAACGAAGGACATCCATGTTTCATCCAAGGAGATTATAGTGACCACTGGAGGCTCTGAGGCATTGTCCTTTGTTATGGGTACAATTATGGATACCGATGATGATATAATCATTCCAGAACCTTTTTATGCCAATTACAATGGTTTTGCAACGGCCTCCGGAGTTAATGTGGTGCCCATTGTTTCTTCTTTGGAAACCAATTTTGCGTTGCCGTCCATTGAAGAGTTCGAAAAACGTATCACCTCTAAAACCAAAGCTATTCTCATTTGTAACCCTGGAAATCCTACAGGGTATCTATATACAAAAGAGGAAATCCTTCAATTGGCACAGTTGGTCAAAAAATATGATCTTTTTTTGGTGGCCGATGAAGTTTATCGAGAATTCACTTATGATGGAACTACCCACCATTCCGTTCTTCAATTGCCGGACTTGGAACAAAATACGATTATGGTCGATTCTGTTTCCAAGAGGTATAGTATGTGCGGTGCTAGAATCGGTTGTTTAGTATCCAAGAACAAGGAGGTCATCAATGTAGCGCTAAAATTTGCTCAAGCTCGATTGTCCCCGCCCACTTTGGCCCAGATAGCGAGTGAGGCGGCCTTGGATACCCCCCAGAGTTATTTTGATGAAGTAATTGAGGAATATTCAGAACGACGCGATATATTGGTGGACGAACTCCAAAAAATTGATGGGGTGCAAGTAGCGGTGCCCCAGGGCGCTTTTTACTGTGTTGCGCAATTGCCCGTCCCAGATGCTGATGATTTTGCGCAGTGGATTTTGGAAGACTTTGAAATCGAAGGAAATACGATAATGGTTGCGCCCGCCGCAGGTTTCTATGCCACAGAGGGACTTGGAAAAAATCAGATACGTATTGCCTATGTCCTGAAAAAACCGCAACTCATCAAAGCGGTCCAAATTTTAAAAAAAGCTTTAGAGAAATACCGAACCCATTGAACATTCTTCAAAACATATCCCTAAAGAAATACAACACTTTTGGTATTGATGTTTCTGCGCGTTTTTTTGTTGAAGTAACGAGTCTACTCCAACTTCAAAAAGTTCTGGAACTAAAATCTTACCCCAAAAAATTTGTGTTGAGTGGAGGTAGCAATATTTTGTTGACAAAGGATGTTGATGCTTTGGTCATTTACATCAATTTAAAGGGGAAGACCGTGCTAAATCAAACGGAAGCCAAAGTACTGTTGAAAGTTATGGCAGGAGAAAACTGGCATGAACTGGTGCTTTGGTGTTTGGAAAAAGACTACGGGGGGCTTGAAAATCTATCGCTGATACCGGGAAACACCGGAACGGCACCCATCCAAAATATTGGTGCCTACGGCGTAGAGCTAAAAGATGTATTTGAAAGTTGTACCGCTATGGAAATAGCTTCCGGGGAATTGGCGGTTTTTGATAAAGAACAGTGCCGTTTTGGGTACCGGGATTCCATTTTTAAACAAAAGGCAAAAGGCAAATATATCATCACCTCCGTAAATTTTTGGTTGACCAAGCAGAATCATCCCATTACAACAAACTATGGGGCCATTGAGGAGGAGTTAAGGAATCAGGATATCGTGTACCCTACCATCCAAGATGTTTCCAATGCGGTCATTGCCATTCGGCAAAGTAAATTGCCAGACCCCGCTCAAATTGGGAACAGTGGGAGTTTTTTTAAAAATCCCATTGTTTCCAAAAAAACCTTCGAAAAACTGAAAAAAGAATATCCCGATGCCCCTTCCTACAGCATCTCCAAAGAGCAGATAAAAGTTCCTGCAGGATGGTTGATAGAAAAATGTGACTTCAAAGGTAGACGAATCGGTGATGCAGGAGTACATGAAAAACAAGCACTGGTACTGGTTAACCATGGAAATGCGAGTGGCGTGGAAATTCTGGATTTGGCACAATCCATTCAAAAAAGGGTAAGGGAAACTTTCAAAATTGATTTACAACCTGAGGTCAATATAATAAGATAACCCCCGCATTGCTGAGAATTACAGGGGTTATACCAAACCAAACTAACCAAAAACTTAATATACTGAAATGCTTTTCAGCACTTTATTTTTCATTTATACGCTCAAGAATGCTCCTTTTTCTAACTTAGCGTTGTTTTATATACGAGGGAAAGCGTATTTTAGATTTCGACCCCCAAGATAGTTTACCTAAGAAACCTCCGATGAGTACACTAATCGAAAAGCACATAGTTGCGTTACTTGCCGAAAAAGATGACAAAGCTATATCCCTTCTCTACGAACACTACGGCGACACGCTTTATGGGGTGGCCTATAAGGTGGTGAAAGATGAGGATTTGGCCCAAGACATCCTACAGGAAAGTTTCATTAAAATTTGGAAAAAATGCGACACCTATGATGCCACAAAAGCAAAACTTTTTACTTGGCTTTTTCGAATTACCCGAAATACCGCCATCGATAAGTTGCGAAGCATCAACAACAAAACGGACAAAGAAGTCCAAATTGATGTTTCGAACGTATATAAGGTTGGAGTAGAAAGCATTAAACCTGACATTTTGGATATGCAGGAAAATCTCGAAAAGATTGAGCTGAAGTACCAAATCGTTCTTGAGGCCCTATTTTTTCAAGGAATGACCCAGCAAGAAGCCAGTGAGGAATTGGATATTCCCCTGGGAACGATTAAATCTCGCTTGAAAATAGGCTTACGGGAACTGGGAAAGCTTTACAAGGTGCCAACAATGCTACTGCTATTACTAAACATATTGCCATGAAAGAAAAAATACAATTGTTTTTAGATTCTGACGTACTGGAAAAATACCTTATTGGAGACGCCTCCAAGGAAGAGATTTCCAGGGCGGAGCGCTACATAGCCATGTATCCAGAAGTGCGTGAAACCTATAATCAACTACAGGATAATCTGGAAGCGTTTTCTAAGTTATATGCACGTAAAACCCCTGAAGGACTAAAGGAAATCATTCTTCATAGTGCCAAAAAGGAGAAATCTTCCGTTAGGCGACTGTGGCGATATGCGGTCGCGGCCAGCGTTGCAATTCTTGTGTTTGCCGGCTCGTCTGTTTTCTTTTGGAATCAAAATAAAAGCCTACAGCAGGAAAATACCATTGTGAACAATAAAATAAAATATCTGGAAGAGAACATGAAAAATCAATTGGAGGATGTTCGTAACCAGTTTATCGTTCTCAACAATCCAGATACCAAAAAATATGCCGTCAACGGAAAGAAAGAAGGCAAGGAATTAAAGGCGATAGCTTACATCAATCCTGTAAAGAAACTTTCGTACATCAATGTTAGCAGTGTACCCCAGCTTCCCGAGAACAAATGTTTCCAAATGTGGGCAGAAGTGAACGGGGAACTTGTAAATCTAGGAGTGATAAAGCAATTGGACGACGAGGACAAATTACTCGCCATACCTTATGCGGAAAATGCCATTGGCTATATTACCGTTGAGCCCGAAGGTGGGAATACAACCCCATCTGTTCAAAACATCGTGGCCAATATTATGTATTAGATTTCCCTTAAAGTTACTCTAAATCTGGTTCAACTTGTATTTCCTTTTGTATTTTTGCCTAAAATAGCGGTATGGAACTAATACTACTTACTATTGGGCTATTGGGGCTGGCTTTCGCTGGTATAACAATTAAAATCTGGTCTAAAAAGGACGGTAAGTTTGCAGGGACCTGTGCCAGTCAAAGCCCATTTCTCAATAAAGAGGGTGAGGCTTGTGGATACTGCGGAAAACTCCCCGATGAGCAGGAATGCCAAAAGGATTCTATCGCTGAGCTGCCCTAAAAGCGACTGTATTCTCCGTAACAAAAAGATATGTGAACACTCCAGATTCCATCACGGAAAACATTAAAAAGGCCAAACAAGGAAATCAAATTGCCTTTAGTTTTTTGTTGGATACGTTTTGGAATGATGTGTACGGTTTTCAGTTGCTCCGTACCAAAAATGAAAATGATGCGGAAGACATCACCATTCGTACCTTCTCCAATGCCTTTGACAAGATCACAACCTATAACGATGAATTTGGGTTTAAAACGTGGCTCATCGCCATTTCCAAAAATTTACATGTTGATTTGCTCCGAAAACGGAAAAGAAATCTTTTAGAGGAAATGGATTCCCATGGCGACGCGGTAAAAAAGGTCTTGGATGACACCCCCACCGTAGAGGACCAACTTATTATAGAGCAGAACTTGGCCAACCTTTTACAGGATATTAAAAAGTTAAAGCCCCATTATCAAAAGGTAATCAATTTGAGATATTTTAATGAGATGAGTTATGCCGAAATTTCCAAAGAACTTGACGAACCGCTAAATAGTATCAAAGTTAAACTGTTAAGAGCCAAAAAGTTACTAGCAGAAATTATCAAAAAGAAATAGAGCTTACCCCTGGTTCACCATCCTGGTACAGTTTCGTATCTTTGTATTTCAAAAAATTGATATGAGCATCACAACGGTCGAAAACGTTGCACCCCCCAAGACAAAACCCAAATGGCTGCGTGTAAAGCTTCCCACCGGAAAAAAGTATACACAGCTAAGAGGCCTGGTCAATAAATATGATCTGCATACCATCTGTACTTCGGGCAGTTGCCCAAATATGGGAGAATGTTGGGGAGAAGGTACCGCTACATTTATGATTTTGGGTAATGTTTGCACAAGATCCTGTGGTTTTTGTGGTGTTAAAACGGGAAGACCAGAAAGTGTGGACTGGGCCGAACCAGAGAAAGTGGCGCGATCCATCAAGATTATGGGCATTACGCACGCAGTGGTCACCTCGGTTGACCGGGACGACCTAAAAGATATGGGGTCTATCATCTGGGCAGAAACCGTGAAGGCCATACGGAGAATGAATCCCAAAACTACTTTAGAGACCCTTATCCCTGATTTCCAAGGTAAGGAAGTACACTTGGACCGAGTTCTTGAAGCCGCCCCCGAAGTGATTTCCCATAATATGGAAACGGTAAGACGGCTTACCCGCGAAGTACGTATCCAAGCTAAATATGACAGAAGTTTAGGGGTCTTGGAATACCTTAAGAAGAATGGTGCCCGACGCACAAAATCCGGCATTATGTTGGGGTTGGGCGAATTGGAGGAAGAGGTCATCAATACCATGGAAGACCTGCGCCGTGCGGATGTGGACGTCGTGACTATTGGACAATACCTCCAGCCCTCAAAAAAACATCTACCCGTCAAAGAGTTCGTACTTCCCGAGCAATTTAAAAAATATGAGGAAATAGGACTACAAATGGGCTTCCGGCATGTTGAAAGTGGGGCTTTGGTACGCTCTTCCTACAAGGCCCATAAACACGTGGACTAACCAAGCTTGCTTATTTTTTGAAATGAAACAGATTTCCATCGGCATCAATGGTTTTGGACGCATAGGCAGGACCTTATTCAGATTGTTGGAAAAAAGAGAAGATATCCAAGTGGTCGTCATCAATGATATTGCCAATGCCCAAACACTTGCCCATCTTTTAAAATACGACAGCATACACGGTATCATGGATGCAGATATCTCCGCGCAGGAAAATTCAATCCGTATAAATGGCAGGTCCGTAGAGGTAATCAATCAAAATCATCCCAAAAACATTAAATGGAGGGATTATGGCGTGGACTTGGTCATCGAAGCGTCAGGGAAGTTTAAAACGCGTACCGAGCTTCAGTACCATATTCAAAACGGCGCCCAAAAGGTAATACTATCGGTTCCTCCTGAAGATGATTCCATAAAAATGGTGGTACTTGGCGTAAACGAAAATACGGTGGACTTCGGGGACAACATCGTTTCAAACGCCTCATGTACCACAAATAACGCAGCGCCGATGATCAAAGTGATTGATGAACTTTGTGGTATCAATCAAGCTTATATTACCACGGTCCATTCCTATACTTCGGATCAAAGTCTGCACGATAAACCGCATCGGGACTTAAGAAGGAGCCGTGCCGCCTCCCAATCCATAATTCCCACTACGACCGGAGCGGCCAAGGCACTTACCAAAATTTTCCCTAATTTGTCCAGTGTTATTGGAGGATGTGGCATACGTGTTCCGGTACCCAATGGTTCGTTGACGGACATTACATTTAACGTAAAACAGGAAACAACCATTGAAGAAATCAACCAAACCTTTAAACAAAGAGCCGACCAAGACCTAAAAAACGTACTTAAATACACGGAAGATCCATTGGTTTCCATAGATATAAACAATAGTTGTTATTCTTGTACGTTTGATTCATTAATGACCTCCGTTATCGGTAAAATGGTGAAGATAATCGGATGGTACGATAATGAAACCGGATATTGTTCCAGAATTGTTGATCTTATAGATTTGTATATCAAGAAGAACTACGTTTGATTTTGAGCTTGAAACAAAATCGCTATAGCGGTAAAATCCTAGTTTTGCTGTGCATATTTTTTTGCACCCAATCGGGAACGGCCCAAAATGATAGTAGTACTACCGCAAAAGTGCAGGGTATTTTTGACGATTTCTTGACCTATCGTCATCAAAACAGAATAGACAAAGCGCTGGAAACCCTCAATCAAGCAGCAGAAATTGCAGAAAATAATGAAGATGCCAAACTTCTATTAGATACCTATCACCAATTTGCACGACTATATCTGGAAGAAGGGGACCGGGAAACGGCACTTTTCTATTGGGACCGGGCCGGTATTCTATTGAAAGACCTCTCCTACCCTTTCGGAGAAGCCTTCCATAAATATCTGGAAGCTTGCGTCCAATTTGATGAAGGAAACAATTTCCAATCCTTAAAGCTATTGGAAGAAGCCAGAACGCTGAGCAACAATAGAAATCTGGGCAACAACATACTCCTTTTGGAAGGCTACCTCTATACCAACATCGGGAATTACGAGGACGCGATTACCAACTTAAATGCCCTGATCGTCAATTCAGATGACAAGGAGCGACCTTATCTGGCCACCAAAGCCAATGTACAGCTGGCCAAAATAAGTCAAATACAGGAAGATCTAGAGGATGGTATCGTTCATGCCAAGGCGGCCATGGAGGTAGCCCAGAAGCACAGCTACTTTAAGGAGATACAGGTAGCTAACCAATTGCTTTCCCAAATTTATGAGAGAACGGGCGCTTTTGACGAATCCCTACTGTACCGGAAAAATTTGGAAAAAATAAAGGACTCGCTTTTTAATCTTGAAAAAGTAAAACTGGAGGCCAATGCTGCGGATAAAATCCGTTTTGAGCACCAAATGAACGAAATCAACAAGCTTACCGCCAAAAATGAGGAACTCAGTGAATCCAAAAATCGCTCTGAAATAACAGCCATACTCACCTCGGCCTTTTTGACAATCATTTCCTTACTTGCGGTTTCTCTTTTCAGGAACAACCAAATAAAACTTAAGACCAACGATTTACTTTACACAAAAAATAAGGAATTGGAGTTGGCCAGGGATGCGGCAGTTTCCGCCATGGAAGCCAAAACAAATTTCTTGTCCACTGTGACCCATGAGCTTCGAACACCCTTATATGCCGTTACCGGGTTAACGCACCTGCTGCTCGAGGAAAATCCCGCAGACCACCAAAAGGAGCATTTAAAGTCCCTGAAGTTTTCTGGGGATTATTTGTTGAACTTTATCAACGATATCCTGCAAATCAACAAAATAGATGCGGATAAGTTAGAACCGCTGAATATTGAGTTCAAATTGGAGAAAGTCCTGACCGACGTGGTGGATTCCCTGCAATCCAATGCAAATGAGAACAGTACAACACTTATTTTGGACTACGACTCCAACATTCCGCAACAGCTGCTCGGTGACCCTTTAAAATTATCCCAGGTGTTTATGAACCTTGTTGGAAATGCGTTGAAGTTCACCAAAGAGGGCAAGGTTGAGGTCATTGCCAAATTACTTCGGAAAGAGGAAGACCAGGTCACCTTGTATTTCGAGGTCAAAGACAATGGTATCGGGATATCGGAACAGCAACAAAAAAGCATCTTTGAGAGCTTTGAGCAAGGTTCAGTTCAAATTAACAGGGAATATGGAGGCACAGGTCTTGGCCTGACCATAGTGAAAAGTCTTCTCGGCTTGTTCGATAGTAAAATCCATCTTGAGAGCGAAGTGGGACACGGCAGTTCCTTTTTCTTTGAAATGGATTTAAAACGCGACACCAACGCACTGGAAGAAGTTGCTTTTGAACTGAATCCTGAAGAATTTGATTTTAAAGGCCTTCACGTCTTGGTGGTTGAGGACAATAAAATCAATCAGGTCATCACCAAAAAAATGCTCAACAAAAAGGAAATCACCTGTGATATCGCCAACAACGGGAACCAGGCGATTGACCTGGCCAAGACCAACACCTACGATGCCATTTTAATGGACATCCACATGCCAGGAATCAGTGGTGAGGAAGCTACCCGTCAAATCCGAAAATTTGACCTTGAAATTCCAATTATTGCGCTTACCGCCATCTCCTTGGACGATAGTTTGGAGAGTTTCTATCAAGCGGGATGCAATGACGTGGTCACCAAACCTTTCAAACCTGAAGTTTTCTACCAAAAAATAGGGGAAAATATCTTCAGAAAGAAAACTGGGGGACTGGTTTAAAACAAATGGAAAGGCTCCATTAGCCCTTTCAAAGGCCATTGCACAGTTCTGAGCGCGTTTTTCAAACGTTTTGAAAGACTCTAAATATCGATTTGGTACGTATTATTCTGTTCGCAAACTTTTTATGGGGCTTACGAGGGCCGCCCGTATGCTTTGATAACCGATGGTCAAGACGGCTATGGCAGTGGCCAAGAATGCCGGGAGCGCAAATACCCAAAAGTCAATTTCAACGCGGTATGAAAAATCTTCAAGCCATCGGTTCATAGCGTACCAGCCCATGGGCAAGGAAATTAAAATAGCAATACCTACCAATTTGAGAAAATCAAAAGTAAGCTTGTAGGTGATGTGGCCAACACTTGCTCCCAAGACTTTTCGAATGCCTATTTCCTTGATTTTCTTCTCCGCGTTGAATGCGGCAAGACCAAATAGGCCCAAGCAAGCTATCAAAATCGATATTAGAGTGAAAACCATAAATACACGCCCAAGACGCAATTCTGCTTTGTAGGTATCGTTAAAAGAGTCATCCATAAAATAGTAACTAAAGGACAGGTCGGGAGCAAAGGTGCTCCATAACGCTTCTATATCAGTCAAAGTAGCACGCACATTTCCTGGTTTCAATTTCACCATCATTTTATCGGCCCTATCAATATTGCCAAGATTTAGGCTCAACGCTCCGATTTCATCACGAAGTGATTCAAAATGAAAATCTTTGACCACCCCAATAATCGTCATATATTCCATATTTTCTTTATCGGGCCTATGAAAGTCTTTGGTCAACTTTACCCCCAAAGCTTCCCGGGGTTGAAGACCGAGCATTGCCACGGCAGATTCATTGAAAATAATTGCAGAGGAATCTGTTGCAAACTGCCTTTGGAAATCCCTTCCAGCTAGAATTTCCAAATCCAAGGTAGCCAAGTAATCGTGGTCTATCCGCCAATTTTCGATGACCAGTGCATTTTCAGGATTTTCGATACCGTCTTTTGGAAAAAACGTCACGCCACTCCGTGCTGAGGGAGTTGGCAAATAGCTGCTCACTGAAACGTTTTCCACATATCCCAGCTTTGATACAGACTCTTTGAAAGCTTCGATTTGACTGCCGGCAGCATTGATATCTTCCAGTACCAATACCTGGTCTTTCTGAAAACCCAGATTTTTATGCTGTATAAAATTCAGTTGTTTATAAACCACAAAGGTGCATATCAACAATACAATCGCTATTGCGAATTGGCCCACTACCAATATGTTTCGGATACTGCTTCCTCCAATGTTGCTGTTTCCACTTCCCTTGAGCACTTTTACAGGCACAAATCTGGACATAAAGAACGCTGGATAAAAACCTGAAAAGAAAGTCAGGATGACTATGGCAATACCTAAAATGACCCAAAAAAGAGGGTTGGAAAAAGGAATGTTAATTGATTTGTCCGCGAGAGCGTTGAAATACGGGAGAACGATTGCCGTTACTGGCAACGCCAACAGTATTGAGATTAAAGAAACGAGTCCCGCTTCGGTCAAAAACTGACGGATAAGTGATGATTTATTGGATCCCAAGGTTTTTCGAATCCCAACCTCCTTCACCCTTTTTAAGGAGTAGGCAGTGGATAGGTTCATGTAATTGACACAGGCGAGGACTATGAGAAAAAGACCGATAAAAGCCAAAATGTACACATTTTGAATAGTACTGTTGGGACTGAATTCATTCTGTCTTACTTCGGAATACAAGTGGATGTCTTTGAGCGCTGTAGTCCCAAACTTCATAAAATCCCCAGATGCCCTTTGTGCTTCCAGCATTTTTTCTTTGGTCATTCCTGGCATAAATGTCATGGCCCATGGAATGAGGTAGTTCTCGAGAACCGTATCCAAATACGCTTGGAAATCTCCGGGGTTGGCCTCTTTTTTAAATTTGATAAACGTGGGAAAGTTCCAGTTGTTCCATGCGGTGCTTTGCGCGTTTTCAAAACTACTGATGGACAGGAAAATTGAATGATCTCGTAAAAAGGAGTTCTTGGGCAAATCCTCTAAAATTCCGGTAACAGTAAACAGTTCGGCGTTGTCCAAAACCATTACTTTACCTACAGCATCCGAAGTGCCAAAGTATTTTTCAGCGGTAGTCTGTGTAAGTATCATGGTATTGGGGTCAGATAATGCGGTCTTGCGATTACCGGACAAAAGTTGTAATCCAAACATGTCCAAAAATTTGGGATCCGCCGCAACAACCCCGGCTTCTTTGCTGTTCTTTATTGCATCTTTGGGATGTAACAAGGTGCTTCCCACCTTACGGAATCTGGTGACCGTCTCTATTTGAGGATTGTCTTTTTCCACAACGCCCGCCATTGGACTGGATACCGTAGCATAGTAATTGGTCTCTCCTCCCTGTCTGTGGTCGATATCCAATCGGTAGATGCGATCAGCATCGGCAAACATGGTATTGTAACTGAACTCGTCAAGAATGAAAAGGGTTATCAGCAATGATCCTGCGATTCCTATAGCCAAACCAAATACGTTGATAATTGTAAAGAAACGTTGTTTTTTAAGACTCCTCCAAGCCGTAAGGACATTATATTTTAACATGATTGTTCGTTTTTTTGATGAATAAACCGGATTGTTGTTCCAAAAGAAGCTACTATTGTTGTGCCATAATTTTAATATTCTGAAAAACAGGTTTTTACACTAATATAGCTATCTCGAATTCTTCAAGTACTGTCAAAAACTTATACAAAAATGTCAAACTTTTTTACGCTTTCCAGTGATAGGTCCACTTGAAATTAAAACCTAACGGAGCATGTGGTTTGTTGAACAACTGGATTATAAAACTAGGGGAATAAAATCAATCTTAGTTTTAGAGCAGTCTTTTAGATAATAGCGATACTACATTTTGTAAGGAATGGAAATGGGCCTCATTTTGTCCGATGGGAACAAAAAAATCCAATAACAACCTTCGGGAAAAACAACTCTCCCGTGGAACGGCGATGGTATTTGAATACCTACGCCCTAGAATCAATGGCTTTGCGCAGAGTCAGGTGGTCCGCCTCAGAGAAACAATGGGCCACTTCCAAATAATAGAGGTTTTTAACCTTTGATTCCAAGCGCACGTAATCCTTTTCAGTAGTCAATACAAAATCGTAAGTATTGAATTTCTGAATTTCGTCCGCATCAAAAAAATGATGGTCTCCAAACGCCAAATGTTCAAATTGAAGGTGTTTTGATTCTAAATGGGCAATGAATGGTTCTGGATATGCAATGCCCGTCACCACAGCTATTGATTTATCGCTAAAGTCCTGCCAATCTGGCGATATACTTTCAAAATTTGTAAATCTTTCCCCATATTTGAACCAACTGAAAAGAATCGCTTGGTCTTCTTTAGGATTTAGTTTTAAAACAATCCGTTTCCTATCTTCTTCGTCCAGTATCGGTGGACATTTGGTAATGATTATGATATCTGCCCTGCCTGCCTCTTTCTTACCATCCCTCAAATTTCCGGTGGGCAAATACCAATCATCTACATAAAGATTGGCATATGTGGTCAACAAAATGGAAAAGCTGGGGCGTACCCTGCGATGTTGGAAGGCATCATCCAAAAAAATAAGCTCAGGATTTACCTTTTTTACAAGGTGGGCAATCCCCCGCTGTCTATCACCATCCACGGCGACTGTTATTTTCGGAAATTTTTTGAACAACTGATAGGGCTCATCGCCCAAATCAGTGACCTTGGCATTTTTGTCGGCCAAAACGAAGCCCTTGGATTTTCTTTTGTATCCCCGGCTTAAAACAGCGGTTTTCCGGTTTCCAGAAAGTCGTACTATATATTCTATCATCGGTGTTTTACCCGTTCCCCCGACGCTTAAATTACCCACACAAATAGTTCGAACTCCAAAACTTTTCGATGACAACCATCCAACATCGTAAAAAAAATTACGGAGATGGACCACCAAAGCGTAAATCAGTGAGATGGGAAATGCTATAATTCGTAGAATGTACGGCATAGGACGAAAATATAATATTTTATCTTTAACCCTAATTCGCGATACCTATGAAAGTTAAAGAAGTGGGCAAGGTTTTGGAAGCGTTGGCTCCGTTATCACATGCCGAAGATTTTGACAATGTGGGGCTTTTAGTGGGAAATCCAGATTGGGAAGTATCTGGAATTCTCGTCACTTTGGACACGCTTGAAAATGTCGTAGATGAAGCTATCCGAAAGCAATATAATCTTATCGTTAGCTTTCATCCGATAATTTTTAAAGGACTCAAACAGCTCACAGGCTCCAGCTATGTAGAACGTGTGGTGATGAAAGCCATTGCGAACAACATTGCCATTTATAGTATTCACACCGCTCTGGACAACAGTAATTTAGGCGTAAATGCAAAAATTTGCGAGGTTTTGGGTATCCCAAATCCAAAAATCCTTATTCCCAAAAAGGGGACCCTTAAAAAGTTGACGACCTATGTGCCCAAAAAAGATGCAGAAAAACTGAAAGCCTCCCTTTTTGAAGCTGGTGCTGGCGCTATTGGGAAGTACAGTAATTGTAGTTTCAGCGCCGAAGGTTTAGGTAGTTTTAAAGCTATGGTCGGGGCTAATCCTGCTTTGGGACAAATCGGCGAGACCCATTTTGAAAAGGAAACACAACTTAATATGGTGTTCCCTTTCGAGAAAGAAAAGGCCATCATAGATACATTATTGAAAAACCACCCCTATGAAGAGGTAGCCTATGAAATCGTTTCGCTGGAAAATGTCAACTCCCATATCGGTATGGGAATGATTGGCAACCTGGGCAACAGCATGGATGTTAAGGAATTTCTTCTCCACGTAAAGCAAAAAATGAAAATTCCGGTCATCCGCCATTCCGTTTTGCCATCCAAAAAAGTACAGCGGGTAGCCGTTTTAGGAGGAAGCGGTGGTTTTGCGATTGCGGCAGCGAAAAAGGCAAAAGCAGATATTTTTCTTACTTCAGACCTAAAGTACCACCAATTTTTTGAAGCAGAAAGTGACCTTATTTTGGCAGATATTGGACACTTTGAATCTGAGCAGTTTACAAAAGATTTATTGGTTGATTATCTTACAGAAAAAATTCCTAATTTTGCAGTCGCGTTATCCGAAAGTGTAACGAATCCCATCAAGTATTTATAGTTAATTTATGGCGAATAAAAATGAAAGTATCACCGTGGAGGAAAAACTAAGGGCACTGTACGACCTTCAGTTAATTGACTCCAGAGTGGACGAAATACGCAACGTCAGAGGTGAGCTTCCTTTGGAAGTACAAGATTTGGAAGATGAAGTATTGGGTCTTAAGACACGTATGGACAAGTTGAAAACCGACGTAGAAACCATCAATTTTGAAATTGCGGCCAAGAAAAATCTGATTGAGGAGTCCAAAGCGTTGATGAAAAAATATGCCGAACAACAAAAAAATGTTCGAAATAGCCGCGAATTCAATTCCTTGAGCAAAGAAATCGAGTTTCAGGAACTGGAAATCCAATTGGCCGAAAAAAACATCAAGGAGTTCAAGGTCCAAATTGAGCAGAAAAAAGAAGTGGTGGGTGAAACCAAAGAAAAGTTGGGTGAGCGCGAAAATCACTTAAAGCACAAAAAGGGGGAACTTGACGCCATTTTGGCCGAAACCGAAAAAGAAGAAAAGGCCCTTCTAAAAAAATCGGAAGAATTTGAGGAAAAAATAGAGGAACGTTTAGTACAAGCTTATAAACGTATTAGGCACAATGTAAAGAACGGTTTGGCCGTTGTTCCCGTTGAGCGCGGTGCATCGGGCGGTTCTTTTTTCACTATTCCTCCTCAAGTCCAGGTGGAAATTGCCTCAAGGAAAAAAATCATTACCGATGAGCACAGTGGTAGAATTCTTGTCGACCCACTGCTCGCTGAGGAGGAGCAGGAAAAAATGCAAGAGCTTTTTACTAAAATCTAGCCTGGTAAATGAATACTGCGAAAATACAAGACCGCCCCTTCTGGGCGGTTTTTTTATTATCTTAGAATTATGAAATATCTACCGGTTTGTATTCTTTTTCTGCTGGGTATAAAAACTTCAGCGCAAAAGCTGGACCAGTATCGATGGTCGAATCGCGTGGTCATTTTGGTAGGTGCCTCATCCCAAGAGACTGAAATGAAAAACCAACGAAAACGTTTCTTGGAACAAAAGGAGCAGATGAAGGAACGGGATATTATACTATTGGAAAAATCTCCTGATTCTGAAGCGCTGACCGCTCTTATACCTGATAAAAATTTTACCGGCGTTTTACTTGTCGGCAAAGATGGTGGACTTAAAATGAAAAAGTCTTTTCCCGTTGAACCTGAAATCGTTTTCAATTTAGTGGACAGTATGCCCATGAGAAAAGCGGAGATGCGACGGAACAAGAATCATTGACCCTCCGATATCAGGTGCAATAATTTATTCTCTATTTCATCGGAATTCCAGATTTCCCCAATGCGTGGGATTTGCATGATTTGTTGCATCATTTCTTCCTGAGCATCCCCAATATGCAAGGCCTCGGCATACGGACGGTCTGAAAAAGTGACACGGCTATAGACCGGGGTCCATTTATCCGGATGCTTCTCTGCAAACCATTTTTCAATTTTCTTTTGCAATAGAAACTTTGGGTCCGCGGTTTTACTGCTCATTTCCATAAAGTTTCTATAGCTTAACTCCGCAATGGCATCCGCGTTGGGTTTGCGCTCCTTTTGATACGTCTCAAAAATAGTGTCCCAATCATCACCATAGGTTTCCATGTATTGGTTCAACATGTAAATGTCCTCAAAACCGGCATTCATCCCTTGCCCGTAGAAAGGGACAACAGCATGGGCAGAATCCCCGACCAAGGCAACCTTGTTCCAATACGTCCAAGGGTAACATTTCATGGTCACCATGGCACTGGTCGGATTTTTGAAAAAATCATCCGTCAAGTTTTCTATTTCTTTCCTAACATTGGGAAAATAGGTCTTAAAAAAACGTTTGGCCTCGTTTTCAGTGGTAATGCTTTCAAAAGAGGTCTTTCCTTCAAATGGTAAAAACAAGGTACAGGTAAAGCTACCGTCCAAGTTGGGCAGTGCTATCAGCATAAATTTACCACGTGGCCAAATATGAAAGGAATGCTTATCCAGTTTATGGGTGCCGTCATCATTCGGCGGAATGGTCAACTCCTTATATCCCAAATTAATAAAATGTTGGGAGTAGTTAAACCGACTACGTCTTTGCATTTTGTGACGAACTCTTGAAAAAGCACCATCACAACCAAAAACCATATCGTATTTATATTCCTTCCATTTGCTTTTTTCAGCTGCACCGGTGAAAATCGTTGCCTCTGGAAGGTCGATGTCCCATACTTTTTCATCAAATTTGAAGGTAGCTCCTGCCCTTTCGGCCAAATCAATCATTTTTCGATTAAGAATACCCCGTGATATGGACCAAATGGATTCTCCATCCTTTCCATAATTTTGAAAGTACATGGGCTGGTCCACAACATGCATTGCGCGTTTATCCATGGGAATGGCAATTTCTTTGATAGCGTCCTCCAGACCAACTTTTCTCAAGGCCTTCCAACCTCGATTGCTCATTGCCAAATTGATGGACCTTCCTGAAAATTTAATGGTTCGGATATCTGGTCTTCTATCAAAAACAGTGATAGTATGTCCTTGCTTTCTAAGATAAATTGCTAAGAGCGAGCCCACCAGACCAGAACCGATGATCGCTATATTTTTTGGAGTTTGTGTCATTGAACGACTTGAGGTACGATAAAACTGATTTGCTAAATTAAGGAATTTGACACGTAAAAGGTTGCTGTTGAATTCCAGGGGGGAAACTATAAATTTTGTTCATCTTTTATTTAAATTTGTTAAACAAATTATGAAGTATTTTCATCAGAACCATATTTCCGAGCTGCCTTCGCGTCAAAAAGCGAACTTGATAAATACCATATCTGGATACAAATCTGCTAATTTAATCGCGACCCGTTCTGAAAATGGGGTTTCCAATTTGGCTATTTTCAATTCCGTCGTGCATCTTGGCAGCAATCCTGCTTTATTGGGCTTTATCCTTCGACCACTAACCGTAGAACGACACACCTATGTGAATATAAAAATGAATGCAACCTATACCATTAACGCCGTCTCTGAAGAGATTTATGCCGCTGCACATGCTACCGCCGCCAAGTATCCAAAGGATATTTCGGAATTTGAAAAAACAGGATTGACAGCAAGTTACAAAGCAGGGTTTTCTGCTCCTTTTGTCAAAGAAAGCCCTATCCAAATTGGATGTAGCTACGTGAACGAATATGAGATAAAAGAAAATGGTTGTTTGTTAATGGTAGGTGCAATTGAACATATCTATGTCCAAGAGTCTATTTTGTTGGAGGATTATTGGGGTAAATTGGATGAAGCAAATTTGATATCCATTGTTGGTTTGGACGGCTATGCCAAACCTAAAATAATTCAACGGCTTTCTTATGCGCAACCGGACAAAACATCGAAATCCATCTTAAATGGCACACAAAAAGGTAAATCTTCCCACTAAAATCTGTGCAGTTTGCGGGAAACCCTTTGCTTGGAGAAAAAAATGGGAGCGAAATTGGGAATCCGTAAAATACTGTAGTCAACGCTGCAGAAAAAATAAAATTATATGAACAACTTAATATGGTTTGGTAACGATCTACGAGTGAACGACAACCAAAGCCTAGCAAAAGCGTCCCATGGTGATTCGCTATTGGCTGTCTACTTTTTTGACCCAAGGTTCTTTGAAAAAGATACGTTTGGATTTAAAAAAACAGAACGTTTCCGAGCACAATTTCTTATTGAAACCTTGGTACAGCTAAAAACCAGTCTGGAAGCCATCAACATCAGTCTTTTGGTCTTTCATGACCGACCCGAAAATATTTTGCCCGATTTGGTATCGCAATATCAAATCCACCAAATCTTCAAACAGAGGGAATGGACTTCAGAAGAAGTCGAAATACTACAAGGCGTAACCTCGAGTTTACCAAAGGAAATCCAAATCATCGAGTCTTTTGACCAGTTTTTATTTCATCCTGAAGACATTCCTTTTACAGCTTATGCGAGTATCCCAAATGTATTTACCCAATTTCGAAAACGTTGTGAAAAAGAAGCTACGGTAAGACCTGTTGCACGTACAATACAGGCGTTATCCGAAGACAACCTCGTCCAAAACCAAACTCAAATACCAAGCTTGGAGGAACTGGGTCTGGAAGACTTTCCTTTAGAACCAAAAAGTGCCTTTCCATTTAAAGGTGGGGAAAAAGAGGCTCTTAAAAGGTTGCAACATTACTTTTGGAGTACAAAAAAACTGGCTTATTATAAAAAGACACGAAACGGTTTGGTCGGGGTGGATTACAGCTCAAAATTCTCGCCTTGGTTGGCCAATGGCAGTATTTCCGCACGCTATATTTATTGGGAGGTAAAACGGTTTGAAAAAGAAATAAAGAAAAATCAAGATACGTATTGGTTGGTATTCGAGTTGATTTGGCGGGATTATTTTAAATATATCTCCTTAAAATATGGTAATCACATTTTTAAACTGGGAGGCATTCTGAAAAAAAGCTATGATTGGAATCGAAATGAAAAAGCTTTGGGTTCCTGGGTCCAAGGAACCACCTCAGAACCCTTTGTCAATGCCAATATGAAAGAATTGGCCCAAACCGGTTGGATGAGTAATCGAGGGCGTCAAAACGTAGCAAGTTTCTGGGCCAAAGAGCTAAAACAGGATTGGCGCATCGGGGCAGCCTATTTTGAATCGATGCTAATTGACTACGACGTGCACAGCAATTGGGGCAATTGGATGTATAACAGCGGTGTGGGCAATGATCCCAGAGATAGAAAATTCAATATTAAAAGGCAAGCTGAGATGTACGATGCCAAAGGAAAGTTCCAAAATCTGTGGTTACAGGAAACACTTTTCTAAAATCTTGTAGTTTCCTGATTGCGAAAAGTGAAACAAATCATAACCCAAACGGAAATATTTAGTGATTTTTAACAGAAATCTATAGACTATTGGTATTATTATTGACGTATATCTTATAAATATTCCGCTTAGGCGTCCTTATATATGCAGAAAGTCCTTCGTAAAGATTACGAAGGACTTTTTCCTTTTATATTCTTAGGCATTTACTTTAAAACCCCGTCAACAATTCCATACTCGACAGACTCCTCTGCACCCATCCAGTAATCCCTATCGAAGTCTTTCATCACCTTTTCAAAAGACTGGCCACAGTTATCCGCCAGGATTTGGGCCCCCAGTTCCTTTGTTTTTATGATTTCCCTAGCCTGTATTTCAATGTTTGACGCCTGACCTTGGGCTCCACCACTGGGCTGGTGGATCATGACCCGGGCGTGCGGTTGGATAAAACGTCTTCCTTTCTCCCCTACGGAAAGTAATATGGAACCCATTGATGCCGCCAATCCAGAACATACTGTAGATACTGGACTTTTTATTTGTTTGATGGTATCGTACATGGCAAATCCTGATGTGACGTATCCCCCTGGACTATTGATAATCAATTGAATCTCGTCATTGCTCTGCAAATCGAGGTACATTAGACGATCGATCACATGTTTCGCCGAATCATCATCAACCATACCCCACAGAAACACTTTTCGTTCTTCCAATAATTTTTCGTGTATCAGCTCGCTGATTTTTCCTTTTTTTGAACTCATTTTTTACCTATTGAAAGTTTCAAAATTAATCAAATTCCAAGGAAGTTCATGAGGTTAATTTTACAAGTTATCTTGATTCTCACTATCCTTTGATTTCTACCTTCGCGGAGACCACATCCTTGATGGGAATAACATATCTTCCAGTTTTCGTCACCAGGATAAGACTGTTGTTCTCTATAGCTTCCACGGTTCCTGAATGTTCACCGACTACAATTTTATCTCCAACGGCGTAGGTCCTTCGGGTATAAAAGGAACGTAGCAGGTCCGTTATGATATCACGAGAGCCCAATCCCAGTCCAATGGCAAACGCAAGAAGAAAGGCCCCTAAAATCAAAGTAATATTGTTCGTAATGATAGTAGTATCTATTCCCGCCTGGTTCAAGGCCGTAATGGAAATAAAAATGACAATAATGTAGAACAAAAGATTACTGACCACGTTTGAACCTGCAAACTCGAGACTGTCAAAAAGCCTTTTTACCGTAGTCTTTACTAAATTGCCCACGTACAACCCTATCATCATCAAAGCCAAAGCACTGAACAATCGGGGCAAGTACCGTAACAGGTTGCCGATTTCGGTAGAAATGATCTCCCAACTCAAAATATCTGCCGCCACAATCAGGAAAACCAAAAGCAACAGCCATTTTACAAATCCCAAAATAATCTTTACAAAATCAAAAGTGAAGCCTCCCTTTCCAAGAAGTTGCATTTCATTGATCTTCTCGCTCAAAGCATCCAATTTGGCGAGTTTCAAAATTTTCCCCAGGACAAAAAGGATTACTTTAGTAACAATCCATCCAATCAGTAAAATAATCAATGCTCCAATGATCTTGGGCAGGGCAGAGGCGATATCCCTACCCATGGTGATCAGGGAATTAAAAGTAAGGTCTTTCCATTCGTTTATTGTTTCCATTTTTATCGTTTTACTAGTATTATCAATTATTGCCAAATGTTCTAAAAAGTCTGCGGAGGGCAGAACCAATGTTGAAGGAGAACAGTGACCCGAGGTCCATAATAAGTTTGGCCGCGGCGATATCGTTCATTACCTTTTTCTTCATACCCGGAGGTACTTCACGTAGCGAGGCTTCCAGTTCCTTGAAAGGATTTTTTATCTTTTTTGCCATCTATTACAAGGTATTATAAGTTTCCATCAATCGTTCTTTAGCCCGTTTTAAACGCATTTTTATCGCGCTTTCCCCTAATTCCATCAATTCGGTCAATTCCTTTATGCTAGCCCCGTCCTGATATTTGAGCAATAACAAGGACTTATCCTCTGCAGAGATAAAATTCAATGCCTTTTTTAACCTTTTGGTCTTCAGTTCAAAGAGATCTTCGTCAGGAATCTCTTCGGAAAGCTTGTACTCCGAGTCCTCTACAGAAACTGATTTATCACTCATTTTCCGTTGCTTGTTCCGATTGACATAATTGACACAAAAGTTATACGTGAAGGAATACAGCCATGTGGAGAACTTGGACCTGCCCTTGAACGTTTTCAGTTTTATAAAAAGTTGCAGAAATACGTCCTGGGTCAAATCTTCAGCCTCGTCCTGGGACTTGGCAAAACCATAGCATTTATTGTACACCATCTTTGCATAACGGTCATATAATTTTCCAAAAAGCATGGGGTTGTTCCGAGCCACTATCCGTTTTACCAATTCCTCATCTGTCAGATGGGCATACGGGTCGTTTTCTTCCAAGGGTCTCTTGTCAAGGTTACTTATAAGTGTTAGAAACAGTCTTTTTAGAAAAGTCACGGGGATATGCTTGTAGTAAATTCTTGGTTAAATTGAACAACAAGATAATTGAAAAAGACGGTATATTTGAATTAGAAACCACAATATGAAACTCACTTTTGTATACCTCGCACTAGTAACGCTTAGCTTTCTTTCCTGTAAAACCGAGCCAAAGAAAACGGTGGTCCAGGAACCGGAATCCCAAAAATCGGTACTGGAAAAAATTGCAGAGGCCCATGGATACGGAAATTGGAAATCGGTAAAAGAGTTCCATTTCACTTTCAATGTGGACCGGGACAGTTCCCATTTTGAGCGCTCTTGGATATGGAAACCCAAAATCAATGAAGTTACCGCAATGAACGCCACGGATACGTTAACCTATTTCCGAAAGGATATGGACAGCGTTACCTACAAGACAAATGGAGGCTTTATCAATGATAGATATTGGATTCTGGCCCCTTTTAACCTTATTTGGGACCGGGATAACTTTTCGTACGAGCACACTGAAAATGAAATGGCACCTCTGAGTGAAACAAGGATGCAAAAATTGACCTTGGTGTATTCCAATGAAGGAGGCTATACGCCAGGAGATGCCTATGATTTTTATTTTAACGATGATCATATCATCAGGGAATGGGTTTTTAGGAAGGGAAACCAACCAGAACCTTCTATGACCACTACTTGGGAAAACTATGTTGAAAAAGGGGGGATTCAGCTCGCCAGAGAACATAAGACACCTAATGGCAATTTTAATTTGAACTTCACCAATTTAGAAGTAATTACGGATTGATCATTTGCTCCTACCGAGCAGAAAAGTGATAAAGAATACTAGTAGAGCGCAGCCCAGCAAAGTATGAAAGCTACGGATTAAGCTAAATTGCTCTGCCAAAAACCCTAAGATAACGGGACCCAGCAAAAACCCAGCATATCCGGTACCCGCGATAAACGAAACCCCTTGTGCGGATTCTACTCCTTTGATGTTTCCCCCTATCCGGAACAACTCTGGAACAATGACCGAAAATCCAAGTCCAATGAATGCAAAACCGATGATGGCACCAACTGTAGCCTCCATTAGCACCAGAAAATACCCCATGACCGCGATGGAAATCCCCAAAACCACAATTTTTATGGAACCAATTCTCTGACTAATACCATCCCCTAAAAATCTTCCCAGTGTCATCGTAGCTGAAAATGCCAAAAAACCTGATCCGATCAGTACTTCCGGGGCCAAAGTCACTTCTTTCAAATAGAGTCCGCTCCAGTCCACAATGGCTCCCTCGCTCCCCATAGCTATAAAGCCAATAATACCCAATAAAAAAAGTGGTCTGAACAACTTCAGACTAAATGGCTCTTTCTCAATGGGAGCGGCTTTGATAAAAAAATAATTCTTCCTGAGGTATAAATTGATTAAAAAAACAATCGCCACCGTCACTACCATGTGCACAAACGGATTGTTTATCCAAGGAATCAAAAAACTTCCCAAACCTACGATTACTCCTCCCAAACTAAAAAAGCCGTGGGCTGCCGACATAAAATTCCTTTCATCCTTTTTCTCAATTTCGGTGACCAGGGTATTCATGGCGATATCGGTAAGCCCGTTAGAAGCTCCAAAAAGAAAAAGAGAAACCATCAGAACGTAATAATTGGAAACCAACAGCGGGAAAAGAGCCGTTACACTGCTCAATAGCACACCGTACCAGGTAGCTTTTCCCACGCCCAATCTGTTGATGATTCTTGCTGCCATAGGAAAAATGGTAAATACGCCCAAGGAAAGGCAGAAAATGGCAACACCCAAATCTGCTTTATCGATATTTAATTTTTCTTTAACCGATGGTATGTAAATGGCCCATGTACCAAACCAAATATTTAAACTGGCGAAAACCCATGCCGGGGCAAAATATCTGGGATTTGAAAAAATGAGTTGAAGGGATTTCATACTAAAATTGAGTGAAATTTGGAAAACACACTATTGAAATCGATTCCAAAGCACTGTTCGTTTTACATAATATGGGACAAATCTTCACCTAGTCTTCTATTTTGATTTAAACCTTCAATAATCTCCAACTCCTCTGGGCGGAGTTCAAAATCAAAGACCTGTATGTTTTCTTGAATTCTTTTTGGAGTAACCGACTTTGGGATAACGGCCACCCCACGTTGTATAAGCCAGCGCAAGGCTATATGGACCGGAGATTTGCCATGTCCTTCGGCGATTGTGACAAGCTCTGGTATTTTCAAAACTTCTCCCATCATAATGGGACGCCATGCTTCCAACTGTATCCCGTTGTCCTTCGCAAATTGCAACAACTCGTTTTGGCTTAGATGGGGATGCATCTCTACTTGATTTATCGCAGGAACAATTCGGGAGTTTTTAATAAGATCTTTTAACTGTTCCACACTAAAATTGCACACCCCGATTGCTTTTGCCCTACCGCTTTTGTAAATAAATTCCAAGGCCCTATACGTCTCTTTGTATTTTGGTTTTACTGGCCAGTGTATCAGATACAAATCCACATAGCTCGTTTGCAGGCGTTCAAGACTTTTTGCAAAAGCGTTTAAGGTTTCATCATAACCTTGTTCAGTATTCCAAACTTTCGTACCCAGAAAAATCGCTTCCCGGGGAACACCACTTTTCTTGATTGCCTTGCCCACCCCTTCCTCATTTTTATAAGCAGAAGCCGTATCAACTTTGCGATATCCGCAATGTAGCGCGGTGAGCACCGCATTTTCGACCTCCTCGTCGTTTTCAGCAAAAAGGACACCTAACCCCATTTTGGGCATCTTTACTTGATTATTGAGCACAAAAAATTCTGTTTGTTCCATAAGCCGCAGCGCGTTATCCATTAAAATGTTGGCGAACAACACAAAGTAAAATTGATTTTAGGACGTTTTTTAGAATAAAGTATTCAATTCATGAGCCATTTTATTCCCATTCAATTGATATTTTAAAATGATTTGGTAGTTTTAGACTATGAAACCCATGTTGGAGAACATAAACGTTACCACCAACGCATCGTTTAAAATTGAAACGTATCGCAGCGCCGACAACTGCGCCCTGGCGGGTTGGCATATCCATCCCGAATATGAACTGGTGTTTATAAAAAACGGAGACGGTATACTCCATATTGACTCCATAAAAACACCCTATCGCAATGGGACATTGGTATTTTTAGCTGGGAACATTCCCCATGCTGATTTTGGAAACAAGGAACATCCGGACAATGTTGAAATTGTGATCCAATTTAAAAAAGAGTTTTTGGATGAAAAGCTCAACGTTTTCCCCGAGTTTTACGCCATCAAAAAACTGATAAAAAAATCACAGCATATCCTAGTGTTTGATTCTAAGGTGAAACAGAAACTTGAACGGGAATTCACAAGGTTCAAAAACCTTGATAATCAAGGGAAACTTATTAACTTTTTGGGTATTTTAAACGCGCTTTCCCAAGAAACTGCGTATCAAACCTTAAGACATACGGTTCCTTTGGAAGAGTTTAAAAGAGATGATATCCTCCGCTTGGAACAAGTTTTTGAGTATGTAAACAATGAATATCCCCAAAATATATCGGTAGAAAAAATAGCCCAACGCTTAGGTCTCACCGCAAATTCATTTTGCCGATTCTTTAAAAAAATGACCCAAAAACGCTTTATTGGTTTTGTCAACGAATATCGCATAGAAAAGGCTATCGGATTATTTAATGAAACAAATTCCACCATCAGTGAGGTGATGTTTCGTTCTGGTTTCAACGACCCTTCCTACTTTGCCCGTCAATTTAAAAAATACAAGGGAACTACTCCCTCAGCCTACGTAAGGGCAAGATACTCCAACTAGCCTTTAAGGATACCCTGCTTTAGAATCTGGCCAAAGCGGTACATATCCTCGAAAGAACAGTAAAAAGGTGCCGGTGCCAACCGGATGACATTGGGTTCCCGCCAATCGGTTATCACCCCATTTTTCATCAAATAATCGAACAACTCCTTTCCTTCTCCATGCAAAAAGACCGAAAGTTGGCACCCTCGGTCTGCCGGGGTTATAATTTCAAACGTACTGTCCACCTCCTTGTCTATCTCATTCAGGACAAATTCCAGATAACCTACTATTTTTTGCTGTTTCTCTATCAGGGCATCCATTCCCACTTCCTCAAAAAGTTCGAGTGAGGCCAAATAAGGGGCCAAAGAAAGTATAGGGGGGTTACTGAGTTGCCACGCATCTGCGGTTTCAATTGGATCAAATTCCGGTTGCATCAAAAAACGGGTTTTCTTTTTGGTTCCCCACCACCCTTCAAACCGGGGGATGTCTTTTTTTTCCAAATACTTTTCATGTACGAATATCCCAGATGCATTCCCTGGACCACTGTTCATGTATTTATAGCTGCACCAAGCGGCAAAATCCACCTCCCAATCATGAAGGTCAAGCTTTACGTTTCCGACTGCATGGGCTAGGTCCCAGCCCACCATGGCCCCAACGGATTTTCCTGCCCGGGTGATGTGCCCCATATCAAACACCTGACCGTTGTAATAATTCAACCCTCCGATTAAAACCAAAGCAAGTGATTCGCCAGCATCTTCAATCGCGCGAACCACATCTTCTGTTCGCCAAAAATGTTCCCCAGGTCTTTTTTTTACCTGGACCAGTGCTTCTTTCGGGTCCAAGCCATGAAACCGCAGTTGACTATTAAGCATATACTGGTCGGAGGGAAATGCCTTTTCTTCGCAAAGTATTTTAAAACGTGTCGGAGTAGGACGATAAAAAGAAACCATCAACAGATGCAGGTTCACCGTAAGCGTGTTCATCACTGAAATTTCGGCGGGTTTAGCCCCAACCACGGCGGATAGTCCTTTTGCCAAACGTTCGTGGTAATCCCACCAAGGCTTTTCGGCATAGAAATGGCCTTCCACGGCCATGTTTTTCCAATCCTCCATCACATCGTCCACGTAACGCTTTGTTCGCTTGGGTTGAAGTCCAAGGGAATTTCCTGTAAAATAAATTACGTCTTTCCCATTTACTTGAGGGAAATGGAACTCACTGCGATATTCGGCAAGCGTATCTTCGGCGTCCAGAAGTTTAGCGCATTCGAGCGTGTTCTGAAAAATCAATGTATCCATACTTCAAAAATACAATTTGCCTATTGATTTTCAGAGGGTCTTGGAATTCGCATTTCAACCAAATGTTTTTTAAATCCTACTTTTTCATAGGCCTTGATAGCTGGCATATTTTCTTCATATACCGTAAGCCGGATTTCATTGAACCCCTTTTCATGGGACCATTTCACCAATTCTTTCACGATTAATGCATTGATTCCCAAACCTCTGTATTCCGGATGGGTATACATAAACCCAAGGTATGCGTAGTTTTCATGATCCAAATAGTGTCTCGCTTTTTTGGAAATGGCATAGCCGGAAGCCACCAATGTACCGGAATCTTCGGCAACAAGGATACAGGTATTCGTATCCTCTACCATTTCCCTTAAATCGTAATAGCTCAGCGGGTCTTCACCTAAAGTGGGGTCAAACGGGCGTTCTGCCCTAATAATTTCCTGTTCAAAATCAAGAAGTTCGGGCAAATCCAATGGCCTGGCATCTCTTATGATACCTGCAAATTTTTGCATCATGGTATTTCTGTTTTACCGAAATTCTAATGTAGTGTTTTCCCTATTTTTACGAAAAGTTACGGATGCATTTCCTTTCACCTTTATTGGAATCCTATATTGCGAATCACTCAGAAGAAGAACCTGATATTTTACGAGAGCTGACCCGTGAAACGCACCTTAAGGTCGTTCAACCCAGAATGATTACCGGTCATTTTCAAGGTAGGGTTTTGAGTTTGCTATCCAAAATCATTGCACCCAATTCTATTCTGGAGATTGGAACCTACACGGGTTACTCGGCCATCTGTTTGGCAGAAGGTCTCTCAAAAAATGGAGTGCTCCATACCGTTGAAATCAATGAGGAATTGTACGATATGCAACGTAGTTACTTTGATAAGAGTGGTTTCGGAAACCAAATCGTACAGCACGTAGGGGATGCGTTGGAGATAGTTCCTCAACTGGATATTGTCTTTGACTTGGTCTTTATTGATGCGCAAAAAGTAAACTATCTTGCCTATTACGAGCAAATTTTGGAAAAAACCACCTCGGGTAGTGTAATTTTATCGGACAATGTACTCTGGTCTGGAAAAGTAGTAGAAGCTCCTGAAAAGACCGACCATGCCACAATCGCCTTACTAGAATACAATAAAAAACTGAAAAACGACCCTAGAGTGGAGACGGTACTATTGCCCATTCGTGATGGACTTACTTTAAGCAGGGTGAGATAACCGAATATAGGACTTAAAAAAAAGCCATGCTAAAAACGCGCCAACGAGGGCGCCGACCATAACATCCAAGGGATAGTGAACCCCAAGATAGAGTCTGCTCAATGAGAACAAAATGGGCCAAATAAAAAAAAGTCCAGCCCACTTGATCTTGTGTTTCAAAAGCAAGAACACCAATACCGTAACAGCAAAGGAACTTGAGGCGTGTCCAGAAAAGAAACTGTAATCACTTGGCGTGTGCAACATACGCATCAGGGAATTTACCGATTCATCATTACAAGGTCTTATACGCTTGACCCAAATTTTAACCCAGTTGCACAGACCTGTAATGGTAAATATCAGTAAAGTCAACAATCCGATCCGAAGCAAAGCTTCTCTCCAAGGGAACTTTAGTGCGAATAGCAACAAAAAGAGAAAAAAAAGGGGAAACCAAGTTGTGATATGGGTAACGGTAGACCAAAAGCCGTCAAAACTTGGGGTGCCCAAGTTGTTGAGATAGAGCAAGGTTTCTTTATCCCATTGGAGCAGTCGGTCCAACATGGGAATCAGCTCCTTTTAATGGTTCCGGTGACCTCATCCACATTTTTTTTCACCTCGTTTATTTCTTCACGGATTTCTTTGGTAAAGTCCGTATCGATACCTTGCTTTTCAGCACTTTTCTGAATTTCCCGTTTAATGTCATCCGTGGCATCCCGCAACTGACGCATTCCTTTTCCCAATCCCTTGGCGATCCCTGGAATTTTGTCAGCACCAAAAACCATGACCACAATAAATAAAATAAAAAAGATTTCAGCGCCGCTTATGAAAAGAAAATACATACCACAAATATAATGAGAACTTGACATCAAAATAAAAAAGCCCCGTAAAATGACAGGGCTTTTAACGAAATATCAGTTTATTTTATTTGCCTTTGATATTATCCTTGAATTTATCAAAATCGGACTTTTCTTCTTTTTTGGGCCAAGCGTTGTTGGCCGTATCAATGTCCGCTGTTTCCAATTTGGGATCAACTACAATTCCCACCAACTCTTTTTCTGATGCCAGTACACGCTTCACCTCTGCATCATTCTTTCTCCATATTTCAGCGGGATATGTCACGTTTTCCTTGGAACCATCGGCATAAGTGTACTCCACGATCAAGGGCATGGGAATACCGCCCGGCTTGTCAAAGGTAACTTCGTAGAAATATTTTGGTTCTTTTACTTGTGCTCTCTCTTCGGCGGTCATATTATCCATCATGAACTCTTTGAGATTTTGGGATACTTCAGTTGGGGCTTTGCCTTTTAATTCAGGCGAAAAGTCCTCGCTATCTTCAGCAGCCAAATAAACAAGTGGCGGTAAGTCGGCTTCTGTCAAATTTCTATCGGCCATATACTTCTGAATCTGTTGGTTGGGCTTGGAACTCACATAGTATTTTTTGACACCTTTTACTCCGATATCCACATAATCCGTGGTGTAGAACCACCCTCGCCAGTACCAATCCAAATCAACCGCTGAGGCATCCTCCATAGTTCGGAAGAAATCTTCAGGGGTCGGGTGCTTGAACATCCAACGTTGTGCGTAAGTTTTAAAAGCATGATCGAACAACTCTTTGCCCATCACCGTTTCTCTCAAAATATTAAGGGCCGTTGCGGGTTTTCCATAGGCGTTGGGACCCAGCTTGTACACATTCTCTGGGTTGGACATGATCGGCGCGATAAAATCTTGGTCTCCGCTCATGTAGGGTACTATTTTGGAAGGTTCTCCTCTTCGTGAAGGATATTTATCATTTGGTGCAATAACGTCTGGATAATTTTGTCCGAATTCTTGCTCGGTCAAGTATTGCATGAAAGTATCCAATCCTTCATCCATCCATCCCCATTGACGTTCATCTGAGTTGACGATCATCGGAAAATAATTGTGGCCCACTTCATGGATAATTACACTTATCATCCCATATTTTGTTCTATCGGAGTAGGTGCCATCCTCATTGGGTCGCCCATAGTTCCAACAAATCATGGGGTACTCCATACCTTGGTTCTTAGCGTGGACTGAAATGGCTTTGTGGTAGGGATAGTCAAAGGTGAACTTGGAGTACGTTCTCAAGGTTTGAACGACCGCTTTGGTAGACTGTTCTTCCCAAAGTGGGTTTCCTTCTTTTGGATACAAAGAGACCGCCATCACGTCCTTGCCCCCAATCTTCACCGCCTGCATGTCCCAAATAAACTTGCGGGAAGTGGCAAATCCGTAATCCCTAACATTGGTCGCCTTGAACTTCCAAGTTTTTTTCTTTTCCGCGAACCCTTGTTCAGCCGCTTCTGCTTCGGCCTGGGTTACAATGATAACGGGTTTGTCATAGGATTTTTTCGCTTGTTTATAACGCTTCATCATCTCCTTGCTAAAAACCTCATCCCGGTTTTGAAGTACTCCGGTCGCGTCAAGCACATGGTCCTCTGGGACCGTAATGCTTACATCATAGTTTCCAAAAGGAAGTGCAAATTCCCCACTGCCCCAAAACTGGTGGTTTTGCCATCCTTCCACATCACTGTAAACCGCCATTCTTGGAAAGAACTGGGCGATAACGTAGGCCCTGTTACCATCTTTTTCGAAGTATTCATACCCAGAACGCGCTCGATTAATGGTATGGTCTGGGATATTATACCACCATTTAATACTAAAGGATACCTTTTCTCCACTTTTCAGAGGTTGTGGAATATTTATACGCATCATGGTTTGGTTAATGGTGTGGGAGAGTGGTTTTCCATTGGCGTCTTTCACAAAATCAATATTGAACCCACCATCAAAAGGTTCGGTAACATACGCTTGTGCGAAGTTTCCAGCGGTATAGGCAAAATTCACCCCATTTCCGTTTCTAAGGGGGGACTTGGAATCCTTGGCCCTTACATTTTGGTCGAGTTGTACCCATAGAAACTCCAAATCGTCTGGGGAGTTATTGTGATAGGTAATGGTCTCCTCGCCATATATCTTGGCATTTTTATCATCCAATTCAATGTCCATGACATAATCTGCTTGCTGCTGATAATAATCCGGACCTGGTGCCCCAGAAGCAGAACGAAATGTGTTCGGGGTTGAAAACTCTTCGTAGAGTTGCTTGAACCTACTTTGATTATAGTGTCCAGGTTTGCGTTCTTCCTTTGCTTCCTCTTCTTGGGCGATGGCCAAAGCTCCAAAAAGAAACAAAAGCGAAGCAAAACAATACTTGATTTTATTCATCTTTTCTTTGATTTTTTTAACGTTGAAAAATAACTTTTTTTTTGACCAATTCTTAAAAGCGGCTTACAAGTTTAACATTCCTTTATTATTCTGCTTGATCAGGACAAAACTTTTCTTTTTTCCTTTCCACTTAAAATGGACAATGTTCTGCTGCTCATCAAAAAGGTCCGTGAGGATTTCGTTTTGTACAGAAATTGATTTGGTATCCGAAAGTTTGATATTGGGCAGTTCCAAAAAACACAAGACCACATCATTTTCATAGCGCTTGCCCAAAAACTTATACGCTGCTTTTTTACCATTGATTTCAATCACGAACTTAGTATTGAAGTATTTACCAATATATTCCTCTGTCAGCTTGGATTCTTTGGCAGTGTTTAAATTGGAAGTTATTCCATATCGCTCCAACAGTACGGCTTCAAGGTCGTCAATAAAGATTCGACTTGTGATTTGAAAGGCAGTATCTTTCTCCGAATAGTTGACATGGGTCACACTTACGTAAAACTTATGAAACGTGACAAAAGACATTAGCGCTAAAAGCGCAACTGCCATTAAAGCATATTTAATTCTTACATTCATTTCCCGCTGTTACTTGAAATTCCTTCCTTGTACCAAAACTAGTCCAAATTATTGTTCTTTCGGTAAATTTTACTCTTCTCTGACAAATACTCCATAAACATCAATGCATCTGGGTTTTGCTTTACCTGCTGAAACACTTCGTCCATTTGACAGAAATAAAAGAAATCATGAAATCGGTGCAGGGGAATTTTCAGATGGGCTATCAGAACGGAATCCATGTACTTATTTTCCATCTCCTGTATTGCCATATATTCTGCATCCAATCTGACCCTATTTTTCAATATTTTCGTGCGACCGCTCAATCGATTGAGAATTTTATTTACGTTAATTCCTAATCCTAGTGGAGTAATGTACAGATATTTTCCATGATCTGCGTCGTTCAACTTATTCTCACTTTGTGAAATGATTCGTACCCCGGCATTGGGCAAACCCAGTTTTTGGGCATTCACATCTTTTTGTACCGTCAGCCTAACCATATCTTCACTTAATGAACCTGAAAGGCCATAAGGCTGAACGATTACCTCTTTTAATTGATTCACGAATTCCTCCATCTCCACGACTATTGAACTCGAATTGAACAGCAATTCGGTCACAGGAACTACTTTTCTTTTGAATTGAACCGCAGAAAACAAGAGTGTATCCCCGATACTAACGAAAATTGAAAAACTTCCATCTTCTTGGGTGATGGTACCTTTTTTTGTGCTTTAAACTTGAATTGTAACTCCCTGCAAATCTGTGTTTTGCGATACTATCTTACACTGAAGTAGTTTTTCCTTTTGGGCAAGTACGATATGGCCAAGAAAAAGCAGACAAACAAGAAAAAGATATTGTCCTTTAATGGGTAAACTCATTCAAGGTTATTATCTTTCCTGTAAGCCCTGCTCTTCGTAATCATAAAATCAAGTAGACGCAGTTTGTCCCTGGAATCTACTACTTCTTGAAAATTTTGGTCCACTTCGCAGTAATACATGAAGTCATCTATTTTCTCTTTTGGAATTTTGAAAGTGCTGACGAAAAGTGAATCCGTATAAAAATCCTGTACACGCTGGGTCCGTGCATAGGTATTGTCAACTTTGACCCTATTTTTGAGCATTTTGGTACGTCCCGTTATAGCATTTATAATGGGATCCAGAGGAGGGCTCAAAATCATGCCTACATTAAACTTGGGCCCTGCGGCTTGCTGCAGTTTTCGTTCACTTTGTGTTTTTATTCGTACTCCCGCGTTGGGCAGTCCCAACGCCTCGGCACTAACGTCTTTTTCCAGCTGTAATCCGCCTAAATCTTCATCTAAATTTCCAGAAAGATTATAGGGTTGGACCACAACCTCTTCCAGTTCATTTATAAACTCCTCCAGCGGAATCCGTACAAAAGCGGTTTCATAGACAGAAGGGGTAATGGGCAAGGTCTTTCGTTTGAACTGAACTGCAGAAAATACCAAGGTGTCCCCTTTTCTTACTCGAATGGCAAATTGACCAGATAAATCTGTAATCACGGCGTTTTTAGCACTTATGTTTTGAACCACTACGCCTACAACATCTTTTCCCTGGGCCTCTACCCTTCCCTGCAATACTCTACTTTCCTGGCCCACGGTATACCAACACCATAGAATTACCAGGCCAGCGAAGATGAATTTACTTTTCATTCAATTCCGCCAGATACGTTTTGCTTTGGGAAACCAAAAAATCAATCAATTGGAACTCATTTTCCTTCCGAAGAAGTGTTTGGGAAGGTACTTTGTCATCGCAATATAGCAAGAAGGCATTTATTTGGTTTTGGGGCAATTTCAAATCTACCACGAAGAACTCGTCATCATATACCTGTCGTAACACATCACTGACTTTTAAGGGCGCCCTTTCTTCATTGTCTGCATCCCTGGATTTGACCATGGCCTTAAAAATGTTGACGAAGTTCAGACCATCACGCATGCCCCTCACGTTTTGGGATTCTGCAACATTCTCTACTTCAGTGCCCCTATCGATTTCGTATTCAAAACCCTTGAAATCCTCATTCTTGACCTCTAAAAACTTCTCTTGGTTTTCTGGACTTACCACTACGCCCTCCAGCTCGGTAACTTTTTCCGTGACTTCCACCACCAAGCGGTTATTTTTTAAGATATCTTGGGTTATTGTAATGACTTCCAGTTGATAATTTACTGCCGTAAACACCAGTTGGTCCCCCTCTTTCACTCCAATCAAAAATTCCCCTTCATCCGTAGTAATCGTAGCGGTTTCCGCCGTAGCGTTTATGACATTCTCGTTGGGAACATTACTCCCTCGATACAGAACCTTTCCACGTAAAAGCTGCCTATTCTCTTGGCCAAAGGCCAAAACAAAGAAAAAAAGACTCAAAAAGAATAGGATTGTTTTTCTCATAAAATAGGGATTTAGCTTTCCTTAAAGAACGCTTAAGGGTAGCACAAAAAAAATAAAAGTGTTCTAAACTTTTGTTAATTCGTTAAAAAAAGAGCCTATTCACCGAAAGTTCATTCAACTTCGAACCCATACATTTTAACGGTAATAATTAGAATAATCCTAGGAGAAAATTAGTTTTGCGGTTTACAATAGGTAAACCTCAAATTTTGTTACTGTGAGAAACATTTTTCTGCCTTTGGTCCTGAGCCTATTTCTTGGGACGTCCCTTTACGGTCAGATTAAAATTGGGGAAAACCCCCAAAACCTGGATGCCTCATCTGTTTTGGAACTGGAAAGTAGCACAAGGGTTTTAGTGATCACTAGGGTGACCAACGCACAAATGCTTGGCATAACCCCCTTGCGAGGCGCCGTGGTTTACAATACGGATACCCAATGTTTACATTTTTATACAGGGACAGAATGGATAAATCCTTGTGACCGTCCAGACGAGCAAACCTTTACTGCGGATGCGATTCTTAATTCCAATCCAACCATTGAAATCACCGAAGACCCTACCACGAGCAATTTCAATTTTGAGGTGGGCATGATCAACGGAATTGAAAATATTATTCCATCGACCGTCAATGGAGATTTGCACATACAGCCAAACTCCATAGGCAGTCTCCAATTGGCGAATGATTCGGTTACTTTAGACAAGCTGGCAGATGGCGTTGTTACCGGAGAGTTATTACAATGGAACGGAACGGACTGGGTACTCATTCAAGATTCCGCATTGACCATAACCGAAGTGGATGGCGTTGTGGGAAACGAATATAATATTGGGGTTACCCTGAACAATACAGTTCTTGAGGTTGAAGATGGCGGTGGCATCCTTTCCCAAGACTTGGATGTTACCTTCGCCACAGATGCCGAGCTGGCCAATTCAGATTTGGCGGATTTGGATAAGGACGATACAAATGAAATCCAGGATTTAGATTTCACTACGGGAGTAATCACGCTTTCCAATGACCCCACTCCCACCACAATTGATTTGAGTAATTATGACACCGATGTAACGGATGACTTTGATGGCGAGTGGGCCTCGTTGAACAATGTTCCTGCCGGATTTGCTGACGATATCGACAATGACAGCCAGCTCACCGATGCACAGGTCGCTACGGCGGTCAACAACGAGTTCCCCAATCTCGACACGGACGTGACCGATGATTTCAGTGGGGACTGGAACGACC
>ERZ1740060.58-NODE-58-length-106372-cov-13.394490_pt1 | contig 106372 bp, 106 predicted proteins | sample MGYA00581743_ERZ1740060 | MGnify/ENA primary metagenome ERZ1740060 (study PRJEB43018, sample SAMN04849235) | marine metagenome | isolation source: floating plastic debris | place: Pacific Ocean | collected 2008-08-27 | study: EMG produced TPA metagenomics... | reverse complement strand
CTCGATACCGATGTCACGGACGACTTCTCCGGTAGTTTCAATGATTTGACGGATGTGCCCACTGGTCTTGCGGATGGGGATGACAATACCACAACAAATCTTGCTCAAGCTACAGCTACTGGAGTTATAACGTATACCAATGAAGAGGGAACGGACCAAACTGCCAATGTAGTCGGCGCTGAGACCAACAACAGTATTTCCGTTGGGGCAAATGGAGGTGCCTTTTATGAAAGTCCGATAAAAGCGTTCGGAAAAATTGCCGCCAACGGTAGTGTTACCCGGGCAACTACAGGCGTAACCGTAACGAAGTTGGGAGGAAATGGATATTATCGTGTAAACCTTCCTTCAGGTTCAGTTTCCGACGGAAATTACATTATTCAACTTTCACAACCCAGCCGTGATGGCGGTGGCAACGATGATCCAGGTATTTCTTATCGCAACCAGACCATCAACGGATTTGAGGTAATTATCGGAGATAACGATAATGGAGGTTCTGACCGGAATCGTTTCAACTCCGAATTCATGTTTACCGTAATAGACTTATAAAGTATGGGCTTTAAAAATGTTTTTCTTGGTTTTTCTCTATTGTTAAGCGTTTTGGGCATGGCACAGACCCCAACGTCCGGTGACCTAGTTGGCATCCATAACGTAACAGCCGCCGAGATGAACTCGATCGCCAATCCAATAGAGGGTTCCCTAGTCTACAATACTACCACTCGAAGCATCCATTTTTATAGCAATTCCAACTGGGTGGAGGTTCCCAACTTGTCAAATAATTATGTAGGCGCTTTTCAAATAACAGGTATAGGAAGTCAGAATGTTACGGGTATTCCATTTGAGCCGAGTCACATCACTTTTTCCGCGTATGCGAATGTAGAAAGTCTTGTACTTAATTCGGATAATGCCGTTGGAAACAACAATACAGGTATTGCGAATTCTTTCGGATCTATGACAGGTTTTGCCCGAAACGACGGCAGCAACATAACGGAACAGGTTATTTATGTGGGTGGAAGTGGGAACTCAATCAACGATATTTCCCGTTTTGCATCCAACACCCACTGCATTGGTTTGAGGTATAGCAATCAAAACGGAAATAATTTGGGAATTACGTCTGCGAGCGTAACCAGTTTTAATTCCGATGGATTTACTTTAAACACGGATAGTTTTGCCGATGGCATTGTTGTTATTTACCAAGCCTACAGATAGTATGAGATATAGTACCTTCCATAAAATAAAACTTTGGTCCATGGTTTTGCTGCTATGTGGAATGATTTCATACGCACAAGAAGCCTTTCACAACTTCGGAAACCTACAATTTCACGGTAATGCTTCTGTAGGATTCCACTTGGACCTTATCGATGATGGTTCTTTTGGCAACAATAGTGGATTGACTGGTTTTTACGGTGATACCCGTTTAACTATCTCCGGTTCATCAAATCCAATTTTTGATGATTTGGAGATTTTTACCGAAAATGGATTACAATTGGAAACTTGGGTTGGCGTAAGCAATAACACAAATTTTATAGCGGGCAACGTCATAACCAGAAAAGATACACCTGAAAATTATCTGAACTTTCTCAGTGATGCCTTTTTCACGGGAACTGGCAATGATACCCACGTTAACGGTTATGTAGGAGCGAGCGACAAATCGATGTTGACGTTTCCGGTAGGGGATGGAAATCGAATTCGCAGGTTAACCCTGACCTCAGACAGAAACAATACTCTTGCCAGATGTGCTTACTTTTTTGAGGATCCCGATGCCCCACTCTCCTTAGCACAACAATTTAACACGGAGGTAAAATCTGATGATGCGCTTCAAATCAGCACATTTGAATTTTGGATATTGGAGAGCGGAGAACCTTCGGCGGTCACCCTGACCTGGGATGCCCTGAGCACCGTGAGCCTACTGGCAGAAGAAACGGAAAATCTTCTGGTAGTGGGATGGAACCGATCAACAAATCAATGGGAGAGCCTAGGCAATGCCACAGTAAACGGCAATCTGAACGCAGGCAGTATCACTTCAGATACTTTCGTGCCCAACGATTATGCAATTATAACCTTGGGCGGTACGGATAATCCTTTGGATCCTTTCACGGTTCTTGAACTGGACAACTACTTTTTGACACCCAATGGGGACGGAATAAATGATGTATTGCGGATCGATGGCATTGAAAACGCACCCAACAACCTTCTGAATATTTATAACAGATATGGTATTTTGGTATATTCCAAGCTCAATTATGCCAACGAATTCGATGGGCGTTCCAATAGGAGTGGTACCATTCGCCGGGATTCAGGACTGTCTTCAGGGATTTACTTTTACATACTTACTGTAAATGATACCCGTGAAAAGTTCCAAGGCTATCTTTATATTTCCGAGAGTAATTGACGCATAAAAACCTTCTTTTAAAAGACTTAAAAATACTTCTTAACTTGCCAAAGTTACTTTGCTTGTTTGTATGAAAAGAAGAACTTTTATTAAGGGCGGTGCTTCAGCAAGTCTTGCTGTATCGCTTCCCATCTCCCTCACAAACGTTTGGACATGTACGGAATACTCTATTCTGGAATTGATGGGGAAAGAAGATATTGATTTGTTCGGAAAGGGCATCAACTTAAGAAAAGAAGCCCATGACGCTTTTCTGGATATGAAAAAAGCGGCCTATAAAGATGGATTTGATATCAAGATAATTTCCAGTTATCGGGATTTCTACCACCAAGAGAGAATATGGGAGCGAAAGTATCTGCAGTTTACCGAAGACCGCGGCATGCAACCCTTGGATGCCATTGACAAGATTATAGAATATTCCACAATTCCTGGTACAAGTCGGCACCATTGGGGTACTGAAATTGATATAATAGATGGATACCCAAAAACGAGCGGGAATGTTTTAGTACCTGGAAAATTTGAAGATGGTGGACCCTTTGAAGGTTTAAAAAAATGGTTGGATGAACACTCCAAAAGTTTTGATTTTTACCTGACCTATACCAAAGAACCCAAACGAAAAGGTTTTAAATATGAGCCTTGGCATTACAGTTATGCCCCCTTGTCCATTCCGATGTTGACTTCATTTCGAAAAAAAAATCTTTTAAAACTATTGCAAGCTGAAGAATTCATAGGGTCCGAACATTTTACCACAGGTTTTCTAAAAACGTATATCCGCGACAATGTTCTGGATATCAATCCAGAACTTTTGTAGCCCATTTTTTGTAACTTCTTGGGCAACACCAAAATTATGAGGAGAGGAAGCTGGAAAGTTCAAATATTTATTGGTTTGGCCATTGTAGCCTTTGCTTTTATACGACGTTGCAACAACAAGGAGGAGAATCCGTACACCGGTAGGGTGCAAAACATAAACATGACCGCAGACCAGGAAATTGCCATTGGCCTCCAAAGTGCTTCTGAAATGGCACAACAACATGGTGGCCTTTACCCAGATGAACGTATGCAGGCCCTCGTTGATGCCGTGGGCAATCGCTTGGTCCAAAACAGTATTGCTCGGGAAACCCCCTATCAATTTGATTTTCATTTACTGGCAGATAACCGTACCATAAACGCTTTTGCACTTCCTGGCGGGCAATGTTTTATAACCTATGCCCTGTTTTCCCAACTTGATGAATCCCAACTGGCCGGAGTTTTGGGACATGAGATTGGACATGTTATTGGGAGACATTCCGCGGAACGCATTGCCGAGAGCAATTTTTGGCAAACATTGACCATGGGCGCCAGTGTAGGTGGCGATATGGGTGGATTGGTAAGTGGAATAGGCCAGAACACCCTTTTAAAGAACGGTAGGGGCGACGAACTTGAAAGTGACGAACTTGGGGTGCTTTTGATGATTCAATCAGGATATGACCCCAACAGCATGATCAAAGTGATGGAAATTTTGAGAGCGGCAGCTGGACCAAATCGGGTACCGGAGTTTCAGAGTACACACCCCGACCCCGAAAATCGGATAGAGAAAATAAAAGAAGCCATCAAAAAATATTCAGGTCGATAGAATCTACACCTTCATCGATAAAAAAATACATTTGTTTCCTTTTCACTACCTTTGGGTAACCCCAAATCTAATACACCTTTCCTCAACCCATTTGTGCTATCCAAAATCGAGAACAGATGGGAACACTATTACATTTTAAATCGTTGTATCGCGAGGCCTTTGATGATTGTAAGCCAAGTTATCTTGTGGTATTTCTCAAAGGATATTCCATTTTTTGTGCCATTTTACTAGCTATTGCTGTGTATGCCTTTTTATATAGGGCCTTCACCGGTTTTGAGTTTTAGGCACATACACTCTTTTGCTGGAACACTATACATTTGAAAAAGAAAAAGCCCCTTCCAATCAGGAAGGGGCTTTTTAATCGGATGAATAAACTCCTTTCTATTTTTTCACAGCAGAGTTCAATACTTCCAAAGCTTCCATGGCCCCAGAAAGTTCCGCATACTTTTGCGCCGTGTATCCTTTATCACAACGTTTTTTAGCATTGGCCCCATTTGCCAAAAGCACCTCCATAATTTCAGCTCTATTATAGCGGGCGGCATAATGCAATGGAGACATTCCCAGTGATTTTTGATTGACATCCTCCCCAAGTTCAATGAGCTTTTTCACGGTCTCCAAATCCCCTTTGACAATTGCTTTGCAAAAAGAACTGATTTCCAGAGAAACCGTAGTGTTCATTTCTTTCGTAAAAGATGATGTTTCATTGGCATTTACCCCAGCTACCATTAAAAAGCATGCTGTGGTCATCGTTAGGATTGTTTTTTTCATGATGAATGATTTTTTGATTATGAATAAGTTTTATATTCAGATAGACTCAATATGAAGGCAGATGTTACACGATTAACAGTTATATAACTTAATTTTAACAAAGTCGCTTGTTTTAGAACCGATAATTATAGATTTCGCAAAAAGAAAACCCCTTTAAAGACTAGGGCATCCAAGTAGATCATCCTATTTTTGGATTTCAATCCAATAATATGAACAAAAAAGTCATCCTGATGATTTTGGATGGTTGGGGCAAGTCTCCGAATCCGAAGGTCTCCGCGATTGCGCATGCGAAAACTCCATTTATCGATTCCCTTTACAAAAAGTATCCCAATGCCAATCTACTGACCGATGGAATGAATGTAGGACTTCCCGAAGGACAAATGGGAAACAGTGAAGTGGGGCACATGAATTTGGGCGCCGGAAGAATTGTATATCAAGACCTCGCCAAAATCAATAAAGCTGTTGCCGAGGATACCTTAAGGAATGAACACGTTTTGACGGATGCGTTTGACTACGCGAATAAAAATAATAAGAATGTACATTTTTTGGGTTTGGTCAGTGATGGGGGTGTACATAGCCATATCTCCCATCTTAAAGCCTTGATATCTGCTTTTGAAGGCAGACAAGGTCTCGGTAATGGATTTGTTCATGCTTTCACGGACGGTAGGGACGTAGACCCAAAAAGTGGAAAAGGTTTTTTGGAAGATTTGATTGATTTCTGCTCCAACAAAAGAACCAAAGTAGCCTCTGTAACCGGAAGATATTACGCTATGGACCGTGACAAACGCTGGGAACGGGTCAAAAAAGCTTATGATGCCATGGTCCACGCCAAAGGGAAACCTGTCGAAAATATTAGTCACGGTATCACAGAAAGTTACAAAGAGGGAATTACAGACGAATTTATAGAGCCCTTGATAGCGATAGATGAAACAGGTCTCCCCATAGGACAAATTCAGGAAGGGGATGTTGTTCTTTTCTTTAACTTCAGAACGGATAGAGGTAGAGAACTGACCCAAGCGCTAAGCCAACAGGATTTTTCGGAACAGGGCATGGAAAAACTGGATTTGTACTATGTTACTCTTACCAATTATGACGATTCGTTCCAAGGCGTACGTGTAGTGTATGACAAAGAAAATATTCGAGAAACCTTGGGAGAGGTCCTTTCTAATGCGGGCAAAAAGCAAATTCGAATCGCCGAGACCGAAAAGTATCCACACGTTACCTTTTTCTTTAACGGCGGACGTGAAAAACCTTTTGATGGAGAGCAAAGAATCCTTTGCCCCTCGCCGAAAGTTGCCACCTACGACTTACAACCTGAGATGAGCGCCTACGATATCCGAGATTCCATTCTTCCCGAACTGCAAAAAGAAGATGCACATTTTATATGCCTCAATTTTGCCAATCCCGATATGGTAGGGCATACAGGAGTTATGGAAGCCGCAATAAAGGCCTGTGAAACCGTTGACACCTGTGCCAAAGATGTAATTATTAAAGGTTTGGAGCACGGCTATACCACCCTTGTCATTGCCGATCATGGCAACTGCGATACCATGGTAAATCCTGATGGCAGCCCCAATACGGCCCATACTACGAATCCTGTTCCATTGATTGTGGTAGATGCTGATATCCAAACAGTAAAAGATGGTGTTTTGGGCGATATTGCACCAACGATACTTAAGCTAATGGGATTGGAAAAATCCAAGCTGATGACTCAAAACGCTTTAATTTGAATCCAAACTAAAAAGACCCAAGCATGAAAAATAAAATCATTTTCAGTCTATTACTGCCAATCCTTGCGTTTGGGCAAGAATTAAAATCTCCAGATGCAAGCTTTGGTTTACAATTTAAATTGGATAACGGTTCTCCGACCTACTCCCTAAGTTTAAATCAAAAAAGCATTCTTAAAACCAGTGCACTGGGATTCGAGTTGGTGGATATGCCAGCCTTGATGGATGACTTCACGATAAAAAACACTTCTACCTCATCATTTGACGAAACTTGGGAACCTGTTTGGGGCGAACAAAGTAAAATCAGAAATCACTACAATGAATTACTGGTCGAATTGGAACAGCAAGGGACCAATCGCCTCATGAACATCCGTTTTAGACTTTTTGATGATGGATTGGGATTCCGATATGAATTCCCAGAACAGCCCAACCTCATCTATTTTGTGATAAAAGAAGAAAAGACGCAGTTTGCACTGACCGGGGACCATAAGACTTTTTGGGTGCCCGGAGACTATGATACCCAAGAATACAACTATACCACCTCCAAGCTTTCAGAAATTCCTGATCTCATGGACAAAGCGATTACACCGAATGTTTCGCAAACTCCATTCTCAAAAACTGGTGTCCAAACGGCATTGATGATGAAGGCGGAAGACGGCACGTATATAAATATTCATGAAGCGGCATTGATAGAGTATCCCTGCATGCACTTGGAAGTCAATACCGAGAATTTTGTTTTGGAATCTCATTTAACTCCAGATGCATTGGGCAACAAGGGCTATATGCAAGCGCCAAGAACAACCCCCTGGAGAACGGTGATTGCCAGCAAAAATGCAGGAGATATCGTATTGTCCAACCTTACGTTAAACTTGAATGAACCCACAGCGTATGAGGATACATCCTGGATAAAACCTGTTAAATATATCGGTGTATGGTGGGAGATGATCACAGGTAAAAGTTCTTGGGCCTATACTGATTTTCCAAGTGTACAACTAGGTAAAACGGATTTTAGCAAAGCTACTCCAAACGGTAGGCATGCGGCAAACAATGAGAAAGTCAAGCGGTATATTGATTTTGCAGCAGAACACGGTTTTGCCCAGGTTCTGGTGGAGGGCTGGAACGAAGGTTGGGAAGATTGGCTCGGAAAGTCCAAAGACTATGTTTTTGATTTTTTGACACCTTATCCCGATTTTGATGTCGACATGCTTAGGGATTATGCCAAATCAAAAGGGGTCCAACTGATGATGCACCATGAAACATCAGGTTCCATAAGAAATTATGAACGTTTTATGGACCAAGCCTACCAGTTTATGGTAGACAACAACTACAACTCCGTCAAAAGTGGTTATGTTGGAGATATAATCCCAAGAGGAGAGACCCATTATGGACAATGGATGGTGAACCACTATTTACACGCCATTAAGAAAGCAGCCGACTATAAAATCATGGTAAACGCACATGAAGCGGTCAGGCCCACAGGCTTGAGCAGAACCTATCCCAACTTAATCGGGAACGAATCCGCCAGAGGTACCGAATACGAAGCTTTTGGAGGGAATCAACCGGACCACACCACGATTTTACCGTTTACACGACTGATCGGCGGTCCTATGGATTACACGCCGGGTATCTTTGAAACTGATATGACCCAATTGAACCCCCAAAACAAATCCAGGGTAAATACGACCATTGCAAGACAATTGGCACTCTATGTTACCCTGTATAGTCCACTTCAAATGGCAGCGGATCTCCCCGAAATTTATGAGCAGCATCTGGATGCCTTTCAGTTCATTAAAGATGTGGCCATCGATTGGGATACCTCCTTAGTTTTGGAGGCCGAACCGGGAGACTTCATCACCTATGCCCGAAAAGAGAAAGGTACAGAAAACTGGTTCGTCGGTAGAACCAACGATGAAATATCAAGAACATCAAAAATCACTTTTGACTTTTTGGACAAGGACAAAAACTATGTGGCCACCATCTATGGTGATTCTGAAAATGCACACTATTTAACCAATCCCAAAGGCTATAAAATCCAGAAATACAGGATAAATTCAAAATCCAAACTGACTCAACAATGCGCACCTGGAGGTGGTTATGCCATTAGTATTATGGAGGTAGTGAACACCAAAAGCGTGCAGGGCTTAAAGCGGTTATGAATTCGGTTTTTTTGCTGTGCCCGCAGTTTTAGCATTCGATGTATCTTTGTTTTTATGATTAAAATCAAAACTCCAGAAGAAATTGAATTGATGCGGGAAAGTGCCTTGGTGGTATCGCGTACTTTGGGCATGTTGGCTTCTGAGATAAAACCTGGGGCAAATCCGCTACACTTGGACAAGTTGGCTGAAGATTTTATCCGCGAGCAAGGTGCAGAACCTGGCTTTTTAGGGATGTACGATTTCCCCAATACCTTGAATTGGAGTCCCAATACCCAAATTGTACACGGCATTCCCAATAATGAAGCTTTAAAGGAAGGAGATATTGTTTCGGTGGATTGTGGCGCTTTGAAAAATGGTTTTTACGGAGATCACGCCTATACCTTTGAAGTAGGTGAGGTCGCGGCGGAGACGAAAAAATTGCTGAAAATCACAAAAGAATCGCTTTACCTGGGTATTCGAGCATTTAAACTTGGAAATCGAGTTGGAGATGTTGCCTATGCCATACAAAACCATTGTGAAGCTCAGGGTTACGGTGTGGTACGCGAACTTGTGGGCCATGGTTTGGGCACCGATCTCCATGAAGACCCACAAATGCCAAACTACGGCAAGCGAGGACGTGGAAAAAAACTGGTCAACGGTATGGTGGTCGCCATAGAGCCCATGATAAATATGGGGTCTCGAAGAATTAAACAATTAAAAGATGGGTGGAGCATATTAACAGCAGATGGTAAACCAAGTGCTCATTTTGAACACAATGTTGCCTTGATCAATGGAAGGCCGGAACTTCTGTCGACCTTCCAGTACATCTATGATGCCCTGGGCGTTCAATCCAATGAAGAAGAAGAATTCCGCAGTGAAAAATTGGTCACCTGATGTACCTTGGGTCTAACAAATGTAAAGGGAAAAGTCAGGTTCAATACAGGCAGGTATACAGTATATTTGAAGGTTTTTCAGGTGGTGGTTTTCTGTGGTAAAATCATCCAAGAGCGTATCATAATCCAAAATGCGATGATTGAATTATCGAACAAGTTTTGTACTATTAGCTAATAGAACAAATTGGGATTAGATGTCAATTTTGACAAAAATCGTTTGATATGCTCGGGAATAGTCCGGTATCGATTTGTGAAAACTGGTGTAATTTGTGTCAAAACTTTTTAAATTTTTTTTGAATCTCGTACCCAGACCCTGGTTGATCAAACTCAGCTATTGGGCACGCCCCTGTATTGCTTTATTCATGAGGGGCAACACTTTTATGGACCCGATAGACGGTAAGTCCTTTCGTCGGTTTTTACCTTATGGTTATGAAAATCCAAGGGACAATGTACTTTCCCCTTCCACCTTATCTTTGGAAAGACACCGACTGTTATGGGTTTATTTGAAAAGAGAAACCCCTTTTTTCACAAAATCGCTAAAACTCCTTCATTTTGCCCCGGAACAGGCATTTCACAACCGATTCCGGAAACTTGAAAACATTACGTACACCACTACTGATTTAAACTCTCCTCTCGCTGAAGTAAAGGCGGATATCTGCAACCTTCCCTTTTCCAGTGATACCTATGACGTTATTTTATGCAATCATGTTTTAGAGCATATCCCAGATGACGCTAAGGCTATGAAAGAATTGTACCGTGTAATGAAGCCTGGGGGCTGGGGCGTTTTTCAGATTCCACAGGATTTAAGTCGAGAAAAGACCTTTGAGGACAACAGTATTACCGATAAAAAACAGCGTGCCCAGATTTTTGGCCAATATGACCACGTTCGCATCTACGGTAAGGATTATTTTGATAAGCTCAAAAGCGTTGGTTTTTTAGTGGAAGAGGTGGATTACACATCACAACTTCCCCAACATGAGGTGGAAAAATTCAGATTGGCCCTTGGCGAAATCATTCCGTTGGTCCGCAAACCCTAATTAAGCAATAATTCTTGAAAACCATCGGTTATGAATCTTTGCACCTCCCCTTGTTCATCCACATAGATGATAAAAGCTTCCAAGTCACTGCGCCTTTCCAGTAATTCCTTGGACTGTTGTAAGTCCATGGCCATAAAGGCCGTTGCATAGGCGTCCGCTTCTATACAATATTTTGTAATTACCGTAGCAGAAAGCACATTTGAGTTTTTGGTATAGCCTGTTTTGGGATTTATGGTATGTACAAATTTTTCACCCGTATCAGGATCTATCCTAAACTTTCTATAGTTACCAGAAGATGCCAATGCCCTATCTTCCAATCGAAGGACGGCCGCACTACCTCGCGCTTCAGGGTTATTAGGGTCATCAACTCCAACGGTCCAAGGCCGTTCTGAAATACGATTGGTTCCTTTCGCAAGCACTTCGCCGCCAAGTTCTACCAAATACTGGTTTACCCCTTTTTTATCCAACATACGCCCCAAACGGTCAATGGTATAGCCTTTGGCTATGGCGTTAAAGTCGAAACGGATTTCCGGTTTGGTCTTTGTTATGGTAAAATCCTTATTGAGCCCAACTTTTATCCAACCAACATACTGCATAAGACTGTCCACTTGCGTACTGTCCAACGCATTGATTTGCTTTCCGGGACCAAAACCCCAGGCATCCACCAAAACACCCACAGTGGGATCAAAATAACCATCAGTTTCATAATTTACCACCTGACTGTTAAAATAGACGTCCCGAAAAGACTGGTCCACTACAACGGTCGTATCTCCATTATTGATTCGAGAAATATCAGAATCGGAAATATAGGTAGAGAGCGACTGATTGATATTTTGGAAAACGGAGTCAATTTCGTGTTGGATATCCATTTTTTTCTCTGAGAGATATGTTATTGAATACGTGGTTCCCAGTGCTTCTCCAAAATTTTTATTTTTCACCAGGCCTTTTTCACAACCCAGAAGCATACCTAAAAGAAAAAGAATCATACCTGTACGCATCGCCCTAAATTTCTATTAATCCTTGGTATTCCACAATATACTCTTCATTTAGATACACGGGTAATTTTTGATCTAAAGCATTGGAAAGTCCCACCCCGGCAAAATACGTTTTGGCCTCAAACTTTTCTGCATGATTTTTTACCCTTCGCATCAATCCTTCATCGTAGGTATTGGGATTTTCAGGAAAATGTACATTACGGACCACTATAAAGTGCAATATTTTGTCTTTCAGGCAAACATACTGCGGGTCTCTTTTTGGTTTGCTATTGACCGCCATAAATTCGAACCCATCGGCTTCTAATTGCCTACCTACAATATTCATGGCCAAATTATGTAGTTCCTGCTCCGTAAGTGGTTTTCCCATACTTCAAAATTAGGGCTTAAATATTATTTAAACCTGACAAACTTAGAACTCTGAAAGGTATAATTGGATACCGAAATAACTGCATCTTTTTCTAAGGTGTACCAAGGTGAGATTTCAGAATCCCCAAGATTTTTGACCAAATGCACATTTTGGGCAGGGGTATTTCCCTGAAACAACAAATACATTTTTTTTCCTTCTGAATTGACCACTTCATCACAAATCATCACAATATGCCCTGGACTACCGCCCTTGATCAACATATCGCCTATTTTCAGGTCCGTGGCATCTTCAATGCGATTCAGTTCATGATATAGGGAAAGGGTTCCTGCATAGGTGTAGATCAAGTTCAAATATTTATAAAAATTTGTCTTGGAGCTATCCGCAGCGGCTGTTTTTAGAAAGTTCACTTGATTCCCTTCTATTTTTGGTCTGAAACCCGATGCATATTTTTCCCAGGAACAATAATGGCCACTGGTAAAGTTAAACCCAATTTCTTCTTTCCTGTCCCTATCCCACAGATATTCACTTCGTATACGAATCAGAGCATCTGCACATTGTTGAAGACCATTTTTTGGTACCGGAACCTCTAAAATACCTATATGTCCGTGTTGCCAAAAGTATTCCGACCCATCGAAATTGACAATCTTGCTCCCATAGGGTTTGAGCTTATAATTTCTCAAATATTCCTCGAAAGAACCCTGTGGATAGGTAACAGGCGTAAAACCTTCAGGCACATTTACTCGCGTTGCGATCGTGAGACTATCCGTATTGATCAAGCCCGAACCGGAGATAAGAGCCGTCACGCTGTGTCGTATTGGCTTTGCTTTGTAAAGAACGAAACCAACCCCAACCATTGAAATGACCACTACTGCCAATAGGATTTTCCGCATACATTTCTAAACAAAAAACCGATGCACTTGCATCGGTTGAATTTTATTTTCACTTCTCTATTACTTGTCATATTGAGAAGATTTTAAAAGGTAGATCATTGAATGATATAGCCGTACTTATCCCCCGAAGTCGTCAAATCTGATATTCTCATCCGGAATACCGAAATCCTCGCCCATCTTCTGGACCGCCTTGTTCATTAGCGGTGGACCGCAGAAATACAGTTCAATATCTTCTGGGGTTTCATGATGATTTAAATAATTATCTATCACGCAGTTATGGATGAATCCAACAAATCCGTCACCCTCAGCATCAATATCTTCTTTCACCTTCCAGTTATCTTCCTCAAGGGGTTCGGACAGGGCCAAGAAAAATCTAAAGTTTGGAAATTCCTTTTCCAATCTGTAGAAATGATCTAAATAGAAAAGTTCCCGTTTCGAACGCCCACCGTACCAATAGGTCACTTTTCTTCCTGTTTTCAATGTTTTAAATAAATGGTACAAATGCGAACGCATCGGCGCCATGCCAGCCCCACCTCCTACATATAACATCTCCGATTCTGACTCATTGATAAAGAATTCACCGTAAGGGCCTGAGATAACTACGTCATCCCCTGGTTTTAGGTTAAAGATATAGGAAGAAGCAACTCCAGGATTGACGTCCATCCATCCATTTTTTGAACGGTCCCAAGGTGGGGTAGCAATACGGACATTCAACATAATTTCCCTCCCTTCGGCAGGGAATGACGCCATAGAATAGGCCCTTTCCACTAGTTCGGGATTTTTCATGACCAAGGGCCACAAGTTGAACTTGTCCCATTCCTCTTTGAACTTATCTGGGGTTTCGTGCTCTTCTGGATGGGCAGTGATATCAATATCTGCATATTTCACCTCACAAGGTGGGATTTCAATCTGTATGTATCCTCCAGCCTTGTAGTTCATATCTTCTGGAATCTCCACCACAAATTCTTTTATGAAGGATGCCACATTATAATTACGAACCACCTTTGCGGGCCATTTCTTAATACCAAAAACTTCTTCAGGAATGGTTATTTCCATATCCTGTTTTACCTTTACTTGACAAGCCAATCTAGCCCCGTGTTGCAGTTCCTTCCGAGAAAAATGGGGAGTTTCAGTGGGTAAGGCTTCACCTCCTCCGGAAAGTACGTGGCATTCGCACTGAATGCAAGTCCCACCGCCTCCGCAAGCTGACGGTAAAAAGACTTTTTGATTTCCCAAGGTGGACAATAAAGTTCCCCCAGAAGCGACTTCAATTTTCTTTTCGCCATTTATGGTCAAAGTAACCGGGCCGGACGGAGAAAGCTTTTCTTTGGTAAACAGCAATAAGGCTACCAAAAGAAGCAATAGAATCAGAAACGCGATTACAGTTATTAAAATAGTACCACCGGTACTTGTTGCTAATACCATCTTTATTCTTTTATTACTTCATTGTAAGAGACCGCCTTTTCTTCATCTTCAATCTCTTTGTTTATCAATTCTTTTTCTTCAACCTGCTTCACCGTTGTGGGAGTTTGTTCATCTTCAGGCGGTTCATTGTCACCGGTGAGCATTCCTCCAAAACTTTGAAAACCAATTCCCATCAAACCGGTTATAATGAAGGTAATTCCCAAACCTCTCAAAGGAGGGGGCACATTCGAATATCTTATTTTTTCACGTATTGCCGCGATGGCCAAAATAGCAAGAAACCACCCAATTCCAGAACTGACCCCATAATTAAGGGCCAAGCCCAAACTTGGTATTTCCCGTGCTTGCATAAACAAAGAACCACCTAAAATGGCACAGTTTACTGCAATCAGCGGCAGAAAAATACCTAAAGAATTATAAAGGGAAGGAGAAAACTTCTCCACCACAATTTCCACCAATTGAACCATGGTCGCTATAGTAGCTATAAACAAAATGAACGAAAGAAAGCTCAAATTGTAATCCGCATATTCAGGCCCTAACCACACTAAAGCTCCTTCACGTAATAAATACTGGTCCAAAAGCCAATTTAGCGGTACAGTAACCGCAAGTACGAATATTACAGCCGCTCCAAGGCCGACCGCGGTAGATACCTTTTTGGATACGGCCAAATAGGAACACATACCCAAAAACACGGCGAAAACCATGTTATCTATGAAAATCGACTTAAAAAATAACTCCAGATGCTCTAACATGATTTGTACTTTTATGCTTCTTCGATCAATGCTCTATTTCGGGAACGTTGTACCCAAATAATAATACCCACTACAATCAAAGCGGCTGGTGGGATTATCATAAATCCGTTGTTTTCATATCCGGTAGCGTAAAGACCGGTCTTAGCGATTGGATCGCCCAATACAGGAATACCAAATAATGTTCCAGAACCGAACAATTCTCGGAAAAAACCTATCATTACCAAGATAACACCGTACCCCAAAGCATTGCCAATACCGTCCAAAAAAGACCGCCAGACCCCATTTCCCAGTGCAAACGCTTCGAAACGGCCCATGATGATACAATTGGTAATAATCAATCCGACAAATACGGATAAGGTCTTACTGAGTTCATAAGCAAAGGCTTTTAATACTTGATCGACCACGATTACCAAAGTAGCCACAACGATGAGCTGTGCAATAATCCGAATTTTAGATGGTATTACATTTCTGAGCAGCGAAATAACCACATTGCCCACGCCCATTACAAAAATAACAGAGATAGACATCACCAGAGACGCTTTGAGTTCTGCGGTAATGGCCAATGCAGAACATATTCCCAAAACCTGAATGGTAATGGGATTGTTGTCCGCCAAGGGATCCAATATAAGATTCGCGTCTTTTTTTGAAAGTAGTGCCATTTTAATTCGTTCTAATCGTTTCCAAATAAGGTCGATACGCTTTTAAAGTTTCCTTTATCATGGCCGAAACGCCATTTCCGGTTATAGTAGCCCCTGCGATTGCATCCACCTCATTATCTTCTTTGTCGTTGTTGAGCGGGTCATTGTTGGTTTTGGAAACCTCAATTCCGCTATAGCTTTGACCCTCCATTAAGGATTCTCCGGTAAAGTCGTCCATGAAAAACCGCAATTTGATGTTGGCCCCCAGTCCAGCCGTCTCGCCTCGATGGTCAAAATAAACCCCTTGAACTACCATATTTTTGTCTACGGACATAAAGCCCCATATAGCATCCCATAGTCCTTTACCGTACATGGGCAAAACGTAAATTTCTTCTCCATCTTTTTCTCCCACAAATATGGGCAATCGCGCCTCCCCTCCTTGTTTGGAAGCGGCCAGTTGCTCTTTCACGTCTATCAAAAACGCCTGATTGTCCTCCTGGATTTCACCATTTACCCAGACGTACTGTTTTTTTATTTCTTGTGTGAACGTTTCTTCGACCACATTGGTAGGAACAAAGTTAACACCACTATCCGGGGTGTTTTCGTTGACGCCCATGGCATATAGAATATTTTTCTGCTTTTCAAAGCGTTCGTTCTCGGAAATTTTTTCGCTGAGACCCGATGCCAAAAAAGCCAAAACTGAACCCACGACTATCACCATAATAACGGCAAACAGCACGGTATAACTATTCTTTTCGGTATCAATCGCCATATTATGCAGTTTCTACTTTAAGTTCTTCCGCTTTACCATCTGAAGGTTTTGGTAAGATGGTAGCGTGCTTTAATCTTTTCATTCTTCTTCTAACATTTCCTTGAACCACATAATGGTCTATGGTTGGGGCAAACACATTCATCAATAAAATGGCAAGGAAAACACCTTCTGGATAACCTGGATTGAATACCCGTATCATCACGGAAAGAAAACCTATCAAAAATCCGTAAATCCACTTGCCCTTGTTCGTCTGGGAGCCGGTAACGGGATCGGTCGCCATGTATACGATACCAAACGCTAATCCTCCTACGATAAGGTGTTGCCAGAAATCAAAACTCATCAACCCATAGAATTTACTGTATTCCGGTATCCATTCAGCGGCAACTACCCCGTTGAAAACAAGTCCCATGGCCAAAGCACCGAGGACGGCACTTAGCATGATTCGCCACGATGCAATTTTCGAAAAGATCAAAAACAGTCCACCCAACAAAATCAGGAAAGTAGAGGTTTCCCCTACGGAACCCGGGATAAAACCAAAAAACATTTCGGAAAGATTATACTTTGCGTACATCTCAGCATTGTTGCCCTGGGCCAAATACCCTAAAATAGTTTCTCCAGATATGGCATCGGGAGTGCCCGCCAGGTCGACCGCACCATGTACCCATACTTTGTCCCCGCTCATCCATGTAGGATATGCAAAAAACAAAAAGGCACGGATAGTAAGCGCGGGGTTCAAAATATTCATGCCCGTTCCCCCGAAGACTTCTTTTCCGATTACAACTCCGAAAACAACGGCAACTGCAAGCATCCAAAGGGGAGTGTCCACAGGAACTATCAGTGGAACCAGCATACCTGTTACCAAATAGCCTTCTTCTACTTCGTGTCCTTTGATAACCGCAAATACAAACTCTATCGCTAGTCCGACCCCATAAGAAACCACAACCAGCGGTAAAATGGTAATTGCGCCCAACCAAAAATTGTCCCAGGTAATGAAATGCTCGAGTAGCGAGAAATTTTCAGGGAAACCATTGATGGCCGAATAGTGTTGGTAGCCTGCATTGAACATCCCGAACAACAGGCAGGGAACCAAGGCCAAAATGACCGTGTTCATGGTGCGTTTCAAGTCGTCTACTGCCCTAACGTGTCCCCCGGAATGGGTAGTTTCATTGGGTGAATATAAAAACGTATGAATCGCATTGAATGCAGGGGCCATTTTTTTACCCTGATACTTTAATTTAGTCTGATGTAGTTTTTCTTTCAATCCCATGTTATCCAATTTCTTGATACAATAAATCCAGTCCTTCCCTAATTATTTGTTGGTGTGGTTGTTTGGAGATGCAAATGAACTCCGTTAGCGAGAAATCTTCTGGAGCTACTTCATAAAGTCCCAATTGCTCCATTTCATCCAAATCTTTCACCATACAGGCTTTTAAAAGCTGGAGCGGATAAATATCCAAAGGAAAAACTTCCTCGTAACGCCCTGTTACTACAAACGCTCGATGTTCGCCATTCGTATTGGTATCCAGATCATATTTTTTGTTGGGCTTCATCCAAGAGAAAGTAAATGCCCGTGTGGATGATAATTTATCAAAAACAGGCTTGTTCCAACCAAAGAATTCGTAATCATCCCCTTCCGGTATGGCGGTTACAGCGTTGTTGTAAAAACCAAGATTGCCTTCCGGATGGGTTTTGCTTCCGGTAAGCACATCGCCATTGATAAGTCTAAACGCATCCTGGTTAACACCGCTGGCATATAAAAAGGTGGAAATCTCAGCTCCAATTTTAGTGGTATAATATTTTGGTGATTTCACGACCGACCCACCGAGTGCGATGGTCCTTTCGGCGTTGAATTTACCTGTCAAAAGAAGCTCTCCAATAATCACTAAATCCTGAGGGGCAATTGTCCATACCATTTCCCCTTTATTGATCGGATCTATCTTATTGATTTGAGTGCCTACAAGGCCCGAAGGATGGGGTCCACTTATTTTATGTAAGGTAATGCCCTCTATATTTGCGAATGGCGAGTCGCTGGACTTGCCGATGGTCACATGAACCTTTCCGGGCGTCAACTTTGAAAGTGCAGTGATGGCCGCTTGTAATTCTGTCTCTTTGCCCTGAAGTGTAAAATCAATATCCGCTGCCAACGGGGCTGTGCTACATGCCGATACAAAAATCGCTTTTGGGGTGACATCTGTATTAGCAATAATATCATAAGGTCTTTGCTTGATAAAGGGCCAAACTCCGGATTTCAGCAAAAAATCCCGAACCGCGCTTCCATCTACGGAAGTCAAATCCAAGACCGGATGCTCCACATATTCCTGTTTCTTGTCCGCTAGTATTTTTAGTGTTAAAATTCGACGTCTCGCACCCCGGACTATTTCCACCAATTCACCACTAACGGGTGACACAAAGAACATTTTTTCGTCTGCTTTGTTAAAAAAAAGTGGCTCTCCCGCTTTAATCTCAGCCCCTTGCTTTACGAGCATTTTTGGGATGATTCCATGAAAATCGTCAAGATTTAGGGCGTAAACATTACTAGAAACTGCTTTGGAGATAGTCTTTTCAGCCGCCCCGACAAGGTTAATATCAAAACCCTTTTTAATACGGATGTCTTTAGACATATTACGTAGAGCTTATTTTTGACTTATTTTAATGGCAAATTTAAAGCTTATCGGGCAAAATACCTTCTTCCGGTGCTGATGCAAGATTTATTTATACCCATTCTAAATAAACAATTGGGAAGCAATGATTTCGCCTTTATTTGCTGGAATGCTTTTTGTTTACCTTTATCGAAAATTAGAGTCTAAAATGCGCTTTAAACTTAAACAAATTGTCTTTTTTCTATACCTATTTACAGGGCATGCACAAGTGCAGCAGGAAATAAATCCACCCAGCAATATAAAAAGTATCATTTTTAAAGGCCCTACCGAAGATCAATTTCCAGTGGTTCAATTAGGGGAAAAAATGAAGTTGGAATTTGACGACTTAACAGCGAACGAACAAGACTATTATTATAAGATAATCCACTGTGATTATGATTGGACGCCTTCCCAGCTGTTGAAGTCCCAATATTTAGTGGGAATGGACAATCAACGCATCATTGATTATGAAAACAGCTACACTACCCTCCAGCCCTATTCTAACTACCGCCTTACCTTGCCCAATGAAAACGTTAGGTTCAAGGTAAGTGGCAACTATATGCTAGAAATCTACAACAGTATTGGTGAACTGCAGTTTTCCAGAAGATTTGTAATCTATCGGGATTTGGTACAGGTTGGTGGCGTGGTGAGGCGCTCACGGGATTTTAATTATCTGAATGAAAAACAAGTGGTCCAGTTTTCCATTAATACGGCTGGCTTCCCGGTTGTAAATCCAAAAAAAGAGGTTAAAGTGGCGGTTGTTCAGAACCATTTTTGGCCAACAGCGCTTTATAACATTGTTCCCCAATTTACACTGGGCCAAGAACTGATTTATCGCTACGATAAGGAGACCAGTTTTTTCGGGGGCAATGAATTTTTGAATTTCGATACCAAGGATTTGCGGGTCACCAACTTTGCTATATCCCGAATAGAACTGGGTGAGGTCTACAATCACTACCTGTTCGAAAATATTTTCAGGCAAGATGAGCCCTACACCTATTTTCCAGATATCAATGGAGACTTTCTAATACGAACGCTTCAAGGGGAGGATGTTTCCCGCGAAGCGGAATATACCAAAATCCATTTCAGTTTGCCTTACACCAGCGATATTGGTCTGGACAATGTATATGTTATCGGAAAGTTCAACAATTACACCATTGAGGAAGAAAACAAGATGCGCTTTAATGAAGAAGCCGGGCGTATGGAACTTGATCTTCTGATGAAACAGGGTTTTTACAACTATAAATACATCATTGAGCGGGAGGACGGCAGTATCGATTTAAACGTTGTAAGCGGTAACTTTCACTTTACCGAAAACAATTATCTGATTCTTGTGTATTATCGAGATTTCGGCGATATCTACGATAGTATCATTGGAATTGGTTCCGTCAATTCCCGGAATATAACCAATTAGTTATCTTTAGGCGCCAAACCTCACAACATTGTGGAGAACAAACCAAGCTTAATCCGAAGAGGGCGTTTTGAACTTAAATATCGAGGTACGGAATGCCTTAATTGTGGGCACATTTTGGACAAAAGCGATAAATATTGTCCGAACTGTTCCCAAATGAACAGCACCAAAAAAGTGACATTGCGCGACTTTTTTGATGAGTTCTTTTCAAACTTGGTCAACTATGATTCCAAATTACTGAAGACCCTCTATGCGCTCTTGATAAAACCAGGTACCATAACCAAGGACTACATCAAGGGAAAACGGATTGCCTACACGAATCCCTTTCGATTTTTATTGAGCCTGGCCTTTTTGTACTTTTTGATGTTCACCTACAATTCGAGATTTTCAGAAATTGACCGAAGATTTGGGGATATGGATAAGAAAATGGAGGAATCTGATGGTTTCTCCATCAAATTTGATACCAGCGGGATTACCACCGATAATAAGGAAGAGAATGAAGCGTCCCAAGAGGTAGTGGTTCCACTGGATTCCATAAGCAAAGACAATCCCAAGATTGCCCAAACCTTAAAGGATCTAGATTCCATTGGTGTGTTCAATCCAAAAAAGATGAAAGCTGTCAATGACTCCTTGATTCTTTCAAACCCTGCCAAATACTATGATTCCATACGTCTTCTGGATTCACCTTGGGCCAGAACGGGAGCTAAATTGGATTTTTTCACATTGCTCATTCGCAAAGACTCCATATCCACTTTTCAAGATGCCGTTGAGCGTTACCAGATAGAGGACCAAAGAAGAAACCAAATGCCCTTCAATGCTTCAGCGAGCCTTCTCCGGGTAGTGAGGTCACCTGGGAGCTTCATAAATGCGACCATAGGTAAGCTTCCTTTCGTAATATTTTTCTTTTTACCGGTCTTCACGGCCTTCATTTGGTTGGTGTACATCAGGAAAAATTATACCTACACCGATCATCTTATCTTTAGTTTCCACAACCAGTCCCTATTGTTTATATTGCTCATCCTTAGCTTGCTGATAGATTCCATTTTCAGTACTACGAGTGCTGGTTGGTTTTTGTTGATTTTCGGATTTTATCTGTACAAGGCAATGCGAAAATTTTATGGCCAAGGGCGATTAAAAACTATTATTAAATATCTCTTCCTGAATACAGTATTTTTTGTTTTGGCCACCATTACGGCCGTCGTATTGTTCACAGGAAGTGCTTTTACTTATTGAACCTATGTTTACCCAAGTCACCAAAGGAATCAAAGTTTCGGTCCAAACTACATTTGAAGGCACCTTTTTTAAAAACTACAAAGTACACTATGCTTTTGGCTACACGGTTACCATCGAAAACCAGAGCAAGCATACCGTACAACTTGTGGCGAGGCATTGGGACATATTTGATACCCTAAAAGAGATGGAGACCGTAGATGGTGAAGGGGTAATTGGAAGAAAACCGGTCATAAAACCGGGAAAATCCCATACCTATAGTTCAGGTTGTCTATTGGCATCCCCTATTGGGGCCATGCAGGGATATTATCATATGGTAAACCTGGGCAATTCACAAGAATTTGAGGTGGAAATACCCATGTTCAAGTTTGCGGCGCCCTTCGCGATAAACTAGTTTTTTTCGTTTTATAATCGCTTTTGCTTTTAGTACATTTGGTGACATTTAAAATTAAAAAATCACCAACATGGGAAAAGGTTTCTTTCAAGTTCCATCAGCATATAATGAACCGGTAAAAAGCTATGCGCCGGGTACTCCTGAGCGGGAAGAAGTACTTCAGCAATACAGAGCATATTACAATTCACAGGTAGAAGTCCCTTTATATACAGGGGGTGAACCAGTAAAAACTGGGGATACCAAGCCCATGTCGCCTCCGCATGAGCATCAGCATGTAGTGGGCCATTATCATGTAGCCCATAAAAAACATGTGGAGACAGCAATTGCGAATGGTCTGGAATCACGAGAGAAATGGGCCAATCTCAGCTGGGAGCAAAGAGCTGCCATTTTCCTGAAAGCTGCGGAATTGATCGCTGGGCCCTACAGGGCCAAAATCAATGCTGCTACCATGATGGCCCAATCCAAGACCATTCATCAGGCAGAAATAGATGCGGCTTGTGAATTCATCGACTTTTTGCGTTTCAATGTTGAGTATATGTCCCAGATTTATGCGGAACAACCCGAATCCTCAGATGGTATCTGGAATCGTGTGGAATATCGGCCCCTGGAAGGCTTTGTTTACGCGATCACCCCGTTCAACTTTACGGCAATTTCAGGGAACCTCCCTGCCAGCACTGCCATGATGGGAAATGTGGTCTTATGGAAACCCAGTGATAGTCAAGTATTCTCCGCCAAAGTAATTATGGACGTATTCCAGGAAGCAGGACTCCCGGATGGGGTAATCAATATGGTCATGGGAGATCCGGTCATGATTACCGAAACAGTTCTTTCAAGCCCTGATTTCTCCGGCTTGCACTTTACAGGGTCCACCTTTGTATTTAAAGAACTCTGGAAGCAAATCGGAACGAATATCCATACATACAAGACCTATCCTCGAATTGTTGGTGAGACCGGAGGGAAGGATTTTATAGTAGCGCATCCTTCCGCTAACCCAAAGCAGGTGGCCACAGCCATTATACGAGGAGGTTTCGAGTTCCAAGGACAGAAATGTAGTGCTGCATCACGAGTGTATTTACCTAAGTCCAACGCGAATGAAATTTTGGAACTGGTGAAAAAAGATATTGATTCATTCAATAAACCAGGTTCTCCGGAAGACATGTCCAACTTTATTACCGCGGTGATTCATGAAGGTTCTTTCGATAAGTTGGCCCAATACATCGACCAGGCCCAGTCGGATGAAAATGCGGAAATTATCGCTGGTGGTGGGTATGACAAATCGGTTGGGTATTTTATTGAACCTACGGTGATTTTAACGACTGACCCGAAGTATACGACCATGGAGACTGAGCTTTTTGGGCCGGTGGTCACCGTATTCATATATGAAGACGACCAATGGCAGGAAACTTTGAAATTGGTGGATGCCACATCGGAATATGCTTTAACAGGAGCGGTGATAAGCCAAGACCGCTATGCCATTGAAGAAGCCACCCATGCCTTACAAAATGCTGCAGGTAATTTCTATATCAATGACAAGCCCACCGGAGCTGTCGTAGGACAACAACCCTTTGGTGGAGCCAGGGCTTCCGGCACCAACGATAAGGCAGGATCAGCGCAAAACCTTTTGCGTTGGGTGTCCCCTCGGTTAATTAAGGAAACCTTTGTTACACCAGAGGACTATCGATATCCTTTTTTAGGATAAACCGTTAAAAATGCGTGTTTTTTTTCTAGTGCCCCCGGAGGTCCAGTTATTGGATATCACAGGGCCGGCGCACTTGTTCTATGAGGCCAGGGCGTACCATGCCAATATGGAAACACATTATTTGGCCATGGAGGCCACTTACCAACAAAAGTCAAGTGCCGGTTTGGTCTTCTCCAATTTAATCCCATTTTCCCATTTTTTATTGGGCCCGGAAGACGTGCTCTTTGTTCCTGGCTTGGAGTCGCATCTGTTTTTTGCACCTGATTTTTCTAAAAAGCATACCATTTTCTTCAAATGGCTGCGGGACCAATACGATAATGGCACGAAAATTTGTTCAGTCTGTACGGGGGCTTACATCTTGGGGTTTGCAGGTTTACTGAATGAAAAAGAGTGCACCACACATTGGAAATACTTTGAAGATTTTGGCAATCGTTTCTCCAAAGCCAAACTGTTGCAGGACCGCCTGTTGATTAAAGACGGGAACCTCTATTCAAGTGCTGGGGTTTCTTCAGGCATTGATCTAGCTTTGTTTGTCCTGGAAGAAATGTTCGGCGCTGTTTTTGTCTCCAAAATTGCCAAGGAAGTGGTCATTTATCTACGTCGTTCTCCTTCTGACCCACAGCTCAGTGTTTTTTTGCAGTACCGAAATCACATCGAGACCCGTATTCATAAAATACAGGATATTTTGGCCCAAAATCTTGACCAAAAAATGATACTTGAAGATTTGGCGCACAAAGTATATATGAGTCCCAGAAATCTGACGCGACTTTTTAAGAAAACAACAGGAACCACCATCGGTCAGTATCTTGAGGAACTTCGTGTAGAAAAAGCAGTTCAACTTTTATCCCAAGGGGAAAAGGTGATGACCGTTTCAGAGGCCTGTGGATTACGAAGTGCCAACCAACTGCGTACACTCCTAAAAAAACACACGTCTTTACTCCCATCAGAATTTATGGGGTGACTTGGCCCAATTCTGCGCTTTATTGTCCTTTACAATTGGCCTTTTCCTGATTATTTTCGGGCAATAAAATATCAGAAAATGAGCAAAATTATCCAAATATCCATCGTACTGTTGAGCATTTTATCAGGAACAGCCCAGACAAGCGTGCGCGTGGAATCAAAATACGTATGTCCGCCTTGCAATAGTGTTTGCGATACTATAGAACACGAAGCACCCGGAGTATGCGCACATTGTAACATGGTCTTGGTCAAAAAAACAGATGTGAAGACCATTGCATTTTATCTCCAGGATGGAGTTGAAGTCTTGGACTTTGCCGGTCCTTTGGAGGTATTTGCTTATTCCGGGTATAAGGTATTTACCGTTTCTGCAACCAAATCTCCCATCACATCGCAGGGTGTTCTCACCGTAGTTCCGGATTATGACATAACTGATGCGCCAAAAGCAGATATTTTGGCTTTTTTTGGAGGAAACTCATCCGCCGTCGTTAAGAATCCTAAGGTTATTGAATGGGTGAAAAGACAAGAAAACGTGCAACACTATTTTTCAGTTTGTACCGGCGCTTTTATACTCGCGGAGGCTGGAATCCTAGAAAATAAAACAGCGACTACCTTTCATAATGCCCTGGAGGATTTAGCAACCTCTTATCCTGATGTGAATGTCCGTAAGAACGTCCGCTTTGTAGATAATGGAGACGTGATAACCACTGCAGGAATCTCAGCGGGAATTGATGGTGCGCTGCATCTTGTCGCCAAGCTTCGGGGGGTCAATGCCGCTAAAAGAACCGCATATTATATGGAATATGATACTTGGGAAATTGGTGACGGATTGATCCTTTCCGAAAACAATCCATACCAAAACATGCCCTTGATTTCATCCTTGGAGACTTACGTGGGGAGGTATGAATTTGAAAATGGGGCCGAAGTTGAAGTCAAACTGGACACCAAGAAAGGTGATTTGTATGCACTTTACGATGAATTGGTCTATCCCCTGTACCATGAAAAGGATGATATTTTTTCCGATACTTCCAGTCGCCCCATCTACTTCAAAAGAAATGGAAATGGAGAAGTCATTGGATATAGCACAAGTAAGGATGGAAAACTTTTCAGAAAGCTGTAGTCTTGATTTTAAGCCGAAACAGACTTTTTAGTTTGGAAGACATTTTCTATTTAAAAAAAGCTAGTATAAATTCCCCGCTCCTTAAGAAGATAAATATTCTTTCGAAGGCCTTCACATTATTTTTTTTGGATAACTCCCCTAAATAATGAACCTACATAATTCCCTATATTTGAAGGTATTCCGAAAATCGGCTTTACATCCTATATAAAACACCATCAACATTATTATGAAAAAACTAGCAATTTTAACTTTTGGTCTTATATGCCTCACAGCAGTGGGCCAAGACACCATGGTACAACAGACCATCAAGGGCATTTTAACCCAAAATCAAGGACAGGTTGTCCAACTGGCCGAAGCATTTTCCGAAGAACAATACGATTGGCGCCCTATGGAAGGGGTCAATTCCGTGGGGGAAGCTTTGATGCACATCGCCGGGGGAAATTATTTTATCGCCTCTAAAATGGGATTTGCCCCACCAGAAGACGTGGACATGATGAATCTTGGAAAAGTGACCGGCAAGGAAAACATCATCACAGCGCTTAAAAAGTCCAATGCCTTTGTGCTGGAAAAAATAGAACTGGTAGAAACCACCAAATTTGGGGAAGAAGTTGATTTTGGATTTGCCAAAATGAACATGCTTTCGGGACTTTTGGTCATCATGGAACACAATGGGGAACATAAAGGACAACTGATTGCCTATGCACGTTCCAACGAGGTTACCCCTCCCTGGAGCGTTCAACAATGAGAAAAAGGTCCCAAATGGGACCTTTTTTAGTTCAAATGCGTTTATCCGCTTATCCCTTGAATTTTTGAGGCAAGTAGACCACCTTTTTCGTTTCAAAAAATTCCTCAGAAAAAAACTCCTTTAAATCAAAGATTTGTGCCGTGGTGTAATCCTTCAATTCCTCGGACAGATCACCACCTTTCAAATAAAGAATTCCGTTTCTTCGTTCGTGGGTCGAGTTCTTTTTTATTTTTCCTTTCGTCCAGCGGACAAAAGTAGGCATTGCGGCTACCGCCCTACTTACAATAAAATCGAAACTTCCAGATATATCTTCTACCCTAGAATGAACAGCCTTTACATTATCCAGCTGTAATCCGTCCAAGACGTGATTTACAACTTTTATTTTTTTTCCAATGGCATCTACAAGGGTGAATCGGGTCTCTGGAAACAAAATGGCCAAAGGGATGCCCGGAAAGCCGCCACCTGTACCTACATCCAATATTTCCGCTCCTTCGTTGAAGGTCTGTATCTTGGCAATTCCTAAAGAATGTAGCACATGTCTCAGGTAAAGCTCATCGATGTCTTTTCGGGAAACTACGTTGATCTTTGAATTCCAATCCCGATATAAAAGTTCCAACTGCCCAAAGTGTGATTTTTGGACATCAGTCAACTTTTCAAAATACTGAAATATCAGGTCTACCGTCATGGGTTAAATATTGGATGGGACTAAGGTACTACTTTTGGTTGCCTTGTAGTTTTTAAAAAACAATCTGGTCAAGGCAGTCATTTTCGTTACCTTTGAAAAAAACAATTTATGGACATGGATACCGTACGGTTTTCAAGAAGGGACTCGGCCAACTTTTTTAGAACGTTGAACAAGCGTGTAAACCAATATTTCAAAGAGAACAACATAAAGAAAACAGGTAACTGGAAGCTACATTTAAAAACCGTGATCATGTTTGCGGTGTTTTTAACCCCCTACTTTGTTATACTAACATTAAACCTACCGGTTTGGGCAAATCTATTGCTGACCATTCTGATGGGTGTAGGAATGGCGGGTGTCGGCATGAACGTCATGCACGATGGAAACCATGGATCGTATTCCAATAAAAAATGGGTCAACAAGGTTATGGGAAGTTCCATATACATCTTGGCCGGAAATGTATACAACTGGCAGGTGCAGCACAACGTACTACATCATACATATACCAATATCCATGAGCATGATGAAGATATGGACGCGGGCCGGGTATTACGATTTTCAGAGCATGCCGAATGGAAAAAATACCACAAATTCCAGCATTTCTATTCTATTTTCCTCTACGGACTGTTAACGTTTAATTGGGCGATCACCACGGATTTCAAACAAATGTACCGCTACATGAAACGAAAATTGGCCTATGGCAAACTGCCCAACCCTATTGTAAACTGGAGTACATTGGTGATTACCAAAATCATTTATCTTACCATTTGGATCGTATTGCCCTTGATTTTTGTAAAGATTCCATGGTGGCAAGTGCTACTGGGTTTCTTTATCATGCACTATGTGGCTGGGGTAATACTAAGTGTGATATTCCAATTGGCACACATCGTTGAAGATGCGGACACTCCCTTACCGGATGAAACAGGAAGTATGAAAAATACCTGGGCAATCCATCAACTTTTTACCACGGTAAATTTTGGTACCCGAAATAGAATTATGAATTGGTTCACGGGAGGGTTGAACCATCAGGTAGAGCACCATATTTTTCCGAACATAAGCCATATACACTACACAAAAATTGCAAAAATTGTGAAACAGACGGCGAAGGAATTCAATTTGCCCTACCACGAATATAAAACTACCCGAAAAGCTATAATTTCGCACTTCAAACATTTGAAGGAGCTGGGCAAAAATCCAGCGCTTCAGTACCAATAAATAGAAAAAACATGCGTACTGATTTATCCGATAGGATCAACAATATGTCCACATCGGCTACGTTGGCTATGGCGGCCAAAGCGAGGGAATTGCGAAATGAGGGGAAAGATATCATCGGACTAAGTCTGGGCGAACCGGATTTTAATATTCCCGAATTTATAAAAACGGCAGCTAAACAAGCTATCGATGACAACTTCAGCAGCTATACCCCGGTAGATGGATACGGAGATTTGAAGACCGCGATATGCCATAAATTCAAAAGAGACAATCAACTGCACTATAGTCCCGGTCAAGTCGTGGTATCTACAGGTGCTAAACAATCCCTTTTCAATGTTGCGATGGTGGTGCTAAATCCGGGAGACGAAGTTATTCTACCGGCACCGTATTGGGTGAGCTACAGTGACATCGTAAAGTTGGCAGAAGGGGTCCCTGTGGAGGTATCCACAAGTATTGATACCGATTTTAAAATGACACCGGAACAACTTGAAAAGGCCATAACACCAAAGACCAAAATGCTTTGGTTCAGTTCTCCCTGTAATCCCAGTGGTTCTGTATACAGCAGAGAAGAACTGGAAGGATTGGCCCATGTCCTGGCAAAGCATCCCGATATTTATGTGGTATCGGATGAGATTTACGAACATATCAATTTTGTAGGAGGCCACGTCAGCATAGCCGCTATTGATGGTATGTACGAAAGAACTATTACGGTAAATGGGGTCTCCAAGGCTTTTGCGATGACCGGTTGGCGAATTGGATATATAGGAGCTCCAGAATGGATTGCAAAGGGATGTACCAAGTTGCAAGGTCAAGTGACCAGTGGTGCCAATGCTATCGCCCAACGCTCGGTTATCGCAGCATTGGAGGCACCTGTTTCCCAAATTCAATATATGATTGACGAGTTTCATCAACGGAGAGACCTTGTGCTTCAACTATTGGGGGAAATTGAAGGTTTCAAATTGAATGTCCCTGAAGGTGCATTTTACGTTTTTCCAGATGTTTCTTCGTTTTTTGGAAAGACGTTAAATGGAGTTGCCATAGAAAATGCATCAGATTTTGCGCTCTATCTTTTGGAACATGCCAATGTGGCAACAGTAACGGGAGAGGCTTTTGGAAATCCGGGTTGTATCCGAATTTCTTATGCTGCTTCCGAAGAAGAGCTCAAAGAGGCCATTTCTAGAATCGCCGCGGTGGTCTAGGTCTTTTTCCAAAAATAAGGGGTCAGAATAATCAAAACCGTAAATAGTTCCAAGCGTCCCAGCAGCATTAAAAAAGCGCACCACCATTTTCCACCATCAGGCAAACTATTGTAGTTGCTCACCGGGTTCAGACTTCCAAGGGCGGGGCCAACATTGCCCAAAGAGGATGCCGAACCGCCTATGGCGGAGATAAAATCCAAACCTAAAAATCCCAAAACCAGAGAGCCTACAATAAAAAGAAGCATATACAACACAAAAAATGCGATGATGTTATAAACAATATGTTCTGATACCGTTTTATCGTTGTAACGAACGGGAATAATAGCATTGGTGTGCAGCGTCCGTTTAAATTCCAAAAGTCCGTTTTTGATGATAAGTAAGTGCCGCATCACTTTGATGCCTCCTGCTGTAGAACCGGCTGAACCTCCCAAAAACATCAACCCAAAGAAAAAAACCGTCAAAAACGGAGTCCAACCCGTGAAGTCTGCCGTAACGAATCCTGTTGTGGTCACCACGGCGATCACCTGGAACAAACCGTGCCTAAAGGCACTTTCCGCCTCACCCCAGACCATGGGATAAAATTCAGAAACAGGAACTTGGGCCTTGTGAAACACCACCAATGAAGCAATTATCGTAAAGACGGCGATAAAACCGAAATAGTATTTGAACTCCTCGTCCCTGATAATGCGTTGAACCTTCCCGGTGAAAGCAAAATAGCTCAGGACAAAATTGCTGCCCGCCAAGAACATAAACAGTATGATTATATACTGAATTAAGGGCTCATGGTTCCAGTGGGCAATACTGGCGTTCTTGGTGGAAAATCCTCCTGTGGATAAAGTGGCCAGACTATGGTTAATTGCATCAAAAAAGGACATTCCCGCTAACTTTAGCAAAAGCGTTTCGGCCACGGTATACCCGACATAAATAAGCCATAACCGTTTGGCCGTGTCAGTAATTCTTGGATGTAATTTATCGCCTCCCGGTCCTGGCGCTTCCGCTGCGAACAACTGCATCCCACCTATTCCCAATAGGGGTAAGATGGCTATGGCAAGCACGATGATACCCATTCCTCCAATCCAATGTGTAAGGCTCCTCCAAAGCAGAATACCTTTAGGTAAAGAAGCGATATCGTCCAAAATGGAAGCCCCAGTTGTGGTATATCCTGAAATGGTCTCAAAAAATGCATTGGTCACGGAAGGTATGGCACCGGAAAAAATATAAGGGAGTGCTCCCGATAATGACATCACGATCCAACCAAGGGTCACTATGATATATCCCTCCTTTCGTTTTACCACCTTTTTGTGCCCCCTTGTGTAAAACATGGCCATAACACCAAAAAGCATGGTCACAATGGCCGCTAAGGTGATGTCCAAAGTAGCGCCGTCTTTGTAAATACCACTGGCAAAAGCAGCCAATAGCATAAAAGAACCGTTGCACAACAGCAACAATCCCATAATGTGGACAATAATTCGTGTATTGAGTCCCATTACAGGAAGAGCTTTTCTATTTTGGAGATGGCCTTGGGCTTGGAACAGACCACTACTTTGTCCCCCTCCATAATTCTAAAATCCCCAAGCGCAATGATACCCTTCCCATCTCGAATCACCCCACCAATAATAGCTTCCCTGGGAAAATTAAGTTCTCTTATAATTTCACCATTTACCAAAGAATCTGCTTTTACTTCAAACTCAAGGATTTCCGCAGTTAAATTATTCAGTCGGGTCAAGGCCAAAACCTCCCCCCTACGGATATATCTGAAAATATTATTGGCTGCCAACAGTTTTTTATTTATCAAGGTGTCTACACCGATAGAATGGGAGAGCTGGAAATAATCCATATTTTCTACCAAGGCTATCGTTTTTTTTATTTTTTTCGACTTGGCGACCAAGCAGGACATAATATTGGTCTCCGAATTTCCGGTTACCGCGATGAAGGCGTCCATCGATTCCAAGCTTTCTTCGTCCAAAAGTTCCACATTGCGCCCGTCCCCATTTATTACAAGCGCATGGGGTATATCATCGGCAATATCAAATGCCTTTTCCTTGTTCCTTTCAATCAGTTTTACATTGAATTTTTTAGTACAAAGGTCTCTTGCCGTTTTGTATCCCACCTTACTTCCACCGAGAATCATTACATTTTTTATTTCTCTTTTTTGCATTCCTGTAAGCTTGTACAGTTCATCCACCCCCCCTGCAGAAGTAATAAAATATACTTGATCGCCCTCTTTAAAAATGGTATCTCCCCGAGGTATAACGGTAAATTGCGTTCCCATACGCTGCAGTGCAATGGGCATAAAATGGAGCTCTGGGAAGATGGTGGCCGCTTCCTTGACCATTTTCCCGACAAAAGGAGCCGATTTGGGAAGAAACACCCCGATCATGGTCAACAGACCTTCTTCAAACTCATAAGTATCATTAAATGCGGACTGGTTCAAGAGTAATTGGATTTCGGTGGCCGCCAACTCTTCCGGGGAAATAAGCTCGTCGATACCCAATTCATCAAACTTGATCACATCCCGATTGTCCATGAATTCCGTATTTGAAATCCGCGCTATCGTACGTTCACATCCCAGCTGTTTAGCCAACAGACAAAGTGTCAAATTGGTAGTTTCCGAGGCGGTCACGCCTATCACTAACTCTGAGTTTTCCACCCGCGCTTCTTTCAGCACTTCTATCGATGTGGCATCCCCTCGCAAAACCCGAATATCCAAGTGGTTATCTGCGTATGACAAACTTTCTTTATCCGTATCGATCAACGTTATATCCTGGGCTTCATAAGACAATAATTTAGCCAAATGAAAGCCTACTTCACCGGCACCCGCAATAATGATCTTCATGTATTACAATAAGCTGTTGTTCAAAACTGGTTTCTACATACGTGCTGCCACAAAAAGCATTTGGTTTTCGTTCCAAAGGACAAGTAACGTACATACTGTGGAAAGATTTCCTCTTTAACGGGTCAAAATTACACAATTATTTTATACCCCTTCCATACCCCGAAGTCGTATCTTTGCGCGCAAATTGCCAGTATGTCCAAGAAAGTGAATCCCTACAAAGATTCCCGGCTCGGAAAAAAAGAACAAGTGAAGCACATGTTCGACACCATTTCGGGAAGCTATGACGGCCTAAACCGTGTAATCTCATTTGGAATTGATATAAAGTGGAGAAAAAAAGTGGTGAAATTGGTAGGTGAAAAGTCTCCTAAGACCGTTTTGGACATTGCCACAGGAACCGGTGACCTCGCCATTGCATTGACAAAAACAGGAGCTGAAAAAGTAGTGGGTCTGGATATTTCTGCAGGTATGCTGGATGTCGGAAAGCTCAAAATAGCCAAAAAAAAGTTGAACCATACCATTGATATGGTGTTGGGCGACAGTGAGAATTTGTCTTTTGAAGACAATTCGTTCGACGCGATTACGGTGGCTTTTGGAGTAAGGAACTTTGAAAACTTGGAACGGGGACTATCAGAAATCCTGAGGGTGCTACGTCCTGGTGGACGATTGGCGATTTTGGAAACTTCTGTTCCCACTAAGTTTCCCTTTAAGCAGGGATATGCCTTTTACACCAAATACATTCTACCTGCCGTTGGAAAAGTTTTTTCCAAAGACCGTTCGGCCTACACCTATTTAAGTGAATCTGCATCAGTTTTTCCACATGGAAAGGAATTCAACAATATTTTGGACAAAATTGGGTTTATAGGAATAGAGAACATGCCCCAGACATTTGGGGTAGCATCCATTTATGTGGCGACAAAATAATTGAATGAAAAACTTCTTTTTTTCCTTTGGACTTTGTTTTTTACTTAGTCCAGCCGTGATTTTCGCTCAGTTTAACAAAGACCCAATCCTCAATATCCAAAATGAGGATTTGAAACCCATCAACTTTGGCTATTATTTGGGATTCAACCAATATGATTTTCAATTCGAATATCAAAACGATATCGGACAGGATGTTTTGGTGGATACCAGTTTCGGTTTTAATGTGGGTGTGCTTGCCGAGCTGAGAATCAATGATTTTTTGGATATCCGATTTGAGCCAGGATTGTTGTACACACAGAGATTGTTGGGTTTCCCCGGCTTTACCTCCGAGCGGGATGCACTTCGGGAGGTCCGTTCTACTTATATTCGGTTTCCTCTTTTGTTGAAAGTGAGCGCGAAACGGTTTGGCAATTGGAAGCCTTTTGTCATTGGCGGGATGTATACCTCTTTAAACCTGGGCGCCAAAGAGGATAGTTTGGACGACAACAGCAGCGGGGAGTTCCGAATGAAAAAAAACGTATATGGCTATGAACTGGGCTTTGGTATTGACTTCTACACAGAGTACTTTAAATTCACGCCTTCCATACGCGGGGTATTTGCACTTACGGACGAGTTGATTCCTGATAATGACCCCAATAGCCCATGGACCGGTAACATTAATGCCATGCGAACCCGAGGTATTTTTATCAATTTCACTTTTGAATAGTTACTGGTAAGGTAAAAGTCAGTTACGTCGTATTTCGCTTAAGAGTACTGCACTGGCCGAAGCTACATTGAGGCTTTCTGTAACAGGATTTCCAAACTGTGGAATCCCGACCCGCTTTGAAATCTTCCTTTGAACGGCGTCCGAAATACCATTCGCCTCATTGCCCATAACTAAAATTCCACGTTCTGGAAAAGTTTCTTGGTAGATGGAGTCTCCATCCATAAAAGTCCCTATGATGGGTACCTTATCCAATCCCTCAAAAAAATCCACTAAGGATAAATATGAAATGTTTACTCGGGCAATGGAACCCATGGTGGCCTGAAGCACCTTTGGATTATAGCAGTCCACAGTATCTTCAGAACAAACAATATGGCCAATATTGTACCAATCACATAAGCGGATAATCGTACCAAGGTTACCGGGATCCCTAATAGCATCCAAAGCCAATATCCAATCCTTTACCTCTTTTGCTTTTGGACGGGGAATATGAAAAACGCCCAAGACACCGCTAGGATTCTGTTGTCCGCTCATTTGAGCCATGGTCTTGGAATTTACCAAAATGGCGGAATCACCCAACACATCAAGGAAAAGCTCTTGATCTACATAAATTTGGTGGGTTTCAATTACGGAGTCTATGAGTTCTTGTACGGTTTTTAAACCTTCAGCAACGAATAATCCATATTGATTTCGGTACTTTTTTTGCTGTAAGCTAGTAACTCGTTTAATTTGGTTTTTGGTAACCATCTAAATCGTTAATTTTGGCGCCTATGAAGGTTCTTTTCCAGGAATTGGGTAACAGGGCAAAAATAGGATTATTGTTGCTCATGGTAATCTTTGCTGGATGCAATACCTTAAAAAAGGTAGAGGAGAACGAATTGCTGCTCACAAAAAATACCGTATTCGCCGACGGAAAAAAGGTGGGCGACGAAACCGTAAAGAGTCTTATTGCCCAAAAACCCAACAGCAATTTATTGGGATACCCTTTACGATTGAATCTATATAACCTGGCCAAGGAAAATCCAGATTCTTCCTTCCAGAATTGGTTGTATCGAAAAGAGAAAAGGGAAAAAAGGCTAAATCGATTATTATCCAAGAAACAGGTGGTCCGTCTTCAAGAATCCTTTGTGGTAAAGGGCGCCAGCGAATTTTTAAAGCGTATAGGAGAACCACCCGTGGTCATTGACACAAGCTTGTCGCAAAAATCAGTCGACCGACTCAAAGCATACTACAACAGTAAAGGATATTTCAATAGCTCGGGAAAATATACCATAGAAGCTACCAAACGAAAGAAAAGGGCCCAAATTGCTTATAATCTCAATCTGGGAAAGCCCTATATCCTAGATACCATTTACAAAAACATTTCCTCCCCTGATCTGGATTCCATATATGACAATTCACTTGATTTTTCCTTGGTCAAACAAGGAGAACAATTTGATTTGGCCAACTTTAATTTGGAGCGTGAACGCTTGACGGCCCTGTTCAGAAACTCTGGAGTGTACAATTTTCAGGAAAGCTCCATCAACTACGACATTTCCCGGGATACCTTAATAACCTCCGACGATCAGAAGATGGAAGTTCAATTGAACATTCAAAAACCAAAGGGCTCATCCCAAATTGACTCGGCCAGTAATACCTATCGTGTTCATCGTTTTGATAAAATCAACATCTATAGCGATTATCTTTTCGGGAGTTCCGTGAATTCCCTAAAATCCATAGAATATGAAAATTACACCATCTATTTTAACAATAAGCTGAAATACAGGCCAAAGGCCTTGGCAGACGCCATTTTTTTTGAAAAGGACAGTGTTTACCGGGATTTGGACCGAATTCGTACCTACCGCCAAATCACCAACTTGAATACGTTCAAATATCCCAATATCGAGTTTATTCCAGATTCTACCCATACCAAATTGGTTTCCAACATCTATCTCGCCCCAAGGCCAAAGTTTTCGTTGAACCTGGATTTTGATGTGACCCATTCCAACATTCAACGTTTGGGTACGGCGCTAGGGGCTACGGTAATAACAAGAAATGTCTTTGGAGGTTCAGAAACCCTTAATATTTCCGCAAGAGGTTCCATTGGTCTTCTCAGTGATGTCAGCCTATCTGGAGAAACCTTCACCTCTGAGCTGGGAGGAGATATCAATATCACGTTTCCACGGATTTGGTTTCCTGTGAACACCGAAAGAATAATTCCATACTATATGTTGCCCCAGTCCCGATTTTTAGTAGGTACCAATTTTCAAAGAAATATAGGTCTCGACAAGCAAACATTCAACACCATATTATCTTATAATTGGTCCCCCAATCTAGGTTTGAAACACGACATTGAACTGATGAACGTGGAGTTTGTACGAAATGTAAATCCAAATAACTTTTTTAACATCTACAGAAACACCTTTAGCAATTTGGATGAAATTGCCGACCAAATTGAGGACGATCCGCAATACGCTTCATTTTTTAATATTGATGAGGAAACTTCAATAGCTACCTTAAATATTCCAGAGGGTGCCAATGCATTTATTGATGCAGTTCAAAATGGTGAAATTCCAGAATTAAACCAGCAAGACACCCGAGAGGTAAACAGTATAGACGAGCGACAACAACGACTAACCGAGAACAACCTTATTTTTACCAGCAGCTATACTTTTACCAAAAACAGTAAAACGGATATCAACGATAATGAATTTTACCAAATCAGGGCAAAACTTGAAAGTGCTGGCAATACTCTCTCTTTTTCCTCTTCTTTTATTCCATTCAATGAGAACGACAATGGACAGCTCTTGGTTTTTGGGGTTCCCTTCTCCCAATATATAAAGACCGAATTTGATTACATAAAACATTGGGAAGTGAGCAATACCAATGTTTTAGCGGTACGCGGCTTTTTTGGGCTGGCCATTCCCTATGGAAATTCAGAAAGTATACCCTTTGTTCGAAGTTATTTTGCGGGCGGTTCAAATGACAATCGAGCATGGAATGCCTACGAATTAGGTCCGGGCAGTACCGACAACGTAAACGATTTTAACGAAGCCAACCTAAAAATCGCATTAAACCTGGAATACCGTTTTCCTCTGGCCGGCGATTTGAAGGGGGCCTTGTTCGCAGACGCAGGAAACATTTGGAATGTCTTTGACAATGAAGATAACCCAGATGCTATTTTTACAGGATTTGATTCCTTGACCGATATTGCCCTGGGCACAGGTATGGGCCTGCGTTACGACTTCAGTTATTTTGTATTTAGATTGGATATAGGATTTAAGACCTATAACCCTGCGGAGGAAACCGCCAGACGGTGGTTTTCGGATTATAATTTCCGAAATGCCGTCTTCAATGTTGGTATTAATTACCCATTCTAGCAGAATTATTTTATTACTTTTGTTCCCTATTATTTAACCCTTACTAACACAAGCTATGTCCCATACTATTAAACCCGGAGTTGCCACTGGCGATGAGGTAAAGGCAATTTTTGACCATGCAAAAAAACATGCTTATGCGCTTCCCGCGGTGAACGTGATTGGCTCCAATACGGTAAATTCAGTAATGGAGACCGCTGCTTCCATAAATTCGCCGGTCATTATCCAGTTTTCAAATGGGGGAGCCCAGTTCAACGCTGGCAAGGGCCTTTCCAACGAAAACCAAAGAGCGGCCATACTTGGTGCAATCGCTGGAGCAAAGCACGTACACCAAATGGCCGAAGCCTACGGTGCAACCGTGATTTTGCACACGGACCATTGCGCCAAAAAACTACTGCCTTGGATCGATGGTCTCTTGGATGCCAGCGAAGAACAGTATAAACTTACGGGAAAGTCACTTTTCAGTTCCCACATGATAGACCTATCTGAAGAGCCCATCGGAGAGAATATAGAAATATGTAAAAAGTACCTGGAACGCATGAGCCAGATGGATATGACCTTGGAAATTGAACTGGGCGTAACAGGTGGTGAAGAAGACGGTGTGGACAATACCGATGTTGATAGCTCAAAATTATACACGCAGCCCGAAGAAGTAGCCTATGCCTATGAAGAACTATCTAAAGTAAGTCCTAGGTTTACAGTGGCCGCAGCTTTTGGTAATGTTCATGGGGTTTACAAACCGGGCAATGTGACGCTAACACCAAAGATTTTGAAGAACTCCCAAGAATTTATTTCCAAAAAGTATGGAGTGGGACATAACCATATCGACTTTGTCTTCCACGGAGGTTCGGGCTCCACTGTCGAGGAAATTCGCGAAGCTATTGGATATGGGGTCATCAAAATGAATATCGACACAGACCTGCAATATGCTTTCATGAGTGGAGTACGGGATTATGTCCAGGGAAAATCAGCATATCTTCAGTCGCAAATTGGCAATCCTGAAGGGGAGGACCAACCCAACAAAAAGTTCTATGATCCCCGCGTTTGGTTACGAGAAGGTGAAAAAACCTTTGTAGAACGTTTGAAAAAGGCTTTTGAAGACCTCAATAACATAAATACCTTATAAACAAAAATAGTACTTGGTCATTTAATTTAATTTTGATTGCATGTCATCTTGGTTTAAAAGAAAGGAAAAAGGAATACAAACGGCAACGGAGGAGAAAAAGGATACCCCCAGGGGGCTATGGTACAAATCTCCAACTGGAAAAATCGTAGAAGCAGACGAGCTGGCCAAGAATTTCTACGTAAGTCCTGAAGATGATTATCACGTAAGGATCGGAAGTAAGGAGTATTTTGAAATCCTTTTTGATGACAACAAGTTCCGGGAGCTGGACGTAAAGCTATCAGCGAAAGACCCCCTTCGGTTTGTGGATACCAAAAAATATTCTGAGCGGTTGAAGGCCGCACAACAAAAGACCGGATTAAAAGATGCAGTTCGCACTGCCGTTGGAAAATCTATGGGCAAGGAAGTGGTCATAGCATGTATGGACTTCAGTTTTATCGGTGGTTCCATGGGGAGTGTAGTAGGTGAAAAAATATCCCGGGCCATCGATGTCGCCAAAAGAAGGAAAATACCCTTTGTGATGATTTCAAAATCGGGCGGTGCCCGTATGATGGAAGCTGCACTTTCGCTTATGCAGTTGGCCAAAACCTCAGCTAAACTAGCACAGTTGGCCGATGCCAAGGTTCCTTATATTTCACTATGTACCGATCCCACTACAGGGGGAACTACTGCCTCGTATGCCATGCTTGGGGATATCAACATTTCCGAACCAGGAGCACTTATTGGATTTGCCGGCCCTCGCGTCGTAAAGGATACCGTGGGAAAGGATTTACCCGAAGGTTTCCAAACTTCCGAATTTGTAAAGGAACACGGTTTCTTGGATTTTATTTCCCATCGCCGGGACCTGAAGAAGAAAATCAACCTATATATCGATTTGATCACCAATCAACCCGTAAGAAACTAGGAAAATGTTGAAAATGCTTCCTTTTCACTGGATTTTGATAAGCTTTCTTCTTGCCTGTAATTCAAGTGATGAAGAAGAAAACCAAGGAGAGGAAGAATCTGAAATGATTTCCGAAACTACCCAGGGCGCTGTGATAACCGCAGTTTCTTTTTCTGGAAGTGAAAACACATATACCTTTCAGGTTACAATTTCCAGTCCAGATTTAGGATGTAATCAATATGCGGACTGGTGGGAGGTAATCGATACGGATGGAAACCTGATTTACCGGAGGATCCTTGCCCACAGTCATGTTGATGAACAACCGTTCACAAGAAGCGGGGTACCAGTTCAGATTGCTCCGGACACCGAAGTTTATGTGCGGGCACACATGAACAACAGCGGATTTGGCGCCAAGGCTTTTCGCGGAAATGTTTCAGCTGGTTTTAATTCTTTTGACCTTTCCCCTGACTTTGCAGCAAATCTGGAAAACCAGCAACCCCTACCTAGTGGGTGTGCATTTTAAAAAGTCCAGTAAACAATAGGATTTACCGTTCGCGTTGTATTTGAAAAATACCCACAATCTTTTTTGTTTCAGCTCCTTCCCTATTCGGATACTCCAGAATATCGAGGTCTTGATAGTTTTCAGCAGCAAGACGGATCTCAGCTTTTGAAAGCCTAAACTCAGGTTTAAGACCATAGGTATAATCGGAACGGCCTTCCATGAGATTATACTCCAAACCCACAGAATCTTTTGAAATGTAATTCACAAAAAAGTCCACATCGTAGGGTGAGGAAAAATGTGAAGATTTATAGCCGGTCGTATGCCCATTCATATCCGTCACCCTGTCCACATTTAATACTTTGAACGTGTACAAATCCCCAATTTCTGGTGTTTTTGCCAAGATTTCTTTATTGGAAATACGGCTATTCTTGGCTAACGTTTTTTGTATTCCATTTGATGAAACATCAAAAACACCATAAACCACATAGATTAATAGGGCAAGAACTGGAAGTGCCACTATTGCCAAACCTGTATAGCTCCATAAAGGACTTCGCTTTTTTATCATCTTCAAATCAAGTGCAGAACGCATTGCCGGAGTGGTTTCCTTGACCTCCTTTTTTGTGGTCCCATCCAGTATTTTCCAATGTTTCTCCACTGGAAATATGGGAACATACCAAATATGGAAAACCTTTTGGTAAACATTGAATATCAATTTTTCAGAAACATCCGGTAAGCCGAGTTCTTGAGCTGTGTAGGATTTTATTTTAAGGGAATAAGCGCCTAATTTAATACGCATGTAGATTTGGTTTGCTCTAAAAACGTAGCATTTTGATTCAAATTGCAATACTGGATTCATTTCAGGAATCTTTCCAATAAAAAAGGGCGTGTTTTTGAAACACGCCCTTTCTAATTGAGAAACATGGTTTACTTGAGAAATCGCCTTAAGAAAATCTCGTTTTCCGTTCCATCCGGTTGTGTTAAAACACCTTTTGCATCGCAACTTCCATCGCCAAAATCAAGACTGGCCGTAGTATCGTTTCTGGATATTTCCAGAACACCACTTACAATGAATCTACAGGAAAGTTCTCTACGCAATGCGGTAATTACCTCTTTCATATAAACATTGCCAAGTCGACCGGTGTAGGTTCTTTTACCCGTAATCAAGAAAACATTGTCTCCCCAGAAACCAGTACCAAAACCTTCTACCCACTCTCGGGTGCGCGTTCCTGAAAACGAGGCGGTATCGCCATTGGGCCACGTAGCCTGATATGAGGAGTTCACCACCCCCTGTGGATTACCATTGTCGTTCGAACGTACCCTTAAAATACTTGCAGAGCCTTCAATGGCGACGTCATTGAAGGTGAAATTTTCCAAAGCCAGTGCAATGGATTTGGAAGCGGCTTCCATATCCTTGGCGTAGCTCAACGTAATAATACCTCCCAGAATATTACCATTGGGCAACTCGCATCCTTCACCAAAATCAATGGTTTTTTCGCGAGTAGTGTCTGTAACGATGGTGGTTATGGTGACACATTCAGGCAAATAGTCCGATGTATAATCGCTTTTACCGGTCAGAGAAATTTCATCTGAAGCATACACATCTTCGGCTATGGAAGAAACCTCTTCGGAAATCATCTCTGTTTCATCACTGACCTGAAGTTCAGCAACAGTAATCAATTCGCCGTTTGCGATTTCAGGAATGGATTCTTCCTCTTCATTTGTACAGGATGTGAAAATCAGTAGAGATAATGCCAAAGCAAATGGGGCAATTTTCATAAAGTTCATTGGATTGAGACTCTTCTTCATAATGATTGAATTTTAGGATTTGTCTCTTTGACCCGGTAAAATCAAAATGGTTTAATTCGTAGCGTAAAAATTTCAAAATCTAAAAAAAGGATTATCTTTGCACGCTGATTGCACGTCCTTAGTAAAAGGAAGGAACTGACAATCAAATACATAAAAATCATTAAACTAATATTGGAATGTATTTATCAAAGGAAGTAAAAGCGGACATCTTCAAGAAACATGGGGGTTCCGAACAAAACACAGGTTCTACGGAAGGACAGATTGCACTGTTTACCTACCGTATCAACCACTTGACACAACACTTGAAAAAGAACCACAAGGATTATGCAACAGAGCGTTCTTTGGTGAAATTGGTAGGTAAAAGGAGAAGCCTTTTGGACTACCTCAAGAAAAAAGATATTGAAAAATACCGAGCCCTTATTAAAGAACTGGGTATTAGAAAATAAGTAAATGGGAGGTTTTGGCCTCCCTTTTATTTTGGTCTAGTACAGACCGTAGTTTCGGAACGTCCGAAGCATTCTTAAAAAGCTGCATTCAGTTTTTCATTGGTCAACACAACAACACAACCCGACCGTCCGGAAGGCGGTAGACCAAATGTTTAACGACTCGAAGAATTTCGAGTAAGATTATTTTTATGATTCCAAAAACTTTTAAAGAGGTCATCGACCTTGGTGACGGTAGGGAAATCTCTATTGAAACCGGAAAATTGGCCAAGCAGGCCCATGGTTCTGTGGTGGTTCAATCAGGAAAGTGTATGCTATTGTGTACCGTAGTTTCCAATTATCAAGCCGCAGATGTGGACTTTTTGCCACTAACTGTGGACTATCGTGAAAAATTTGCCGCAGCAGGGCGTTATCCTGGTGGATTTTTCAAAAGAGAGGCACGCCCCAGTGATGGAGAGGTATTGACCATGCGTCTTGTGGACCGCGTTCTGAGACCTTTATTCCCGAAGGATTACCATTCTGAGACGCAAGTAATGATCCAATTAATGTCACATGACGAAAACGTGATGCCCGATGCCATGGCCGGTTTGGCCGCATCCGCAGCGATACAACTTTCTGATTTTCCATTTGAATGCCCTATCTCTGAAGTCCGCGTGGGCAGGGTCAACGGTGAGTTGATCATCAACCCTACAAGAGCACAACTGAAAGAATCCGATATTGATATGGTCATCGGTGCTTCTGAAGATTCGGTGATGATGGTTGAGGGAGAGATGTCTGAAATATCCGAAGAGGAAATGGTCGAAGCCATCAAATTTGCCCACGAAGCCATTAAAGTACAGTGTGCTGCACAGGTAAAATTGGCCGAAGCTTTCGGAAAAAAAGAAGTTCGCGAATACGAGCCCGAAGCCGAAGATGAAGAACTCAAGAAAAAAATCCACGATATGGCTTATGATAAAGTCTATGCCGTGGCCAAGGCGGGTTCTTCAAAGAAGGAAAGAAGCGAGGCATTTTTCAACATCAAAGAAGAAATAAAAGAGACGTTTTCCGAGGAAGAACTGGAAGAACTAGGTGGATTAGTTTCAAAATACTATCACAAAGCTGAAAAAGAGGCGGTTCGCACTCTTACTTTGGATGAAGGCCTACGTTTGGATGGCAGAAAGACCGATGAGATTCGTCCTATTTGGTGCGAAGTTGATTATCTTCCTTCCGTTCATGGTTCATCCATATTTACAAGAGGGGAAACCCAGGCTCTGGCAACTGTAACATTAGGTACTTCGAGAGAGGCTAATGTAATTGACATGCCATCGTATGAAGGTGAAGAAACTTTTTACCTGCACTACAACTTCCCTCCATTTTCAACCGGAGAGGCAAGACCCATACGGGGTACTTCCAGAAGAGAGGTTGGACATGGTAATTTAGCACAACGCGCACTCAAGCGAATGGTTCCTGAAGATTGCCCGTATACGGTACGCGTGGTTTCCGAAGTACTGGAATCCAATGGATCCTCCTCAATGGCCACTGTTTGTTCGGGTACCATGGCCTTAATGGATGCCGGTGTACAGCTTAAAAAGCCGGTTTCAGGTATTGCTATGGGATTGATAACCGATACCGAAACAGGTAAATATGCGGTTCTTTCCGATATTTTGGGCGATGAAGACCACTTGGGAGATATGGACTTTAAAGTAACCGGTACTTCGGATGGTATAACCGCATGCCAAATGGATATCAAAGTCAAAGGATTGTCCTATGAAATTTTGGTAAAAGCATTGATGCAGGCCAAGGACGGACGCCTACATATCTTAAATCACCTAACGGATACTATTGAAGCTCCCCGTGAAGAGGTCAAGTCGTACGCTCCAAAAATTGTTACCAAGATTATTCCTGGAGAATATATCGGTGCAGTCATCGGTTCTGGCGGAAAAGTCATCCAAGAGTTACAGAAGGAGACCAATACGACCATAGTCATCAATGAAGACCCGGACACCGAAGAAGGGATTGTTGAGATTTTGGGTACGGACCAAGCTGGTATAGATGCGGTCATTGCAAAAATCGATGCGGTGATGTTCAAACCAGAAGTGGGAAGTGTATACGAAGTAAAGATCATTAAGGTACTGGATTTTGGTGCGGTGGTCGAGTACACGGAAGCTCCTGGAAACGAAGTGTTGCTCCACGTTTCTGAATTAGCTTGGGAACGCACGGACAAAGTGACCGATGTAGTGAATCTCGGTGATGTCATCGACGTTAAGTACTTCGGGCTAGACCCAAGGACCCGAAAAGAGAAAGTTTCCAGAAAAGCTTTGCTACCCAAACCTGAGGGATATAAAGAAAGACCCCCACGTAATGACCGTGGAGGAGACCGAAGAGGTGGAAACCGGGATAGGAAACCAAGAAGGGACTAGTGTCCATAAAATAACAAAAGGGAAACCCTGGAAAAAATCCAGGGTTTTTTTCTGCGAAAAATTGAATTAAATTTTCTCAAATTGTAACTTTTTGGTTTTTCCAACGTATAACCTAATGAGCTTCGGTTCACAACTTTAATTTGAAGGGAAATTTAAATGAGACAGTTAAAAATTACAAAACAGGTTACCAATAGGGAAACCGCTTCGTTGGACAAGTACTTACAGGAAATTGGTAAAGTGGATTTGATCACTGCCGATGAGGAAGTAGAATTGGCACAACGGATTAAAGCGGGTGACCAGATAGCCTTGGAAAAATTAACTAAAGCCAACCTCAGATTCGTGGTCTCTGTTGCAAAACAGTACCAAAACCAAGGATTGACACTTCCTGATTTGATCAATGAAGGAAACCTTGGATTAATCAAGGCTGCGCAACGATTTGATGAAACCCGTGGTTTTAAATTCATTTCGTATGCCGTATGGTGGATTCGCCAATCCATTCTTCAGGCACTTGCCGAGCAATCCAGGATCGTACGCTTGCCTTTGAATAAAATTGGGTCCATCAATAAAATCAATAAAACTTTTGCTTTTTTGGAGCAGGCCCATGAACGTATTCCTTCCGCAGAGGAAATTGCCAAAGAATTGGACATGACCGTTGAGGATGTTAAACAATCTTTGAAAAACTCTGGACGTCACGTATCCATGGATGCCCCTTTGATTGATGGAGAGGACTCCAATTTATACGACGTATTGCGAAGTGGTGAATCGCCCAATCCGGACAAAGAACTCTTGCACGAATCCCTACGTACTGAAATTGAGCGTGCGTTAGAGACTTTGACCCCCAGAGAGGCGGATGTTATCCGTCTTTACTTTGGTTTAGCGGGACAGCACTCCATGACCTTAGAGGAAATCGGGGAAACTTTTGACCTTACGAGAGAGCGTGTACGCCAGATAAAAGAAAAAGCGATAAGAAGGTTAAAACATACTTCTCGAAGTAAAATTTTGAAGACCTATTTGGGATAATCATCAGGATTATCAATACAAATTACAGTTAAACAAACCTTAAATTGTTTTTTTGGCAGGAAAGTTGTAATTTGTAATCCTATAACAGTTTATCATGACTGTTCGTTTTTTGATTGATGAATAAACTCCGGAGTGATTACCGGAGTTTTTTCATTTATGATCCTATCAACTACTGGCATTGCTTTTGGTCTTATTCGGTCCTTTTCCCAACAAATTCATGATTTCTTTTTTGGTAAGCCATGGAGAATATGATACATCTTGCAATCCCATGTTTTGTAGAAACCTAACACTCACAATACCTTCGCTTTTAGTGAATTCCAACCAAATTTCACCCGTGGTCAAGGGTACCTTACTTCCTCTACAGGGTACGGTGGGATGGCCTTCCACAATGCTCCGGTAAAATTTCTCAAACTCTCCGTTCCCTTCTTTCACCGTGAACGATTGCAAACAGGTAGCTTGACTCAAGCTAGCATCAGAATACCTAATATGATAGGTATCCCCCAATTTTTCACACAATACATAAAGTTCTTCGGTAATAATTATTTGTCCAATCAATTCGGGGTCCTGGGACTCTTTCGCCTCATCTTGACCATAGAAAGGCATCCACAGTAAAACTGTGCATAGGAGTAAAACTCTTTTCATTTAACTCATTTAAATTCTCGAAAATAGGTGTTGGCGTGAGGTCAATTCGCCCAATATATGAGATTGAAGAGTGTATCCGTACCGCTTTTTGCTGAATGAATACGGCACAATATTAAACAAAAAACTTCAAATACCGCGAAATAGCGAAATTCTAAGATGGAATCAAGAAAAAACCAAATAGAGGAAACCATGATTCTATCAAACCTCTGTTAAACTTTGATATACCCTTGATTTTAGACCCTTGCTGACCAGGTATACCACAAATATGCTATGGTAATAGGTTATCCATGGGCCTTCGAAGACTTGCGGTACGAAGTAGATCATCAAGTAGCCAACGCCTATTCCCTCTCTGCACAAGAAACTTTAGCGTTAAAATCAATAGATGGAAATCGACAGCGTACGATGTGCAACATAAAAATCCTCCGTTGCGAACCTATTGTTCTTCCCGACTCGGCATATTTTTAATAAATAAGGATCTTTTCATTCTAAAGCGAGAAGATAGAATTCGTCTGTACAAATTCCTTATTTTTAAAGATAGTCTCGGATATTTATTTCCGTATGGAATTCAATCAGACCTTACTTTTCTTTTTTAGCGCGCTGGGTGCTTTTAACGGACTTTGTCTGGGGCTCTATTTTTTAATGGTAGCCAGACCAAAACACATTTCAAGTAGATTTCTGGGTTTTCTTTTACTTATGTTAAGTGTTCGCATCGGAAAATCTGTGGTCTTCTACTTTAATCCGGATTTAGCCTTTATCTATCTTCAGATTGGACTTTCCGCCTGTTTCTTCATTGGTCCTTTTCTCTATTTTTACATCCGGTCCATGGTGGAACCCAGGAGTACTATCCATAAAAGTTGGAAATATCATATAATCGTTCTTTTCCCATTGATCCTGATTGTGGGAATGCTCTATCCTTTTGAGGATAACACCCACCTATGGCGCCCTTATATTATCAAAGGAATTTACCTTCAGTGGTTTTTTTACCTATTGGCTTCGGCTTGGGTTTTACGGTATACATTTAAGGATTTGATTGATTCTTCCGAAAAGATTACCTCGAGAAAGATTTGGATTCTCAGCGTTTTCTTTGGAAATCTTTTGATTTGGGCCGCTTATTTTTTTACCAATATCACTTTTTACCTCGTTGGCGCCCTAACCTTTTCCTTTCTCTTTTATCTGCTTGCCCTACTGGTTTTTTTGGAGAGAAGAAACAAACAAAACCTGTTTCTGCCCGAGCATAAGTATAGAACCAAAAAGATAGAGCCCTCGGAAGCAAATCCTATTTTGGAAAAGCTGCACGCACTGATGAAAACGGAGGAACCCTATACAAATGCTGACCTGAAGTCCTTGGACCTTGCCAAAAAAATAAATGTCCCTGTACATCAGCTTTCACAATTATTGAATGAAAATTTGGGCAAGAGTTTTCCTTTGTTCATTAATGAATATAGAATTGCAAAAGCTTGCCACATCATAAAATCCGAGACACCTCTAACCTTAGAAGCGATTGGCTATGAATGTGGATTTAATTCAAAATCCACCTTTTATACCGCATTCAAAAAAATAAAAGGTGTGACACCTGCACAGTTCAAGAGGTAACGAAAAGTTCTCATTTATAAATCCGTACTCCCGATTTATAACTAATAATCCCAGTTCAAGCAGAAAAAAACAATTTGTCCGAAAAAATAGACAAATGAAATATTTTCTTTTACTATTCTTGATTGTAGGTCTTGGATGTAAACGCAATTTGGATACATCGGAAAAAGAGACGTCCCTAACGAGCACTCCAAAAAAAGAAACCAATTCCGAAGGCATCTTGTTTGTTGTTTCCAATCAGCACACCTATGGAAGTTCCGAAATCAATGCTGCCAATCACTTCGCAGAAATTGTTTTCGCGTATGATGTGTTCCAAAAAGCAGGTTTTGCCATTGATTTTGTGAGCCCTCAAGGCGGTGCTGTTCCTATCGGTTACTTGAACACTTCGAACGCTTTGGAAAAACAATATCTCTATGATTTTGATTTCATGGATTTGCTTAAAAACACCCAAACGCCCGGGGAAGTAAATCCATCAAGGTACCAAGCTATTTATTACGGAGGGGGTGGAGCCGCTATGTACGGGGTACCCGAAAATGAAGCTATACAGAAAATCGCCATGACCATCTACGAAAAAAATGGAGGCGTTGTCTCCGCAATATGCCATGGTACTGCGGGGTTGGTGAATTTAAAAACCAAAGACGGAAAATTCCTGTACGAAGGGAAAAAAGTAAACGGATTCCCTGATTTGTTTGAGAACATGGAGGCGACCTACTACCAGGAGTTTCCTTTTTCCATAGAACAGACCATCCAGGATAGAGGAGGCAACTTCAGTTATTCAGAAGAAGGTTGGGATAATTACTTTGTTTCGGATGGACGGCTGATTACCGGCCAAGACCCAACTGCCGCCACTTCGGTGGCGGAAAATGTTGTCAAAACATTGAAAAACAGGGCACAATGAAGCATTTCGCGCTGTTTTTTCTGGTGTTTTCCGCAGTATGTTCCGGACATTCACAATCTGAGATAGAATCTATCAACAGAGTTTTGTACGACTATATTGAAGGTACGGCCAACGGACAACCTGAAAGACTCCGTGACGCATTTGATGAAGACTTCAACTTGTATTTTGTGAAGAACGACTCGCTAAATACCTGGTCAGGGAAAAACTATATCAACCATGTTAAGCCAAGGCAAAAAAGCAACCGAATAGGCAAAGTACGCTCCATCGATTATGAAGGAAATGCCGCAATCGCCAAAATTGAAGTGTTAATGCCAGGACTGAGAAGAATTTACACAGACTACCTGCTTTTGTTGAAAACAAACCAAAAATGGAAAATCATCCACAAGACATTCACTTTTAAAAAATACCCAGAATGAGACCAAGTGCACGTTCGAATGCGTCAAACCCCATTATTTCCATAAACCAGCTTCACCTTGTTGTCTTATCGACTTTACTCCTTATGGTGATGTCAGCTAAATCACAGTCATCCGTTCCAAAAGATATCAGCATAGATAGCATTTTCGGTCAGTGGCAAAACAAACAAGCACCTGGCGTTGTCGCAGGCCTTATTTATGGCGACTCCATAAGATATACCAAAGCCTTCGGTTATGCTGATGTGGACAATGGCAAAAAAAACAACGCTAAGACCCGATTTCAGATCGGTTATCCCTCCAGGCAGTTTGTGGTTTTAGGAATTCTGATACTTGAAAGCCAAGGGAAACTTTCTTTGGGGGATCCCCTCCGAAAATACCTGCCGGATTTTCCCCAATACCAACATAGACTGAACATATCACACTTGGTAAATCACACAAGCGGACTGAATGACCTTAGAATGCTCCGAAGGATTATAGGGATAGAGGATAATGACCTACATACGCAAGAGGACGACTTGAACGTAATCCGCACGCAAAAGCAGCTCAACTTTATACCGGGAACCAACTTCTCCTACATGACGTCCAAAACTGAAATTACCCTCATGTTGGAAATCATTAAAAAAGCATCGGGCCAATCTTTGGCCTCTTTTGCGACCGACTACATTTTTAGTCCATTACAAATGGAAAACAGTTGTTTTTCGAAAGAGGATAACAACATCTTAGAGAACAAGGCGATTTCGTATCAAAATCAAGGAGATTCACTGAAACTTCAAAAACTCCGTCTTACCCATGTGTTTTATACCTCGGCCGAAGACCTGAACAGATGGTACACTGCCTTGACTGGAAAAGCACAGACATCACTTTCCCAAATAATGCGAAAATTGGATAAACCCGTTACGCTCAAAAACGGAGCGACGTTCGATTCTTGGTGGGGCCAGCTGACTTTGGGAAGGTCCTTTTATCATAAAGAGCGGGGCTTACCTGCCTATTGGCAGTTTGGGCGTGTGGGCGGGTATGCTTCAAATGTGTTTCGTTTTCCAGAACAACAGCTGACTTCTTTCGTTTTGGGAAACAACAATGAATACAACGGTATGCCGGCCATGCTTCACGCCAATCAGTATATTGAAAATCAGTATACGGAACCTAGCTCGATTGACCCAAAGCTTTTAAAAATACGAAGCTTATCCGCCAAAGCCCTAAAAAAGTATGAAGGGCATTACTGGGACGCCAAACGGGGTATTGCCCGTAAACTTCAAGTAGAAAGGGATACCCTTTTTTACAAGCGTTTGGACCAAGAGGAAGGCGCGCCATTGATTCCCCTAAAGACCTCAGAAACATTTCAACTCCTAGTGGAGGGGGATGAAAAAATCATTTTTTCGTTTCAGGAAATCGAAGGAAAGGCCATCTACGACGTGACCCTTGGGGAAAGCAGACCTTATCGATATGTAAGATATGCCCCCAGTAAATCGGAAAATCTGAATGAATATGTTGGGGTCTTTTACAATAAAGACCTGAAAGTTATCTACGATTTCGAAATAAGCGGAGAACAGCTCCTGGCAAGAGGTCCTAAAGGGAAAATGGTCAATTTTTACCCGGTCATGAAGGACATTTTCAGAAGTGATGCGATTGAATTTGGAAGTATCCGTTTTGCGAGGGATACATCCGGAAAAATAGATGGTTTTACCATTTTTACAGATGGGATACAAAATCTTAAATTCAACAAATTGAAAAGCTAATACGCCACCACGCCAAGAATACCCTTTCCCAAGCTTAGGTCCTAAAGACGAACCGATTCATTTCGCTACTTTTGTATCTCAAAACAAGGTATAATGAGTACACGTTTGGTAGCCCCTTCACTCTTGGCCGCAGATTTTGCCAACTTGCAGCGGGATATTGATATGGTCAACCAAAGTCAGGCAGATTGGTTTCATCTTGATGTAATGGACGGAGTTTTTGTTCCAAACATTTCTTTTGGGATGCCGGTCATCCAAGCGATTGCCCAATACACCCAAAAGACCTTGGACGTTCATTTGATGATTATTGACCCCGACCGCTACATCAAAACCTTTGCGGATTTGGGAAGCCACAACTTAACAGTGCACATCGAAGCTTGTAATCATTTGCACAGAACGATAGATGCCATAAAGCAGGAAGGCATGAAAGCCGGTGTCGCACTAAATCCACATACACCTGTCAGTTTACTGGAAGATATTATCCAAAACGTCGATTTGGTTTGCCTCATGAGCGTTAATCCCGGTTTCGGAGGGCAATCTTTCATCGAAAACACCTATTCTAAAATAAGTGCACTTAAAACGCTTATCGAAAGAAAAAAATCAAATGCCCTTATTGAAATTGACGGTGGGGTATCGGCGACCAATGCAAAACAGTTAGTAGATACCGGTGCGAATATTTTAGTTGCCGGAAGTTTCGTTTTTAAAAGCGGAGACCCGGCCGCAACCATATCGACCCTTAAAGAAAAAATATCATGACGAATCACTATGATTTAGCGATAGTTGGTGGAGGCCCCATAGGCATAGCATGCGGATTGGAAGCGCAAAAAAAAGGACTTTCCTATCTCATTATTGAGAAAGGGACCATAGTGAATTCTCTATTTAATTATCCGGTGAACATGCAGTTTTTCTCATCTTCGGAAAAGCTGGAGATCGATGAGATACCGTTTATCAGTAAAGAAGCCAAACCGAAACGCAACGAGGCGTTGGAATATTATCGACGAATCGTGACATCCAATAAGTTGAATATCCATTTATTTGAAACGGTAAATCAAGTGAAAAAGTTGGGAGACCGTTTTGAAGTAGCTACCTCAAAACGTACCTATAGCGCCAAAAACATTATTGTAGCTACTGGTTTCTATGATTTGCCCAATCAAATTCATGTCGCTGGGGAAAATTTACCCAAAGTGTCGCACTATTACAAGGACCCACATTTTTATGCCAGCCAAAAACTTGCAATTGTAGGCGCCAGTAGTTCTGCTGTAGACGCGGCTTTGGAGTGTTACAGAAAAGGAGCTGATGTTACTTTGATAATTCGAGGTCCAGAAGTAGGACAACGTGTCAAGTATTGGGTGAGGCCCGATATTATAAACAGAATCAAAGAAGGTAGTATCACCGCCTACTACAATTCGAACGTCATAGAAATACTGGAAAACGAAATTGTACTGGATACGCTGGAAGGCATCGTACGACTGGAAAATGATTTTGTTCTTGCCCTAACGGGATATATGCCCAATTTTGAGTTTTTGGAACAACTCGGCATCCATCTTTCTAAAGATGAAAAGAAGTTGCCCCATTACAATTCAGATACCATGGAAACCAATATAGAGGGACTTTTTTTGGCAGGTGTTATCTGCGGAGGGATGGAAACCCATAAATGGTTCATAGAAAATTCTAGGATACATGCCCAGATCATTGTTTCGGCCATTTTGGAAAAGATGCAACTGGCGCATAAAACATAATCAACCTACAATTCCTTATTTTGGCAAACGGCCTAAAACCAAGCAACATGGATATGTTCGCGCAACTTCATTTGGCGGCGCAGTACCTGGCCACGACGGCCATTAGTTTTTTGGAAAAAAAGGAAGATGACAGCCATGCGAACCTTAGCTTTTCCAATACTGAAAAAAGATTGGAAACCCGACCGTTGGATAAAAAGGGGAGCAAGCTTGGTCTCGACTTTCCAGATTTCGCACTTCAATGGATTTCAGATGAGCCCCGTTCACTTGCCCTACATGGAAAATCGCATAATGAGGTGGTTGACTGGTTGAAGGAGGTAACCACTGCTTTGGATTCCTCCAAAGCCTATAACTACCGACTTCATTACCAGCTTCCCTATGCTATGGGTATCTATGAAACCTTTCAGATGAACAATCAGAAAAAAATGGAACAGCTGATTTGGTTACGGATATTGGCAAACCAAGTACTTTCTGAAGTTTTGGCCACAAACCGTTTGCACTCGGAGGTACGTATTTGGCCCCATCATTTTGATACTGGTGCGTTTTCGCCATTAAACAATTCGGACGTAACAATTGGCCTGGGACTCACCATACCGGATTCCCTGGTTGCGGACCATTATTTTTACATCAGCGGATACTGTGCCCATTCTGGGTTGGATACCAGTACATTCCCAAAACTATCTCAAGGAAAATGGTTGAACCAAAGATTTAAAGGAGCCATTTTGCCGGTTACAAAAACCACCGATGAAAAAGAGGCTACTGATTTTTTCAACGAAGCGATCCATCACTATCGCAAAGTTGCCTTTAAATAAGAAGAGAGCGACAACCTAAAGACCAAACATAAACTGGAGGGCTATACTGGCGATAAAATCCTGGGCCACTTCATCACCATCTGTGACAATATTGATTTCCCGTCCAAAACCAAGGGTAAGCCCAATCTGGGATGACGAATTCTTAATTGGGAGGAAATATCCTCCTTCCAGATAGGGCTGAAGAACCAAGATATCTGTCGTCCCTGAAATGGGTTCATCGGCAGGACCTATATCCGTCCAATCAATCTCAAGACTCCATAAATCGGTAAGTATTCCGGCAACAATCTTTCCTGTTTTTAGTGGAAAATGTTTTCTAAATCCCAGCGAACCCCCAAATCCACTGCCTTCTTCCGTTACATTAACGTCACTAAAATCCTGTCTATCCGTAAAGTTCGCTCCCAACCTGAACAAAAGCGAAGACGTGTCATTTAAGTACGTTTCCAGGTTGACCGTTGGAATAACTCCTGCGGGATAAGCTTGCACGGAAAGTCCAAGGTGGGTCCCTCCGGTCAAGGAAGCATCTTGGGCGGATACAAAATGTGCCAACCCTACCAAAAAAAAGGAAAACACTAGAGATTTCATTTTCATGTTAAATGGCCTTTATTTGTTGTTCCACGATGTTGCTGTCCCTGAGCATGGCCCTTCCATCCTTAAAACTGAGATAGGAATATCCCTTTTTGTGGTTCAGAATACTGACTTTGTTCATCAGTTTCCAATGTCTAAAGATTTCTTTCCAAGCATAAAAAACGGAGTGGTCCGGGTCATAAATATGGGTAGGCTCCCCTCCCGCTCCATTTATCTCGATTACGCTGAATTTTTTACCACGACTTAGTTCCTCGATAGAATTGTACAATACGTCCAAACGACCGTAATGGAAGCCCTCGACTTTGGCACAAAGGTTATCGATGGTCTTAAGAAGGTCGTCGTTCAACAAATGACTTACATCCCTAAACTCCGCTCCCCGTGTATGGCTTCCGAAGGGTACCAAAACAAACTCCTTCCCTTCGTCCAAAACCATATTCAGTTTAAAACCGTATTTTTTCTTAAGGGCATTCAACTGAAAATGACTTCTGGGGTTTTGCTTTATCAATTGAAGGATGGAACTCTTTCCATCGCCGATTACCGATAAAAACTTCTTGGACACCATTCCAGTAATCTGTCCCTTGTCCTCACCAGGAATGCGTACATAAAAAATACCCAATTCTTTCGTGTAGGGAACCAAATCCTGCACCAAAAAATCATCGTGCATTCGAAGAAAATAATTCTTGAACTCCTCCTTGTTCTTAATTTTATCAACACCAAATGATTTCATCCCGATATCGGGCTTTACAATAAAGGGATAAGGAATGCGTGAGGCGAATACTTTGTTCAACGCATGTTCTAGATTCTCCTTTTTTGAGATGTAAATGGTTTTTGGGTAATTCCCATGCGGAATCAAATCATAAATCTGCATCTTGGATTCCATCGCCATCCCACCGTTTTTCATGGTAGGATTGGCCGCATTGAAAAAGAAAAATGAGCGTGCCTTTATTGAAAAGTAGAGCCAAACTGGAAACAAGGGATAATAGACCAGGGGAAACGGCCAGTATTCCCAATGTGTCCATTTATATAGTTTTAATTGCCACCTTTTCATTTTAGTGAAGGGTTAGTTGGTCCGTATTGAAGGAGACCACGGATTTCTTCCCGTTCAAGAGGTCAAAATGACGCAATGAAGTTGTATCATCCAAAACCGCTTGGGTAACACTGAACGTTTTAAGACCTGTTTTGCGGTCTATGATGAAACCATTCTCAAAATCCTGGTGATTGTTGGAATGGAAATCTACGACTTGTTCAGGTCGCACTTCAGTATTTTCTATCATAAAATCAGAAAAAAGGGAGGCCCTTTGGTGTATGGCATCGGCATCATATAAAGTTACGGATGACCAGATATGTCCCTCCAACGTACTCAAGCTTTTTGAGTGTTTCCGATTCCCGTCCCAGCGCGTTTCCAACAAGGATCCATTTTCCCATAAAACCAAGGTAAAGGGTTCTAACCCTTCCAAGCACGTATCTTGTACATAGCGAAAAGGCGTTTCCCTGGACATAACCTCCAAAAGAACCAGCCCTCGACTTTTTCGGTAATTTGCTGTAGACCGATGTTTTTCAAAGGCACCGTTCAACACAACGCCCACATGACCCAATTCGTTTATCGCAAACCAGGTTCCCCCGGCTTGGGGGTCTTTTGGAAATAACAGGCCCATATTGTTCACGACCTCACGTTTGGGTTCGAAAGCTGGGGGACGGGAAATATGCTCGTCTCGATTAGAAGTGATGTAATAGCTACCCCTGTTGGGGACAAAACTTACTGTGCACATGCCTTTCTATATTCCATAGTTGAGGGTGCCACACCGAAAGAATCCGGTAACTCCAATTCCGTGAAGTGCTTTATGCCCACTTTTATCAATGCATGATGGTGAATAGCGTGCTCCAAGTTGTACATTACTTCGCGATAGTAATTTGATTCCAAAGAAGTATCAGACCCTCGGAGCTCATACGTTACACGCAAGGATTTATTTGGTTTTTCAAGTTTTTCCTGTACCCATTCCAATTGCTGGAGCGCAAAGGATTTCTCATTTTCGATACGTGTATCCCGTTTCCGCTTGTCATAAGAGACGGCTTCAGTATCATACCCACGAATGAGACATAAATAGAGTTCTATTACATGCCTGGTATGTTGGCCTATGGTGGCGTTGGACAATACGGGACAAGGAGCTTTGTAAGCGTCATCTGGAAGCAGTATTAAAATTTGTTTGAATTGTTCCAGTGTATTTGCTGATGCTATGAACATGTGGTTTATTGTAATTTAAGGTTAAGGTGTTTTTTTATCAATAAAAAAGTAAGATAGAATGAAAACCCGAGATATAACAATCCCATAAGTAAATTGGTTACCTTACTGTATTCCTGATAGTTACTAAAGACATATTTTCCGAGGAAAATAAAGATAAGGAGACCTAAAAGCGAACCGGCCCCTATACCTATTATATAAGATGCGTAAGACCTTTTTGAACGTTCCAATATCCCTTTTGTCGACAAGACCTTGGTCCAGGTCATCCAAAACGGGAAATGCAATGGGTTGAGTGCGCTTAACAACAATCCCAAGACAAATGGCGATGCAATATGCGGCAATAAGGAGGGTTTTGTTCCCAAATCAATAAGCTGTCCCGCGTCCGAGAAACTTACCAATGCCAAATACAAGAGCAATACGATTCCCAACGGGAAGAGATAATTGGCCAAGCGGTTGGTAAGAATCAGTTTCTCATTGCCATAAAGCGCCAATCGAACAACGGCAAGTTCTACGAGGATTACCGCCGTGGCAAACCAAAATGCCGAACTGAAACCCTGTGAGGCTGAAATATCAAACGCCGTAAGATTTAAAGTCCCCAGTGGCAAAGCCCCTAAAAAACTTATCAAAAAACCGGAAAACACAACCTTGAGACTTTTCTTCATCTGGTATCTAAAACTTCATTTGGAGATATTTCCAATAAAAATCATGTATCCCAAGTGTTACTTTTTACTTTTTATTTTTTCCCAATTCGCATCGGCTTCAGACTGTAAACGTTCTGGCGACGCTTTCTTCCATAGCTCCAGTGTATTGGTTTTTCCTTTATTGTAAAACAGATACAGTTTATCGTCACGTATCTCAAAAGTTTCTGGATTTATGCCTACTTTTTTCCCAGAGACCGCAATGGCATAGGCACAGTATCCCCCATATTGCGGAGCATATTTTTCTGGATTGGTGAGAAACTTATCTAAATTTTCCTTGGAAGAAAACTTATAATCGACCCCATCAAAGGTTGTACTGTAAGCAGTTTGACCTTCCAGTGCATGATCGTCAAAATAGGCGACCACATCATAACCATGGGCTGCATATCCCTTTTTGATATTGTAATCAATGGATTGGGCATAGCTAAAAATACCTAAGAACATAAAGGATAGGAAAACTATTTTTTTCATTTTTAAACTGACTCTTTTTATTTACGTAGTGAAATCGCTTCGCGTGTCCTACCCCAGATATTTTTCCTGAAACAAATGTCTGTTTTCACTCAAGGGATTTGAACAATTTCTGGTAATAGGTCTGAACATTAGGGATTTCCTTTCACACCGTATCTTGAAAAATACCTTGAACCCATCATGAGCCCTTTTAATAAGAACAAAAACAAACACCACTTTTCATTAGAGGTATTCAGAACAAATGAAAAACTTTGTTATATGGATTGTGCTGAAAATAGATGTTCTTTTCATCTGGGGAGAAGTCGAAACAACCCGCTGTGCCTATCTTTTATGCTCGGGACTATCAAATCCTGCTTTGCAACCAGCTTCCCATTCATCCGGTTGATTCCCGTAGGCTGGAATACCTCCTTGGTCTTTTAGCATTCTGGCCAGGTGCAAACAATTCCATACTAAAAAAGTGGTATTGCGATTGGTGAAATCGTTCTCGGGACCTCCGGAACCCGCATCGCGATAGGAGGGTCCTGGACCCGCTTCGCCCATCCATCCAGCATCTGCCTGTGGCGGAACTGTATATCCAATATGGGAAAGCGAAAACAAAATATTCATGGCACAGTGTTTTACCCCATCCTCGTTCCCAGTAATCAATGTGGCACCGACCTTACCGTAGTCGCGATATTGCCCTTTGGGATTGAATTGATGGGTGTATCCGTACATGCGTTCCAAGGTTCGGTTGCAGACAGATGATTTCTCTCCCAACCAAACCGATGTACAGATTATCAGAATGTCACATGCATCGATTTCCTTTTGAATTTTGGGCCAATCATCCTTGTCCCACTCGGGGGTCTGCGACATGTCCAGACCCAAACCAGCTGGAATCTCATAATCCACCGGTCGGATTATTTGGGTTTTTACACCGTTCTTTTCAAAAATGTTCTGGGCTACCTGGATCAACCCTTCGGTATGGGATAGCACAGGTGTTCTATTTAGGGTACAGTTGAGAAACAATGCACTTAAATCATTGTATTTCGCAGGAGGACTTTCACAATGTTTCTGAGTGATTTTTTGAAGCTGTTCTGTCATCTTATTTTATTTGGATTAGGTGTTGTTATGTGCTCCGAAATGAAGAATTTCAGATTGCGCCTTAAGTTATGTTAAAAAAATTAAATGGAGCGCGTAAGTAAAAAAGCCCGGTCAGTAATAAACCGGACTTAAAAATCCTAAGAAAAATAATCTCGATGAAGGTACTACTATTTTATTCTAATCGGGGAGGAGGCGCTGGAACATGGGGAGGCGGGCCCGGATGACGACCCTTTCCAGGGGGTCTCCGAAATACTTGTAAAACAATTTGTCTCAATCTTCGTTTTTGGTCCGATGTACAGATTGCCTCAACCTTATTAAAATATCGCAACACCTCAAGCTCCCTTTCTTTTGTCAATACTCCTATACTTTCTGCAATAGAGTCGGTTTCTTGTTGGCTAAAACGCTTTTTTCCCAAATCGGCAAAAAGCAATTCCTTTAACCGCCTGGAGCTATTATCAATTTCACGCATCCTTTGATGGTGTTCTTGGTCAAATTCCTCAAATTTTAAAAGCTGTTCTCCATTAAAATCAAGCCGGTCCGACAGGAATTGCCGAGGGGGTTTATCCACCTGTTCAGGTTTTTGCAGCACCAAAAAAAGCAAAATGCCGTTCATTACCATCAAGAAAATCAAAAAAACAATCGTCAAAGTATTCCTTTTCATAACCAACTAGTTGAACAGGGATTCTTCTTGTGCGCTTGTAAGTCCATAGTTTTCAGCAAAAGCCTGCAGTTCTTCCGTTTCATTGAAGGCGTCCCTAAAATACAATGTCCCCAAATTCAGAATCACAAAAACCAAGAACACGGCAAACTGTACCTTGGGAGTAAGCCATGTGAAAAAAACAGGAACTTCTTCAGACGTATGCGACGCCGTTAGCCGTTTCAACACCTTTTCTTTGAAAAATGGGGGCGTATTTACCCGGTCCAGGCTTGAAGCTGAATCAATGAGTTCATCTACGAACTGTGCTATTTTTTTGTTATCATCCATAATTTGTACTGGTGGTCTATTGCATTAGATGTGTTTTCTCTAAAAAACTTGCGTTACCCTCCTTCTTTTTTATAATATATTGTTAAAATTTGTTTTAGGTTCTTTTTTGCCCGAAAGAGCAATGACTCCACAGAAGATATACTTTTCTTGGTTATCTCACTGACTTCCTTATAACTCAACCCTTCAATTTTGTGCAAGGTGAAGACTATTTTTTGTCCCTCTGGAAGACGGTCAATTGCTCGAAACAGGGTCTCTCGTTGTTCTTTCTGTTCCAATTGGATACCAGGATGGTTGAATTCGGTAAAATAATGGGTCTTATCCAACGGCAGCGAAGCACTACCCAAAGACTGCATGAAACCAAATCTCTTTTTGGTATTCTTTTTACGGATAAATTCCAAACACTTATTCGTGCTTATCCTGTATATCCAAGTGGATAATTTAGAGTTCTCTTTGAATTTGGAAATGGAATTGTATATCTCGATAAACACTTCTTGGGCAATATCTTCTGCATCCGTAGTGTTGGGAACGAAAGAAAGACAGGTATTGAAAACCAACTTTTGATACTCATCCACAAGTTGGTCATAGGCTTCGCGCTTCTTTGCCCGTAAATCTGCTACAAACTGTTTTTCATCCAATAAATAGAGTGCCTTTTACACGCGCAAAATAAAGGGAATTCAAAAAATTTACTATTCTGCGCAAGTTTTTTTTTTCAATTCCCATCTAAACCTTTGAACGAAAAATAAAGATGATGAAAATAGACAAGAGATTTTTATTGATGGGAATGGCAACAATGGCCTTTGCTTCATATCAACTGCACGGACAATCCGATTCAGACGAAAAGAGATCGCGGAGAAAACCACCCTCCATCGACCAGCTGTTCAAAGACCTGGATGCCGATGAGGACGGTAAACTTTCGAGAAAAGAAGTAAAAGGACCCTTAACGAAGCATTTTAATACGGTCGATTTGAACGAAGATGGTTATTTGACCCGGGAAGAGTTGGAAAAGGCACCTAAACCTGAAAGGAAAGGTCCACCCAATAGAAACGGGTAACTCCTTTATACATATTGGGCAGAACGGCCGTTCTAGGGCTCAATGCTGAGCTAATCCTATCGAAAGAGGAAAAGTTAGCTTAGGAGTTGAGCCATTGTTTAAATTCCGCTGCCCGATTTTTGCTGATGATAATATCCACATCCGAATTGGGGTCCACCAATATTTTTAATTGATTATTCCCGTATTTAATGATTTTATTAATAGCGGAGATAGCGACTATGAATTGACGGTTGGCCCTGTAAAAATGGGACTCGTCCAGATTGGAGAAAAGTTCGTCCAAGCTGGAATTGGATGTGGATTGGCTACCGTCAAAACAAACCACGTAGGTGATGGTGCTCTCCATAAAAATATAGGCGATATCCTCTGTTGAGATGGGTCTCAACTCATTTCGGACATAGGTCAAAATTCGCTTTTTCCCCTTTTCTGAAACGGTATTTGTCGATTCAGGCTCCATCTCGATAACCCGTTGCTGATAACTGTCCAAATCCTTGTTCAACTTGGCCAAATTGACCACTTCATCTTCCAATCTTTGATTTTTCACTTCTAGCTTTTTCTCATAAGAACTTCCTATCAAGCGGACCAGAATTACGGAACAGAGCACTAGGGAAAATCCCATGATGCTGAAAATGGTATAAAACTTAGTGCGAAGGCTTTTGATCTGTCCTGTTATCTTATAAGTATTGGCATGGGCGGCAATAATCCAATCCGAATTTTGAACCGGATAGAGATAAATAATTTCGGATTCCTTATTCCCTTCTGTAAAATCGCGAACGCCCCCAACATTTTTTTTGTTGGTCAAAAGTTCATAAAAATCCTCAGAATTCATCTCCCCATCTACCGTTGTCACAACGGATTGATTGGGGTTGACCTGTTGTCCTACCCGTGTGATATCAGGATGGCATATCTCTTTACCGGACCAATCGAACATACAGATGAATCCGGTTTCCGTATCCGTATTTTCAATACTTCTTTGAATGTTTTGGATAACCGAGTCCTTGTTTATGTTATTTGCCAATTGAAAGCTTATTAAATTGGCAATCTCCTTCGCTTCCCTTTTACTGGATTCCAACTGTGTTTTTAGAAGTTCATTTGCCCCTACTTTAATAAAAGAGCGGATAGAAATTCCTGCAACCAATATAAAAAGTACGGTTATGGCCAAAAATGTCAGTAAATAAAGCCGGTCTTTTCTCATGAGGTTGAATAGGTCATATTACATTCTGTGCAGAAGAAATGGATTGGTTATAAAATGAGTCAAAGTATATCGTAAAACATAACACACAAAAATAGGGTTCTTTTCCATGTTGGATAAATTTCTTTGGTTATTCGCCCAGGGTACCGATTCAAAATAGGACCACGACCAAGCACCCAAAAAAAGGAACCTCGTTGAAAAAGCCATTGGGTCCCTTTATACCACCATCAGGATAAATACAAGTAAAAAGCGCAAAACCAGCCTTGTAAAATTCCCTTTTAAGTTCCAAAATTCCCTTTCGTCCACATTTATAGTGCTTCAGGCGTTTGATATCGATTGCTTTGTCCCCATAATTCTAATCGTATAAAATCAATAAAAATGAAAAAGTATTTCTTTCCCGCTATCCTACTTGCAACAATGTGGAGCTGTACTGAAGATGATTTCAGTGGAGCAACGGACGACGATCCCACTGTAGATCCACCGGAAGCGACTGCTTCGGTAGTAATAAACGAAGTAGCCTATTTAGAAGGTTCCTTGGAACTGTACAACAATGGAGACATCAGTGTAGACCTAAGCGATTACTTCCTTTGCCTTGGCCCTGGAACCTACAGAAGAATCGCCGACTTACCCACCGATGGAGAAATCATCCTGCCCCCCAACGAATTTTTGGTTATCGACTATGATATGCCCAATGCAATTGGAGGTTTAGGACTTTATGCCAATAACTCTGATTTTACAGACCCAGCTACAATACGTGATTTTGTACAATGGGGCGAAGGAGGTACAGCACGAGAAAACGTTGCAGTTGCAGCAGGTATTTGGACCACTGGAGACTATGTAAACGTAGTAGGAAGTATAGACAACAGTATTGTTTATGATGGTGAAGGAGAAGCGGCTTCTGATTGGGCCGAGACCACTACACCAACCTTGGGCGCTGCGAACCAGGTAAACGCACCCGTACAAAATGCATCCATAATCTTGAACGAAGTGGCTTACCTTGGGGATTCCATTGAACTGTACAATAACGGAAATGTTACCGTAGATGTCAGCGATTACTTTTTATGCCTTGGTCCAGGAACCTACCGACGAATTGGTGACCTTCAGTTGGAAGGTGATGTGAACATGGAACCTGGCGATTTTTTGACCGTAGCCTATGAAATGCCCAATAGTGAAGGAGGAATTGGTCTCTATGCCAACAATGCAGGCTTTGGCGACCCGGTCAACATTCGCTCTTTTGTACAATGGGGCGCTGCGGGCAGTCCAAGAGAAAATGTAGCTGTCGCCGCCGGAATTTGGGTTGACGGCGAATATGTGGCCGTTGTTGGAAATGCTGATTACAGCATTGCTTACGACGGAGAAGGCATCAGTGCTACAGATTGGTCCGAAACAACAGAGACCACCTTTGGTGCTGCCAATGTTTTTGTAGCGCCTACGCAATCGGTTAGGTCCATTATCATCAATGAAGTGGAGTATTTGGTGGATGATTTGATTGAACTCTACAACAACGGGACCGAAACCGTTGACCTTTCCACTTACTGGATGTGCTTCGGACCCGGACAATATTTTAGAATTGGGGACGCGGGTGCCACCTATGTGGTCAGTGGTTCTTTGAACCTTGCGCCCGGGGAATTCCTGGTAATTTCTCCTGTTAGTTTGCAAGCCGCGAATGATGCTGGTGGATTGGGACTTTATGCCAACAATGACAATTTTGGTGATGAAGCCAACATTAGGAGTTTTGTCCAATGGGGCGCATCAGGAAATGCCAGGGAGTCTGTGGCCGTAGCCGCAGGAATCTGGAACGCAGGCGGGTATGTCCCAAATGTTGCAACAGGTTCGAGCATAGCCTATGATGGCGAAGGATTCACCTCCAGCGACTGGAACGAGGATGATACACCGACCTTAGGTGCCTCCAATCAATAAAAACAATAACCACAAGAATCAACGTATTATGAAAAAAATGAGATGGACAACAACTATTCTAATTAAGACCATGGCCTTATTGATGCTGACCTCGATGTTTTCATGTGATGATGATGAAGGTTATGGGTATATCGAAGTGTCAACACCCCACAAGGACTTGGTTCATCGTAAGCGGGAAATGAATTGCTATGTATAAAATTAGTTTTCCAGTTTAGTTGTTTACTTTGCCCATGGGAGCAGGTTTTCGTAAGAATACCGCTTCTGTGGGCTATTTTTGTAAAAAACAATTCACACTAGTCGCTCCAAATCATGTCATTGAAAAAGAAAAACATACTGTTCCTAATATTCCTCACAGGTTTAGGACTATTGGGGTATCTCTACAGGGCGACAAACAAAAGACCCAATGAAAACAACTTGACCACTAAAACCGAAGTACGTGTTAAATCACAGGATCTATTGACTTCCTTTATTTCAGATGAAGCATTGGCCAACGCAACCTATGTGGAAAAAACCATTGAAGTGGAGGGCGTTGTGAAAGAAGTGACTTTTTTGAACAACAGATATACCGTAATATTGCAAGGCAGCGGGGAATATATGTGCATTATATGCGATATGAAAAACGACCAGACCCAAGTGGTGCAGAAACTTGCAAAAGGAGATTCGGTCATCCTAAAAGGAATTTGTAAAGGTTTTTTAATGGATGCCATTTTATTAAACTGCGTACTACTAAGCCAAACAAATGAATAAACTTATTTTACCCCTCATTTTTTTCCTCTCCGTATTGAAGATGGGCCTGGGACAAATACCCGGACAAATCATCACAAAACAAGGACAGGTCAGCTTTTTTTCACATACTTCCGTAGAAGCTATTGAAGCGACCAACAATCAAGTGCTCAGCATTGTCGACTTTTCATCAAAGGAAGTTGCCGTAAGTATGCTCATGCGGGCTTTTGTATTCAAAAAAGCACTGATGCAAGAACATTTCAACGAAAGCTATATTGAATCGGACATTTTTCCAAAATGCTCATTTGAAGGAAAAATAATAGACTACGAAGAACCCGCCCCGGAAGTACAGACAAAACTGATAAAAGGTACCATTACCATGCATGGGGTATCCAAAGAACTGGATATTAAGACCAAAATTGAAAACGGAACCGACGGGATGGCGTTTACCGGAACTTTTAATTTGGAGGTCGCTGATTTTAAGATTAAGATTCCCCCTATTGTGGCTGGAAATATCTCAAAGACCATTGAAGTTAATTTTAGATTTGAATACCAGCCCTATGAGAACTAAAAAGTACTTCAACTTAATTCTAGTTTTATTGGCGGCTTGTGGCATGGTACGTTCGCAGAACCTGTTACAATCGCTCGAAGAAGAACACAAGGACACCGTTTATCCGGTACAAGCCACCTTCAAAGCAACACGGATTGGATTAGGGCAATCTGTGGAAACCCGAAGAAAAGGCGCTTTGGAGATTTCAACGAATACAAGGTTCTGGAACACCCCACAAAGGACCCAAGCTTTTATTGTTGATCGGGTAACCTCCCGAATTGGAGCTTCCTATGCATTTTCAAATCGATTTACATTAGGTATGGGAGCTACCACATTTGATGGTATTCTGGACGCATTCGGTAAGTACAGATTGGTTTATCAACGTACTGAAAAGGGCTCCCCAATTTCTGTTACCCTGTTCCAAAATGCCAGTTTGAAAACAAACCCGGGAAGATCCTTGAACACCACGGGTTCCTTTTCCGAAAAACTCTCCTTTGGCACTCAGCTGTTATTGGCTAGGAAATTCACAAGAAACTTCTCGTTACAGCTCGCTCCCACATTCATTCACAGAAATTCTAGACTCAGTCCAGACGACCCCAATAACCACTTTGCCATAGGATTTGGTGCCAGATATCGAATTGGTGGTCATGTCTCAATCACCTCAGAATACTACTACCTGGCCAATCCAGTGGAATCAGTTTCCACTTTTGACGCCTTTTCCTTGGGTTTGAACTGGGAACTTACCGATTTAATGCTGCAATTTTTAATGACCAATACACACAATGTTGCTGAAGATGCGTTCATAACCCAAACCCGGAACAATTTCAATACCCGGGACGGCAATTTTTTCTTTGGTTTTAACGCTACGTTGCAACTACATCTTAAGCAAAATAAGCTCAAAAAAGTAAATGGGGGACAATAAGGTTCTGTTCAGATGGGGCACTAAAGTGCATAAAATATCAATCCTTGTTTCCGATGTCTTTGAAGGGACTTTTTTATAGTGCCAATAAATGATGGTCATGAGGTTTTCTCCGATTATGTTTCGCGAATGCTCGTTTGATTAAAATTGTTTATTTATTCTTCTGTAGGTTGTATTTTTTTTGCAAGAGAGATGTGAATACCGGCTGACAGTTGATATAATACATTGTCCTGACCAGTTCCGCATTTTCCGCAATGTATCAAAAAGGATAAAACCGATTCTCTTGTAATTCCTCATCTGGCTTCAGATTGCCCAACTAGGTTTCCTTTTTGGTTCGCATAGAAATTCCATCCTCAATCCGAAGGACTATACCCAAGGGCTTAATCGGGATATCCACCAATCCAATGAGATATTGCCGATAAAGACTTATTCCATGGGTTTATTTAAACTGTGAAATCCCAAATATTTCAATCCCTGGATATCGCGATTGTAACAACACTATCAGTAATGGTAACATCAGTGATAGCCAAACCTTAACATAACTAATAGTTTTAAAACCACACAAATACTAGTATTATGAAGAACATATTTAGGTTCGCAACCCTTCTCTTCCTAACCATTTCTATCGGTCATGCACAAACAACCTACGAAGACCCCGAAGGTCAATTTGTAATTGATTTGTTCGACGAACTACAACCGCAACCGGAGATAATACCTCCCACTTACTCCTTCAAAAACGGTGATTATGCCATAGCGCTACAAAAAAATACCAATTCAAATGACGTAAATGTAGCACATGCCACTGCTGTCCAAATTTTATTGGACGGTGGTCTTAAAAGTCCCAAGTTGTTGGGCGATACCAAGAAACTGTTGCTCAATGGTCATGAAGCCATAAAATCGACCTACCAAGGCGAATACACCTATGAGGGAAACACCGCAACACTGAAAGGAATGACTTTTGCGATAGCTCTTGGGGACTTTACCTTATCCGCGATTACCATTTTGAGTAATTCAAGGTTCAAAAGCTCGGCAAAAGATGTAGAATCCACCTATTTCTCCATCCGAAAACCGGGTCAGCAGGTAACAGGAATCACACAAGAGGAAATAATTGATTTTTCTCCGGACGGCCTAGTCAAAAATGAAGCAACCGCACCCTCTACCGAATCCACGGAAGTCACTTATGAAGGAATTACCTTAACGCTACCTCCCGGTTGGTCAGATCAGAAAAAAAGCAGGAGTGATGCGAAAAGTATCATAGGAAAATACAAAAATAGCGATAGGGTCGCCTATGTGGGGGTAACTGGAGTTAAAGGTATAATCTGGAATATGAAACGGGCCAATGAACTGGCCTATCAAATAAGCAGGGACGCGATACAAGGCTCAGAACTTGTAAAAAGTGTTAAGATAGATTTGAAGAACAAAAAAAAGGCATTTCTACATGTGCATACGGGTACCGTGGTAAGTGAGGGTGAAGAATCCAATGTGACCATATCCACATTGGCGCACAAAGTGGGTAAATGGTTTTTGGTCCATAGCCTGACCACTCTGGGCTCTTCTCCCATTCCGGATATAGAAAACGACATCATCGCAATAGCCAACTCGGCCAAGTAGTCAAACAACATGCAGTATATTTTTTCTAAATCTTTTCTGTTGTTTTGCATATTGTCCCTTTTTGTAATAGGTCCCTTTTACGCGCAACAAGAGATGTGGATGTCCACTACGGATGAAAACATTTTAAAGCGGGCATCAAAACAACAAAAGGCCTTATATCAACTCCCAATAGGACACCAACTTCTAGAAACCCTACAGGCTGTTGGACCAAATACCCTCTTACTCGGGTTACGAGAAAATAGTCCACAACTCAAGTTTTCTGAATATTGGTTGGTCCAAGCAGATTCTGGCAGTATCCTCTGGCGATATCCTTGTGATAAAGGGGAGTATAGTGCTTTTTGGGTATCAGATTCGAACATTGTCCTAAAAAAGGATGAAAAGAAAAAGATTTCGCTTATCGGTCTGGACCTGGATACAGGCAACGCCCTCTGGGAAAAAACCTTTCCCACAGCAAAAAATGGTCTTATGTTAGAACCCGAGACCGAAAACTTAATAAACTACACCTTTGACAAAGGTTCTATCGTTATATCATCCATCGCTTTGAAAGACGGAACCACCAATTGGGAAAATCAACTTAGTGCGGATTGGGAAACTCCTCCTTTTCTTATCATCGAGGATGAAAAAGTATTTGTCTTCTCAAACGCCCTCACCGTTATGGATTTACGGAATGGAACCAAAGTGTTTGACGTTGAGGCATTGGGTATTAAATCACTGGACCCACTTCTCCCTAGCTTTGATGAACAACATCTTTTTTTGTTGGATGAAGACGGGAAGTTGGTCTGCATGGATAAGAGGTTGGGTCGCATACTCTGGAAACAAGGTTTACCGGAATCCGTTAGAGTTACCAATATCTCTTCCTCCTCAAAGGAGGTCTATGTGCGTGGTGAGGACAAAAATTTGAAATTCCATCTATTTTCGTTCTCCAAAAATGAAGGTACATCCAATTGGAACATTACCTGTAACGAAGGTCTCACGAGCAATCTATTGGAGGACGGGGAAAACCTGTTCTTCGCAAGTTATTCGAAACTCTACGCGGTCGATGTATCGACAGGAGAACCCAAATTCACAAAATCAGTGACCAAGACGGGCCGCAGTTTTCCCATCGCTTTGAGATTGACAGGGGATAAGGTCGTGTTTATCGGAGAACTTGTGGTAGCTGGCTATGACGCTACATCCGGAAAATTGGCCTACCGATATGGTTTTTCACCAATTGATATCAATCTCCATTTCAACGGACTGGATGCTTCCTTGCCCAAGTTAAGACAACAGTTGGGGAACGAGCAAGACTTTACTCCAAGTGGTGTTGCGGAAATGGCATCGAACCGGAGGGCCTATTATCAAAAAATGTCCGATACGAACTATTCAGACTACCTCAAGTATCGACGTCAGACTCAACCGGGAAGCGGATTTAAGGCCAATAGGGCCTGGAACCGATCGCAACTGTACTCCAATATGGCCCGGATGCAGTCCGCTTTAAGTGTAAGCTTTGCCTTAATAGAACTGGGTAGTGCACTTGAACAGGTTATGCAAGCCAACGCCACTCAAGCCGAAATACGAAAACAGGAATACTACAGAAAGTCGATATTGGATGTGTATTCCATGGCACTTTCAGAGGACTACGTATTTCGGCCCAATTTAAAATACTTTGATACTGATGATGAATACGTCTGCGTAAGTTTGATAAAACTGGCTTCCGGAAAAAAACAGGACTACCTTCTTTCTCCCCAATATCTGGAGTATGGTTTATGGAATTTGATAGATTTTGAGCGAGGGGTAATCTACCATCATGGAGTGGGCATGAATCCTGAAAAATACAAGGTCAGCAAGTCCAAGAGAACACCTTTGGTGAGGTTCAAGACGGTAGAGACCTTTTTGGTGGCACAACCTATCAATCTCAATTGAGAAACACCAAGTAGCACTGACCAATACCGTACGTCCTCAATTCAGTTTCCAAGACTTTGAATCCAGCAAAAGCGTGTTGTAGTGACCGCGGGAGGATTCGAACCCCCAACCCTCAGAGCCGAAATCTGATATTCTATCCAGTTGAACTACGCGGCCATTATTTTATGAACTTAATTGTGCCTTGACCAAGGTGGAGATTGTCTTTCCATCGGCTTTACCTGCCAACTTTTTGGAAACAATTCCCATAACCTTACCCATATCTTTCATTCCCGATGCCCCAACGGATTCAATAGTCTCCAACACCACTTTTTTTATTTCTGTCTCGTCCAGTTGTTCGGGCAAAAATTTCTCTATTATCGCGGCTTGTGCCAATTCTGGTTCTGCCAAATCCGTCCTTCCCTGTTCCTTGAAGATGGTGGCGCTGTCCTTGCGTTGTTTTACCAATTTCTGAACCAATTTGATTTCATCCGTTTCGGAAAGTCCACCAGAAGCCCCTTTTTCCGTCCCAGCCAACAATAAAGCGGACTTAATGGCGCGTAAAGCTTCCAAAGCTACTGTATCCTTGGCCTTCATTGCTGCCTTCATCTCGGTCATTACTTGTTCTTGCAAACCCATTCGAATTCTTTTCGGGCTGCGAAGATAAAAAATAAACCCGAAAGTTCTTCAACTTCCGGGTTTAAGCTTTCCATCAAAATGGATACGCTTTAAACACTACTAATCAACATTGTCATGCAAAAATGAATTATTGGAACGCAATTGCATTTCATCATTGCTGTCCTCGCTCAAGGTGGTCCTGGAAACTTTTTGTTCTTGTGGTACATCGTTCAAATCAACCCCTTGCCTTTTATAAGCGGGCTGTTTTTCGATTTCATCGATACTGTTTCTGTTATTCTGGAATTTATAATTGAAATTTTTCAATTTTTTTCGTCGTTCATCCGCCCGTTCTTTTAAAAGATCGTTAATTGAACTGTTCATGGGGTCTTTGCTATTTGTGGGCGTCTGATTTTCCGATTCAGAAACAAGCTCTATGGTCTTTTTCTCAAAAATCAATTCATTCTCCGCCAGTTTTGGTTCATGGGTTTCTGCTTTGGATGTTGCTCCCGTTAGCTGGGATTCCAATTCCATGTATTCTTCAAGGTTGTAGCGGGTCTCTTCCTGCTTGTTGAATTCCAGTACCGGACTCACCTCTACATATTCCTTTACTTCGATGTCGTTTACTTCTCCTTCCAATTCGAAACCTGAAACGGGTTGCTCTTCTTTTTGCTTCACTTCATTGATAGGGAGATCAAAAGTAAGGGCAAATTGGTCCTCTTCCATTTTAGGGGAGACCACTTCAGGGTCGACCACTTCAATGGTGTTCAAAACGTTTTTGGCTTCTATGATGATGAAATCATCTTCCACATTTTCTGGAACCACTTCTTCATAAAAGACGTTGAAGTTTCTGATGTATTTTGAAGTTGGAACCAAATCGACCTCTCCTAGGGACTCTTGGGTTTTAACCTTAGGTTCCTCCTCCATGTCCAGGGTATGCCGAACCATGGGCGTTGGTTCCACAATTTCAGATTGTACCTGAATTTCTTGGATTGCCGTGGATTGGGTACTGAGTTCTTGCTCTGCAATCTGCTCATCTTCCAAAGTGTAAAAAACCTTTTTTGTCTCTGTATTCACGATTTCATCTTGTTGATCGGCATGAAATCCTGTGGCAATTACAGTAACTGCTATGGCATCCCCTAAATCTTCATCTTCGCCGACACCCATTATAATGTTCGCTCCGTGACCCGCCTCAATTTGGATATAGTCGTTAATTTCCCCAATTTCATCTATCGTAATTTCCTGGGTTCCTGACACAATAAGCAACAGTACATTTTTGGCGCCATGTATCTTATTATCATTCAATAAAGGAGAATCCAAAGCTTTCATGATTGCCTCACTTGCTCTTGATGATCCAGAGGCATTGGCAGACCCCATAATAGCGGTACCACTATTTGACAATACCGTTTTGGCGTCTCGAAGGTCAATGTTCTGGGTATAATGATGTGTGATGACCTCGGCGATGCCCCGGGCTGCGGTGGCCAAAACTTCATCGGCTTTAGAGAAACCGGCCTTGAATCCTAGATTTCCATATACTTCGCGAAGCTTATTGTTGTTAATGACAATCAATGAATCTACATTGGCACGTAATTTTTCAATTCCCGTTTGGGCTTGTTTGCATCGCATGGCCCCTTCAAATTGAAACGGAATCGTTACAATTCCTACCGTTAGGATATCCATTTCCCGGGCCAGTTTAGCAATTACAGGAGCGGCCCCGGTCCCTGTTCCACCACCCATTCCAGCAGTAATAAAAGCCATTTTAGTAGAACTATCCAACATGGCTTTCACGTCTTCCATACTTTCTAAGGCCGCTTGCTCTCCCACCTCGGGATTGGCACCTGCACCAAGTCCTTCGGTCAAGGATACTCCCAACTGGATTTTATTGGGTACCGAACTGCTTTGCAAAGCTTGGGCATCCGTATTGCAGATTACAAAATCCACTCCATTGATACCGGCTTGAAACATGTGGTTTATGGCATTGCTGCCGCCTCCGCCAACGCCAATTACTTTTATAACATTGCTTTTGTTCTTTGGCAAATCAAAAGCGATATTGTCAAATTCGGTGCTTTTACTCATAACGTTCTTTGTCTTGTTTGTTATTTGCTCAAAAGGGTTATCATTCTGCATTGTCCAAAAAGTCTTTGAGCTTTTCGGACCATTTATCAAAAATAGATTTGTGCTTCCGGTTCAGGGCATTGGGGACTTCGTTGCCCACAGTTTGCGCCTCACCTACCAAGACCTGTTCTTCGTCCAAAGAATTCTCTCCGGGAACAGTGTTCTTTTTTTCGTTTTCTATGGCATTCATCAATAAACCAACGGCAGTGGCGTACAAAGGACTGGCGATTTCCTCATCTGAATCTCCCGCTAAATGCTCGTTGGGATAACCGATACGGGTGTCCATTCCAGTAATGTACTCCACCAACTGCTTAAGGTGTTTTAACTGACTGCCTCCACCTGTTAAAACAATGCCCGCAATCAGTTTTTTCTTTTGTTCTTCATGCCCGTAATTTTTTATCTCGACATACGCTTGCTCAATGATCTCAACTACCCGGGCATGAATAATCTTGGATAGATTTTTAAGTGTGATTTCTTTAGGGTCTCTTCCTCGGAGTCCAGGTATGGAAACAATTTCATTGTCCTTGTTTTCTCCGGGCCAAGCAGAGCCGAATTTTATCTTCAAAAGTTCTGCTTGTTTTTCAATTATGGAACAGCCTTCTTTGATATCCTCCGTAATCACGTTACCCCCAAAGGGAATCACAGCGGTGTGACGGATGATACCATCTTTGAAAATGGCCAAATCTGTGGTACCCCCACCTATATCGATAAGTGCCACTCCAGCTTCTTTTTCTTCTTGACTTAATACTGCTTCCGAGGAGGCCAGAGGTTCTAGGGTGATGTTGCCCAAGTCCAGTCCGGCACTTTTAATGCACCTACCTATATTCTTTATGGATGAGACCTGTCCCACCACAACATGAAAATTTGCTTCCAAACGTCCACCGTACATTCCTATAGGTTCTTTGATTTCTGACTGACCATCCACTTTGTACTCTTGGGGAAGCACGTGTATAATTTCTTCACCGGGCAGCATGACCAACTTGTAGACCTGGTTGCACAACTTGTCCAAATCATCATCGCCAATCACCTCTTCAGAATCGGAGCGGGTGATATAATCACTATGCTGGAGACTACGGATATGCTGCCCCGCAATACCTACAACCACAGAACCGATTTTCAACCCGGCGTTGAGTTCTGCTTGTTCAACGGCCTGTTGTATGGATGAAATGGTCTGGGTAATGTTGTTCACTACCCCACGGTGTACGCCCAAACTTTTGGACTTACCTGTTCCCAAGACCTCAATTTTGCCATACTCATTTTCCTTCCCGATAATAGCGACTATCTTGGTAGTTCCAATATCCAATCCAACTGAATAATTCATCTGTTCCATACGTTAAATTTTGGTGCAAACCACTTGGTTGTTGAATTCAAGACTTACCACGGCATATTGCTCCAAAGAATTATCTTTGGCCGCCTTTGCATAGAAAGCCATAAAATTTTTGAACTTTTCGTTAAGGTTGTCCACTCCTCCCAAATTGACCACGAAATTTTCGAGCCTGAACCGAAGTTGGTACTTTCCTTCTTCCTCAACATGGATTCCAATCACGTTTTTTCTAAGAAAATCATCCTTGTTGATATAGTTTAAGATTAGGTAAGCGTCCTCTAGGGTCTTACCCGTTATTTTCCCCGTGATAATAGGTACCCGTGCCGAATGAAGCTTAGACAGGGGCATGCGCCTTCCTTCGTCATCCAAATAAAATTTGGATGCCCCTTCTACTCTACCAATAGGATTTCGCTGAACAATCTTAGAAACAAGCTTGCTATCTATAGTGACATAGACTTGGGCTTTTTTTACCATATCATTAGACTGAATTTCCTGCTCTATGGTATTCAAAACTACGTGTTCTTTGGCCCTATTTGTAAACTGGCCGTATTTTTGTATTAACAATTTATTAACTGAGGATTCATCAATATACAAGTTGTTGTCCCCCAAAAAGTTGATGGAAACGTCTTGTATTTTCCTTTGATTACTTCTGTAATCTGAAAAACCATAGAGACCAATGGCCGTTAAGGTCAGAAGTACTAGTTTTACTATATCGCCATTAATTCGCATAGATCAATTCCTGTTTTATTTTAGGTACCTCCAGACCAATGTCGCCAGCTCCCATGGTCACGAGTACTTTAGTTCTCTTCTTTTTTAGTTCCTGGATTAGATTGGATTTAGCAATTAATTTTTTGTTGGGATTTTTGATTTTGTCCAAAAGCCATTTGGAATCTACGCCGGCAATGGGTTCTTCACGGGCGGGATAAATATCCAACAGCAAGACAATCGTAAACTTTTCCAAACTTCGGGCAAAGTCATCTGCAAAATCCCTTGTCCTGGAAAAGAGATGGGGCTGAAAAACTGCGGTTATCTCTTCTTCTGGATACATTTCGTTGATAGCATGAAAAACAGCGTTTATTTCCGTAGGATGATGGGCATAATCATCGATAAAGACCAAATCCATTTCCTTGATCTCGTAGGAAAACCTACGATGTACCCCCTTGAAGCTTTCCATACCCTCTGCCAGACGGTGCAACGGACAACCCGCTTGCACCGCCATTGCAAAGGCAACTAATCCATTAAGCAAATTGTGCCGACCTGGTTGATTGAAACGGACATTTTTCAACCTACCAGAAGGCGAGATCAAATCAAAAATGTAGGTACCCTGTTCAATTCTAATATTTTCGATACTATAGTCCGACCCATCTTCTATTCCGAAGGTAGTCCCCTCGAGGGGCAGTCCGTTCTTAATGAACAAAACCCCTCCTGGTCTTATTTTTTTTGTAAAATCTTTAAATGACTGCTGCAATTCGGCCTCGTTGCCATAGATATCCAAATGATCGGCATCCATGGAAGTAACGCAAGCAAAATCTGGCGTAAGCTGTAAAAAGGAACGATCAAATTCATCGGCTTCCACAACTGAATACTGGGTTCCTTTGAGTAAAAAGTTACTGTTGAAGTTTTCAGAAACTCCTCCCAAAAATGCGGTAAGGGGCATTTCACATTCGTTGAGCAGGTGCGCCAAAATACAAGAGGTGGTAGTTTTCCCATGGGTTCCGGCCACGGCAAAACAAATAGTCTCCCTTGTGATCAGGCCCAATACTTCTGCTCGCTTTTTAATCTCAAACCTGTTTCCCCTAAAGAATTCAAGTTGGCGATGTGTTTCCGGTACCGCCGGCGTATAGACCACCAGAGTCTCTTGTTTTGACTTGAAGGAACTGGGAATCAAATCGAGGTCATCTTCAAAATGGATCTGAATACCCTTTTCTTCAAGCTCAGAGGTAATGGGCGATTGTACCCTATCGTATCCAGCCACATTTTTTCCAACATATTGGAAATACCGAGCGAGAGCGGACATACCAATCCCTCCAATTCCAACAAAAAATACGTTATGGATAGTTTTCAAATTCACTTTAACAACGCTTCAATTTCGTCCACTATGTGTTCGGTCGCTTTGGGCAAAGCCAATTTCTTAATGTTATGGCCCAGTTTTTCTTGCATCTCCCTTGAACCCAAAAGTTTTGAGAAAACAGTCTCAAATTGTCCATCTAATTGATTCTCCTTTAAAACAATAGCTGCACCTTGCTGCTCCAAAGCCTGTGCATTTTTGGTTTGATGATCCTCTGCAACATTGGGGGAAGGAACAAACAATACCGGTTTCCCCACTAAACATAACTCGGATACAGAACCGGCTCCAGACCTGGAAACAATAAAATCCGCAAGGGCATAGGCCATATCCATCCGATTTAGAAATGCCTTCACCTTTACCCTGTCTGAATTATACTGCTTGTACTCCTCGAAATAGAGTTTTCCGCACTGCCAAATGAGTTGTAGATTTTGGGTATTGAAAAAATCCTGTTTTTCCTCGACCAATTGATTTATTCTTCTTGCCCCCAGGCTTCCTCCCAAAATCAATACGGTCCTCTTGTTGGAATCGAGGCCAAAAAATGAAAGTGGTCCTTTCCTATCTGTCTGTAGATTTACTAAATCGGCACGTACGGGATTTCCCGTTTTCACTAGTTTTTCTTTTGGAAAAAACCTTTCCATGGCATCATAAGCCACACAAATCCGATTTGCCTTGGCTCCCAGAAGCTTATTGGTAATACCCGCATAGGAGTTCTGTTCCTGAAGCAGATAGGGAATCCTCCTTTTTGCGGCGCTCTTCAAAAGAGGCCCACTGGCAAAACCTCCCGTGCCTATGGCCACATCTGGATTGAACTTCTTGAGTATTTCACTGGCTTTTATCAAACTTGATATGAGTTTGAGTGGAAAAACTATATTTTTCCATGTTAATCTTCTTTGTAATCCGCTTATCCAAAGACCTTCTATCTTATAGCCTGCCTTTGGTACTTTTTCCATTTCCATTTTATCCCTTGCTCCCACGAACAGAAATTCTGCTTCGGGATATCTTCGCTTTAGCTCGTTGGCTATGGCGATTGCCGGATATATGTGTCCTCCGGTGCCTCCCCCGGAAAGTATAAACCTATAGCTGCCCACTTAATACTTCCAAAGGGTTATTCTCATCCATATCATAGGATTCCTCCTCCAAGTTCTCCTCTTTGTTGCTTGCGCTCAAAACTATTCCAACAGCCATACAGGTCATCCAAATAGATGTACCGCCCATGCTGATCAACGGTAAGGGTTGTCCTGTAACAGGAAACAATTGCACCACAACCGCCATGTTGATAAAGGCTTGGAAAACAATAGGTAGTCCAACCCCTATGATCAATAATTTCGAAAAAACCGTTTTGGCCGAATTGGCCACTACAACTATTCGAAAAAGCAGCAGCAAATAGAAAAACAAAAGTGCTCCACCTCCTAAAAGACCATATTCTTCAATGATTATCGCGAAAATAAAATCAGAAGTACTTTGTGAAAGCATGTTTTTCATGACACTCTTGCCTGCACCCTTTCCAACAAGGCCTCCTTCAGCAACAGCAATCTTTGCAAGTGTAAGTTGATGCAAGTCGTCCTTATCGGCTTGTTCTGGACTCCAAAAGGTTTCTATCCTTGATTTCCAAGTTCCTGCACGCTGGGGAAGTACCTCAGGCGCTTTGAACAGCACAAAAAGGAACATACCCCCCAAAACCAATCCCAGCCCCATTATGCCAAACAGATATTTTAAAGGATATCCTCCCAAAAAGCAGATAACGAGAACCAGAAAACAGATAATTGCCGCTGTTGAAAAATTCTCGGGTAAAATCAAAAGAACGACCAAGGCCGTGGGAAGCCAAAGTGGTAAAATACTTTGGCCAAAGGTAATTCGCATGTCCTTTATCTTGGTCAAATAACGGGCGATCCATATCATCAGCACCACTGATGCCAGGGTGGATGTCTGAAAATTAACTCCCACGAAAGGAATCTTAATCCAACGATTCGCTGTGACCCCACCAATCCGCGTTTCAACCGTTAGGGTATATGCCAATAAAATGAGTACAATGGGCATAGCGATGATAGAAAGTCCTTTGAAATAATGGGTTGGTATCCTGTGTACGGCATAAATAATTCCAAAACCCAAGAACAAAAGGATCCCATGCTTAACCAAATGTCCCAAGGTTGTTCCGTCATCATTGACATACACCAAATTGGTACTGGCACTGTACACCGGTAAAAATGAAAAAAGCGCCAAAAGGGCCACTACGCCCCAAATGGCCTTATCTCCTTTCAAATTTCTCAGCAATGCCATCATTTTAAAGTCTTTTTATTTCTTCTTTAAACTGATTGCCACGATCTTCATAATTTTCAAAAAGGTCAAAACTGGCACAAGCAGGCGATAACAGTACATTGTCACCCCTTTCAGCAATTTTGTAGGCTACTTTAACAGCCTCATGCATAGAATACGTCTCAACCATAAGATGAATCACATTGCCAAACGCCTCCATTATTCGTGAGTTATCCATTCCAAGACATATTATGGCCTTTACCTTCTCACGGACCAAGGGCATCAACTCAGAATAATCATTTCCTTTATCAACCCCACCTACGATCCACACGATAGGTTTTTTAATTCCTTCCAGCGCATAATAGGTTGCATTCACATTAGTGGCTTTCGAATCATTGACGTATTCCACATGGTTTATTTTCAACACTTTTTCCAAGCGATGCGGTACACCCTGAAACGTTTGGATACTTTGACGGATAGCTTCCTTGCGTACATTGACCAAAAGTGCGGCCAAGCTTGCCGCCATTGCATTCTTTACATTGTGCTGGCCATCCAAGGCCAAAATATCTGTACTCATTTCCAAGGTTTTATGTTCAACATTTAGTTTTATCGTATTATCCTCAAGCCAAGCTCCGGTTTCCAGCACTTCTTTTATGGAGAAAGGCACCAATTTGGATTGAACGGGATATTTTTTAAGTGCTTCTTGAATTACCGGATCATCGGCATCATATATAAAATAATCTGCTCTCGTCTGATTCATCGTTATTCGGAACTTTGACGCGATGTATTTTTCAAACTGATAATTGTACCGGTCCAAATGATCAGGGGTAATATTGGTAAGAATGGCGATGTGAGGTTTAAAATCCTGTATGCCATCCAATTGAAAACTACTGATCTCCAATGTATAAAGGGCCCGGTCCTGCTCAGAGACCATCTTGGCATAGCTATCCCCGATATTTCCGGCAACTCCTACATCCAGACCGCCATTCTTTAGCAAATGATGGGCGAGCATAGTAGTTGTCGTCTTTCCATTGCTACCGGTTATACCAATGACCGTAGCTTTAGAAAACCTCTGACCAAACTCCATCTCCGAAATCACAGGAACTCCTATATCGACCAACTTTTGAACTAGCGGCACATTATCAGGAATACCTGGACTTTTCATTACCACATCCGCATTCAGAATCTTATCTTCAGAATGTTTTTCTGACTCCCATTCAATCTCAAAATGTTCAAGAACTTCTTTATATTTTGCTTGTATCTCGCCTTTGTCGGAGACAAAAACTTGATATCCTTTTTTCTTTCCTAAAATGGCGGTTCCAACTCCACTTTCACCACCTCCCAGAACCACCAAACGCTTCATTTATCGGACTTTTAAGGTCACTATGCTGACAATGGCCAGTAAAATTCCGATTATCCAAAACCGGGTTACTATCTTGCTCTCATGGTACAGTTTCTTTTGATAATGGTGGTGAAGTGGGGCCATTAAAAACAATCTTTTGCCCTCTCCATACTTCTTCTTTGTTCGTTTGAAATAACTTACTTGTAGCATGACAGATACGGTCTCTGCGAAAAAAATACCGCATAGAAGGGGTATCAATAATTCCTTTCTTACAATTATTGCGATAACTGCTATTACACCTCCAATCGCTAAACTGCCCGTATCCCCCATAAAAACTTGGGCGGGATAAGCGTTGTACCAAAGAAACCCGACCAATGCTCCAACAAAAGCGGCAATAAAAACCACTAATTCCCCTACCCTGGGCAGGTAAAAAATGTCCAGATAATCAGAGAACTCTATATTTCCAGATACCCATGCAAAGATTCCAAGGGTCAAGACTATTATCGCCGATGAACCGGCTGCCAAGCCATCAATACCATCCGTTAGATTTGCCCCATTGGAAACTGCGGTCACGATAATGATGACTACGGGAATAAAAATCAACCAAGCGTAGTCTACCATACCATCGCCCATCCACCCAATGATTTCGGAGTAATCCAATTCGTTGTTCTTAAAGAACGGGACATTTGTACGTACCGCTTTTATTTCCTCTCCATACACCTTTTCCACTCTAAAATCTTTCGTGATTCGGGTGGTATCCTTTTCTTTTATGGTCACTTCTGGGTGGAAGTAGAGCACGGCGCCCACGATGAGCCCCAAAACCACTTGACCCAAAACTTTGAACCTTCCTTTTAGTCCCTTTTTGTTTTTCTTGAAAATTTTAATGTAGTCGTCCACAAAACCAATGATGCCCATCCATACGGTTGTTACGATCAAAAGGATTACGTAGATATTTTTGATGTCGGCAAACAATATCACCGGTAGCAAGGTGGATATAATGATTATCAATCCGCCCATGGTCGGCGTTCCTGCTTTTTGTTTTTGCCCTTCCAGTCCCAAATCACGAACGCTTTCCCCAATCTGCTTAGCCTGTAAAAAAAGAATGACACGCTTTCCGTATATCATGGCAATCAAAAGAGACAACAATACGGCCATTGCTGAACGGAAAGTCAAAAACTGGAACAGACCCGCTCCAGGTAATTGATATTGCTTTTCCAAATATTCGAACAAGTAGTATAACATTCTCTTTATTTATCCATGCTGGCCAAAGCCTCTTGTAACTCTTTATAATCGTCAAAATCCTTCCGGACCCCATTGGTCTCCTGGTAGGTTTCATGACCTTTTCCCGCCACTAAAATGATATCGTTGGAATTTGCCAATTTACAGGCCGCCTTAATAGCCTGCCTTCTATCCTCAATGGAGAGGATTTTCTTCGTGTTTTGCGGTTCAACACCCGTTTCCATGGCTTTGATGATTTCCATCGGAGGTTCCGTCCTGGGGTTATCCGACGTAAAAATCGCCTGGTCACTTAAATCTGATGCGATATGACCCATAACCGGACGCTTCGACTTATCACGGTCACCACCACACCCCACAACGGTGATGACGTTTTCATTTCCAGTCCTCAATGCATTGATGGTAATCAACACATTTTTCAGTGCATCCGGTGTATGGGCATAATCAACAATTGCCTTTATTTTGTTCTTTGAAATAAAATATTGAAACCTGCCATCGACCGTCTCCAATTCACTGACCCATCGAAGCACCTCCATTTTATCCAGACCCATTAGGTGGGCTGTGGCATAAATGGCCAACAGATTATAGGCATTGAAATCCCCTATCAGTTTGGTCCAGATTTCATTATCGTCAATTTTCAATAGCTGCCCGTCAAACTGTTTTTCTAAAATCTGACCTCGATAGTCCGCGTAGGATTTTAAACCATAGGTGAGTTTTTTCGCTGGGGTGTTCTGCAACATGACCAGTCCATTTTTATCGTCAATATTAACTAAGGCGAACGCTTTTTTGGACAAGGTGTCGAAAAGCCTTTTCTTGGTATCCCGATAAGCGGCGAAGGTTTTGTGATAATCCAAATGGTCATGTGAAAGATTGGTGAAAATGGCCCCTGTAAAGTGCAATCCCTCCGTTCGCTTTTGGTGGATTCCGTGCGAACTTACTTCCATTAGGCAAAATTCCACGCCTTCTTCGTTCATCAAGGACATGTATTTATTTATGGCCATTACATCTGGTGTTGTGTGTGTTGCAGGATACTCCTTAGTATCCACCATCACCTTAATTGTAGATAGAAGGCCCACTTTATATCCCGCCTTCTTCAAAAGATTGTATAGCAAGGTTGTGACCGTAGTCTTTCCATTGGTTCCGGTAACTCCCACCAATTTTAAATTTTTGGAAGGGTTCCCATAAAAATTACCGGCCATTATTGCCAACGCGCTATTGGTATTCTCCACTTTTAAGTAAGTAATGCCATTCACCATCAGTTCGGGAAACTCCTCACAAACGATAGCTATAACTCCAGATTCGACAGCTTTGGCGATAAATTCATGGCCATCTGAGGTAAGACCGCGAATCGCGACAAACACATCATCCATTTCAACCCTTCGGGAGTCAAAATGAATTTGATTTATCATGATGTTGGTATGCCCACTTACAGCGGAAAGTGCCACACCATATAATATGTCCTTAAGCAGCATCACGAGAGTTCCAACACAATTTTTTTGACCTGACCCAAGGCAGTACCTTGGTCCACGGATTGATTTTTAACTTTTCCGTTTCCTTTTACCTCCACTTGAAGCCCAAGATTTTCTAAAAGGGAAATGGCATCCATACCGCACATTCCTTTTACATTAGGGACCGTCTTGTATTTTTTTTGTGACTGAACAAAATATTGCTTGTACTCCTCGTGCAGTTTTTGTGGTCCGGGAATGTCTTTTTTTACCTCATCCACTACTGGAGAAGAAGTATAAATTTTCTGTGCCATTGATTTAAAAACTGGACCTGACACATCCGCACCATAGTACCCAACACTTTTATCGGGTTCGTGTATGACCACTATACAAGAATACTTGGGATTGTCCGCAGGGAAATAGCCTACAAATGAGGAAATATAGGCCAACTTATCCGGGTCTTTGGCCACGTAGTTCTTTTGGCAGGTCCCGGTCTTGCCTGCCATACTGAATGTATCTGTAAACAAGTCATGACCCGTTCCCAAGTCTTTTTCTACTACATCTTTAAGAAGCTGTTGTACTTTTCGAACCGTTTCTTGGGAACAGATGGAGGGGTGGATAACCTCACGTTCAAATTGCTTCACCACCTTACTTCCCTCACGCACCGCCTTTATCAATCTTGGTTTCAGATATTCCCCATCATTCGCGATGGCGTTATAAAATGCCAGGGTTTGGAGTGGGGTCATTGAGACCTCATACCCATGTGACATCCAAGCTAGAGATATTCCGGACCATCCTTTATCCCCAGGGTAACGCAATACCGGTTCTCCTTCACCAATTATGGGAAGCCCTAATTTTTTATGAAGCCCCATGTTCATCAATCGATTGACGAAACGCTTCGGTTGTTCTTTGTAATTGTTATGGATGATTTTGGCGAATGCGGTATTGGATGAGACAGCAAACGCCTTTGATACCGAAATTTCACCATAACCTCCCCATCGAGAGTCCCGCACTACCCGGTCATATACTTTAAATCTTCCTTTTCCCGTATCAATAACCGTACTGGTATCAATTACCTTGTCTTCCAAAGCCGCTATCAATGACATTAATTTGAAAGTAGAGCCAGGCTCATGGGATTCTCCGATGGCATAGTTCAGTTTTTCATAGTACTTTCCGTGCGATGTTCTTCCCAAATTGGAAATCGCTTTGATTTCTCCTGTGCGGGTTTCCATAACAACGACACTCCCGTGGTCTGCCTTGTATTTTTCAAGTTGGGCCAAAAGGGCATGGTGCGCAATGTCCTGAATATTAATATCAATGGTGGAAACCACGTCCTTTCCGTCCTGGGGCTCTACAATGTTATCAAGCCCCACCGGTTTCCATTGCCCCTTCGCAATTTTTTGTTTCAACCGTTTTCCTTCTTTACCTCTTAGATAATGTTCCCCGAACGCACCATCCAAGCCAACTCGGGTGTAGTAGCCATTTTCATCTACCCGTTCATATCCGATACTGCGCGCCGCCATTTTCCCCAATGGATATTCCCTAACTACTTTGTGCGTCTCTATAAAACCTCCTTTATAGGGACCCAATTCAAAAAGCGGAAATTGCTTTATTCGCACATAATCCAGATAATCCACATTTCTGGCAATCAATTTATATCGGTTTGCGTTGGCCCTCGCTTTCCGAAATAGTTGTCTGTAATATGAAGAAGGTCTTTTAAAAAGCTGTCCCAAGGAATCGGCAAGTGCGGGAACGTATTTCTGGAAATTTGCTTTTGATACGGTCTGGGCATCAAACCGAATTTCATATTTAGGAACCGATGCAGCCAAAAGACTTCCATCATGGGAATACAAATTGCCGCGATTGGGCTCAATGGTAAACATTTTTTCCGTTTTGTTGAGCGCTAATTCTTTGTAGTCCTCACCCTTTATCATTTGAATATCTGCCAACCGAAACATAATCGCCATGGAAAAAACGAATAAGGCCCCTGCGATGAGGTACAGTCGATTCATGATATTTTTTTCAGTTATGGCCACTAGTCCTGCGCTTTTACCTTTATTTTTTTGGGCGGATCTATGGAGGGTTTTAATCCCGCATCACCCATAGTTTGTCGAATCGAGGACTCCAATCGGATTTGCTGCACGGTAGATCGGCCTTCAACGAATTCGCTACGCAACCTTCGAACCTCCTCGTTCAAAGCCGCAATTTCATGCACTTTCTCATCGGCACGATGGCTGCTGGAAATCATTAAGGCTGCCAAAAATGAGGCAAACAGGAGAAAAAGCCAGTTTTTTGGGGCATCTCCGCTTACCAAAAACTTTCCCTTTAGTATGTCCAATAATCCTTTCTTCACTCGCTATAGTTTACTCGTTTATCCCTTCAAAGTCGTTCTGCAATACGGAGCTTCGCACTTCTAGCTCTATTATTTTTTGCTATTTCTTTCGATGAGGGAACAATAAGCCCCCCAACTTTTTGAAAAGGCACCTGTTTGCGACCATAAAAATCCTTTTCTGCTTCCCCTTCAAATTTACCGTCACGTATGAACCGTTTTACCAATCGATCTTCAAGAGAATGATAACTTATGATGCTCAATCGCCCCCCCTTTTTTAAAATCTTTGGCGTCTGTACCATAAACTCCTTCAACACTTCCAGTTCCTGGTTCACTTCAATACGAATGGCTTGGTATATCTGTGCCAGAATTTTATTCTCCCGCATCTTTGGCAAAAAGGACCTCAAAATGGACTTTAGTGCCTCGGTAGTGCGAATTGGAGAAGCCTCCCTGGCCCCAACAATGGCCTTTGCCATATTCTTCGCGTTTCGTAACTCACCATAATCGGTAAGTACCGCGGTCAAGGTTTCCAAAGGATAGGAGTTCACCACCTGGAATGCAGATAGTTCGTTGTCTTGGTTCATCCGCATATCCAAATCCGCTTTGAACCGGGTCGAAAAGCCTCGATTTGCACTATCAAATTGATGTGAGGAAACTCCAAAATCTGCTAAGATTCCATCCACTTCCTGAATGCCATAGAACTTTAAAAACTGGTTGAGAAATCGAAAATTCTGATGTATCAATTGAAATCTGGAATCTTCCAATGTGTTTTTCAGAGCATCTTTGTCCTGGTCAAAGGCAAAGAGTTTTCCATTTTCTCCCAATCTTTTCAATATTTCCTTAGAATGCCCTCCCCCGCCGAAGGTCACATCCACGTACGCTCCATCTTTTTTTACGGCCAACCCATCCACCGACTCTTGCAGGAGAACGGGAGTATGGTAAGCACTAGTCATCGTCAGCAAAAATCTCTTCTGCTAAGTCCGCATAATCCTTTTCACCTTCATCCAGTACTTTTTCGTATTTGACCTTATCCCAAATCTCAATCTTGTCAAAAACAGCATTGAGTACCACCTCTTTACCGATACCCGCAAAATCGACAAGATTCTTTGGAATTTGAAGCCTGCCCGAATCCCCATCAATGGAAACCTCTTTCATACCGGCCACAAAGTTTCGAACAAAGGCATCATATTTTCTGTTGATTTTACTTTTCTTCATTACCTTTTGCATCAGTTGATCAAACTCATCTTTGGGATAGAGCTCCAAACACTTTTGAAAAACTGACCTCTTGATTACAAACCCATCTTTTAACACGGGCAGCAGCTGATTTTTGAGGGAAATGGGCAATATCACCCTTCCCTTGGCATCTGCTTTACAATCATGTTGTCCTATGATATGGGTCACTAGAAATCAATTGGTTAGTAATAACAACTCAAATATATTGATTTTATTTCCACATTTATCCACTAAAAACCACATTTGTTAATAAATTCTCCACATTTACTATATATTGACCCTACTTTTCCTGGTAAACAAAACCAACGGCGATAGTGAAAGCCATACCACTCTTGATTCAAAAAACACCGTATCCAGGTCCCGATATGAAAATTCTTTGTGCTATGAATTGCCTATATTTGCCCTCCCAGAACCAACTGACATTTGATGGAAGATCAAATTTTACAAGAAGGCAAATTCAGCTACATAGAGCGGGGCGCAGGAAAACCCATTATCATTCTTCATGGTCTTATGGGTGGATTGAGCAATTTTCAGGGGGTTTCCGATTATTTTCCATCAAAGGGGTACCGGGTCCTTATACCGGAACTTCCCATTTACGATATGCCGATGCTTAAGACAACGGTTAAGAATTTCGCAAAATTCTTGGAAGAGTTTATCGAGTTTAAAGGCCTAGAGGATGTTATTTTGTTGGGGAATTCATTGGGAGGACATATAGGGCTGCTGCATACCAAACTGTATCCTAAAATGGTAAAAGCTTTGGTAATTACCGGCAGTTCCGGATTATATGAAAAGGCGATGGGGGATGGTTACCCAAGACGGGGGGATTACGAGTTCATCCGCAAGAAGGCACAAGATGTTTTTTACGATCCGGAAGTAGCTACCAAAGAAATTGTGGATGAGGTCTTCGCCACAGTGAACGATCGCATGAAGCTGGTGAAAACCCTGGCCATCGCCAAGAGTGCCATACGCCATAACATGTCCAAAGACCTACCGCACATGCAAACACCCACCTGTATCATTTGGGGGGAAAATGATACGGTGACCCCTCCTGAAGTGGCCAAGGAGTTCCACGAGCTTTTACCGGATTCCAATCTTTTTTGGATAGAAAAATGTGGGCATGCTCCCATGATGGAACATCCTGAGGAATTTAACTCCGTTTTGGAGACTTGGTTGGAAGAACGCAATTTCTAACCATGAAGATTACTTCGGCCGAATTTGTGATGTCCAATTCCAATGTGGCCCAATGTCCCAAAGAACCCTTACCTGAATATGCTTTTATTGGACGGTCCAATGTGGGCAAATCTTCGCTCATCAATATGCTTACCCAACGAAAGAGTCTGGCCAAAACATCAGGTCGACCCGGAAAAACACAGCTTATCAATCACTTTAAAATCAACAATAACTGGTTTTTGGTCGACTTACCCGGTTATGGCTACGCCAAAGTATCCAAAAAAGACAAAAAGACCTTTCAGAAGTACATTACCGCGTATTTTCAACATCGAAAACAGCTTGTATGTGGTTTTGTTTTGGTGGACATTCGCCACGACCCCCAACCTATTGACCTGGATTTTATGGAATGGTTGGGAACCCATGGGATTCCCTTCGCCCTAGTCTTCACCAAAGCGGATAAACTTAAACACGCCGACCGTGAACTGACCGTGGATAGATACCTCCAAAAGCTTTTAGAGGGGATTTGGGAAGAAGCACCACCGCATTTTATCACCTCATCCAGCAACCGGATGGGACGGGAAGCGTTGCTGGACTATATCGCTACAATAAATCGAGAACTTCGTCACACCCCTGGTTAGAAATTTTCATATCCATCAATCCAAATGGTGTATCCATCAATTCTACATGGGTGAATATAGGGCCAATGGCTAGGTTTATCCAGCAACTTAATAAAGCCACCTATGGACAATGTTTTAAAAAACGCCAGACAGTTCTTATTGGATTACAAGCTTCCCGAAGCGCTTGCAGGTTCGGATGTGCTTTATTACCACGACACGGATTATCACAAAATCCAATTGAACAACGAAGCCCTGGCCAACGCCCTGTGCAATGAAATTCTGTTGTATGGCAAAAAACTGGAAAAAGATGCCCTTCCCTTGGGCAGTTCCAAAATCTACGGAGAACCCCATTGGCCTGAGGGTTGGAATTGGCCCCACAACTCGTATTTTATTGCCCAGTTCAATTTAGAGGAAATCCAGACCTACGATTGGGAACAGGTATTGCCACAAAGGGGCATGCTCTATTTTTTTCAAGAGGACGATTACTCTTTTCCAGATTCCACGTATGACGCCGTTTCGCCCTTAAAGGCCTTTTACTACCAAGGGTCGAAAAAACAATTGGTCCAAACCCCTTATCCCAAATATATAAAGGACAAAGCAGAAAAGGAACATAGCGATTATGATTTTAAGAGCGTCTTCAAAGCGGTATATCAGCCCTATTTTAAGAACTATCTAAATTTTTTTATGCATACTTGGTATGCGAACTATGACGACCTACTCAGTGGATTCGATGAAGAGAGCGATTTAAATATTTTTTTGGAAGACTTGGCCCAGACCATTTCCAAAAAATTTGATTGTGCTTGCGGAGTTGAAGCGGCATCCGTCAACGAGCCTCCCGAAGAATTCTGGGATTTGGGCAGATTGGATAAACGCTACCTTAGCTTGTTCGGTATGCCATTTTTTTATCAAATGGAGGCCTATAACCATATTGATAGAATTTATTATCAGGATATGGATGAACGTTCCGAAACGGAAAAACAAAAGGAAGCTGAAATTTACAAGATATCAGAAAACAAAATCTTCCTTTTTGGCAGGGCCTGTGGCGAGGGACATTCCAACCTATTCATTGAGCGAAGGGATTTAGAACAGTTAAAATTCGATAATACTGAAAGTTGGTATTCTGGCGGTTAAAATCCGGTTTGCGGTCCCAAATTCCGCTTTATCGTTTGAATCAAGGCATCGGGTGTTTTTAGCGCGTTGAGTTCTTCTGCCGAAACCAACACTTCCAGACCACGTTCTGCCTCGATGAGCACCACGGGAAAAGTAAATTTATGGCCAAACTTTGAGGCATACTTTTTTCGAAATTCGTCTCGATGCAAAAAAATCATATCGTGCTCGCTAGTTTCCCGAAATCTTTTCCAGGTTCTATTTTCCTTCACCAAACCATAAGTAAGGTCGCATAATTTACAGTCATAAGTAGAAGGACTGAAGACTTTGTGCATACTGTCCAAAATAGCATTGCGCGCCCCGGAGTCGGCATTATACACAAAAATCAATTTTTCACGAATCCCCTTGTCCATGTTTCAAAAATACAGTGCTTTTGGATGGTAACTGAATGATTTAAGTGTAAATTCATGTTTTAAAAAGTCAAGCAAATGATTGCACGGATATGGAACGGCAAGACCAACCTAGAAGACGAAAAAGCCTACGAACAGTTTATGAGGGAAAGAGCCGTCCCGGATTATTCCCAAACCCCAGGTTTTGTGAAGCTTCTTTTTTTAAAAAGGACGGATGACCGATTCGCCTATTTTGAACTCATTACATTTTGGAAAAACGTAGAGGTCATCAAAAATTTCGCAGGAGAAGACCATGAAAAAGCCAAATACTATCCGGAAGATCAAAATTATTTGTTGGAATTTCCCGAAAAAGTAATCCATTTTGAGGTTTTCGCCCAATAAGGTGCCACATAAGAAAACCGAAGGCGCCACCTAATTTTTAAAATATCAACTCAAATAGGGCATCTTTCGTTTCAAATCAGGTGTTTGTCAATTAGTATCTAAAACCCAGTAGTATTTTGCTTTTCTTGACCAGGATTTTAAAACGGTCCTTCCAATGAAGCAAAACTTGATAGTAACAGGCTACTTACGAAAACTTTCCCGGAAAACCATAATTTGCTTTTTTACTGGTTTCTGCAGTTTTGCCCTTTATTTTATCTCATTGAGACCCACTACATCTGGTCTCGAAAAAAACTTGGAACTGACCTGTTTGGAGAAGTCAATTTTTGAAAGACCCAATGAGCCCATTTGAAAGACTGAACAAAACATTTAAGTATCGTGAAAACTAATTGTATTGTACCGCTATACCGCTTACTGTGTACTGTTATCCTCCTAACCTGTGCCAACTCTTGTAAGTCAAAAAAAATGAATGGACCGCTTGAAAATTATACCGTGGAAGAAATCAAAACAATGGGAAAGAGATCCATAGTCGCCTTGGGAAAAAAAATGATTTTTAATGATAGCGGCCAACATATTCCAGATTTATATCCTGCTAAGGTGTTTACCAATGATAAAGAAGTACTTGTTTTTTTTAATCCATCTATAAAATATGCCCCGATGGATTCCTCAAACTATCACGGGTGTTCCGTAGCGCTAGTTTTTAAATCATTCTCTTATAGTCCACTCATCAATACGGGTAAAGAACAGCAAACCGATCACCTTTCATTCTATCAACCATCGGAAAGGGATTTTGAACGTATTGAATATGTACTTGACTCAGAAACCGGAAAGAGTTGGGGATATGACAACTATTTAAACTACTTCGATTCTCTAGGAATGGAAGTATGGATCTATGAAAAGGAAACGTTTTTTCAAGTGAAACTGGAATCAGAATCTGAAGTCTTCCAATATGAGTTGATAAAAGAAACCGGGGAAAAGAGAAAAAAAAGACATAGACATATCCGCAACCCTCCATTGACCCAGCAAGGATATTATGAAATCAAAGAATGATCCATGTAGGGTCAGGACATCTATTTCAGCTCTAGTTTTTCCGCAAAATAATCGCAAAAGTCCTTCATTGTTGCGGTCATTTTTTCATCTTGAGTGGCTTTCATGAAAGTATCTGCCATGGTGACCAGGGTTTGATGAAAGAAAATTTTCATATCATCAACAGGCATATCCTTGGTCCAAAGGTCAATTTTGAGTGATTCCTTGTTCTTATTGTCCCAAACAGATAGCATCAATGCCATGGCCTCCTCATTTTCAATGCCACCATCTTCAGCGGACCAAGTAAGCTTTTCAGGAACCCGATTTTCATCAAGACCTACAGTCAGTTTTATTTCGGAAGTATGTACAACTGCCATTATCGTTTGGGTTTATAATTTGATTTCTTAAATAATTCATCTGCCGGAGTATCCAACAAATCCACCAAGGCAATGGATGGATTCTTCTCCATAAAGGCACGCACGATCTGCCAGCCCATGTAACGCCCAAGGCGACCGGGAGATTCATTGTCCAAAGCCAATTGAAACTTGGAGAAAGGTGCAGGGTCCAAAAAACGGCGATCAAGTTTAGGGTCTGTATTGTACAAAAGCTCTCGCTCCACAAAATACCTCCAAATCTGTTCCTCATTGGCTTGGGCCCAATCCATTTGCTCTTGACTGTAATTTATTTTTCGGGCATCTGAATTTTCTGGTAATATCTTGTCCTTTATATATAGTTCTTTGCCGTAATACACCATCTTGGAAAGGAATGTACGATTTCTGGGATACTGGAGTACCGTTTTGGTAAAGGCACTGGCTATATCTGAAGTCAAATACGTTTTATCCAAATTTGAAGCGATATAGCGTGGTATACTTCTGTAAAAATGATGGTCCTTTCCCAAGTAGTTGTCCAATCCTATCAATAAAAGTGAATCTGTCAAAATAATACGATCTTCATATCGAACATCTGATGTTAGTGTAACCACTTTGGGGACAAAGTAACCTGGAAAGTAGTAAGCGATGTGACGAAAAAGGGATTTCAAAGCTTCCGATTCTTCCGAAAAAGTGCCAAAAACAACGTTCACTTCGTTAGAAAGCTCTGTTTGAATGGTATCTGTTAATTTGGCAATCCAAATACTATCTGAATATTGACTGGGAAACAAGTAGGGGAATTTAGATTTTAAACCAGGGATATCCCCTGGGCCGGCCTCTGCAAATTCCCGGTCAAAGCGCTGTATTTCCAAGTTTATTTGGGTTTGGGCTATGCTTTTTTCAGTTTCATCCTTTTTTTTACAACCCACGACCAAAAAAAGGAACATCCCCAATAAAAAGCCAGATATTTGAAAATCAAAGTATTTGGACAACCTCTTCATTTTTAGAACAACAGCATTTATTTTTACAGGGCACAAAGGTAATTTTTTGAAACTAAAAAGAAAGCTATGAAAACTGAAAAGGTAATCGCATATATTGTGGATTGGTTAAAAGAATATGCCACAAACGCCAACGCAACGGGTTTTGTAATTGGGGTATCCGGTGGAATTGATTCTGCGGTAACCTCCACGCTGTGCGCAAAAACCGGTCTTAAGCTCTTGTGTGTGGAGATGCCGATACATCAGGGCGAAAACCAAGTGACCCGCGCAGATGGTCATATTAATTGGTTAATGGAACACTTTGACAATGTAAATCGGGAGCCGGTGAATCTCACGCCGGTCTTTGATAGTCTACTGGCAGCACTGCCCCAAGTTAATACTGAAGAAGAACGTTTTATGTCTTTGGCCAATACGCGGGCCAGACTGCGCATGACCACGCTATATTATTTTGCAGCTCTAAAAGGGTATTTGGTCGCCGGTACGGGGAACAAGGTTGAAGACTTCGGAATCGGCTTTTACACCAAATATGGAGATGGGGGTGTAGATTTGAGTCCTATTGCCGACCTATTGAAGACGGAGGTATATGCATTGGGTGGGGCACTTGGCGTAAATCAAGATATTATGGAGGCACCTCCTACAGACGGTCTTTGGGGTGACCATAGAACGGATGAAGACCAAATCGGGGCATCTTATCCCGAATTGGAATGGGCCATGAAAATGGATGAAGCTGGAAAAACAGCATCCGACTTTTCAAATCGGGAGAAACAGGTATTCCACATCTATAAAAAATTCAATAAAGCGAATAAACATAAGATGATTCCTATACCAGTTTGCGAAATTCCTGATAGTCTAAAATAGCTTTTTGTCCGAAAAAACCCAGATTAAGACGAAAAAAACCCCAGAAATTCTAAGGTTTTAAGAAAAAAATCACACTTTTACGTCAGCAATTGGTTAACTTGCCCGCTACGCTGTGTAAGTAAATAATTACTAAACAACTTTTAATTTTAAATTAAAACCCAAACCAAATGATAAAAGTATTAATCGCTGACAATCATCCCATTGTTCGTCTTGGCATTAAGCAGGTCATTGAGTCGGGTACTGACATGGAAGTCATTGCCGATGTAGCGACCACAGGCGAGCTTTTCGAAGTACTGGAAAAAGTAACCCCTGACGTAGTTATGTTGGAAATGGACATTCCCGAAATCAATGGAATCGCCACATTACGCAAAATGAAACAGGACTTTCCAAACGTAAAGACACTAATGTACAGCGGCCAGTCTGAGGATGTATATGCGCTGAGCACCATTCGTGCCGGTGCTTTTGGCTACCTTTCCAAAACAGCTGATCTGGATTACATCATTTCTGCTGTCCGTAAAGTGAGTGAAGGAAATATGTTCATTACCAATGAACTGGCCCAAAGACTTGCTTTTGATGAGGGTACCCAAAAACCAAGAAGATTCTTTAGAAAACTCTCTTCCCGTGAAGTGGAAGTGCTCAAGTTGTTGGCTAGTGGTAAGCGGAACAAAGAAGTAGCCGAAGGATTGAACCTGAATGAAAAAACCGTAAGTACCTACAAAGCCCGTTTGATGAAAAAATTAAATGTGGACAATCTTGTGGACTTACTACAGCAAGCCAAAGCATTGGAGCTGTATTAATTTAAACCAATACCACAACTGAAAATCCCATTGCGCTCCGTAATGGGATTTTCTTTTAAGAAAGCACTCTGTTTAATTTAGCGTTCAGGAGCTTGTTCAGCTGAAGATAATTCATGATTTCCTCCAAAACTTCGGAGTTGTCCTCGGCAATTCCTTTTGTTTGGGTCTGTAACTCTTGGATTCTCGCTTTGATCAAGTTACACCTTAGCGTAAGTATGGTCTCATCCACTAACTGGGCCACACCTCTTTCCTTCTCTTTGGGATAAATGTCCTTTCGTTCCCAATCGTGAAGGGTATAACGTTCTTCTTCCATTAAAATAGAGGAAACTTCCCCTACCAAGCTCTGCTCCAAGGAGGAAAGAAAACCATTTACGGTAAAGTCCGCACCCTCATTCAAATCTTCCATGAGCCTATAATAGATGGTTTTGAACTGCGCATTGGTCAGCTCAATTTCATCCTCTTGCAAATCGAGATATACTTTTTCATATACCTTGGACTCGATAACCTCAGGTTCCAAAATCAACTCCCCCTCTTCATTTTCCTTAAGTACCAAATCTTCAAATTCTTCTTTTCGATTTCCGTACAGCAAGAGCATTTCAATGATTTTTCGTTCCAGTTCATATAAAACATCCACCTTTTCCACCACGGGGTCGTGCTTGACCACCTCAAAGGCTTTCTGCTCTTGTTTTTGTTTTTTCTGTGTTTCGGTTTGTGCCTTTTTATCGATTTGGGCCAATGTATTGTACAAAACCTCTTCGGAAATCTGCATTATTTTGGCACACTCCTGAATGTAGATTTCCTTTTTTATCTGATCCGGAATCTTGCTGATGCTCCCTACGATATCCCGAACGGTTTCAGCGCGCTTTATGGGATCATTTGAAGCTTCTTGGGTCAAAGTTGATGTCTTGAACTGGATAAAATCCTTGGCATTTTCCTCCAAATACAACACGACGTCTTCAAAAGTGTTGTTTTTCGCAAAGCTATCGGGATCTTCACCTTCCGGGAAGGAGCACACCTTCACGTTCATCCCTTGTTCCAGTATCAGGTCTATGCCCCGAAGTGAGGCGCGGAGTCCTGCGGCATCCCCATCAAAAAGAACTGTAATATTTTTGGTCAATCGATTTATGAGCCGTATTTGTTCAGGCGTCAGCGCGGTTCCACTGGAAGCGACCACATTTTCTATCCCGCGTTGGTACATCTGAATCACATCGGTATAGCCCTCAACTAAATAACAATTATCCTCTTTGGCAATAGCCTGTTTGGCAAAGTATATACCGTACAACACTTTGCTTTTATGGTAAATTTCGCTCTCAGGGGAATTCAAGTATTTGGCCGCTTTTTTATCGTTTCCCAAAATTCGACCACCGAAACCCAATACGCGACCACTCATAGAATGAATGGGGAACATGACCCTTCCCTTGAACCGATCAAATTTTTTGGTGGTTCCATCTGCTTGTTCCTTTACAATGGTCAGTCCTGTTTTTTCCAAAAACTCCAGTTGATATGATTTTTCCAAGGCATTTTTAGTAAAGGCTTCCCATTGGTCCAAACTATAACCGAGTCCAAATTTTTTAATGGTACTATCCAAAAAACCACGTTCCTTAAAATAACTGTGACCTACTGCCTGACCTCTTTCCGTATCCCAAAGGGTCTTCTCAAAATAGGTCTGGGCATATTCCGAGACGAGATACATACTTTCACGCGCATTGGCCTGTTCCTTCTCCTCATCGGTACGTTCGGTCTCTTCGATTTCAATATTGTATTTTTTGGCAAGATACCGAATGGCCTCGGGGTAGGTAAAATGTTCGTGCTCCATCAAAAATGCGACAACATTGCCCCCTTTTCCGCTACTAAAATCCTTCCATATCTGTTTGACCGGGGAAACCATAAAACTGGGGGTGCGTTCATCGCTAAAAGGACTTAACCCCTTGAAATTGGAACCTGATTTTTTTAACTGTACAAAATCGCCGATAACCTCCTCAACGCGGGCGGTTTCGTACACTTGATCTATGGTGGTCTTAGCTATCAATCGATTTGAATTCCTGATCAGGGAAGGTAAGGAAAAATGAAAACGGATACAATCCATCTTGAATCTCTATGCGGGTCTAGGTCTTGAATAAATGTCCTTCCTATACATCAACCCAAAAGCCCCATCCATCAATTGAGCCCTTGATCCAAGCTCAAAATTGGTCAGATTTAATGCTTAAACCGTGTTTTAAAGCCAGAGAATACCTGTCCTAACGAGTATAGAGATCATGAACAAAACTAGCGTAAAGAAGATTTTCGATTTCCTAAAATTACGGGCAAACCTTCTACTTTACTCCGGAAACCAGGTCCATTGCTGTCTATGCGATACGGGCTCCAGAAAGTTCAAAACCTTTGGATGGAGACACAAAAAGAGCCCAAAATGCATCCATTGTGGTTCAAGGGCCCGACACAGGCTTATTTGGAAGTTCTTGTTGGAAAGGACCCCATTATTCGAAAATCATGTGAAAATTCTTCATTTTGCACCTGAAAAACCCGTTTACAAGAATATCTTACGGCATGAATTGGTTGAATACTACCCTTGCGACCTTTATCCCGACAAGTATGATTTTATCCTAGATCAGGTTATTAAAGTTGACATTACCAAAATTCCGTTTGAAGACAATCTATTCGATATTATTTTGTGCAACCATGTTTTGGAACATGTGCCAGATGATAAAACGGCGATGAAAGAGCTCTTTCGGGTGATGAAGGTCGGGGGCTTTGGTATTTTTCAGGTTCCCGTGGACTACTCTAGGGATTTGACCTTTGAAGATTTTAGCATTACTGATCCCAGGGAACGAGAAAAGGCTTTCGGTCAGTTTGATCATGTCCGATGGTATGGAAGGGACTACAAACAAAGATTGGAAGATACCGGGTTCCGTGTCGATTTGAACAACTATGTCAACACCTTCAGTGCGCATGACATACGTCGTAATGGATTTGATCCCGAAGAACTTATATATTATTGTCAAAAAAAATGACCCATATTATTCGCAAAACAGTTATTGAAAAGTTCAAAATCCATTACATTTAAATGCTTTGATTTTCAATTATGTCCTTTTATCAAAAACTGGCCAAGGCAGGTTCAAAATATATAAGAAAACACACCTTGTTCAAACATGGGTTCAATCTATCGCCCATGTACCGAAGAAGCACGGGTAGAATAACCGAGGTTTCGCAGGATTTAATGCAAATCCATGTAAAACTCCCCATAAGCTACAAGAATAGAAATTACGTGAATTCTATATTTGGAGGGAGCATGTTCGCTGCAGTGGACCCTATTCCCATGGTGCAACTGATGAACATCTTGGGCGAGGAATATGTGGTCTGGGACAAAGCTGCTGAAATTCAATTTAAGCGTCCGGCAAGAGAGCATTTATATGCCGAATTTACCTATTCATTTGATGAAATAGAGGATATCAAGAATCGTATCATGACGGAAAATGAGATAACCATAACAAAGCGCACCGAACTTATGAACAAAGAAAAGACCCAAGTGTTTTGCGAGGTAAAAAAAATCATTTATGTGGCCGACAAATCCTTTTATAAAAATAAGAGAGCCAAATCCAAGAGTAAGACGTAGATCGTTTTTATTTACTTGTATCACAGCTCAAAAAATTGAGCATGATGTTTTTAAAAACACCATATACCATCCATTTGATAATACCGTGAATTCTTTTGACAGCAGCCTTTATCCGTTTAGAGTTGCTTGTTTTGGACTTAAGTGTTCTTCGTTCTTTAAAGAAATGATTGACTGAAACTGTACTCAAAAAGTACTTAATGATCTACTCGGTCCCCAGGCTTTTTACCGGATTGGCCGTTGCTGCACTTATTGATCTAAAACCGACCGTAAACAGGGCTATCGCAATGACCAAAATTCCTGCTAGCCCAAAAGCCCACCAAGGCATGTTGATACGGTATTCGTAGTTGGTCAACCATTTATCCATAAAGTACCACGCGACAGGAAAACCAAAGATAATACCCAGGACTACCAGCTTCATAAAATCCCTTATCAAAAGATTCGTAATCCGACCGACCGAGGCGCCGAGCACTTTTCGGATTCCGATTTCCTTTACCCTTTGCTGGGCCGAAAAAATGACGAGGCCGAACAGCCCTAGACAGGAAATGAATATCGCCATGAGTGAAAAGTATTGGGAAAGCTTGAAAAAAACCATTTCGCTTCTATACATGTCTTTGTACCATACCTCGGAAAACACATATTCGAAGGGGATCTCAGGAAGTATTTCAGCATATAATGCTTCCAGACTTTCCACGGTCTGCAACACGTTCATAGGTCTGATTCGTACCAACACGCTCCCAATGTTGAGATACTCCCCATTTCTTATTATCAAAGGGGAAATTTTAGACTTTATCGTATTTATGGGAAAGTCTTTCATTACCCCGATTATTTCACCTTCTCTGCCCCACATGGCCAAGGGCTTGCCTATTGGGTCTTTAAGCCCCATTACTTCAAGGGCGGTCTCGTTGATGATATAGCCTGAATTATCAGCAGCACGTTCATCAGAAAAATCGGTTCCCTCCAGTACTTCCGTACCCCAGGTCTTGGCAAAATCAGGTCCCACCGCCATGCTCTTGAATATCGTTGGGTCATTATCGGGTTTCCCGGCCCAAACCACATCATCAAAACCATTGGATATCTCCATGGGACCGGCATCGGTGATGGATATGGACTCAACCCCCGAAATTTGAAGCACCCTTTGTTTCAGGCTCGCAAAAGTACGGGTGGAATCACCTTGAAAAGTAAAGAGAACGACATTGTTACGGTCAAAGCCAAGGTCTTCGTTCTGTATAAAATTGATTTGTCGGGAGGTAATCAGCATTCCAGAAATAAGCACGACCGTCAGCGCAAACTGAAAGACCACCAAACCTTTACGTACCCACTGCGAACCGGAGTTGGACTTCCCGTTATTTTTAAGGATGTCCATCACCTTAAAAGAGGATAGCACAAAGGCGGGATAACTTCCGGATAGAAGGCCCGTCAAGATTGTAATTCCCAAAATGCCCGACCATAAGGACCACGTCAGGCGAAAAAGGCTCAGCTCTTTTTCCGCAAGCTCATTGAATTGCGGCAATAGCACTACCACCAGCACCAAGGATAGAATAGTGCTGATAAAGGAAAGTAGTAATGCTTCTCCCAAGAACTGCGATATCAGATTTCCATGTTTTGCCCCAAGGGATTTCCGGACCCCGACTTCTTTGGCCCTTTTAAGGGAACCGGCCGAGGCCAGGTTCATAAAGTTGATACAGGCAATCAACAAAACAAAGAATGCAATGAACCCAAAAATGCGAACATTTTCAATACGGCCGCCAGAAATGACACCATTTTCAAAATTACCGTTAAGATAGCTCTCCCCAAACGGTTGGAGCGCCAGTTCTACCGTAAAATTGGCATCTTCTTCCGTTCTGTACGGTGCAAGAAACTCCCTAATCTTGGCATCTACGGAAGCGTGGTCTGAATTCTCCTTTAACATTAAAAAAGTCAGTGGTCCACTATTGGTAAGGTCGGACGCCCACCCATATTCTTCCAGAAAAACATCCCAATGCAAGAAAAAATCCCCTTTCTTGGAGGTGGAGGGACTGGCGTCCCGCACCACGGCAGAAACCTGCAGCGGGCGGTGGTTCTCATAGGTGATGGACTTGCCTATGGCGTTTTTGGCGCTTCCAAAAAATAGCTCTGCCATTTCTTCGGATACAACGATATTATCTGGTGATTCCATTACGGACGCCACGCTACCTTCCACGAATTGGTATGAAAACATATCAAAATAATCTTCGCCCACAAAAAATCCATCTTGTCTAAAAATTTTACCGTTATGGGCAAAGGTTCTGGAATCCCTCCATGACATTGGGGAAGCTTTGCCGATTTCTGGAATCTTATTTTTCAGTTCCCTGTAGAGCAGTCCCGGCGTGTAGTAAAAGGCATCTGTTCGCCACTCAAAGACTTGCCTCTGGTACACGGAATACAAGCGGTCTATATTTTCATGGTACTTATCAACAGCGAGTTCGTCGGAGACCCATAGATAGATCATTAGACTACATAAGAGGCCCGCTGCCAATCCAACTACGTTCAAAATGGAAGATGCTCTATTCTTAATAATGCTCCGCCAAGCAATTTTAAAGTGGTTCTTTATCATGATTTCGTTTTGGATAGATGTGTATCAAACCATTCATCTCCAGAGAATTCTTTGGTGAAATGAAAAGCTTAAAAACAAGACCACGTTGCCAAAAACTATTCCAAAAAAAGAATATTCTATTAATCAGATGATTACAGCCAGTTTCACCAAATTGCGTTGATTTTATGTACAAAATTTTGACATTTGATGTCAATTAAATGTACAGCGGACAAAAAACCGGATTTCGTTTCCGCTTCAAAAGGAAGCAACATTCAATTTTGCCTAAACCAACGATTCTCAAGAATAGGCCACTTCCCCGAACCTTTTCGGTCGAATCAGGGTTGAATAGTGTAAAACAGTTTCTACTTTTGAATCTTTTAAGATGGATGGTATCCGAAAGGAGTTCATTCATCTTTTAACGTGTCGACAGGATTTGCAGATGCTGCTTGAAGACTCTTCCAACTTACCGTAAACAACAAAACTGTCATTACCGTGCAGCCTGCCAAAAGAAACACCCACCAACTAAGGGTTGTCTTATATGCGAAATCTTGTAACCATCGGTTCATTACATACCATGAAATGGGAACGGCCAATAGAAAGGCAAGTCCCAACCAACTTACAAAGTCTTGGTTAAGTAATGTGAGAATCTGGTTAATGGTGGCCCCATTCACTTTTCTTATCCCTATTTCTTTTTTTCGTTGAAGACAGGCATAGGAAGTCAGCCCATAGAGACCCATAAATGCAATTAAAATTGAGAGCACGGTGAAAATCTGGAATGCCGAACCAAAAGCTTTTTCCTCTCTATATTGCGCTGCGAAGTTTTCGTCCAGAAAAGTATAGTCAAATGTGCTTTCAGGGAACCTCTCCCTCCATTTTGTTTCAATTTGCGCAATAGCACTCTGAACACCGGTCAAGGATAATGCTTTTTGGTCGAGCTTGATCAATAGCTCATTGTGGACCGGTTGATGGAGAAATAGCATGGGTTCAATACCTGTTTTCAAACCAAAGTGATGATAATCCTTGATAACTCCTGAAACCACCCATTCCTCATCAAAAAACTTCATGGTTCCCTCTATTATCTCTTCCATATTGGATATTCCCATCAATTCAACGAATCTTTCGTTCAAAACAATGGTATTGCTTGATCCTTCCGAATTATCTAGAAAAGGTCCTCCTGCAACAAATTCCAAATCCATCAATTCAAAGTAGGACGGTTCAACTTTGTAGTTATACCATATCCTGGTATCGTTTCTTTCACCATTTGGATACGTCACTCCAACACTGGATGATAGTTTACTGTAATCTCCGCCAGGATAGGTCTGGGAGAGTGCCGTGGACTCAACAAAAATCAGGTCTTTGTATTCTTTTTTTAGCGAAAGCATATCATTTCTCTTTAAAGAATCTGATTTATTTCCCATAATCTTTCCATTGATAGCCACTACCTGATGAAGATTTGTTCCGATGGGCTGGTTCTGTAAATAGGTAATTTGTTTAGTGACCACAATAGTGCCCACCAATAATATTGTAGTCGACATAAGTTGACCGACAATCAAAATCTTTCTTAATACAAGACCACTGCCCGAATTTTGAATTTTACCCTTTAGTGCTCTAGCGGGTGTAAAGCTGCTCAGGACAAACGCGGGATAGATTCCGGATACAATCGCACCTAGAAAAATAAAGACGACCAAGGGTAGGAAATCATACACATTGGAAAGTCCAATATTCAAATCTTTACCGACGTAATCATTGAAAAAAGGCAATACTATCAGTACAATGAGAATTGCCACAGAAATAGCAATACTATTCAGTAAGAGAGATTCGGAAAGTGATTGTAGGATTATTTGTGGGCGTTGGGCACCCGCAACTTTTCTGATTCCCGTTTCCTTCGCCCTCTCCAAAGACTTTGCTGTGGAAAGATTAATATAGTTCAACCAGGAAAGAAAAATTATAATGAGCGCAATTGCAAATAGAAAACGGACCCTATTTGCGCTTCCGTTCGCCTCTGCCTCATAGGGTTTGTCCGAGAGTAAGTGGATATCCTCCAGGGCTTCTATATTATGCCTTTCATAGGGCAATGCCTCGACCTTGAAGTTCATGATTTTCTTCTTAAGTTGCTCCACATCCGTATCCTTATCCAGTTTTATGTAAGTAAAGAGATTATTGCCGTTCCAGTTCGGTTCTGGATTATCTGGGTAACCTTTCCATGTCATCATTGTAGCGTATGACATTAAAAAACTGTTTTTCATGTGGACATTCTCTGGAAAATCCTTTAAGATACCTTCTACGGTAAATGTTTCTTCTCCATTGTAAAAAATACTCAGGGTCTCACCCACGGGATTTTTATTTCCAAAAATCCGATTTGCCAAGGATTCCGTCAAGACAATGGTATAAGGTTTAGTCAACATTTTTTCTCGATCTCCCTTAAGGAGCGGATAATTGAAAACGTTAAAAAATGACGAATCGGCCACTGCACCTTTTTCACCGTCAAAAAAGGCATTATTGTATTTAAACGCTACATCTGTAATGTGCCCCAACCTAACATAATCCTCAATTTCAGGAAAATTCTGTTTTAATGTTGGACCACTTAAATTATACGTTTGTGCGTCCCCTGGTACAAAAACACCTTCTTCCGTGTAATCCATGTACACGCGATGTACGTGTTCAGAACCGTCAAATTTGTCATAACCATATTCATATTTCACATATAGCATTATCAAGACAAAAGAAGCAATACCTATCGATAAACCTGAAATATTTATGAAAGTGTATTGTTTGTTTTTAAAGAGGTACCTGGTTGCAATTTTTAGGAAGAGCTTATACATTTTTGGATAGGGTTTTGTATTCCAACAGCGTTATTGCGATTCTTGAACTCTTGACTTTTTAAAATTGAATAAGCCATAACAATCGTATCTATATCTATATGTATGCCACAAACACAAATAATTCACATTCAATTATTTATAATAAAATTAAGAGAAGAGGCCCGAAAGAGTTGTAAAATTATTGTACATGAAAAGTCAAAAATATTTACAGACCCTTGAGAACTACTTATCCGTTTTATACCCTGGAATTTGTGGTTATCGGGTATCGCTAAGACCCGCCCTTCTCCAGGTAAGTTGAAAAGTACACTACTTAAAATCTCTTATTATCCTTGCTTGATATTTACCCGCTTCTTAAAACTCAAAGAAGACCGTTCCATAATATGGTTAGTTAAATATAAATTTCTTTTATAGCTACTGACCCTGATATTTATATGATTAAATGTTAATTGTTCTAAAAAGATTGGAAAGGAAAAATAGATTTAAATGAATTATTAAGATATAAAACTCTTTTATCTTGGAAGTAAAGCTTTAAATAAAAGCTCTTAATTTTAATTAAGAATACAAATAATCTGTAAATGTTTTAAACCTAGGAAATTATAATTGATTAGAGATATATTGTTTTCTCTTATCCCTGAACATAATATGAACAAAACATGTTTTAACTAAAAACTGAAAACAACGGCATGTTAAAATTTCGTTTTAACTTAAAAATGCAATAGCGGAATTTTAATTAAAGAAAGATATAAGTTATATTTGGAATATATTTCTTACAATAAATAAAAATAAAAATTACATTTTTTAATTATAAATAATCAACTTCAATTTTAGATTTTTTTTTAAAGAAACCTAGTATTAATTTAAATCTATATGTCATGAAAAAAAAGAAGTTGAACAAGTTATCTCTTAACAAGAAAGTAATTTCTAACTTCAAGAGCTCTAAGCTTATTGGCGGAAGCTATGGAGGAACAGCACAAGGAATATGCCCTCATCCCTCTCATGCCACGCTGGAAACATGCGATACTCTAGGCACCCAATGCGGCGGGTTGACGCATGATTGGGCCTGCGGAGGAGGCAGTATTATTTGCTAATTACCTTGGTTTTGCAAAAAATCCAATGTATTGAATTAACATATGAAATCCATTAACTTTTAGATACAAATAATTGTTTTTCTACAAAACATATTAATTCTAAACAAAAGTTCACTGCCTTAGGCAGTGAACTTTTCTTATTAAACTTGAAGTCTGGAAAAAATACTAAACAATATTTTAGTATTGTATTGATTTGTCGAGTTTTAAGAATCAATATTATCGCGCTAACTTCTAAATAAATTGAAAATTGTTACTAAAAACCTGTTTATACATATAAAAATTAGATAAATATTATAGACTTTATGAATACAACGGGTAATATTAAAAATAGGATTGAGGGGGTATGCAAATCCATCATCAAGAAAAATTAAAAAAACTATTATTGGATAACGGCTGGATTTCAAAATATCTTTTCACATAACTCTTACACAACTTAAACAACCTATGAAAAAAACACATAAGGATGTTGAAAAAGCTATCGACATCTATGGCGGTTATGCATTGCCCAATAATGAAGGGCTGAAACTATACTCAACGAGTTACTGAAGTTTTGCAATATTATACAAAGCATAAGGAAAATTAGTGAACCGTTTCTACCTTGCTTTCCAAGTTTTGGTAACTTAAGGATTTCTGTACAAGTAGCTCCGCTTAAAATTTGTTTGGTACAAATCAACTATATTTTATAGCCTAATAATAATAACGACGTGTTCATCTATTAAAAGTAAAAATGCCCAAAATACATTCTGTTTCTGGTTATTCAAATCATATGGGTATTTTGATATCAACCATGGTTCATACGAGGAGGAATACATTCTTTTTGGTTAAAGGTTTATCTATCAAACAATTGGACCATAATATAGATAATATAAGTAATAGTATTGGCACATTACTGCTTCATATCTGTGCTTTGGAATATCAACACACCCTTGCGCATTTATTAAAAAAAAAATTATCGGTAGATGAATGGAAGAAATATGAGAACGCCCTTGGGGTAAAAATGAATGAACGATTAGTAAAGAATAATGATTTGGATTACTATGTGAATGAAATGACGAGGGTTAGGGATATAACACTGAGGGAACTAAAGAATCTAGATGATAAATGGTTGTTTGAAGAACTAGAATTTTCAAACGGATTTAGCACTAACAATTATTATTTGATTCGCCATATTATAGATGATGAATTATGCCATCAAGGACAAATAAAGTTTATTAAAAGAAGATTAAAATCCGACGATACAGTTTAAAAATGATAAAATCCTCGCCTTTACTTATTTTCTATGTTCTGATTATTCAGATTACTTATGGACAAAATGATACAATTATTAGTTTTCTGGAAAAGGAAGTTAGTAATTCGATTAAGAAAGATGCAATCGAACTTTATTCTGCTAACTTATCCAACGGCTCCAACGACTTCAAAGAACTCCAAAAAAAGTTAACCGGCGTTAAAATAGTAGGTCTCGGCGAGGTTACCCATGGCTCCAGCGAAATATTTAAAATGAAACATCGATTTATTAGGTTTTTAGTAGAAAATCTTGATTTTAACATTTTTAGTATTGAAGGCAATATGCCAGAAGCTTATGATATCAACCGTTATATTCGGAATAGTGAAGAAACGGCGAAAAGTGTGATCGGTGGGATGGGTTTTTGGACGTGGTACACTTATGAATTAAAAGATCTTGTAGAATGGTTTAAGAATTATAGATTTGAAAATGGAGAGAAAGTATTGTTTACTGGATTTGATATGCAGTCCCCGAAAGGTCCTGTCAAGGAATTGAAAAAAGTCCTAAAGGGAAATGCTTTAGACACGCTGTTTTATTTAGGTAGAAGTATTGATTCGGTAAAATCTAACTCTAGAAAAGGATTAAACCTTCTTGATTTTTACTCTGGGAAAATTGACTTTCTAAGAAACTGGATTAAAATCAATTTAGAAGAAGGGAATGAAAAAAGTTGGGCACTACAAAATATCAGAATTTTAGAGCAAATAACTCATAACGAGGACTATAGATTGAGAGATTATTACATGGCCGAGAACGTTGCTTGGATTTATAAAGAAAATCCTAAATCCAAAATTGTCTTGTGGGCACATAATGAGCATGTTAAGAATAGTAATAAATCCATGGGATATCACTTAAAAGAAAAATATGGTGATTCTTACATTTCAATTGGTTTTTGTTTTTATGAAGGGGAATACACTGCGGCTGGCAATGGCGGGATTAAAGTATACAAAGCACAAAAGGCTTATGACGGCACCTACGAATCGGTATTCAATAAAATTCAAGTACCCTATTTCATTCTAGATTTGGGGGATAAGGAGTACTTGCCTAAAAGTTTATTGTTTCGTAAAACTGGTGCAATTAAATTTGAAAATGAATTTGCAAAAACTCATCTATCAAAAGATTATGACTATATAGTATTCATTCAGAAATCCTCAGCATCTGAGCTAATGAATAAGGAAAGGAGAACGAATTAGAAACAATAAGTTGGAGATTGGTCCTTATCATTATGAACAGGGTCATAGCTTTGACGAAAATATTATATTAGCAATAATAACACACTTGTCGAAAAAGCAATGGCTAGCTTAGTATTTGTAGTTTGGTAAAGTTTGTTTTCTCTAATATTCATAGTACGATTTTAAAATAGGTTTTGGTCAGTATTAAAGGTCAAACTAATAGGTACTAAAAATCCACTGGTTGTTAAGTTTTATTTGATTACTCTTTCAAATAATAAATACTATTAAAATTAAGTGTTTACAATTTCCATTTTGAAATAACCTTTTTAAAATCTACAAAAGATTTCGAAAAAATCACAATCAACTGTAAAATGGCAAAAGGTTTGAAAATATTCTTATTTGAGTTAGAGATTGGGAAATGAAGCCTAGTTTAACCCACCGTTCTCCAGGTAAGTTGAAAAGTACACTACTTAAAATCTCATATTATCCTTGCTTGGTATTTACCTACTTCTTAAAACTCAAAGAAGACCGTTCCACAAAAGGAATTTCAGTTGGTGTTAAAATTTTTAGCTTTGGAAAGGGGCGTACTTTTTAAATTAGCGCAACGCTTCACCATTAAACCGAACGTATGATTCTCTTTTTTGGAACCCGACCTGGCAAAGCACTATCAAAGACCCTACCTCAAATACCATGCTCCCATTGCCAACAGACCGGGACGCTGACCGCGGTTTCCCAACCTAACTATTTCCATCTGTTCTGGATTCCTT
>ERZ1740060.56-NODE-56-length-111598-cov-11.266937_pt1 | contig 111598 bp, 89 predicted proteins | sample MGYA00581743_ERZ1740060 | MGnify/ENA primary metagenome ERZ1740060 (study PRJEB43018, sample SAMN04849235) | marine metagenome | isolation source: floating plastic debris | place: Pacific Ocean | collected 2008-08-27 | study: EMG produced TPA metagenomics... | reverse complement strand
CATTCTTAATCGTTTAAACGCATGACCAAACAGAATTTTTTAACATGCTCTTAGCTTGGTTCTTAGTTGCAAGAAAGTAATTTACAATTACAGTAGTCCTTCTAAAAGGAAGAATTACCTATTTACTACCGTATTACTGTTAGTGAGACTATTTAGGCGATACATTTGTAGGGAGTCGGAGTTACTAGCAATAAGCCAGGCGTATTGTCCAGCAGCCTGATTGAAAGGGAGAATAGCTTTGGCATCAGTATCCACGTAAAAGCCGGTTTCTGAAAGATCCGCTGAGCGGAAATTACCTTGTCCATCGCCTAAAAGTACCCATCCGATAGAAGCATCAAACCAACCGTGTTGAGGGTCAGGGGCATAGGAGTTCCCTACGGCTAATATGTCCAAATTACCATCCTGGTTCACATCCATCACAGACATATCTGTTACTGGGGCGATCTGAGTATGAGCTGGTAAAGGGCTGATATTGAACTTGCCGTTTCCTAGATTTTCTACGTAACTACTGGTCATCATCACACTTTCTAAAACAGTAGCTTCATTAAGCTCATCAGAAGTAAACATTTCTCGAAACGGAGTGAGCGCATAGGTTTCGTAAGAGGTGAAACGTTTACGCATCCCAACTAACTGATCAATCATTTGACCTCTTGAGTGAGCAGTATATTGTTGGCCTTGAATATAGTAAGTTAATACTGGGTCAATACTTTCGTTTTTGTCATAATCACTGGTAAACAGTTGAATAGGTTCTTTTTCTGAGGCTTTAAACTTCGTATTTAAACCGACATTGCCCACAACATAGTCAGTATCACCGTCATTATCAAAATCGCCAGATGCTAGACTGTTCCACCACCCAGAGGTGTTAGGTAGCCCTAGCGTAGTGGTAACATTTCGGAAAACCCCGTTTTGGTTTTCTAAGAAGATGAGTGGAAGCCATTCGCCCGCAATGAGCAAGTCAGGTTGCTGATCTTGGTTAAAATCTGTCCAGAGAGCGTCAGCTACCAGACCAAACTCTTGTAAGAACGGGGCAACCTCATTGGTCACATTGAAAAATTTCCCATCTCGATTTTCCAGAATGTAACTAGAAGCAGGTTGAGGATACTGAAGAGGAACAAGCCGACTGCCGACAAATAAATCTAGATCACCATCTGAATCATAATCAGAGGCAGTGACACAAGAGCCACTACTAAAAAATGTAGGTAAGGCAGTAGAGTCATACTGAAATTGTCCATCTCCTTGGTTACGATACAGGCGATCTTGATAAGTAGGAGAATCAGCCGAAAACTCGTTGCCCCCACTTACTACGTATAGATCTAAGTCATCGTCCTGGTCGGCGTCAAATAGCAATGCTTCTAAATCTTCACTTGCTTGGTGCTGATCTAACGATTGTTGAACAAATGAGCCATTGGCCTGCTGTAAAAAGAATGTGCCTGATTGATTTTTAGCTCCGCCGACGAAAAAATCTTCGTAACCATCACCATTTATATCTCCCACGGCTAGACCTGGTCCTTCTTGGGAGAATCGGCGGTGAAGTAGTGGCTGATGGTTAAAGTCATTGAAGGCTACTTCTTGATGCTTCCAGTTTAGATTCATAGAATCAGTGATACTTAGTAGTAAGGGAGAGGGTGAAGTAGACTTTAGGGGAATCCCCTTCTGAGAAGCTTCATTGTAAGACAACTGAAGGTGTTGATTGGTAGGGATATCATATAACCATTGTACTAAGCTATCAGGCCACTGTACCAGAATACTGTCTACGCTGGAAATACTTCCTAGACCAAAATGAATATCGCTTTCTACGGTTGACTTGTAGCCTCGGTAGGGCATTTGGTAGTGATACTGGGTTTGATTACCATAAAATAAGGTTACAGTAGCTTGAAACCCTTGAGGATTATGAGGAGGACCTAGCAGTTTAACCCTTAGAAAACGGTGGTTGCTATCCTGAGGAATCTGGTTTTTGTAGATAAAGGCATTGCCATTAATATTATTCATGACCAGATCGAGGTCACCGTCCTGATCTAAGTCGGCAAAGGCTGTACCATTGGTGAACGAGGCTTCTCGCAACCCCCAGGCTTCTGACATATCCGAAAAAAATAAAGCGGAAGCGGTATCACTCCCATTGTTTCTAAAAACATAGTTGTGAACTTTGGCTTCTTTGAGCATTTCAGTTAGTGCCAATGATTTATCGTGCTTAGCCGCCTCGGTACCAAATTGAGATGACGCACTTAGGTAGGTGATAAAATCCAGATTGGTTACATCTTTTACATATCCGTTGGTAATCAGCAGATCCCGGAAGCCGTCGTTATCGTAATCGGCAAACAAGGCACTCCAGCTCCAATCGGTGCTATGCACACCCGCTAATTGCCCAATTTCGCTAAACGAGGGCTGTCCGCTGGGAGTAAACCCATTGTGCAATTGAAGAGTGTTTCGTACGTATTGCGGAGTATAGTCAAGGCTAGTATTGAGCTGGAAACGATCAGGGTTGGGTTTACCCATCATGGTTTTCTGACGATAGTTGTCCTCCGGCAGCATGTCAAGCACTACAATATCTACTAGACCGTCATTATTAAAATCAGCCAAATCAGTGCCCATGCCGTTGTGCGAATGATGTTTCAAGTACTCACCTGCCCGATCAGTGAATGTGCCATCACCATTATTAATCCACATCAAGTCATTAGTAATAAAATCATTAGCAGCGTAGACATCAGGGAAGCCATCGAGGTTAAAGTCATTAATACCAACTCCTAAGCCATAACCTTCAATCAGGATGCCTGCTTCCTGGCTAACATCAGAAAAAGTGATGGAATTGGTCGATGAAGAATCGGAATCATTACGATAAAGCTTATCAGTACTAATACCTTCGCCGTTGGTGTTCTTTTCTCGAGCTAGATTATGGTTAAAACTTTCCATACCATTGGTGAGTAGGTACATATCTAGATCACCATCGAGGTCATAGTCAAAAAAGGCAGCCTGGGTAGAGTAGCCCGAGTCATCTAGGTTGAATTCAGCCGCTCGGTCGTAGAACTGCGGTATTCCCTGATCATCTACTCCCTGGTTAATAAAAAAGTAATTGCGACTAAGGGTTGAGTCAAATTTACTGGCAACGCACACGTAAATGTCCAACCAGCTATCTTGGTTGATATCAACCATAGCTACTCCGGTTGCCCAACGGTCAGTAGTAATATTTGAAGTTTCAGTAACGTCTTTAAATTGAAGACCCCCTTGGTTGAGATACAATCGGCTGGAAACTTGGTTGCCCGCGAAGAAGATGTCATCTAAGCCGTCATTATTCACATCACCAACTCCAACTCCACTACCGTTGTAAAGGTAGGCGTAGTCAATAACGTTGAGCGAATCATTTTCAATAATAGTGTTGGTGAACTCAATTCCAGTATGCCCCGGTGAAAGTAGCTGAAAGACAGGAGGTTGCTTAGGTTGGCAGGCGAGAAACAGACTCCAAATACATATAATCCAGCAAAATGTCTTGTAAATCATCTCGGGCTAATTAAGAGAATCTCTTAAGCCGAAATGTACAAAAAATCTATAATGAGCAGCAGAGAAACGAGGCTAACTCTCTCAAAAAGTAGAATAAGTTTTCAAAACGGATAAAAACTTACATTAAACGCTCGACTTTCAACTCAGCTATGCTTTGCTGAATATCCCGAATAACTGAATTGACCAAATCAGGAATTGAAGCCAGATCGATGGATTCTTTGCAGTTACGCTCAATGGTTTTTACGTGTTTGAGGGTTTGGTGCAGACCAATAAATTGCAGGGAGGGTTTCAACTGATGAGCGACTTGCCCTACTTCCCACCAGTCAGATTGGGAGGTAGCCTCAAGTAACTTATCAATGGTGCTGGGAGTTTCATTTACGAAGGTGGTAAGAATTGAATTCATAAAATCCTGATCACCACCCGTGATCTCTTCCAGGTACGTTAAATCAACGCGTGTATCATGCGTTTCCTGCTGGTTTTTATCTATCTGATTCATACTATATTTAGCATTTAGCGATAAATTTCACAGTCTTACTTCTAGCTTCGGACTTCTAATGGGATTAGGAACTAAGCGAAGGTAGTTTCAGGATTATCTATTTTCTCAGGAGTAGCATTTTCCTCCTCTATTTCTTTCAGGTAACGGTAGATCGTAGATTTTCCGATATCTAGTTTTTTTGCTACGAGTAACACATTATTATCGTATTTCTTCAGAAAGTGCAGAATAATTCGGAAGGTGTATTCTCGCATGGTGAGTTCTTCTAGAATGAAATTCTCTTCCTTTCGTATACTGTTAAAACGAATATCATCTGCTTCAATTAACTGGCCCTCAGCCATCACAGCAGCTAGCTCAATGGTAGACTTAAGTTCCCGTACATTTCCTGGAAAATTATACTTCAAAAGTTTTTCTTGAGCTGATTTTGAAAAGGTGACTCCTGCCATATTATTCTCCTTACAAAACTGATTGAGGAGAAAGCGAGCTAGTAGAATAATGTCGTTCCCCCGGTCACGCAGGGGCGGTAAGTGAATAGGCAGACCAAGTAAGCGATAGTATAAATCTTCCCGAAAATTTTCAGATTTTACTTCTTCAGCTAAATCGCGGTGGGTAGCTACCAGTACCCGCACATCTAGTTTGGTTACTTGATTGCCGCCAATTCGGGTTATCTCTCGCTCTTGTAATACGCGCAATAGCTTCGCCTGTAAGTTGATCTCCATTTCCCCAATTTCATCGAGAAAAATGGTGCCACCTTGGGCTTCTTCAAACTTACCAACTCGGCGAGAAGCCGCTCCGGTAAATGCACCCTTTTCGTAGCCAAATAGTTCACTTTCAACTAGTTCCTTCGGAATAGCTGCAAGATTTACCGCTACAAAGGGTTTGCTTTTTCGTTCAGAGTTGTAGTGAATCGCTTTAGCAACCACTTCTTTACCTGTTCCGGTTTCTCCGGTAATGGATACTGTGATATTGGTTTTTACGGCTTTTTCCATCATGGAAAAGACCTGCTTCATCGCGGGGCTATTTCCAATGATGCTTTTGCTAAACTCATATTTCTGACTTACTTCTTGCTTAAGTTGGTCTAGCTCATTGACTAGTGAGAGATTTTTTCTAGCGTTATTGATGGCGTGCAGCAGCCGCCCTTTGGTTTCTTGGTCTTTGGTAATGTAATCAAACGCCCCGAGTTTAAGCAACTCTACTGCGGTGCCTACATCTTCTTGTCCCGAAATGACAATTACGAAAATGCTAGAATCAAACGCTTTGATTTTCTCGAGTAATTCCTTGCCACTCATATCGGGCAAAGAATAGTCAATGGTGATGATACTAGGTTTCAGGTGAAGAACATCCAGGCAAGCTTGCCCCGTCTCGAAAATCTGGTTCTCAATGTCGGGATTGAGACTCAAGGTATACTCCAGAAACTTCCGATACGTGGGATCGTCTTCTACAGCAAATATTTTTATGCTCTCTTCCTGTAACATAATTCAGTGTTTAGTAACAGTAAGATCAAGAAGAGAGTATAAAAAAGCCAAAATCACGGTGAGGCGACTTTGGCTTTGAGATATTAAGTAGAGAGGAAGCTAAACGGAAAAACTTTCGCCGCAACCACAAGTGCGAGAAGCATTCGGGTTAACAAACTGGAATCCTTTCCCATTCAGTCCGTCAGTGAAATCTAGTGTTGTTCCTAACAAGTAAAGCAAGCTTCGCTTATCGACTAGGATTTTAACTCCCTGATCTTCGTAAACCTGATCACCATCTTTCACCTGGCTGTCAAATTCAAGGTCATACATCAACCCTGAGCAGCCTCCTCCTTTTACTGCTACTCTTATATTGTAGTTGTTAGAGTAGCCCTCTTCTTCTCTCAAAGCACTGATTTTATCTTTTGCTTTATCGGTAATTTTAATCATGGCAAAGAAACATTTATTCTGTATGAAATAACTCGTAAGTTTATCCCGAAACATACGTATGTGCGACTGGGCAAGTTTCAGAGATATAACGTTAAGAAGACCTAGTAAAAAAACAAAACTTACTGTTTATAGGCTATATTTTATTTAGCGAATGAGTAAGCTCTGGCTAATTTATCTAAAGTGATGTTAAATAAAACCATACCTTACTACAATCTAAAAACCTGTCCCCAGAAAAAAAAGTTTCTCATCTATGATGCGACTAGAACATATTGGAATAGCTATCGCTAATGCCCAAGAAGCTCAGACATTATTTGATCGCTTGCTCGGAAAATCGGTTTACCAGCAGGAAACGGTAGCTTCAGAAAAGGTTACCACGTACTTTTATGATGCCGAAACAGCTAAAATTGAGCTGCTCGCGGCCAGCGATGCAGGTAGTGTCATAGATAAATTTATCAGTAAACGAGGGGAGGGAGTACACCATTTGGCGTTTGAAGTAGATGATATTCAAGCCGAGATAAAACGGCTTAAAGCCGAAGGATTTACTTTTATAAACGAAAACCCAAAACCTGGTGCTGATAATAAGCTGATCTGTTTCTTACACCCGAAATGTACCAATGGAGTACTTATAGAATTATGCCAATCTATCGTGTCATCCTAACTACCTGCTTAACCCGATCTTATGTCTGATAATCCAACCCGAACCAATATTGAAGAATTAGGCGAATTTGGCCTGATTGATAAAATTACCCAGTCGTTTAGTGCTCAACAACCAAGTACCATGATGGGGGTAGGTGATGATGCCGCAATTATCCAACCAACTGACGAACAAATAGTAGTTACTAGTGATATGCTGCTGGAGGGCATTCACTTTGATTTAGCCTATGTTCCGTTGGAGCACTTAGGTTATAAATCAGTAGCTGTAAATATTTCGGATATAGCTGCCATGAACGCCATCCCGCAGCAGATTACTGTAAATTTGGGTTTGAGTAATCGGTTTTCAGTAGAAGCTGTAGAGGCACTGTACCGCGGTATTGGCTACGCTTGCAAGAATTATAAAGTTGACTTAGTGGGTGGCGATACTACCTCCTCAGCCTCCGGCTTGGTTATTTCAGTGACTGCCCTCGGCGCAGCTTCTTCCCAATTCATTACCCGGCGAAATAGTGTTTATGAAAACGATATTGTGTGCGTAACCGGAGATCTGGGGGCGGCATATTTGGGATTACAAGTGTTGGCTCGCGAAAAGCAGGTATTTCTGAGTGCGCCTGGACAACAGCCTAATCTGGAAAAATATGACTACGTTGTTCGGCGACAATTACGCCCCGAAGCCCGTATGGATATAGTATACGAGCTTCGGGAATCAGAAGTAATTCCTACCGCTATGATTGATATTTCGGATGGATTAGCCTCCGAGCTTTTTCATTTAAGTAAACAATCAAATGTTGGTTTTAGAATTTTTGAAGAGAATATTCCTATTGACCAGCAAACCTATGAGACTGCTGAAGAATTTCGACTTAGCCCAATTACCTGCGCCCTAAACGGCGGTGAGGATTATGAACTTTTATTCACGATAAGTCAGGCCGATTACGAAAAAATAAAGCATTTATCCGATGTCCACAGTATTGGCTATGCCCAACCACTTAAGAATGGACTTCAGTTAGCTACCAAGGCCGGTCAGTTTGTTGATATTCAAGCGCAGGGATGGAATCATTTTAAAGCAGCCGACGAAGCTGACGATATAGGAAGTGCAGATTAATTCCGAGAACCGCAGCCCAGAAAGGGGCATGAATGAAAGTGCTGTCAAAATACTCTAGAAACGCGGATAGCAGCAAGGCTGCTAAGGCAAGTAGTTGTGCCGCTTGTACTCGGGATGAATAGAGTTTTCCAGTCCCATTATCACATCGTGATGTTGGATCTTTGTAGTCCATAATTGTCACTAGTATAAAAGCCGTACTTATTGACGGAATAATATAAAGTAAGGGAATGGAGGTCATACCAAACCATACTCCCCGAAACCAAGCAATCGTTACAGTAGATAGCATACTAATCACTACTAGGTACCGATGTCTTTTCAAGGGAATATCAAGCCAACCATCGAGAGCAAAGCTAGCAGCAATACCTAGCTTAAAAAATAGTGTTTATTCCAAGCTAAGTAAATAGCCAATCCCAACAGCAATAATGTATCACCCCAACGGGCGATTTGTCCCGTGATCCGATTCACAAAACGGAGTATCTGAAGAAGGGCTACTATTGGAATAAGCAGAGGAGGCTCATAAAAAAATAGAATAGTAGTTAGTGGTAACCCGATAAATGCACTGAGTGGATAGTCGGGATCTAGTTCTCGAGCTAATGCCCAGGTCAAGAAAATAACTACTGCTAAGTGACCACCCACAAGCAGGCTGTCTATTAATCCTTGGCCGATGCTAAGCGAATAAATAGTTAGCCCGAGAAATACGGTACTAACAATAATGATAATCGCCCGATTGGTAGGGTAGGCGGGGTCAATCGGGCGGGCCAGCCCTGAAAAGCGGGTTATATCCAAAACTAATCTTCAGGGTAGGGAATAAATAGAAAGTTGGTAAAGTCTTGGTCAACTACAAAAAGGCAGCAAAACTCATCGGGATTTTTGTAGGCTTTTTTGAAATCATCTTCATTAGTTATCAGCTTACGCTGCGTGAATTCATCCAAGTAGGTTACATAGTAGTACCAGTTAGTGGCCATCTCGCCCCGACCAACTAGCAGTTTACCGATGGGGATTTCTACTTTAGAAATGGGAAAAATAGGAAAGTTAGAAAACTCTCGGGATCGGATTTGGTAAGAGGCTTCTTTCAGTGTCTCCGCTACGACCACAAAATCCTGAGAAATAGAGCCAAGGTACTTTCCGTTTAGTTCGGGATTGTTTTCCATAGTTGCGTAGATTAAATAGTAGCGCAAAGATACTTTCATTTTAGAATAATTACCTAGTAGCAATTTATATGAACTATCTACTAAATAGATTTGATCTAATAATTTGAAAATCAAATTCTTATGTACTATTAGTAAAGCTTATATTTAGCTAGGACAATCATTGCTTTCATCTTCAGTTTATGTAGGATTAAACTATTACGAGAGCCAAAGGTCTAAGAAGCGTAATTCCAAACCTATGAAATATATCTTTGCTGTCGCTGGCCTCTTGTGGACAAACCTACTATGTGCTCAGACGCTAACTTTAAGTGGAATTTTACTAGATAGTGCCGACCAAACCCCTTTGCCTAGTGCCACAGTAATCCTTACCCAAGCTGACGGTCAGGAAGCGCTAGCCACTACTACCAATCAAGCTGGACAATTCAAATTTGAAAAATTAAACGCCGGAGGTTATCAGCTTAAGATCACATTCGTAGGTTACCAACCGTACGAAAAGTGGATTATGCTTCGCAATACTAATCGGGATTTGGGTAACATAATCATAGCCTCATCTACCCAAACCCTGTCGGATGTAGAGATCGAGGGACAGATGATTCCTACCGTTCAGAACGGGGATACTACCGAGTATAATGCTGAGGCATTTAAAGTAAATCCAGATGCTGATGCGGCTGATCTAATCAAGAAAATGCCTGGGGTAGTAGTGCAAAATGGCCAGGTGCAAGCTCAGGGCGAAGATGTACAACAAGTACTCGTTGACGGAAAAGAGTTTTTTGGTAATGATCCAACACTAGCCTTACGAAGTTTACCCGCAGAGGTCATTGACAAAATTCAGGTGTACGATCGTCAGAGTGACCAAGCCCAGTTTACGGGCTTTGACGATGGAGAAGAGGCAAAAACCATCAATATTATCACTCGCCCGGATAAACGAAACGGACAGTTTGGCAAGGCTTACGCTGGCTATGGTTATGACAATAAATACCAGTTGGGAGGAAATATAAATGTATTTGATGACGAACGTCGTATCTCATTGATCGGACAAGCCAATAATATCAATCAGCAAAATTTTGCTACCGAAGACTTGTTAGGCGTAGTTGGCAATGCCAGTGGCAACCAGAGAGGTGGGAGACCGGGCGGACGACAAGGTGGTGGAAGAAGGGGAGCACTAGGTAGGCCAGGGGGAGGGGGGGGCACTGATAACTTTCTGGTTGGGCAGCAAAGTGGAATTTCTGCTACTAATGCTTTTGGGCTTAACTACACTGACAGTTGGGGAGAGCGATGGGAAGCCAGCGGAAGTTACTTCTTTAACAACAGTGCTAACGATGCAGTAGAATCTCTAAACCGTACCTATTTTCTTGACCAAGAGGCTACTCAAGACTATCAAGAAGAAAATCAGAACTACAGTGATAATTTTAACCACCGCCTGAGTATGCGGATGACCTATCAGATTGATTCCCGCAACTCCTTAATAATTTTACCTCGGGTAAGCTTTCAGCAAAATCAGTTGAGCTCTTTCCAAACAGGGGAAACCTACCAAACCGGACAATTACTAAACCGAACCAATAATTCATCAACCTCTGATATTGGTGGTTACAATTTTTCTAACAATTTATTATTTCGCCATCGTTTTGAGAAACGAGGACGTACTTTTTCAGCCCGAGTGAGAACTACGCTAAATGAGCGAGATGGGCTGCAGTCGTTACTGGCTGAAAATCAATCGTTTGGTAGAAACCAAGTATTAAGTGATACAATCAATCAAGAAACTGATATTTACCGTAACGGGTGGAACGTAGGAGGAAACTTAGTGTACACTGAGCCACTAGGGCCCGGAATGATGCAAATGACTGCGGAAACCAACCGTCAACGAGAATACTCTGATAGAAAAACATTTGGTTTCAATGAACCGATTCAAGAGTATACCTTGCTGGATTCAGCATTGAGTAATGAGTTTTCCAGCATTTACCAAACCCAAGCCGTAGGAACCGGCTACCGTATTTTTTCTGGGGGTTTAATGGGAATGATTAGCTTGAAGTACCAATGGGCGAATTTACAAAGCGATCAGGAGTTTCCGGCTGAAGGGTTCATTAATCGTGATTTTGCAAATCTACTGCCGTCCGCGATGCTACGGTATAAAATCAGCGGTAGTAAAAATCTTCGGCTATTTTACCGTACCAACACTCAAGCACCATCAGTCACGCAATTGCAAGATGTGGTAGATAATAGTAATCCACTGCAATTATCAATAGGTAATCCTGCCCTGGATCAAGAGTATCGCCATAATTTGTTTCTGCGTTATTCTTCGGCGAATGCAGAAAGGTCTAGTACTTTTTTTGCCATGTTAGGAGGGTCAATTATTGACAACTACGTAGGTAACTCAACATTAATCACTCAGCAGGACACACTCATCAATAACAATATTTTGTTGGCTGAGGGAGGGCAGCTTTCTAGATCGGTGAATATCGGTCAACAGCGGAGCCTTCGTTCTTTCATTACCTATGGTCAACCAGTCAACTTCCTGAAAAGCAATTTAAATATTAACCTCTCGGGGAATATTACCCAAACCCCCGGCCTTATCAACGAGCAGCGAAACGATGCACTAAACAGTACCATTGGCGTTGGGGTAGTGTTGAGTAGCAACATTAGCGAAAACGTGGACTTCACTATTTCGTCTACTACCAACTTGAACTGGATTGATAACTCTATTCGGGAAGAGCTAAATGACCAATACATCAACCAGAGTACGAACGGTGAACTCACTTGGATTTTTGGGAAAGGACTGGTCTTTCGGACGCAGCTAAATCATCAGCTTTATTCGGGACTAGCTGAGGGTTTTGACCAGAACTTTGTACTATGGAATATGAGTGTGGGTAAAAAATTCCTAAAAGACCGTCGGGGCGAGTTGCAACTATCAGTATTTGATTTACTGAAACAAAATCAGAGTGTACAGCGCAATGTCACCGAAGCCTATATTGAAGATACTCAAACCCAGGTGTTACAGCAATATTTTATGTTGACGTTTACGTATCAGGTGCGGAATTTCAAGATATAATTCTGGAAATAAACCCACGCGGCGAAAGAATAGCAAAATTACTATTTTCGGGACATGAAATATTTGTCTCGTAGCCTGTTAGTCATCTTTTTTCTTTCTTTAATAGTGGCTTGTGCTACCCGACCTGGGGTACATAGTCGAGAATTACGCAGTTTAATTGATGAATCGCCCGTATTTCAGCGAAGTTTTACTGGATTTGCGTTGTATGATGCCGAGCAAGATGAAATAATCTACGAATATCAGTCCGATAAATACTTTACGCCGGCTTCCAATACCAAAATTTTCACACTCTATGCTGGGCTCAAGTTGTTGGGAGATTCTATTCCAGCACTACAGTATCGGCGCGAGAATAACTCTCTTGTTTTCACTGGAACGGGTGATCCCACGTTTTTGCATCCTGATATTGAGAGCATTGATACCACCTACCAGCAGCAGGTATATCGTTTTTTACGGGAAAATAACGACAAATTAGTGTACACCGAACGACCTACCACCGATAATTACTTCGGACCGGGTTGGGCTTGGGGCGATTATAACTACTACTATTCTTCCGAAAAATCAGTTTTCCCGATATACGCCAATGTGGTGCGTTTTCAGTTTCAGGCGGGGATAGTCAAACCTTTGACCTATCCACAATACTTCACTAGTTTTGTGCAGGGTTTCGCTGATGATTCCCAATCTTCTTACTTACGACGTGATCAGCACCAAAATGCTTTTTACTACGGGACAAAAGCCGATACACTGGCCTTCACCCGCGATGTTCCTTTTATCCAATCTACTCCTTTAGTGCTCAATCTGTTGCAAGATACCCTCCAGCGAAGGGTAAATCACCTGCTAGATTATACTGGAAACATGACCGATACGTTGTATAGTCTTCCCGTCGATAGCGTATACCAGCGTATGATGCAAAACAGTGATAACTTTATAGCAGAGCAGCTATTGCTTGTTTGCTCTTCTACTCAAGATACACTCAGCTCGGAGTGGGCAATTGATTACGTAACTGAAAACTTCCTATCAGATTTGCCAGACGAACCAATTTGGGTAGATGGTTCGGGGTTGTCACGCTACAATCTTCAAACGCCTCGCAGTATTCTCGCTTTACTCAGAAAAGTAGATGATGAACTTTCTGATGAGCGAATTAAAACTATTTTCCCCGCAGGAGGTGTCTCAGGAACGATAGAAAATTGGTACGCTAATCCTGACGGAGAACCCTACGTATTTGCCAAAACCGGAACATTGAGTAATAAACATGCGCTGAGTGGATTCTTATTTACCCATTCGGGTAAGAAGCTGATTTTCAGTTTTATGCATAATAATTACATCACTTCATCATCGGTACTAAAAGTAGAAATGGAACAGGTACTTCAACAATTGTATGAAAATTATTAGTACCTGGTTTCTGAATTTTTACCGAATTAAACCCCTCACTAATCTAAAATTTCTTGCTCTTGGTCTTATTTGCTCCTAGTGCAAGTTCGTTTTTCGTACTTTACATCATGGTAAGTGCTCCAATAAAGCTAAATTTAGGTCAACGAAGGGAAGTGCTTTTTCACTTGATAGGGTGGATTGCGTTCTTCGCTCTGCTGGTAGCCGTTTTTGCCTGGCCGTACCCTAACCCCTTTCCTGTCCTGCGAATATCGCTGGTTATGCTAGCGCTCATCGCTTTCTACTATACCAATACATCCATCCTGATTACACACTTACTAGCCCGCAAAAAAATCTTTTTGTACATCGCAGCAGTGCTAGCCTGCATAGTTACGGTAAACTTCTGGGATTTATGGGTACAACGAACTTTGAATACCGAATTCTATCATAAGAATGATTGGTACCAGGGAGCAATTATCCAGCGGGCTACTTTGCTCAGTATGTTGGTGCTAGCGGTCAGTGGCGGCTTAAAAATGACCCGTGAGTGGTTTCGAACAGAGCAGCAAAAGAATCGTATAGAAAAGGAAAAAATTGCTTCTGAACTAGCGCTCTTAAAGTCACAGATCAATCCGCATTCACTGTTCAATAATTTGAACAGTATCTATTCACTAACTGTCCGTAAGTCGGAAGATGCCCCTAAAGCAATAGTAAAACTTTCGGATATGATGCGCTATATTTTGTACGATTCTAGTGCAGAGCAGATTACCCTAGAACAAGAAATTGACCACTTACATAACTATCTGGATTTACAGCGGCTCAGAATTCATCGGAAGGCTCAACTTTCAGTAGAGACTTCTGGAGAGTGGCCTGGGAAAACGATTGCTCCTATGCTGCTGGAGCCATTCGTGGAGAATGCCTTTAAACACGGTAATGTTCACCAAGCTGGAGCCGAAATTAAGATTTGTTTAAGGGTTGAGCGTGACCAACTATGGTTTACAGTTAGTAACACACTTGACCATCAAGCTCAGCAAAAAGATACCTACTCGGGTATTGGTTTAACGAATATCCAAAAGCGACTTGATTTACTGTACCCCTATCGCCATGAAATAAAAATCAGTAGTGATGATGGTTGGTATCATGTTAAGCTAAGAATTCAGCTAAGTTAAAACTCACTAGCACAGTTTGATGAGAGATCAATGGTGAGAAAGAAGTAAGATGTGATTTTTTCTAAAGAATGCCCTGGAAAAGCAGCTTTATTGTTTTAAATCAGCAGAGTACGCCATATTCAAGCGATAATTATACTTTTGCCCAGTGTAAGAAATTGGGTGTATTTACCGAAATATTGATTACTATTTAATGTACCATAGCATGGTTAGTTGCGTTGCCATTGATGATGAACCTTTAGCATTAGATTTAATTGAAGATTTTGCTAGTAAGGTGCCATTTCTTTCATTAGAAAGAACCTTCAATAATGCTCTTGATGCATTAGATATCATCAATCAACAAAAGGTTGACTTATTATTTCTGGATATTCAAATGCCACAAATTACTGGTTTGCAATTTATCAAGGGATTAGAGCATCCTCCCAAAGTGATTTTTACCACAGCTTATGCCCAGCATGCTGTAGAGGGTTTTAATGTTGATGCAGTAGACTATCTACTCAAGCCATTCACCTTTGAGCGATTCTTGAAAGCAGCTAACAAGGCTCGGCAAGCACTATCTACTGTACAACCAGCTGGTCATTCTAATGCAGATTATATTTTCGTTAAGTCGGGCTATGATATGGTAAAAGTCCGGTTTACCGATATTCATTTTATTGAAGGATTAAAAGACTACGTAAAGATTCATACATCCGAGAAAACTGTGATTGCATTGCTTACTATGAAATCATTGGAAGAGTCTTTACCAACTGGGTTTTTACGGGTTCACCGCAGCTATATTATCAACTTTGAGCACCTGGAGTCCGTAGGTCGGCGCAACATTATGGTAGGTAAACAAGATATTCCGTTGGGGGATATGTACCGTGAGCAATTTATGGCTAAATTGGATCGAAACTAGTTAACCATGCGCCTTCTACTCAACCTCATCCTGCTTTGCTCGCTTCCATATACTTCTTGGGCTCAGACTAAGTCATCTAATGAGCCTCGCCAACTATCTCTCCAAGAGTGCGTTGATCTAGCAATCAAAAACAATATTACTGTTCGGACTACCGCATTGAACGTACTACAAGACCAAGTAGCCTTGGAACAATCCAAAGCTAATTTGCTTCCGTCGCTAAATGCTGGTACGAACTTTCAATACAATGTGGGGCGTACAATCAACCCCTTTACTAATGAGTTTGTCAGTCAACCAATCCGGCAGCAAAGCTTAAGTCTAACGGCTAATGTAGAGCTATTTAACGGCTTCCGTAAACTTAAGACGATTAAACGTAACAAGCTCAACTTACTGGGTAGCCAATACGGTTTAGAAACACAGAAGAATGAGGTGACGCTGGATGTTGTAGAAGCATATGTGCAAATTTTACTTAACCAGGAGTTACTTCGTAACGCCCAATTTACGGCTCAATCTACCCAGAGTCAATTAGAGCGTACCCAGCGACTGGTAGAGGCCGGAAGCTTGCCTGTGGGGAATGTGCTGCAATTGGAGTCGCAACATGCTACCGATGAGCTGAATATAATTAGTGCCACTAATAATCTAGCGTTAGCCCAGCTACAGTTACAGCAATTATTATTAATTCCCGAGGATGAATCTATTTCTATTATAGATCCAATCTTTGATTTGCCCGATTCTACTGATCTTCCCACTAGTGCCTACGAGGTATATCAACAGACCGTCACAAATCTACCGCAGATTAAGCAGGCACAAGCTCAAGTGGACGCTGCTCAGTATGGTATCTCTGTTGCAAAGGCGGGCTTTTACCCCCGCTTAAGCTTAAGCGGAGGATTATTTTCTCAGTATTCCAGTGTTGCTCCGGATCAGATTCCGGTATCGGGTAGTGAGAACGTACCTACAATTCTTCCAACCGGAGACTTTTTAGTAGTTCCGAATAATGTACCTGGCTTAACTCCCGGTGACCGTATACCAATATTTACTGAACAGGATTTACCTAGAGACGTGACGGATAATACTTACCTAAATCAGTTGGACTTCAACTATCAGCGATTTCTTCAGCTTAGCTTAAATATTCCAATCTTTAACAATTGGCAAGTACGCTCTAATGTAGCCAATGCTCAGATTAGTCTAGAGAATGCTCAACTTAACGAGCTGAATCAACAAAATTTACTTCGGCAAACTATTGAACAGGTATATCTTAACGTTCGCGCCAACGCCCAGCAGTACCAAGCTGCCGAACGGCGGGTAATTCAGTTCCAACGGGCATTTCAGGATACTGAACGTCGCTACCAAGCCCAAGCCATTGATGTCTACGCTTATAACCAAGCCCAAAATGATTTAACTGCTGCTGAAGCTGATGCACTACAAGCCAAGTATAATTATCTACTTAGTCTAAAAGTACTTGATTTCTATATGGGTAAACCACTAACGTTCTAGTATGGGATTTTTAGATGTACTCATTACCCCATTAGTGCTGGCTGTTGTATTAGTTATTGCTTACGCCATTCGTTCTAGATTTACTGATGCAACCACTTATCGTTATTTTATTCCTGCCCTCGGAGTAAAAATCTTTGGAGCCTTAGCAGTCGGCTTTATCTACCAATTTTACTACGGAGGAGGAAAGCCAAGTGGAGATACATTCAATTATCACCAAAATGCGAGTGTCATTGTAGAGGCCTTTTCTGATGACCCTGCAGTTGGCTTGAAACTGCTCTTAGCCAATGGGGAGTATACCTCCGAGATATTTAGTTACGCCACTCGTATGTACTGGTTCCGCTCGCCTACTGAGTATTTTGTCATTCGAGTAATTGCAGTGTTAGGTTTATTAACATTACACTCCTACGCTGCTATTGCAGTATTGTTTGCTGCCTTAAGCTTTTCAGGAGTATGGGCAATGTATCGAACTTTCTGTAAATTTTACCCCCTTCAGCACTACGAGTTAGCAATTGCTATACTCTTCGTGCCCTCAGTAGTGTTTTGGGGTTCAGGTGTTTTGAAAGATACTATTACGTTGGGAGCACTAGGCTGGGCTACTTGGGGTATCGTCCGGGTCTTTTTCGAGCGTAAATCAATACTATTAAGCAGTTGCATACTGATTTTTGCACTGTATACGATCTATTCGGTAAAGATTTACATCGTCCTCTGCTTTTTGCCCGCAGCGTTACTTTGGGTATTCCTCAGTTTTTCCTCTCAAATTTCCTCTACCCCTATAAAGTTGATGATCGCGCCATTTATTATTGGCGTTGCAGGTATTATCGGGTATTATGCCGTCCTAAAAGTAGGGGAGGATAATGCCCGGTACTCATTAGATACTGTTTCTGAGACGGCGGAGATTACCGCTCGCTACTTAGCTTATGTAGGCGAAAAGCAAGGTGGCTCAGTGTATACCTTGGGTGACTACGATTTTAGCCCAGTAGGTATGCTGCGGAAGTTTCCGCTAGCAGTAAATGTCACCTTATTTCGTCCGTATTTGTGGGAAGCTTACAACCCAGTAATGCTACTTTCCTCTCTAGAAAGTTTGGCTACCTTATTGTTTACGCTATTTGTGTTTTTTAGAGCTGGACTATTCCGGGCGTTTGGACTGATTGGCAGTAATCCAATCATTTTGTTTTGTCTAATCTTTGGAGTTGCCTTTTCCTTTGCGGTAGGAATCTCTACTTATAACTTCGGCAGTCTAGTCCGATATAAAATACCTATGCTTCCTTTCTACCTGTCCGGATTAATTATACTTTGGTATCACGTTAATGAAGCAAGAAAAACAAAACAGGTACAAGGTCGTCCGCAAGAAAGCGTGCCTTATTAACCTGGCGGGACTATTACTTTCTACTCTCAGTCTAGCACAAAGTAGTCAAGTACCTCTCAACAAAGATTATTACCACCTGCTTTCTCGTTACGAAATACGGCTGGGGCAACAAGCGCATTCATTTGATAGCAATGTAAAGCCCTACCGACGGTCAGCAGTAACGGCGTTTTTAGACTCGTTAGAAATAACGAAACTCTCAAAGGCTGATAAATTTAACCGGGCGTATCTTACCAATGACAATTGGCCGTTTCTAGACAGCGAAAGTACAACTACCAAAAAACCTATACTAAAGTATTTTTATAAACGCCCAGCGGACTTTTGGCACGTACAAACTGACGGGCTACTACTTCGGGTAAACCCAGTACTCTATTTCGGAGTGGGACGAGACGAACGAAGTGGAACGCCTTTTATCAACACCCGAGGAATTCAGATAGAGGGGGCAATTGATGATAAAATTGGCTTTTACTCTTTCATTGGCGAGAACCAGATGGCTCAGCCCGACTTTGCTTACGACTATTTGCAACAAACCTTGACATTGCCCTATCAGGGCTTTTGGAAAGGGTACGGTACTCGAGGAGTGGATTTTCTTAATACCCGAGGGCATCTCAATTTTTCAGCCTCACGTCATGTAGGGCTTGAGCTGGGGTACGGCAAGCACTTTATTGGTAATGGTTACCGCTCGTTACTGTTATCTGATTTTAGTAATAATTATGCTTATTTTCGAGGTGATGTCAATGTGTGGCGTATTCATTTTACCTACTTGTTGGGGCAACTCACAGCTGACATTTTTGGAAATTCCACTGGATTGTTTGGGACGCGTAGCTTTCCCATTAAACATCTGGCCTTGCATCGTATCGGCGTAGATGTCACTGATCGACTAAATATAGGGCTATTTGAAGCAATTATGTACGGCGATGAGTCAGAACGTTTTGATGCTCGCTACCTGAACCCTTTCGCTCTATTCCGAGCCATTGAGCAGCAAAATGGTAGTAACGGTAATGCTATGCTTGGGCTAGATGCCGACTGGATTTTAGGGAAGCATTACTCAGTTTACGCTCAGTTTCTGCTGGATGAATTAATTGTGGGCGAGCTAACTAATAACCGAGGTTGGTGGGGTAATAAGTATGCCTTACAAGTTGGCGGGAAATACATTGATGCCTTCACTATTCCAAACCTGGACTTACAATTAGAGTATAATCGGGTGCGGCCTTTTACTTACGCTCACGAAGATTTGTATCGATCGTATACCAATTACCGCCAGCCCCTGGCTCACCCGTTGGGAGCAAACCTACGAGAGACAGTTTTTATTGCTCGCTATCAACCACTGTCTCGGCTTACCCTACAGGCAAACCTGACTCGGGCGCAGTACGGAACCGATACCCTGACCTCTAACTGGGGAAATAATGTGCTACTGGATAACCGTACTCGCCAGCAAGAATACGGTAATGAGCTAGGACAAGGTATTGCTACTACTTTAACAATTGGTGATTTGACTGCTTCCTACCAGCTATGGCACAATATATTTGTTGATTTGCGCTATTTATATCGATTACAAGACGCTTCGGCTATTAATTTGAACCAGAAAACAAACTTTCTATCCTTTTCCCTTCGGGTCAATATTGATCGTATCCGTTACGACTATTGATTTTCTGGAAAAAGCCCTAAAAAATTAGGAGTGTTAGATTGAATAGAGTAGTGGTTAATAACGTGTTGTCGTCCAGCTTGCCCCAATTTCTCTCGAAGCGAAGCATCAGTTAGTAGCTTTTGTAAACTGTCGTACCATTCATCTTCGGTTTGGGCGTGAAATCCGTGTACGCTAGGTTGAACTATCTCGGTGTTAACACCGACGGGGGATACGATTGCTGGAATACCCAATGCTAAATACTGTAACGCCTTAAATCCACACTTACCTTTTGACCAAGGATCGTCAGGCAGGGGCATTATACCAATATTGATCTGAAGTAAATCCTCAACTTCGGTGCGTTCATTCCATTTGATAAATGTTAAGTTAGGTAAGTCATAATCTGGTGGACGGTTAGCAATGACCACAACTCGAAAATTGCGACTCTCTGACAGTTGGTGTAGAGCAGGGGCAACTAACGCAAGATACTTTAAGGTGGAGTGAGAGCCTGTCCAACCAATAGTTAATGGTTTAGAATGCTGATTTTTAATCTGATTGTGATAGTGTTGAGTATCAATAGTAGTAGGGTTTACGACCGCGGTAGCACCTAGTTGTTGAGCAAATTCTGCCAGATAAGCGTTACCCGCACTTACACGATAGCTCCATCGGCAAATTTTACCCACTTTAGACCGCCACTTTAGCCAACTCACCCAGCGATTGACCCCGGATTGATCAGCTAGCCAGATTGCATCATCGTAATCGTAAATAATGGGTTTGCCTAATACTTTCGCCACCAGATATTCAACCCAAGGAGGGCCGAGCGGGGTAGCTTCCCGGTGAATAAGCACCGCATCAGCGTTACGAGACTGCCATACATGACTCAGCCGACGTAGATAGCCTAAAATAATTCCTCTTACTTTCTGGAAGGTACGCCCCGGCTGATACAGTATCCGGTTGGTTTCTTCATCGAGAAAAGAAAGTATGTGGTACCGATACTCATTTTCTTCCAGTACAGACAAGTATTGCTCATACCGAAAACGTTGGCTAGGTGCCCCGGCTCGAGGGTAAGGGCAAAGTATGATTAATTTCTTTTTGTTATCTTTCGTGCTAGACAAGCTTGGCAATGATTCAGCAGTTTATTCGGAAGTTACGAGAATACTATCAGCGTCCATCCGAAGCAATTTACCTTATTGAGACTGCAATGTTCGGTAATGAATACCAGTTTGTCAAAGAATGCCTAAATTCAGGTAAAGTATCTACCATTGGTAGCGAAGTAGAGCGCCTGGAACAAGCCATCATTCAGCGTACCGGAGCTAAATATGCTGTAGCAACTTCTAGTGGCACCGCAGCTTTGCATCTGGGTCTGCTTGCTTTAGGAGTCAAACCAAATGATTGGGTACTTACCACGCCGTTTACCTTTGTGGCTACAACCAATGCCATTGTCCACAGTGGGGCGTCTCCCATGTTTTTAGATATTGATCGTCGTACGCTTGGGCTTTCGCCGGAAGTGCTAGCCGAGTTTCTGGCTAACGAGACTTACATTGATGATTCGGGGCAATGTGTTCATACTGTAAGTAAACGGCGTATTGCAGCCTGTTTACCTGTGCATGTATTCGGGCATTCAGCTCATATGACCGAAATTGTTCAGGTTTGTAATCAATACGGTATTCCGGTACTAGAAGATTCTGCCGAAGGGCTAGGTAGTACCTGCAATGGTCAGCCCGTAGGAACACACGGCAAGGCTGGCGTGTTGAGTTTTAATGGTAATAAAATTGTGACTACGGGTGGGGGAGGGGCTTTGTTTACCTCCGACCTGGAGGTTTACCAATCGGTTCGGTCGACGGCAAGTTCCACGCTTAGTTATAGCTTACTAACAAGTTCACCCGAAGGTAAAACTCCAGAATATGGCCTAACTGCAAACTCGTCGAAGCTCGAGACTCCGGGATACAGTGTAAGTGCAGTCTCTACCAGATATAAAATTCCTGGGAGTAATGTAATTGCCAGCGTCTCTCAAGCGCAAAACTCCGAATTGAAGGTGGCTGTTGGCTCTTCCGTAGGTTATAATTATCGAATGCCAGCCCTCAATGCTGCTCTCGGTTTAGCCCAGTGGGAGCATTTGGATCAGCGTATTCAAAAGAAAAGGAATCTTGCTCATTGGTATCAGTCATTATTCGCTAACTCTGAGGTTAAGGTGCTAGATGAACCGACGGATTGTTTTTCTAATTATTGGCTCAATGCGCTCATTTTTCCTGAGCGAAATAGTCGCGATCAATTTGTACTAGATTCGACTAAGGCAGGAATAGAGTCTCGTCCGGTCTGGACGTTGCTTTCTCGTTATCCATCGTTTACCAATTCTTATCAGATGCCCCTACCCAATGCTCGTTGGGCGGAGTCCTGTATGGCAAATATTCCGTCAACTATTTTTCCACATGCGTAATCTAATCTTATTAGGAGGAGGTGGACATGCCCGATCGGTAATTGATGTAATTGAATCGGCGTCTGACTATCGCATACAAGGCATTATTGACCGTAAAGAACGAGTAGGCCATAGGGTACTGAATTATTCTATTGTTGACTCCGATGAAAATATAGAAAAATGGGTGCAATCTGACCAAGATTTTCTTATTACGGTGGGGCAGATTGAGTCCACTGCTGTGCGAACTCGCTTAGATAAGCAGTTAAGTGAGGCTAAAGGTCGACTGGCAACTCTTACATCCCCTTTAGCACGAGTATCGTTGTATGCTACAGTAGGTGAGGGGGCAGTAGTTATGCACTTTGCCCTAGTTAACGCCAATGCTCAAGTAGGACGAAATGTAATTATTAATACCCGCGCCACCGTAGAACATGATGCTATTGTAGGTGATTTTAGCCATATATCAACCGGGGCGATTCTCAACGGTGGGGTGGCGGTTGGTCAGCAGGTATTTATTGGTAGTCACGCTACTATCCAGCAAGGCATAGTAGTTGCGGATAATGTAATCATCGGTGCTCACACCTACGTAAATCAAGATATTACTGAGCCTGGAGTGTACGTTGGAGTCCCCGCTCGTCGTTTACGATAAAAAGAAATTAGACTATACCGCGAATTTAGGGCAAAACCGTAAAATTGAGGTACAGTACTTATCCCCCTCTAAAAAAGGAGGTGGAAGGATTTGTTTATAACAGAGTTTCCTGCATCTATTGAAACCAGAAATAAATTTCATATAGCCGGGTTACAAACTGCTGGGTGTAGTATACTGATTATTGAGAGTTTTTCGTTTCGTATAATGTATCTACTTTTGTAAGATACCGCCTAACCTTCTGTAGCATGACCAAAGCTGAGCGTATTCAACTGATTAAGACCTATTTTGAAGAAGTAGCTCGTATTGATGGTACGGTTCCCTGTATCCAGTGGAAACACCGGGAGCATTCTGACCTTATACTTTATTCTCGTGAAAGCGAATCAGCTGACGCGCACGAAATTGTACTAGTAAAAAGTGCTACTACTAAACTAGATAAAGCCTTATCGCATTCGGTAAAGCATTATTTCCGAACGGCGGACGATCTGGAAATTTTGCTACGATCATTATCTCAGAAGACCTTAGGTAATAAGCCCGTTGCTAAACCGCAACCCAAACAAGCTTTTCAGCCTAAACCTAAAGCTGCTGCTCCCAAGGCTAAGCCTTCGGTGAATGTACCTCAAAATCTCGGAAGTAGCTTTCAGACACCAGCTACGCCGCGCCCGACAGTAAATCCGGCGTCTTATGCTCCTAACCGTCCCAGCGTTCCCCATACCCCCTCGTCAGCAGCCTATACCTCAGTATCTCCCAAGACGATAAAAATATCCCGACCCAAAGGCATATGGGTTGGCTTATTGGTAGTGCTTGGTTTAGTTACTCTAGCCATTTTGACCAATCCTAGTGAAGAAAAACATCGTCGCACCGTCAGCCAATCAGGTCATCAAGCTCTGATACAGTCTTCTTTGCTAACTTATTCGGAAGGGAATGATCCAAATGAGCTGAATAGTACGTTAGTATCTACTGCCGAAGGTTCATATTCTTCCCCTGTTCGGCGAAAAAACTTTTATCTCTTCTCGCTTACTGAGATTCATTTCTCTGATTATCAAAAAATAGTAGGACTGGGGGCGTTCGGTAAAGTATTTTTGGATGAGCCTGAAGAAAGTTCAACTTCTGAGGTTCATTTCACTGAGAGTACTACCGAATCTACGGTTAATCAAGCCACACTAACAGAGATGAAACGAGCGGTGATTGTAGCAGTTATGGATAAATTTTACGCTGACACTGATAATCAGCAGGATTATACTTACAAATTCGTCTTCCACAACCGATCGAACCGTAATATTTCTTCTTTCGGAGGACAAGTTATCTTTAGCGATACTGATGGAAACTTAGTAAAAAGCCTTCCCTTGACCTACGACCGCCCATTAGGTATTGGTGAACGGGCAGTATTTCATGTAGTGGATACATCCGAAGAACCAACGTCAGAAAACGACTTGGTAGTACAAACTGACCTCTCCGATCTTTCGGTAGAGTGGCAACCTTCTGAATTGCTATTTAAAGATGGAACTGCCATGAGTCTTTAAGAAGTAAATCTGCTCAGTAATTGAAGTTTTGGTAAACGTATTAGGTAAACTACGGCAATATTTGCATTTTTAGCGGAAAAGAATCTGCTACACTGCAACTATGAAACGCCAAACCTACATTTACACCATTACGTTTATTGCTGCCCTCGGCGGCTTTTTATTTGGCTTTGATACCGCCGTTATTTCCGGAGCCAATCCATTTATTCAAAAGTATTTTAACCTAGACGAACTTGCTCTAGGCTGGGCAGTATCCAGCGTGATTGTCGGCTGTATTATTGGAGCCTTCTCTGCCGGGTTTGTGAGCGACTTGCTAGGCCGAAAAAAAGTTTTAATCGTAACGGCAGTATTATTTACCCTTTCTGCTTTCGGAACGGCATTAGCTACTGACTTTACCTTTTTTGTACTCGCGCGGATTCTCGGAGGAATCGGAGTAGGAGCAGCTTCAGCACTCTCTCCAACATATATTGCTGAAATCTCTCCAGCTGACCGGCGGGGCAGGTTGGTATCCATTAATCAGCTTACGATAGTTATTGGTATTTTGGTGGTTTACTTTACAAACTATGCCTTCGCCTCCGCTTTGGGTGATGATAGCTGGCGATACATGTTGGGTAGCGAGGCTATCCCTGCCTTAATGTTTTTCGGGTTACTGTTCATTATTCCTGAAAGCCCCCGCTGGTTATTTAAAAATCATCAGGAAGCAAAAGCCCGTGAGGTTCTTCGGAAGTTGGAAGGTGAAGACCATATTGCTGAAGAGTTGAGCGAAATTGAAGAGTCCCTTAAGGGTGAACAGGAAAAAGTTGCTTTTGCTGATCTGTTCAAGGGTAAAATGACTAAGGTTACTATTATTGGTATTATTCTCGCCATGTTGCAACAATTGGTTGGTATCAATGCCATTATTTATTACGCACCAACTATCTTTGAGAGTGCTGGAGCAGGTCTGGAATCGGCTTTAGCTCAAACAGTGGCTATTGGGGGAGTAAATCTGCTATTTACCTTTGTAGCTATCAACTTAGTAGATAGGATTGGTCGTAAACCTTTATTGCTGGCAGGCTCAGTAGGAATGACACTTTCGTTAGCTTTTCTCTCGTTTTCTTTTTTGAGCGATGGCGGTGCTGGATACGGTGTGTTATTTTCTATACTGGGTTATATTGCCTCTTTTGCTGCTACGCACGCTGCCGTAATGTGGGTGATGATATCGGAGATTTTCCCCAATAAATACCGGGGGTCGGCCATGTCAGTTGCTCTTTTTATGCACTGGAGTTCTACCTATTTGGTCACTCAGACTTTTCCGTGGATGTTAGCAAATAAAGGTGGGGCTTTCTCCTTTGGTATTTTTGCCGTTATCGCTGCGCTGAGTTTCGTATTTGTATGGTTCTTTGTTCCTGAGACCAAAGGTAAATCGTTAGAGCAGATAGAGAAAGAGTTGCAAATAAGCTGATGAAAATGTGAACCGGGTCGCCGGGCGATATGAAGTGTGAGATGTGAAAAGGTTCAGGTTAAAAGGTGTAAGGTGTACAAAACGGAGTTCCTAAAGCCCGAGCGACGATCGACTAATACAAAGAACTAAGGAAGACTTAACAATCAGCAAATGAAACCACTTTGGGGTATTGATTTGGGCGGAACAAAGATAGAAGGTGTTGTACTGAAAAGTGCGGAAAGTACCGATGTGCTCTGCCGAACCCGAGTACCTACCGAACAGCAGCATGGTTATGCTCATATTATAAACCAGATTAGTAAGCTCATTGATCAAATGTCGGCGGAAACGGGTCTGAAGCCGGAACAAGTGGGTTTTGGTACTCCGGGCACTCTTGATCCTATTTTACAAACTCTAAAAAACAGTAATACTACCTGCCTTAATGGTCAGCCGTTTAAGCGAGATGTAGAGGAAAAACTAGGGATTCCGATTGAAATAGCCAATGATGCCAACTGCTTTGCTCTGGCCGAAGCCCGATTGGGAATAGTGAAAGAAAAGATGCCCGAAGCCCGAATGGTATTTGGAGTAATTATGGGCACGGGGGTAGGTGGCGGCATTGTCATGGATGGGAAAATCTGGAACGGACGACAAGGAATAGGAGGAGAGTGGGGGCATAACTTTCTAGATGAGTCAGGTGGAAAGTCTTACACTGGGCGCACGGGGGTAGTAGAAACTATACTAGCTGGGCCTTCCTTAGCTCGTTTCTATCATCAGCAAACAGGAGAAGAGTGTAATCTGAAAGAAATCTACCAGCGTTACCAGTCAGGAAATGATCCGACGGCCAAACAGACTATTAAACGACTGACTGAGTTCTTCGGACTTGCTATTTCGGTAGTTATTAATATCCTTGACCCCGATGCTATCGTGCTAGGCGGGGGCGTAGGCAATATTGACGAATTATATGCTGAAGGAGTAGAGGCAGTTAAGAAGTACGTATTCAATAATCGGCTGGACACTCAATTTTTCCGCCCTAAGCTGGGAGATAGTGCGGGAGTATTTGGAGCTGCTATGTTAGTAAGTGATCCAGTTTAGTTTACGAGAATAGTGTAAAGCACACCGGCTAATATTCCACCCACAATGGGGCCTATCACCGGAACCCAGGAATAGCCCCAGTCGCTGCTTCCCTTATTGGAAATAGGTAAAATTGCGTGCATAATTCGAGGAGCCAGATCCCGAGCCGGATTAATAGCGTAACCCGTTGTTCCCCCTAGAGACATACCAATAGCAAAAACGACTAATCCGACAGGGAGTGCACCTAATGCACCTAGTCCAAACTCAACATCTGAGAATTCAGTTGCTTTTAATTCAGGAGGAGCAATGGAGAGTGCCGCAAATACCAGTACAAATGTGCCAATCAGCTCAGAGATAAAGTTGGATGCTGTCTTACGAATGGCAGGGCCGGTAGCAAAGGTGGCTAATTTTGCCCCGGTATCGGAAGTTACCTCAACGTGCGGACGGTACATTAGCCAGGCGAGCGTAGTTCCAGTGGCTGCGCCCAGCATTTGAGCTAAAATATAGATGGGGACTAATCCCCACTCAAAAACTCCAGCGGCGGCTAAACCGAGCGAGACGGCCGGATTGAGGTGGGCTCCGCTGTAGGGGGCAACCGTAAAAACCGCTACAAATACGGCCATTCCCCAGCCAGCGGTAATTACAATCCATCCGGCATTGTTTCCTTTGGTTTGATTGAGTACGACGTTGCAAACGACACCATTTCCCAACAGTAACAGTAGGGCGGTTCCGATAAATTCGGCAATAAAGTTTGACATTGGTTAGGTTAGTTTAGTAGGTATCCCGAGGCGAGCTCTCGGTAGCTTTCTATTTGTAGTTTTTGCCAGTTTTCGTCTTTTCGTAGTTTCTGAGCCAATAGTTTTGCCACTTTAGGAGCCATCTCAATGCTAGCCCGGGCGTTTAGCAGAAGTGCTCGAGTTCGTCGCGATAAAAAATCCTCGACGGTTCTAGCCATCTCATTTTTAGCAGCCCAAATAACCTGAGCTTGGATAATAGGTAAATCAGGGTGCAGTTGTTCGCCTAGCTCAGGATTACGCTCTACCATCTTACGAATAGCAATTGAGTCAGAACCATAGAACCATAGTGGGTTATTAGAATCTACATTTCGGAGCCAGCCTCGAATGCGTAAACCTTTAGTTTTAGATTCCCGGTCTTCTAATCCAGCAATGAGGGCCGCTTTGTCTACGGCGTCTTCACCCATTTTTCGGTAAGTAGTCCATTTACCGCCCGTAATCGTTACTAGACCTGATACTGATACCAGGATAGAGTGGCTCCGGGAGATCTGAGATGTACTTTTACCTTCCGATGTTTTCACTAGTGGCCGAAGCCCGGCATAAACGCTGAGAACATCGGTTCGATCAGGGTCTTTAGTTAGATACTGAGCAGCGTGATCGAGGATAAACTCTACCTCTTCTTCCAATGCCCGTGGTTCCAGCGATACATCGTCTACGGGAGTATCAGTCGTTCCTACGACTACTTTATCATTCCAGGGAACGGCGAATAGTACCCGACCATCGTCAGTCTTGGGAACCATAATGGCTGAATCGCCCGGCAGAAATTCTTTATCAAGAACCACGTGGACTCCCTGGCTGGGCTGGACAATATCTTTAGCTTCAGGATCATCCATCTGGATTACGTGATCGACGAACACTCCGGTAGCATTAACAACTACTCGGCCATTTATCCGGTATGATTTACCCGTTTCTAAGTCATCGGCCACTACCCCCGATACCATATCATTGGTTTTGAGTAGGCCAGTGACCTTCATGTAGTTGATTAGGCTCCCGCCATTGTCAGCACAGGTTTGAGCCAGGTTGATGGCAAGACGGGCATCATCAAACTGACCATCGTAATAAATTACCCCACCTCTCAGACCTTCTTGTTCAACAGTTGGTATTTTTTCAATCGTTTCTTCTTTACTCAAGCTTTTAGAAGGGCCTAAACCTAGCTTTCCAGCGAGCATGTCGTATACCTTCATGCCGACGGTGTAGAATGGACCGTTCCACCAGTCGTAGGTAGGGATGACGAAGGCTTGGTTATGTACTAGGTGGGGGGCATTTTTCATCATTAGACCTCGTTCGTGTAATGCTTCTACCACCAGAGATACATCGCCCTGCTGTAAGTAGCGAACACCCCCGTGAGCTAATTTAGTACTACGGCTGGAAGTACCCTTAGCAAAATCGGCTTGTTCTAGCAGTAATGTAGCATAGCCCCTTGAGGCAGCTTCTAACGCTGTTCCCAGGCCAGTGGCTCCACCACCGATGACGATAATATCCCAAACGCTTTCGTAAGAATCCAGCGTTTCTAACATAATGTCCCGGTCTAGTCCGCTCATGAAAAATATTTGCTAAGAGGTTAGAAAAATATGATCTGGTTGTAATTTTGATTTAGCATTGTAAATTTAAAGCTATTCCTCGATCCAGTTTTTAGATCGACCTACTGCGTTGTTCCAGCGTTTTAGTAAACTTTCCGAATCAAATCCTTCGGTAGGCTCAAATTTTTGATCAACGCTCCATTGATCTTTAAGTTCATCAATATCTTTCCAAAAACCGACAGCTAGTCCGGCTAAATAGGCAGCACCTAGAGCGGTAGTTTCCATAACTTTTGGCCGAAGTACCGACAGCCCCAGAATATTTGCCTGAAATTGCATCAAAAGATTATTGGCTGAAGCCCCACCATCTACCCGAAGCTCCTTAAATGGAATCTGGGAATCTTTCTGCATAGCTTTCATTACATCGGCAGTTTGGTACGCCATACTTTCCAGGGCAGCGCGGGCAATGTGCCCTACTTCGGTACCTCGGGTCAGGCCTACGATGGTGCCCCGGGCGTATTGATCCCAGTGGGGAGCTCCTAGCCCAGTAAGCGCTGGAACCAAATACACATCACCATTATCTTCTACTGATTGGGCCAAACTCTCAATTTCTGAAGAGGACTCAATTATTTTTAATCCATCACGTAGCCACTGAACAATAGCTCCAGCAATAAAAATACTTCCTTCCAGGGCATAAGTAGTCTTTCCATTGATCTGCCAAGCAATGGTGGATAGCAAGTTATTTTCTGATTGAATAGGTTTATCACCAGCGTTAAGCACTACGAAACATCCGGTTCCGTAGGTGTTCTTGAGCATACCTGGTTCGGTGCAAAGCTGACCAAATAAAGCCGCTTGTTGGTCACCAGCAATTCCCCCAATGGGAATTTCCCCGCCAAAAAGACTGGTTTCGGTAGTGCCGTACTCTTGACTGCTCGGTACTACTTGAGGCAACATACTCATCGGAACCCCTAGGTGGTCAGCAATAGTGGTGCTCCACCAAAGTTTGTGAATATCGTAAAGTAAAGTGCGACTAGCATTGGTCACATCACTAATGTGTAACTTACCACCGCTTAGTTTGTAGATAAGCCAACTATCAATTGTTCCGAAAGCTAATTCACCCCGATCAGCCTTTTCGCGAGCACCCTCTACATTATCCAGAATCCACTTTACCTTAGTACCGCTAAAGTAAGCATCGGCAAGAAGTCCAGTCTTAGCTCGAATAGTCTCTTCAAAGCCTTCTTCTTTGAGTTGATCGCAGAACTGAGAGGTGCGGCGATCTTGCCAGACGATGGCGTGGTGAATGGGCTTACCTGTTTTTTTGTCCCACACAACGGTGGTTTCCCGCTGATTAGTAATACCAATGGCAGCAACTTCGCGAGCAGAAATACCAGCCTTCTTTAGTACCTCCTGAGCTACTTCTAGTTGTGATGCCCAAATTTCTTCGGCATCGTGTTCTACCCATCCTGGCTTAGGGAAATACTGCTTAAACTCTTGCTGGGCTACGTGCTTGATGGTTCCTTGATGATCAAATAATATAGCTCGGGAGCTGGTTGTGCCCTGGTCTAAGGCGAGGATGTATTGGGTCATAGTGTAGTGTTGTTGATTTGTAAAAATAGCGGAAACCCTGAGTTACACAAATCTCAATAGGTTTTAACCATTCTTTGTTTAATCATCCTGGTATAAATATGAGGTGATCATACCACTTTTTGCTGATCTGACCAATACTTTTAGAATAATCAGTTTAACTTACTACTTTTAACCAATGCTATGAAAACAGTTTTTTTAGCCGTGTTTGTGTTTCTAAGTATTATTCAAGTTAAAGCTCAGGTTTTAGAGAACTTAGATCCACTAGTGACGGATCGGCCTGGTCAAGGTACTGATGCACCGGGCGTTTTATCTCCCGGTCGGGTGCAAGTGGAACTTGGGTTTTTGTATCAGGATGATCCTATCTCAAATCAGCAACTTATTTTATATCCGAATACTCTTGTACGAGTGGGGCTAGTTGAGCGAGTTGAGTTTCGCGCTAGCGCAGATATTTTTCAGGGGGGAATAGGAGAGCCAACGTATCTATCCCCGATCATATTAGGAACCAAAATAGGCTTGACAGAAAATAGAGGAATAATCCCTCAGTCGGCTTTAATTGTGAATGTGACTATGCCGAAGGAGGAACCACTTGAAGTGTCAAACCCAATTGCTACGCCTGAACTACGGTTGCTTATGAATCATGGGCTTTCCAAGAGTCTGTCGCTTACTACCAATCTGGGAATTTCCTGGGCGAATGATCGGGGGACATTTCAGTATCCTAATCATTCTTACGCTGCTTCTCTAGATATAGGAATTAATGATTTTTTGGCTGCCTTTGGTGAGTTTTATGGCTTCTGGTCTCAGCTTGATCATTCGCATTTGTTCAACTTAGGTGGGGCAGTACTGTTACTTCCTGACTTACAACTAGATGTTTCAGGGGGAGTTGGGCTTAGCGTAAATGCTCCAGACTACTTTGTTAGTAGTGGGCTTTCGGTTCGTTTCTGAGCTGCTTAGCTTCGGATAGCGACTACTGGATCAAGACGGGAGGCACTAATAGCTGGAATGAGGCCAGAAATAATTCCAATACTACTTGAGACAATCAAACCGATCAGTATATTTTTAATGGTGAGCTGCAACTCCAGCGATCCGAGAGAAATAAAGGTGGCAAAATAGACCAGAATCATTCCTACCACTCCGCCAATCAAGCTCAAAAAGGTAGCTTCAAACAAAAATTGCAGCAGTATAAAGTAATTTTTAGCTCCCAGTGATTTTTGGATACCGATAATGTTAGTACGCTCTTTTACTGATACGAACATGATATTGGCAATGCCAAAACCACCTACTAAAATAGAGAAGCTGCCAATAATTCCTCCGGCAATACTGATCACATTAAAAATATTGCTAACTACTTCGGCAAAGGCTTCAGGGCGGTTAATAGCAAAATTATCATCCTGACGAGGGCGTAAACCCCGTCTTCCGCGCATTAATCCAATCACTTCAAACTCTAGCTCTTTCAGCCCTACATCATTCTCGTATCCTTTTAGTGCAATGGTAGAGCCTACGCCCCATCGGCTACGGCTGGCGTAAAGTTTCAAAAAGCTTTGGTACGGAATATAGCAAGTGTAATCTGCACTGGGGGCATCTACAATATTGCTTCCTTGTTCGTTTAGCACCCCAACTACAACGTATTTCATTCCTTTAATTTCTACTACTTTCCCTAATGGGTTGCTCATCGGGAATAATGCCTTGGCAATTTCCGAACCGATAATTGTCACATTTTGAGCAAACTCAGTTTCACGAACTGAAAAATATCGTCCCTGATTAATATCAACTTCAAACACCTGATTATACTGATAAGAAGCGCCCACTAGGTATACTTCACCAATATTACTATTACGGTGCTCAAGGGTCAGGTTATTACGGTCGGCAAAAATAGTCATGGCCGTAGCCTGACTTACATTAGCTTGCAAAAACTCAAATTCGTTGAGAGTGGGCTGAGGACGGTTAACGTACTTCCACCATGGATAATTATCTTGGAACAACCAGGGCCACTTTTCTACCCGAATTACCTGATCTCCCAAAAAATCTAAACTATCCCGAATGTTGCGTTCTAGGGAATCAATCAGGGTAAATACAGCAATGATAGCAAAGATACCAATGGTGACTCCTAGCAGGGAAAGTGTGGTACGAAGCGGATTGGAACGTAAGGCATCCCAAGCAGAGAGAAAACTTTCGTAAATTAGGCGGATAACTAACATAAAGCGATGTTACAAAAGTATCATTCCGAAAAAAAATGGAACTCAATACTTTTTACCAAACGTTCCATCTCCATTACAGACAAATATCTATCTTTGCACCCGGCTTAAAAATTCAACAACGTATTATAGTAACTACCGTAACTGTTCATGAAGCTATCGGAATTTAAGTACCAATTTGACGAAAAAGATCGCGAAAAGTTAATTGCTCTCCATCCAACCGACGATCGGGATGAATCTCGCCTCATGGTAATTCATCGAGATACTGGGGAAATTGAGCATAAAGTCTTTAAAGATATCGTTGACTATTTTGACGAAGGCGATGTCTTCGTAGTAAACGATACGAAAGTATTTCCGGCTCGGTTGTACGGTAATAAAGAAAAAACCGGGGCAAAAATTGAAGTGTTCCTGCTACGGGAGCTGAACCCAGAAATGAATCTCTGGGATGTGTTAGTAGACCCCGCTCGTAAAATCCGGGTAGGAAACAAACTATATTTTGGCGAAGGCGAATTAGTGGCCGAAGTTATTGATAACACCACTTCCCGGGGACGAACTATTCGCTTTTTGTACGAAGGCGAACGGGAAGCTTTCTACGAAATGATTAATACACTGGGCGAAACCCCACTACCCGATCATTTTAAGGAACGAAGAAAGGTAGAACCTCAAGACCGGGAGCGCTTTCAGACAATTTATGCCGAACACGTGGGTGCAGTTGCAGCGCCTACTGCAGGGCTCCATTTTACTAAGCAACTTCTTAAGCGTCTGGAAATCAAAGGAATAGACGTTGATCCAATCACTCTGCATATTGGTCTGGGAACTTTTCGCGATGTGGAAGTAGAAGATCTTACTAAGCATAAGATGGATTCGGAGAATTATCGGATTACTGAGCCAACTGCTAAATCAGTGAATCGCGCTTTAGACGAAAAAAGGCGAGTATGCTCTATTGGAACTACCTCCATGCGGGCTCTTGAATCTTCGGTTTCGGCAAGCGGTCGATTAAAAGCTAACGAGGGTTGGACCGACAAATTCATCTTCCCACCCTATGAGTTTAAGATTTGTAATGCCTTAGTGACGAACTTTCATCTTCCTCAGTCAACCCTGCTGATGATGGCAGCGGCTTTTGGGGGCTACGATCTAGTGATGAAAGCTTATGAACTCGCTGTGAAAGAGAAGTACCGCTTCTTTACTTACGGCGATGCGATGCTAATCATCTAGCACAACGATAGCGATGGATCGAGCTGTGGTAATTGTTGCTGGGGGGCGAGGTTCCCGGATGCAATCCGATATCCCTAAGCAATTTTTGCTTTTGGAAGGTAAACCACTACTAGTTCATACGCTAGAAGTATTTTATACTTACGATGCTAAACTCCCTATCTGGTTAGTATTACCTCTAACTGAACACGCTCGGTGGAAAAATCTCTGTGAAAAATACCACTGCGATATTCCTCACCAAGTTGTAGGTGGAGGTGATAACCGTTCTCAGTCAGTTAAAAATGGGGTTACCCAAATCCAATCCCATAATTGTGTAGTGGCTATTCACGACGGAGTGCGACCTTTGGTGACTCATCGCATGATTAAAGAATCATTTGAAGTGGCGACTCAAGGCGGCTCAGCCATTGCAAGTGTGCCTTTAAAAGATTCGATTCGGGAAATAGTAGAGACAGGGTCTCAAGCAAAAAATCGATCTAACTACCGATTAATGCAAACCCCACAAACTTTTCAAAAATCTTGGCTGACAGAGGCTTACGAGAGATTAGATACTCTTGATGAGTTTAGTGATGAAGCGAGTTTAGTAGAAGCGGTGGGGAAGACCGTAACACTCGTTGCGGGAGACTTTCGGAATATTAAGGTAACTACTCCGGAGGATATGTTAGTAGCGGAAGCCTTTTTACAGCAAAAGACTTCCGGTTGATAGTGGCGGTAGGTGGTTAGTATTCGTCTTCGTTGAAAAAGAAATCTTCTTTAGTAGGATAATCCGGCCAGATTTCTTCAATATTTTCGTAAGGTTGGCCATCATCTTCCAGCTCTTGCAAATTCTCAACAACTTCTAAAGGCGCACCCGAGCGAATCGAGAAATCAATAAGCTCGTCTTTGGTGGCCGGCCAGGGGGCATCTTCTAAATAAGATGCTAATTCTAAAGTCCAGTACATACTTACCAAATTTTCTGTTTGACGTTGAATTCAGGAGTGATGAATAATAAATTAACTATATAGTTCAAAAGAAAATTGTCAATTTTCTTACCAAAAAGGAATTTAAAGTGGTAATAAACTTCTAATTCAATTACGTGGGAAAGATATTCCTTGAAAAAAAAGTTTCAATTACCACCTATAATTTCTTATAAGTACTTGTCCAGGCTATTTTGTAACTCTTCTAGCAGTTCTTTCTTTACCTGAAGTTTCCTTATCTGCGATCGCAATCTCCCAGCAGCTCGCCGATCATCCTCCGAAAAGTTTCGAGTATCCCGGCTATTCAGTAGGTGCTGATTTTCAGCTTTAGAGCGGATCAACTCTTCATCATCCCTGGCAATTAGGTTATTGAGCAAAGAAATCTTCTGCTGAAGCTGTTCGGCAACGTTCAGATGAGAAAAGTCCGGGTCGCGGTTGGTTACCAATCGCTCCAGAAAGTTAGTTTCTAATGCCTTCTCACAGGTGTAATTAAACTTTTCAGTCAGTTCAATGGCTTTTTCCCGAGAAATTCGCCCCGATTGTTTCCAGGCTAGCCGAAGCTGCTTTACTTCTTCCATGGTGTTTACTTGATCTTTACCAATCAGATCTTCGGCTTTACTGATAAGCTCTTTTTTGCGGGTCATAGCCTCTTCAGGGCTAACGTAATTCTGTTGACTGCCGTAGCGGTCACCGCCCCGATTGTCTCGATAGCCACCTCCGCCACCGTAAGATGATCGTCCGCCGTATCCGCCACCTCGGTCGTATCCACCTCCCTGACGATCATAACCTCCTCTAGGTCGGTCGTATCCACCGCGTGACTGTCCGTAACCTCCCTGTCGGTCGTAGCCACCCCGCGATTGATAACCTCCCCCGTAGCTATCACTACGGAAAATCTTACCTGTCAGGGACTTATGATTTCTGAACAGTTTAGAGTAGTGGAAACTAGGCACTTTGCCCACTTCGCGCCAGGCTGCTTGTAATTCCTTAGCCTTCTCGCGGGCTTCCTGTTTATCAGGATGTCGAAGAAGTTGGTACAGCTCGTTATTAATATCACGGTAGCGTTTTACTCGCTCGAAGACCATGCGTTTACGCTCCTCGAAGAATTCTTTGCGGCGTTGGAAAAAATTATCTAATATCTCATTGAAGCGCCCTTCAATTTCTTCCTGATATTCATCATCAACTGCTCCGGTTTTAATCCATTTTCCTTTAATTTCTTTCAACTGCTCGGTAGCCTCCTTCCAATCAGAGCTAAACTCAAAGGGTTCGGCTTCTGCAATAAGGGCACGTTTGATTTCTAAGTTTTTTATGCGGTTTTGAGCGATAATCTCTCTGAGCTTACCTTCTATCACATCGAGCCGTTCGTAGAGTTGGGGATATTCGCCTAGTGCATCAAATTTAGCGAGGCTCTCCCGCATGTGAATCAGCTTCATAAGGTAGGAACCTTTATTTTCTGATTCTTCTACCGACTGTTCTAATTGAGTAACTTTGTTTTCGGCCATCGTGAAACGATCCTCGAAATACTTGATGGTTGAAGCTTCGCTTTCGCGTACTTCGCCAATTTCGCGAGAGGGGTATTCAAGAAAGGCGTTTCGGTAAATTTTACCGTCTTGAATGAATCCATAGGGTGTGCTTACCTGATCCAATGTTCTTAGGGTTTAAAGTTGAGAATTTCGGCTTATCGAGAAGCCATAATTCGGTGAAATGGTTATAGGAATCTGTGGTTTTAATTTACTATTGTTCGCAATGATTACGATTTTTCAGAAATTACGCAAAAATATCATTTAATTACCGATTATCGGAATATAGATACAACGTATTAGTATCTAAACGAAGAAATTTCATAATGTTAAACTATGAGTGACGAAAAAGTTATTTTTTCCATGGCTGGGGTAACTAAAATGTATTCCCCACAAAAACAAGTCCTAAAAAATATTTATCTATCTTTCTTCTACGGAGCAAAGATCGGAGTGTTGGGTTTAAACGGAGCGGGTAAGTCTTCTTTACTCCGAATTATCGCTGGAAAAGACAAAAACTTCCAGGGAGAAGTGGTGTTTTCACCGGGCTATTCAGTAGGGATGCTAGAACAAGAACCAGAGCTTGATCCTGAAAAAACAGTGAAGCAAGTGGTAGAGGAAGGCGTAGCTGAAACGGTAGCCCTGCTACAAGAATTTGAAGCTATCAACGAAAAATTTGCCGACCCCGCAGTGCTGGAAGACCCGGACGCCATGCAAAAGCTGATTGACCAGCAAGCAGTGGTGCAGGAAAAGCTCGATCATGCTAATGCCTGGGAGCTAGATAATAAGCTTAATCAGGCAATGGACGCCCTACGAACACCGCCCGAAGATGCGGTAGTGAAGAATCTTTCGGGAGGAGAAAAACGTCGGGTAGCTCTATGCCGATTGTTGCTTCAGCAACCGGACGTACTGCTACTCGACGAGCCAACCAACCACCTAGATGCTGAATCGGTTCACTGGCTGGAGCAACACCTTCGGCAGTATAGTGGTACGGTGATTGCCGTGACTCACGATCGTTACTTTCTGGATAACGTGGCAGGATGGATTTTGGAGCTAGATCGGGGCGAAGGAATTCCTTGGAAAGGAAATTACTCATCTTGGCTAGAGCAGAAGCAAAAACGACTGGCTGAAGAGGAGAAAACGACTTCTAAACGTCAGAAAACCCTAGAGCGAGAGTTGGAGTGGATTAAAATGACTCCTAAAGGGCGGCAAGCCAAAGGAAAAGCTCGATTAAATGCTTACGATAAATTACTAGGCGAAGAGGGGAAAGAAAAAGAACAACGACTGGAGTTATACATTCCACCGGGACCTCGCTTAGGTAATAAGGTAATTGAGGCGAATAATTTGGCGAAAGCCTACGGGGAAAAGGTTTTGTTTGAAGATTTAACCTTTTCGCTACCCCCAGCAGGGATAGTAGGTGTAATTGGGCCGAATGGAGCGGGAAAAACCAGTCTGTTTAAACTAATTACTCAGCAAGCCGAACCTGACCAGGGAGAAATTGAGGTAGGGACATCGGTGAAGCTAGCTTATGTTGATCAGGAACACGACCGGCTTGACCCTAATAGAACGGTCTGGCAGGTAATTTCAGAAGGAAATGAGCACCTCGATCTGGGTGGACGGCAGATGAATTCCCGGGCTTACGTCAGTCGTTTTAACTTTAGCGGTAGCGATCAGGAAAAGAAGGTGGGTAACCTCTCGGGTGGAGAGCGCAACCGGGTACACCTGGCAATGATGCTCAAAGAAGGAGCTAATGTATTGCTTCTAGATGAGCCAACTAACGATTTGGATGTGAATACATTACGAGCCTTAGAAGAAGGCTTAGAAAACTTCGCAGGCTGCGCTGTCATTATCTCCCACGACCGCTGGTTCTTAGATCGTATCGCAACGCATATTTTAGCATTTGAAGGCAATTCTCAAGTATATTGGTTCGAGGGAAATTACTCCGACTACGAAGAAAACAAACGCCAACGTCTTGGCGACGCCCAGCCTAAGCGAATTAAGTACAAGAATATTATTGGATAAATGTATTGTGTTTGTGTGCGCAAGTACTCGGGTGTTCATGAAAACTTTCTAATTTTGAACATTTGAACATTTGAACATTTGAACATTTGAACATTACGCGGTAACTGCCTAAGTACCTGAACACGCAAACACTTGAACTCATATAAGTCATGTAATATCCAGCTTATTTTTCGTTCAGGGAAAAGAAATAGTTTCGCCAACTTTAGGAGTAATAATCACGAAGGCGATGAAGAAGAAGTTTTTGTTTTTAGGGGTGATGCTGATAGCATCCTTGAAGCTATTAGCGGGAAATATCGATTACACGCAAATCGATCAGCACGCCCGTCAGGCTCCTGTGAAAATTCAGAGTGATCTGGAGAAACTTACCAAGTACCTGAGTAAACCCGCTAAAAATGACTACGAGCGGGTGCGGGCATTTTATACCTGGATTACCGATAATATCGCTTACGATGTTAAGCTATTCCGTAACTACCGTCCATCCCGCTATCAGCCGCTGTCACCGACTGATGTTCTGAAACGACGCCGGGCGGTGTGCCAAGGTTATGCCGAACTTCTTCAGGAAATGTGCCGACGGGTAGGAATTCGGAGCCACGTGGTGGGTGGTTACAGTAAAGGGTTTGGTTATGTACCCAAAGCTACTTTTACCACCGCTGACCACGCCTGGAACGTAGTGGAGATAGATGGAAAGTGGCACTTGGTGGATGTTACCTGGGGTAGTGGTGGACTAAACGATAAGATGCAGTACGTAAAAACCTTCAACGAAAAGTACTTTTTAGCTGACCCTGAAGTATTCGTACTCAATCATTTGCCACTAGCTCCCATGTGGCAATTGCTCAATTGTCCGGTTCCTATCCAAGCATACGCTCAGGGGGAAGAGCAAATCAAAAGTCATCTTGCTAAGAACAGTAGCTGTGCTGATTATCAAAGCCAGATAAGGGAGTTTGAAAGTAAATCAGCCAATGAGCGAGACTTCTACGTGGCTCGGATGGCGTATGAATTTAATCCAGATAACCCGATTGTGTTGGCGCGAGCGCATATGGATCAGGCAAATCGGCTGATGAAAAGTGTTCCCCGACATTTGACATCCCGAGAAGCTATTCTCCAGGCGGTTGACACCCAAGAAACTGCCCTCGAGCAATTAAACAAGGCAAAAAGCCTAGTAAAAAATGTGAAGGACGGCAGTGCCGATCAGGAGAAACAACTGATTGCCAGCAACATTAAAACCAGCGAGCAAAATCTTAAAGGGCTAAAAAATGCTTTGAAATAATTTATTGCAACGGTTTTAATCGCAATGCCCAGGGTAACATTAGAAGAAAATCTAAAGCCAGATCATAATCATTTTTCTGGTAGTTTTTACCAATATCAATATTCCGGTAGTAAGAAACTAGTTTACGTTGATAGTTGCGTTCACTTTGAATATACCAGGCTTGCTTACCTAATTTAATTGCCAGAAACCACTTTTCCAATAATCGGGCAGTACGTCCGTTACCATCAGCAAATGGGTGAATTTTAGCAAAAACCAGGTGGATAAAAGCAGCGTAGTAAAATGCTTGATCAATAGTTAACTCCCGCTTACGTAAGATAGCAATGTCTGCAAAAAGCTTATCAAGTTCAAATTGTACTTGCTTAGTATCGGCTCCAGTATAGATTATCTGCCCTGTTTCCAGATTGTAAACATGTACTTCTCTATTGCGCAATTTACCCCGGTATTTTCTAGTCAGAAGCTGCTTAGACAATATTTCATGAGCTAATAGCATATTTTTTTGATTCAACGCCCGTTTCTGGGCAAACTCATAGGCAGCTACTAAATCCTGAACTTGTTTGAGGTCTTTGCTACCCTTCACGCCGGGGGTATTCAGATAGCGTAAGTAGCTATTAAAGTCAACATTCACCCCCTCGATCAATGAGCTGTAAATAGCCGATGATACCAGATAAAAGTTGAATGAATCTAGTGATAAAGTTTGCTGCTTAATCCGGTCAAAGTGCTTTCGTAATGTTAACTTCTGCTTTTTTTTGTAAAAAGAATAAAGTCGGGGAGTAAGTAATTGTAATTGGTTAGTATTCCGGCGGTTAGGGTCTGGCATCAGCTCGATGTAATAGATTCAAAAAACTTAACCAAGCTAGTAACTAAGCTATTTCACCTGTTGGACTTTAGTGCCTTTTTGATTCTCTTCTAGCGCAAGGTACGAAATTATTCTAGCTTCATTTCCTCCATCTAATAACAAAAAAGATGGCCTGTTTCCAAGCCATCTTTTCTATTAAAAACTGAGAAACAGTTATTTAGTCTAGATCAAAGCGATCAAGGTTCATTACTTTATTCCAAGCCGCGACAAAATCCTGCACAAACTTCTCTTGTGAGTCGCTGCATCCGTAGACTTCAGAGATTGCCCGCAGTTCGGAGTTAGAACCGAAGATCAGGTCAACGCGAGTTCCCGTCCACTTTACTTCTCCAGTTTTCCGATCACGACCTTCAAATTCATTCTGAGTATCAGAAGTAGCTGACCATTTGGTATTCAAGTCTAGCACATTTACAAAGAAATCGTTAGTCAGGGCACCAGGGCGATCAGTGAAAACGCCGTGCTGGGACTGGTTAAAGTTAGCACCAAGTACCCGCATTCCGCCTACCAAAACGGTCATTTCGGGAGCAGTCAGCGCCATCAATTGTGCTCGGTCTACTAACATTTCTTCCGCCGAAGCTGAAATGTTATTGAGATTCTTCACGTAGTTACGGAATCCGTCCGAATTTGGCTCGAGGGGAACAAATGCTTGAGCATCAGTTTGCTCTTGAGAAGCATCAGCTCGTCCGGGAGTGAAAGGTACAGTCACGTCGTGTCCAGCGTTTTTCGCCGCTTGCTCAACTCCCGCGCATCCAGCTAGCACAATCAGGTCAGCCAAAGAAACTTGCTTTTCACCCGACTGAGCTGCGTTAAACTCTTGCTGAATTCCTTCTAACTTTTCTAGCACAGTAGCTAATTGATCGGGGTTATTTGCTTCCCAATTCCTCTGGGGAGAAAGACGAATACGCGCTCCGTTAGCACCACCTCGTTTATCTGAGTTGCGGAAGGTAGAAGCCGAAGCCCAAGCGGTAGATACTAACTGCGACACCGATAAACCTGAGTCTAGAACTTTACTTTTCAGCTCAGCAATATCTTGATCGTTAATAAGTTCGTGAGTAACTGCTGGAATTGGATCTTGCCAGACCAAATCTTCCGCAGGTACTTCTGGACCAAGATAGCGCGACTTAGGACCCATATCGCGGTGAGTTAATTTGAACCAGGCACGAGCGAAAGCATCAGCAAACTCATCAGGGTTTTCGTAGAAACGCCGGGATATTTTTTCGTATTCAGGATCAACCCGTAGCGCAATATCGGTTGTAAGCATGAAAGGAGCGTGCTTCTTAGCTGGATCAAAAGCATCAGGAATAGTACCTGCTCCAGCACCATCTATTGGTCGCCACTGATTAGCTCCACCAGGCCCTTTAGTTACTTCCCACTCGTAACTGAAAAGGTTCTCAAAGTAGAGGTTACTCCATTCAGTTGGTTTTTGGGTCCAGGCTCCTTCTAGGCCTGAGGTGATAGTATCACCAGCAACCCCACTACCAAAAGTATTATTCCAACCAAGGCTCATTTCTTCAATACTAGCTCCCGCAGGCTCAGCACCTACGTACTCATCTGGATTAGCAGCACCGTGGGTCTTGCCAAACGTATGCCCGCCGGCAATCAGAGCCACCGTTTCTTCATCGTTCATCGCCATGCGGCCAAAGGTTTCGCGAATGTCGCGAGCGGCTCCTTCAGGGTCGGGGTTTCCGTTCGGTCCTTCCGGGTTTACGTAGATCAATCCCATGTGAGAAGCTCCTAAAGGATTTTCTAGCTCACTATCTTTAGCAGTACCTCCCATGTAACGCTGCTTGTTACCTAGCCATTCGCCTTCAGAACCCCAGTAGATATCTTCTTCGGGTTCCCAAACATCTTCGCGACCACCACCGAAGCCAAAGGTTTCAAAGCCCATAGACTCCAGAGCGGCATTACCTGCCAAAATCATTAGGTCAGCCCACGAAAGACTTTTTCCGTACTTCTGCTTGATGGGCCAGAGTAATAATCGGGCTTTATCTAAGTTCTGGTTGTCAGGCCAGCTGTTGAGTGGAGCAAAACGCTGAGTTCCAGCTCCACCACCACCACGACCGTCACCAATACGGTAAGTTCCAGCTGAGTGCCAAGCCATACGAATAAAGAATGGACCGTAGTGACCGTAATCGGCGGGCCACCATTCTTGAGAATCGGTCATCAAATCGTAAAGGTCTTGCTTTACCGCAGCCAAATCTAGTTTCTTAAATTCTTCAGCATAGTCAAAATCTTCGCCCATCGGGTTAGACAGAGAAGAGTGCTGACGAAGAATGCTTAGGTTAAGTTGATTAGGCCACCAGTCGCGGTTAGAAGTACCGCTACCAGCAGTAAACTGTACCGCGCCGCCCATGAACGGACATTTGCTGGAATCGTTAACGTCCCAAACTTTTCCGTGACCATTGCCATTGGCATGGGCGTGGCCATTTCCGTTTCCGTTGGATGATGTGGTTGGATGCATGCTGTTTTCCATTGATAAAATTTGATTAATAAGATGTAAAAAAGTAAGATTTTGAGGGTATGCTAACGGTAATTAGCTGTTCTACAAACAATACTACTGAATATTAATTCATAGATCAAATTGATTATATTGATGAGTTTATAAATTTTATCTATATGACTTTTACCCAGCTAGAATATATTGTTGCGCTCGATGTTCACCAGAATTTTGCGAAGGCTGCTGACCATTGTTTTGTGACTCAACCCACCCTCAGTATGCAAATTCGCAAGCTGGAGGATGAATTGGGAATTGTGCTATTCGACCGCAACAAAAAGCCAGTCTCACCTACCGATGTGGGAGTACAGGTGATTGAGGAGGCTCATCGTACTTTGGCTAGTTTAAAGAAAATCCGGGAAGTAGTACATCAGCATACCGATGAAGTATCGGGGAAGCTACGAATAGGAATGATCCCCACCTTGAGTCCGTACTTATTGCCGCAGTTGTTACCCCAATTGGCAAAGCGTTACCCTAAAATTGATTTTGAGATTGAGGAGCTACTTTCAGAGCAATTGGTGGAAAAATTGCACAAAGACCAGTTGGATGTAGGGGTGTGGGTGGCTAACCGTCGGGAGCCGAATTTGGTACATACTTCATTATTTTACGAGAAGTTCCTGATCTACTTGCCGGAGGGGCATCCTTACCCTAAATCGCCAATAGCTTTGCAAGAGTTAGATATGAACCAAGTTTGGCTACTGAAGGAAGGGCACTGCTTCCGTGACCAGGTAGAGAAGCTGTGCGGAAATATGACCCAACCGCTATCCCGGGTCAATTTTTTAAGTGGAAGCTTGGAAACGCTGAAGAAGATGGTAGATCAGCACTATGGTTTTACTTTGTTGCCCGAACTAGCCGTGCAGGAACTCCCGCAAAATCAACGAGAGAACGTACGGGAGTTCAAGAATATTCGTCCGCTCCGGGAAATTAGTTTGACTTACCATAAGCGATTTCCCCGCGAAAAGCTCATCCGGATTATAAAACAAGAAGTCCGCGAAAGCTTACCACCTGAAATGCTTCAGGAAGGAAGGGGAGATGTAATTCCTTGGAAGTGAGCCTTATTAGAAAGTGCTGGGGTATTCACGCTACATTCAGACCTTGTCGGGGTACAGCAGTAGTAAAACTACAGAAATTTACACTCGTGTCACGACGAAAGCGTTGAAAGACATTCAAAGCCCATTAGATAAGATTTTGCAGTATAATAATAGTTAGCAGTGTTGCAATAGATGCAAGAATTTATTTAAAAGTTGATACATTTAAGGGAGATACAAAACTACCGTTAGAATAGATATACCCGCTATGAGTTGCAGGTATACGGTTGTTATGGACAAAAATAGAACTATTATGAAAAAACGAATATCTATACAGAAACCTTGCCACATGAGCTGGAAGAATTTAGATACAATTCATAATTCCAAAAATAGGCATTGTAATGAATGTTCAGTAGACATCGTAGATTTTACTCAAATGAGTAATGATGAAATTATTAAGTACTTATCGGAACGAAAAACAGAAAAAGTATGTGCCAGAATGTATTCAGTAGACAAAAATTCAAAGTATTCAAAAGTTCAAGAGATTATTCTGAGCTGGCATGAACACATAAAGTCCAACGTTAACAATCGACACTTCAAAACAGCAATTTTAGCGATTTTAGGATTAATATTGTTTACAACAGGGTGCATGGGCGAACCTAGTGATGATGACCCTTGTCGAGTAGAATTTGTTCCAGACACTACTACTATAGACCCCAATGACAGCACATATGTAGAAGTTTGTGATTAGCATGAAAATGATAAAAAAGTCCACAACAAAATCCAAACTGCATCAAAACGCAGTTTAGCACAACGTAAGGCGAGATAATGAGATAATGAGATAAGGTAAAGAGCTGATTGAAGATAGATAAAAATTAAGCGAATGGCTAAGAAAAAGTTATTGCGTTTCTTCCTTCATCCAATCAGTAGAGAACGAAGTGTATTTAATGGTTTTGGCGCTCTGTGCTTGATCTCGACGATGAAAACTGTAAACGATGTGTATTCGTCCGTCTGTGCCCTGAATGACCGCAGGGTAATGACTTTGAGTAGCTGTTTCGCCCCGTTCATCCAGTTCCAAATGCTTAGTCCATCGCCAGCTTTTGTCTTCATCATCGGAGATTGATACGGCTAGGCTGTGGCGACCATCTTCGGTATCATTGTACACGATTAACCATTCGCCGGATACTAGCGTTACCATATCAAAGCCAGCCCCGGGGTTGGGTAACTCAGTATCGCGGGCAATCGTCCAGGTTTTACCTAGGTCTGCTGATGTGGTTCGCTGCATTCTTTGGGGAGCAGGGCCGTTGTCGCGCAAGTAAGCCACCAATGTGCCATCTTGTTGTATGGCAATAGTTGGTTGAATACCAATACCACCTATCACTGGATTGCTGAATTGCCAGTGTTTGCCACCATCGTCTGTAAAAGCAAACAGGGAGGCTTCCAGCCCATCGGAGTATAGGGGTACAATAATGCGATCATCCAGAATAAAAGGTTTGTTTTTGGTTTGCCAGCCAATCCGTCGGGAGATGGGATAACCCAGGGTAGTATCGGTCGGAGGATCATCGCTTAGTAGTCTACCTCGACGTAGCATATTTTCTCCTCGAGCCAGACTATCCACGTAGTGGCGGAAAGGTCGCCACCAATCTTGTTGTTGCGTTGCTTCCTGTTCGGGTAGTTGAGGGAGAACCTCCTGCTGCCAGTAGGCTTCGTACTCATCCATCTGCTGCTGGGTACTGACTACAAAGCTATCGTTGGGCTGAATGCCGCGCTCGGTTTTATCACCTGGTTTTACTAGCAAGTTGTCTTGCCAGCTCCACTCTGGAGTACCTTCATCAAGATAATCTTCGCTGATACGGTACGTCAACAGCGAGGTCTCCCACTGATTGGCTAGTACGGTATACCATAACAGCCAGAGTTGCTCTTGTGGGTCTAGAAATAATACTGGATTCACATCTGGAAAGCCGGGTTGGTCTGCCATTAGAAAGGGTCCCGACCAGGTAGTATCACCTGAAGATAAGCGGGCTCCCATAACTCGTACATCATCCGCCCAGCGTTCACCTGATCCTTGAAACCAAGCAGTTAACAAGTCGCCGTTGGGTAATTCTACAATTGTGGGACTATGAACATGCTCGGTTTGGTAGGGAAAGATTAGGGTTTCTTTTAAATCTGAGTGTGTTGTTGGGGGCTGAGCTTTGGAGTAGGGAGAGAGCAAAAGTAGTATTAAGGTTAGTAGTTTGAGCCAACGGTTGGACACGGGTAACCGTATTAAAGGATAAATCCCCCTAACCCCCTTTTGCAAAGGGGTAAAAGAAATTCCATCTTTAGATGAGGCGAACTTCAGATATTGTGTGGATTTTTCCATTCTTGTCTAACCGCTAACTACTTCAAGATAACGCGCCATCCAGTAGGGGAGAAGGTACTCGGCTCCGGTTAGCTCTCGTAGTCCGCCTTGCCCACCATCTAACTGGAAAGGGTTAGCGTTGTAGCGAATAATTCGCCGTTCGACAGCCGGTAATAGTTCCACAGTTTCCTGATTACGGAAATTGGGTTCTAGCTTAGTCAAATCTTGCCGATGAGAATTTTTAGTATCGTAGCGGATGAGATCGAGCGGATAATCTCGCAGGAACCATAGCGTAGCTGCACGGTCAAACGAGCCTTCGGTGGCGTAGGTAATCAGGTTCCAAACGGCATTTTTTTCTAGTTGTTCAATTTCCCAGTGGTTACGAATGGCTTGTTCGTATTTCTGTTTCAGCTCATCGTTAAATGCATGGCGATGAATCACCCAGTAGGTGAGAAACGCCATTTCATCGTCGGAGTGGTTCCAGCCACCCGAGCCCATATCGTGTCCTTCGTGTACGTAGCCGGGAGTAGGGGCAATAGTGTTCATATCAATCAAGATATTTTCCAAGTAGCCATGTTCCTCCATCATGCGATAAGCTTCTTCCTTAAAGCGTTCTTTACCGGTGAGGTCGTAGGCTAATTGTAATCCGGCAATCAGCGTGAGGCTACCCAGGCGACGGTCGCGAATAGTAGGTGGATACCAATTAATGTATTCCGGGTTCCAACGTCCCCAAAGCGTGGGTTCACCGTCAATATCTACGAAGTAGTAATCATTTTCAATAACGTGGGTAACGATAGCGTCGATAAAATCAGCTACTCGCTGCTTCTCTTCATTGCTTTCGGCAAGAAATTCATCCATGAGCGAAGCCACGTAGATGTAGGCCACAAACTCATCGCTGCTAGTATGCCCTTTCCATTCCCAAGCCGAATCCGGTGACGGGCGCCATCGGTCGAGGTCAGCTACTTTATAATCTTTGCGCTCAAAGGTACGGGAAGGAAACCCATCCAACGGATTGATGGAAAGCAAGCGTTCGTAAGCTTCAAAGGCTTCCCAGGCATTGCGCCGGGCTTTTGGTTCTTGAGTAACTGCGTAGCGATACGCCTGGCTACCCAGATAAAATGCCGACCAGAGACCGTCATTGTCAGTATCAATCATTTCAGCGGTAGTAATATCGCCGGGTTTAGTCAACCGCATTTCGGCAATAAATCCGTAGCGGATGTGGCGTTGGCGTATCTTCTTTTCAAAATACTTGGCTTTCTCCGCCAATGTCATCGGCTGAAAATCTACTTTATTTAGTCCACTAGCGGTTAGCAGATAAATATCTCCTTCACTATCGGAAGCTATATCAAGTACCTCATTCTGATCCAACCAGCGTTTAGAAGAAAAGTAGCGGAATGAACTATCAGTTTGCTGCCAAGCTCCCTGAAGCGTAGCTGCCCAGAGTCCGTCAGAACTAGCTAGTAGAGAATTGATATTGGGCACCGGAACGCGACTGACTAGCGAAGTGGTTTCGGTAGCATCTACCAAGGAAATACCGTAGTAGCCTTTATCGGTTCCAATCAGTAGTTCATCATCCCGAAATGTTATACAATTCGCCTCTTCATCAGTATGAAACAGCTTCCACTCTGCGCCAGTAAGTTGATAAACTCCCGAATTAGTCAACGCATAAAATTGCTCATCGTGACACTGAACGGATTGTATTTCAGTATCTAGCTCATTAAGTTTTATCCAATCGCCGTTTTTGTAAAGAGCAGATTCTTGGTTGCCTGCAACCAGCACATCGCCAGCCCGGTTTACAGTTAGTTGATAGTACTCACCGTCAGGAAGATACGCATAGGGCTTTCCGGCATGGGCATTAGTAAGAAACTGATCTTCGTATAAGTAGTACAGATAACCGCTTTCCTCCTGAATAATGATATCCACTGGAGCTTTATCGGCTAATGGGCGGTAGCTAATATCACGCACTAATTTCCCGTCCAGCACGCGGTATAATCCCTGGTTGCTTAGTACGTACACTATATCATCATAATTGACCACTACTTTCTTCAAGTCCACATCTTCCGCCTTATCGAGCAAAGAATACTTCACCGAGACAGGTTGAAGAAAGCTGGTATCAGGTTCAGGGGATTGAGCGAGTGTGGGTAATGCGAGTAGTAGTAAAGCGAGCAGTTTCATAGGGTAGGGCTATTGTTTGGCTGTAACTCGATCACGGCGTTGTTTGAGTTCGCGCCAGGTAGTCATTTTTATGTGGTGGTCTTTCAGATATTGTTCTAACCGAGGGTCAAGCATGGCTAGCATATCACCTTCCCGGGAAAGTCCGGAGCCGGAGATATGAGGAAATACTTCGGTAGGGTCAGTGCAATGTACGATAAACATTGTAACACCTGGTTGTAGCTGCTCGAATGCTTTCAAGAATTCCTGAACTTTTACCTCTTTTATATTCTCGGCAGTACGTTCTTGCCCTTTCGGCACCCGCCAACCGCCACTGGTATTATGCAGATCATCTAGTACGGGTAGTCCAGCCTCCCAGACCATTTTGCCTACGGCTTCAGCTCGACCCAAAACTTCGGGTACCGGAACGCCCATGCCCTCTTGGTACTTTCCTGCTTTCTTAAGTGCTCGAATAGCTTCATCTCGGTACTGCTGCCGAAGTAATGTATTGTGCCCACCCGGTAGCATCACCGGAATGCCGTACTCTGTCCCAACTTTGATATAGCGTTCCAAAAACTGTTCGGTGGCAAACAGTGTACCCATGTGAGAGTCCAGATGAGTAGGTTGATAGCCCATACCTAGTGCTCGTTCTACCTGCGCCCGAATTTCAGCTTCCACTTCATCGGCGGAAGCATGGCTCGCCACTTGTTCAACCCGATGCCACATCGCTCCTTCCCTATCAATTAAACCGGGAACCTGTCCGGTTAGTGGTTCCCAACGGTAATCTTTCCACTCGGAGGTGAGGGTGAGGTGTAGCCCGGCATCTATTTCGGGATTTTCTTGGGCGTATCGAATAAAACTAGCTGCCCAGGGGCAAGGCATCATTACACTTACCGAGTTGGCTAAGCCCTCTAAAGCTCGAATTGTGCCTTGATTGGAGTCGTAGGACATACCCGCGTCATCAACGTGCATAATGATCACTTTATCGTCAGCTTCCCAGCCTAATCGCTCAGCGTAGGTTTGGGCAGTGACCTGGGATGAAATGATTAGGAATAGGCCAATTAGAGTCTTCTTCATAGGTTAGGTGTTTTGAGGAAAAAATAAATTAAACAAGGCTTCCTGTTGGGAATAATCCGAAATGATGTAGTGGGCACCCGCTCGAATTAGTCGTTCTCGTTTATCGAGATTTAAACCAAATCGCCGTACTTCGTCGGAGGCGATACCAATACAGATTGCACCGACTTTTCGGCCTTCCCGTATCTCTGAGGGGCCATCACCAATCACCAGTATCTCTGAAGGATTAGCGTTTTTGTCTTGTAAAAGGTGCTGAAGTACTTTGCGCTTGGCACTGATTCCATTAGGACGAGCTCCGTGTATACCTCCTGTAAACCAGGAGCCGTAGCCGAGCGTATTGGCTTCTTGTTTTACATTCTCTTCATCAGTGCCACTGGCTAAATACAATTCCACTGAAGTGGCTTTAAGTTTTTGAAGAAAAGGAATTACGCCTTTTATGGTGAAGTCCTCAATAGCTAATTCACCCAGCTGGAAACGTTCAGTGCGCTCGGCTACTTTTTTGTTGAGTAGATCGAGAAATTCTTGTTTATAATATTCAGGTGAATGGATGTCTTCCGAAGGTAGGTAACCTTCCCGTTGAATGAGTTCTACCAAACCTTCCATTTGAACAATGGTGGGAGCCCCAGTAGTTTGTCCGATAAGTTGCGTGATTTTTTCAGCTAATTCATTTTTCAGAGAAGAAGAAATCTTAGCAAAAGCATCTCCAGTAATACTCCGAAGCATCAAAGGCTGCATAATATCCTCCCAGCCCTGACGTAGTACAGAAATAGTGCCGTCGTGATCAAACATGGCAAATTTTATCGGTCGCTGGAGTGGGTATTCTTCAATGACTTCAATAAGTGTATTGGCGTGGTACTGAGCGGTTTCAGGATGATCAGCCCGGTGAGGATGATAAACGTAGGTACAATCAGTTAATAAGTTTTGAATTTCTTGAGGCGAAGCTGTACCCGTCTGGTACAACTTGCCAACGGTGACTGCCGAGGCGGTATTGGCAATCTCCAGACACTGATTGATATCGGCGTGCACTGCCTGGCAAGCAGCAAACGTGCTGATAGCCGTATCACCTGCACCTACTGGGTCAACTTCTCCATCGTGCCAGATTCCGGGAACAGCTTCGGTTAGAGTTCCATCGGAATAGATCATACCATAGGCTCCTCGGGTGAGTAAGATTGAGGATGCTTGCTGCTGACTCAATGCCTGGCATTGTTCTAGACATTGTTCAGTATCTTGTTCATCCAGGTGAGATAGATTGAGTATTCGGGCGGTTTCTGACGTATTAGCCTTGAGTGCCATACCTTGAATATGCTGACCTAAATCGCGCAAGTCAGCCACAAACAAGCAGTTGGTAAATTGACTTGTCAGTCGATTCAATTTTTGAATTAAATCTAAATTCAGAAGCGGCTTGACGAACTGCTGATTGAGCAGAAGAATATCTAGGTTGGGAAGCGCACCTTCTACTTTTTTTAATACCTGATCTAGTAAATCAGCGTAAGCCTGATTGTAGGAGCCAAAATCCAGGCGATGGCCTTCTTCTTTGCCCAGCATTGGCTTTACATAAGCGCAACTTTGCCACTGCTGTTCTTGAAGAATTAAACCGGAAGTGTCTACGCCTTTCTGATGTAGTAAGTGCAGTAATTCCCGTCCCCAGAGATCATTGGCTCGTAAACCGAATACTTTTATTGCTGATACTCCCAGCGCACTAAAGTTATTTATTACGTTACCTGCTGCTCCTAACGATGTCCGAATTTCTCTCGCTCGGTGAACCGCCTTACCCGTCTCTAATGAAAGCTCACCCGTTTCAGTTTCCAGCGGATAGTAAGCGTCTACGGCAAAGTCACCTAGCACACCTACACGTAGGGAAGAAATCTGGTTGAACAGTTGGGAAAATGGCGTAGGCATAACGATTAATTTTCGATTTCTTTCATCTTTTGGATGGTTTTGGTAGTAGAGTAACCGTCCACAAAATCGATTAATACTACCTGCTGGGCAAACTCTCGGCCTACAACTTCTTCCAGTTTATAGTCTCCGCCTTTCACCAGAATGTCCGGTCTGATCTGAGAAAGTAGTTCATGAGGAGTATCCTCACCAAACTTGATTACGTAGTCCACGCAAGCCAGACTTTGAAGAATAAAGGCTCGATCATCTTCATTATTTATCGGACGGCCTTCGCCCTTCAGTCGCTTCACCGAAGCATCGGTATTGACCCCGATCACTAATAGATCTCCCAAATTGCGGGCAGCTTGCAGGTAGGTGACGTGGCCTCGGTGAAGAATATCGAAGCAGCCGTTGGTAAATACAATAGTTTCGTCTTGTTTTCGGTGTTTATCTAACTGAGTGAGTAGATTATCTAAATCGGTGTTATTCATTCACTGGTGAATTAAAGTGGAAAGTTGTTTCTGAATTCATTTAGAAATCTCCGCATGCCTTCTTTTTCTTTATCAGTTAAATTCAACTGAGGCGGTGCCATTAAACCATTGCCAATTCCCATTTCTGCTAAGGCGAATTTGAGTCCGGAGGTTACAGTACGTCCGGTTTGATAGATGTTACGACTGACCTGCATCACTAAGTGGTGCAAGCGTTGGGCAGTTTCTATATCTCGTTGTTTAACAGAGTTGTACAGTTTGACATACAATTTCGGGAAAATATTGGCACCACCGTTTACCCCGCCACTGGCTCCCAGCAGGGTTGTTTCCAACAGAAACTCCTCTGGCCCCAGAAAATAGGGGAAAGATTGTTCCTCCGTCCGCAACTGATTCAGCCGTTGGAAGTGCATCACGTCTAGTGAGCTATCTTTGTATCCGACGATATTTGGTAGCTGGAGCAAGGAAATAATGGTGTCCCGCTCTAGACAGTTTCGGGTATGGCTGGGAATGTCGTATAGAAAAAGCGGTAGCGGACTTTCCTGGGCTAACTGCTCAAAGAACTGGTAAAGAGCCGATTGATCAACCGGGAAATAAAAAGGTGAGGCTGCTACAACGGCGGTAGCCCCCTGCTGCTCAGATCGCTCAGCCCACTTCACTGCACTGGCCAGGCAAGTATCAGTAATGCCTACTAACCAGGGAAGTTTGGTGCCTATTTCATCACCTACTTGTTGGATTAAATCTATTTTTACTTGGTCAGTCAGGCTCGGTGCCTCTCCAGTGGTGCCAAGAACAAAAAGGCCGTGTACTCCGCCGTCTATCAGATGTTTCAGTAGCTTGGAGGTGGCCAATTGGTCTAACTCCATTTTCTCAGTAAGTGGGGTTACTGTTGGTGGAATAATACCGTGCAGTTGGGATGGGTTATGATCAGACATTGGTTTCAGAAGTCTTGTTGGTTTGTGTCCAGACGGTTAGACCGCTCAGTGATTGCTGGTTGGTAAAAATAAAACTTAGCAGATAAGCCAATCCCATAAATAGTAAATTTACAATTACACCCACCCAGTAAGATTGTACGTTCACCGTCCAAGGTTCAGGTAGCCATCCGGCCAGTCCGAGTCCGAGGTAAATATTGACTACTACTGAGATGATTAAAGCTACTAAAGCGGCGTGGTAACCTACGCGGGTGGTAAAGAAGCCTAGCAGGAACAAGCCTACCAAACAACCCCCAAAAACCGAGGCGACAATCCAGCTTAGATCGTTGATACTTTCTTTTTCAATAGCGGAAAAGAATACCGCACCGCCAATCATCATCAGCGAAACGCCAATGGCAATCAGCCGGGCAACTTGTAAGTACCGTTGATCGGATCGTTTTTTCATCCAGTAAGGTTTCAAAATATCGACTACTGTCACCGTGGCGATAGCATTGATGCTGGAGTCCAGAGTAGACATCCCGGCGGCGAGTACTGCGGCTAATATAAGTCCGGCTACTCCGGTAGGCAGATTAGTTAAAATAAAATAGGGGAATACCTGATCGGCTTCTAAGCGATTTATAGTAATATCCGGGAACACAGTGTAATAAACGAACAGCGTAGTACCAATGAAGAAGAACAGTGCCCAGGTGGGTAGGGCCACTACCGAATAGATAATGGTAGCTTTCTTTGCTTCCCGAGTGCTACGAGAGGCTACATAACGTTGGATAATATTTTGGTCACTGGAATACATGGCTAGAAAATGAAAAATGCCCAGCAAGGCCACTGTCCAGAAGGTTCGCTCACTTAAATTCCAATCGGTGCTACCTACACCGAACTTCTGGTGAGTTTCCGCTACGCTAAATACCTGGGACAGCCCATCGGGTAGTTGGCTAATCATGAGTACTAAGCAAAGAATACCGCCCAGCCAGAGTACAATAGCCTGCACCACGTCGGTCCAGATCACTGCTTCAATACCACCAATAACGGTGTAGAAGCCGATAAACAAGCCTAGAAAGCTAATGACAGTGACGATAGGAATCCCGGTAAAAAGATTCACCGGAATAGCTACCAGAAACAGAATCTGCCCAATTCGCAGAATTTGCAGCATCAAAAAACTCAGCGTTCCGTAGAGGCGAGCTACTGGTCCGAAACGCTCTCCCAAATATTCAAAAGCGGAAGTCAACTGTCCCCGCCGGAAAAAAGGAATAAAAAATAAGATAGCCAGTACCGCGGCTAGCGGCAGCATCAAGTTGGAAATAAACTGCCGCCAGTCCAGCGTAAAAGCCGCGGCCGGAAATGCCAGAAATGTGATGGAGCTGATAGAAGTAGACAACATAGACAAGCCAATTACCCAGCCTTTAAATGCTCGGTTGCCTACGAAGTATTCTTCGGTGCTATTGTTTTTTCTGGCGAAGTAGAAGCCCAGAGCGACCATACCCGAAAGATAGAGGGAAAGGGTAATCAGGTCGGTGATAGAAAGGGCTACTTCCATAGACTGAAACGGATTTGGGCTCCCGGCAACTCATCGTGAGTTTGAGTAAGCACCCAGCTAAGAACCAATAATATCAGTACCGAAGCAATGCCTAGTTGAACAACGCGGATAGATTTTAAGGCGGGTAGATTAAAACCAGGTGCGGTAGATAAAGCCACTGGGCCTAACAATAAAATAAGTAAAGCATTTAGCCAGTACAAAATATCCCGAAGAGAACCGTATCCCCAATGAGCCCCAGTAAGAAACCCGCTTAGAAAAATAAACAAGCCCAGATAGATCATTAGCAACCACCAAGTATTATTTAGCTTCCACTCAGATATGCCACTAACTTTTCTCCAGAAGAAAATCATTAACAGTATACTAATTAGCAAACTGCCTCCCCAGGCTATATTTAGTGTGAGTTGAGTTATACTTTCTCCATTAACAATATCTGTTCGTTCAGCTAGAACAGTAAACTTTTCAGTATTAAACTGTTGAATCAGGTTAGTCAGAGGAAGTAGAATAATGAGGAAAATCCAACCTAATTGATTAGATATTTTGTCCGGTAATCGACTTTCTGACCAATTCTGGGAAAAGATCGAGTAGGCCATCCCCAACCCACCGAAAAAGCCGATGGAGTATTCCATTACGTTCCACCAATTGAACGCAATGCCCGAAGCTGAGCCTAGTACTTGTAAGAAATTGCCGAAGGCAAAACCAAACCCAGCTCCCAATGAGGAGTAGAGGGCAACGGTGATACTTCGCTGAAAACCATTACGATTTAGATACCATCCCAATGCCAGAGCAGCACCCAGGCAAGCCGCCCATAGCTCAGAGCGAGGAGGAGTCATCAACCATTCTAATTGATAAATCAGTATCCCCCAAATAAGATAGCCGCCCGCTACCATTTGGGTAATGAGTATAGCCCAATCTGGTTTTTTCTTCTTGGTAGATTCCAGGGCTAATCCGGTCAGTCCGCCACCGATATAGCCGTACAAACCCCCAATCAGAAAGAGCATACAAAGTCCGTAGCTGACGTTGAACCAGTCGTCACCTCGTCCGTAGCCGACGACCATACCGTAGCTCATCATACCGCCAGCTCCCCAGCCAATGGCTCCTAGCGCAGTAATGGTAGGTAAGCGTCGCCACAAATCTGACCGATTAGCGAGCACCAAAACTGAAAGTACCCCAATAGCTCCGGCCCAGGCAGCTCCGTGCTCGTGACCGAACTGACCGCGTACTGCCCAGGCGGTGCCCAAAGCCATTGCTACCAATAATACTCTCATCCAGGGTGAACGAATCAAACTCATTGCTTAGCGGACTTGAAACGCCAGATCGTTGGTAGGAATATCATCTTTCAAACCCATCCAAAAAGCGATTTTTTCCCTTTGCCAGGTGTAAGTAACCGCAATAGTGTCGCCGAAAGAAATGATTGCCGGATATGAGAATTCATCGTCGGGATCACCTGTTTCAATATCCAGCACCCGAGGCCAAGTCTGTCCGTTATCGGTTGAGAGCGCGATAGAAAGCGGTGCCCGCGCACCCCAGTTTTCATTATCCCGATTGTAGGCTAGTGCCAGCGTTCCATCCGACAATTGGGTCAAATCTATTCCACTGTTGGGGTTTGGAAGTTCGGTACGGTATACTAGTGACCAGCCTTGTCCGTAATCTTCCGAATCGCTGCGGTAAACGTAGCCTGCTGAACTTCGCAGAAGCATATGCACCTTTCCGGGCTCCGATTCCCAAAGGGTGGGTTGGATAATGCCTTCTCCTTCCAGAGAATCCCGGTTAATTTCTAAGTATTCAGACATCTGCCAGGTTTTTCCTTCGTCAGTGCTTCGGTCGGCAAAAGCATTCCATACCCGATTATCTTCGTGAGAAGCTCCGGCTAACCAACTGCCGTTAGAAAGAATAATTGGCTTGTTTCGTACCGGACCCCGCCCGCCCCGGTCACCAGTCACCAGTTCAGTAGCATCGCTCCAACTTTCTCCACCATCAATTGAGGTTTTTACCCAGGTTTCCCAGTGGTCAATCTCCTTCCCAACCTTAAAGTACAGATAAATCGTCTCATCAGGAGCTTGGAATAAAACTGGGTTCCAATGTGGGTCTTCCCGTAGTTTGGCAATTTCTTTGGGCTTTGTCCATTGGTTGGATCGCCCGACTGATAGCCAGATGCCTACATCATTATCTTTTTCCTCTGTGCCACCAAACCAGGCGACGAGAAATTTCCCATCAGATCGGCGAAGTAGGGTAGAAGCATGGCACTGGGGAAAAGGTTGCTCATCGCCGAAGATAAAATCCTTTACAGGTAGAGATGATTTTTCGGTAATTACTTCTTCTTGCTGGGGCTGAGATGAAGTAGAACAGGCGATAGGTAAAAAAGCTCCGGCTAGTGCAGCGACAGCCCATAAAAAGCAGAATGTAATCCTAGTAAGTAGTAGATTGAGTTGCATTAGGTTGTGATAGGTTGTAAAAAAGACTCAAAAGCCTCGGGGCAGTTGAGTCTTCTGCTGAAAATACGAAATGAGAACAAGTACGCCAAAAACTGTCGGTTCTTAGCATACCTTATCTCTTACCAAGGAACATCCAGACCTTCTACGAGCCACATTTTGGCCCAGGGGCTGTTCTTTCCTTCTACGGCGAACGATGTTTCTTGAAGGCGATTTATAGCTTGCTCGGCATTGTCTCGATTGAAATTCACTTCGTCTTCCGAATACACGTAGCGTACCGGAATCACTGGTTGGCGAGCCGATGGGCCGGATTGTAATTCTGGCAGGCCAGTACGGCGGTAATCAAACCAGGGTTCTACGTGCAGCCACTGAGCAATCCATTTCTGTTCCATCAATCGCTCTAGTGTACCATCAAAAGCGACTGCGGGAGACGTCAGGTACTCTTCAATCTCAGCATCATCAATTGCCCATCGCTCTAACGAAGCCCGAATGCCATTCTGGTAGTGGGTGGGAGCATCGCCGGGAACAGCCCAACCCTGTAAAGCGGCTTCACTCAATAGAAAAGAGACTTCACTAAAGGTGATCATTTCAGCTTGTAGTAGATTATCCGCTGACTTTGCATACAATTCGCTTAAGTACGAAACATGAGGGTTAAATGATTCTTGACCAGGAGTGGGATTCAAATTATACTGATCGGGAGCACCAATGGCTTGAGGTAGTCCAACATAGAGCGAGCTAGTATCTACGTCTACTTCTACCTGATTAGGATCGAGATAGCGCACTCCGTCAATAATCTGATCGTGCTGACTAGGATCATCGGTAAAAGCCAGCGGAATTTCCACTGGATTTGCCCAGACTGCCAGACGAGGATCGTTCAACGACTTGAGCGTATCCACAATGGTCTTAGCCATTTTATGGTTGCGATAATTTCGCGCAATGTTGAAGTCGGTATTTAGCTGCCAGGAGTCGTTATTGGTGATACCCAAGTAATCCATCGCAGCATTATCATCATTACTACCAAAAATTGGCTGGGATACAGTAGACTCAAAGCCGCTTTTGGCAAAACCTGGATCTTTTTCAGAAAGCCGCATATAGTAACGTAAAAGCAATGAGTTAGCTAATCTCTGCCATTGAGCAGCATCGCCACCGTAAATCACATCCGAATTTTCGTCTATTCCGATATAGCTAGTGGGGTCGCCACTCAGTAATTCATTCGCTCTTTCCAGGTCGGTAATAATTCCCCGGTAAATATCCTCTTGACGGTCGTAAGCTGGTAGCAGATTAGCGTTGCCACCTTCATCTCCCTGTAAGGCATTAGAGTAGGGAGCATCGCCCCATAAATCAGTGATGGTACCGAAGAGGAATGATTTCATAATCAGTCCAACGCCTTGGTGGAACGCCAAATCAGTTTCCTCCGCTCGTTCCAGCATCTTATCATTAGTTCGCAGGATTCCGTAATAGCCATCCCAGCCCTGATCGCTCCACACGTACTGATTATGTCCGGTGAGCCAAGCGTCTTTCTGGGTGTACTGCATCACGCCCGATACTGAAAAACCTAAATTAGCGTAGGTTTTGGCTGATTCGGTGAGAACCGTAGAAAGCAGCAGGTTAGCATTAGCATTTTCTAGCGTAATTCCGTTGGGATTTTCATTCAGTTCGGTCAAATCTTCGCAACTGGTATGCACCATTAGGGCTGCTAGCAGGGCGAAGGAAAACAGCGTATATTTTAGGTTATTTTTCATGGTAATGTAAATTAAAAATTAGCCGATAATTTAATACCTACCGGAATGACCCAGGGCATCGCATTCCAGCGTTCTACACCCTGACGGAACTGTCCGTGGGCTGAACTGCCGGGTTGGAAGGCATTTTCGGGATCAATACCGTTCTTGGCTTTGGTCCAGAGAATGATATTGCGAGAATAGATAGCTACGGTAGCATCTCGCATTCCTATTTTATCGGTAATGACTTCGGGTAACGAGTAGCCGAGGGAAATATCCCGCAGTTTGACGAAGGAAGCATCAAAGGTGCTAGCTCGGGCGAAATCCCAAGGATAGATGGAAGAAGCAGGAATAAATCGTGTGGTGGCCGGGTCACCCAGGTTTTCTACGTAATTACCTTCTTCATCCTGATACACTCCGGGAATGAAAGCTCCGTCAGTGCCAGGAAAGAACTCGCTATCCTCCGAAAATTCAAAACCACCCCGTTCGGGAGTACTACCGCCTACGCGGTTATCCACTCCAATGATATACTCTTCAGGATTGGATTTAAGTAACTCCGGAAGGTTAGCCGGATCATCGTATTGAATGAAGTTATCTAGGTAGCGTTGTGATTTGTAATCGGACTCGCCGTAAGTGTAGGTTCTGGAATAAAACTCACCACCCTGTCGCCAGTCAATAGTAGCGTTTAGGGTAAATCTGCCATAAGAAATAGCGTTTTGAATACCTAGCGTAAAATCATTATTAAAATTACCAATCTTAACTAGGTCGTCAATACCACTGCGATCTTGCAAATAGCCATCATTAGAGAGCAGTGGCCAGCCGAAGTAGGGTGAACTTTCGTCTTCCACCCGTACGTAGTCACGGTCCCAAATATCACCAATCTGCTGACCGACAAACGTCAGGGCACGAGCCTTTCCTTCACTCCAAAGCTGGAAGTACTCAATACCATCAGATAGCTCTTCAATGGTAGTACGGTTACGAGTGAAGTTGAAATTCATATCCCAACGAAGTGGTCCATTAAGGGGAGTAACGCCCACGCTAATATCCCAACCTCGGCTGGAAACTAGTCCGGCATTAATCTGCTTAGCACTGTAACCGGAAGAGTTAGGCAAGCGAATACCCAGAATTTGGTTTTCATTATCCAGTTCGTAGTAGGTGATATCAAAACGTAAGCGATCCTCAAAGAGCATCAAGTCAGTACCAATTTCAAAGGAAGTAGCTATCTCCGGCTTCAACTCAGCATTGAGTAGGGTACTAGGAACACCCAGGCGTTTTACATCGCCCCAATCAGGTAATACGCTGAGCACGGGTTCTAAGCGATAGGGATCGGTATCATTACCTACTTGTGCCCAACCAGCTCGAAGTTTCGCCATCGTCACAAAATCGGGAAGTTGAAGCATATTATCCAGTAGAAGGCTCAGTGAGGCCGAAGGGTAGAAGTAGGAGCGATTGGCTGCTGGTAAAGTGCTGGACCAGTCGTTACGAGCAGTTAAATCTAGAAAGACCATCTCTCGAAAACCAATGTTGGCTAGTCCGTAAATACTATAAATTGCTTTGTCAAATCGAGTACTAATCGCTTGTATAGAACCGGGAGCAGCGTTTCCAATAGTGAATAAACCAGGAATCGCCAACTCTCGGGTTTCGTTGGTGAGGGCACTACCCTCTTGCCGCATAATATTTCCCCCGCCCGAAACAGTAAGGCTAAATTGTCCGACCTCTTTTTCGTAAGTAGCTAGGAAGTCGGTATTAGTTTCCTGGCGGTACAGGTTTTGCAAACCGTAAGCTCCGCGCCGGTTTCGGTTGTAGCTATAGGGAATTCGAGTTTCTCGTCCTTCACTGAAACGATCCAAAGCGGTTCGTCCCATCAGCCGGAAACTGGGAGTGATCTGCCATTCTAGTATGATATTTCCGAAAGCTCGGTTACGAAAGAAACTATTCTGTAAAGCATGCGCCAGGAAATAAGGATTATTAGCACCATCGGAATACGACAATTGTTGTACTCCTTCCTGACCGGGAACCCAGAAGTTTTCCAAATCGCGAATATCAATATGCTGAGGAACAGAATATAGTGCGTTAAGTGGATTGGCTCCCCGATCGTTAGCCGGACGATTATCCGAAGAAGTTTGCCCGACGTTGATGTTGGTACTCACCGTCAGAGTAGGGGCGATGTTATAGGAACTAGAAAGGTTGACAGTATTTCGTTTCAGATTGGTGCCCGGAATGACTCCGTCGTTGAACATATTGGTGTACGATAAACGAAAACTTCCTCGGTCGTAAGCATTGGTGATCCCAATGTTATTGGTGGTAGTCAAGCCATTCTCCAGAAAGTTCTTAGCATTATCGGGATGGGATTCTAGAGGTACTGCTTCCCCATTACTATTCCAGATGGGAGCAGTGTTTCCAACATCCAGTTCAGGCCCCGCCCAATAAGCACTGCCTTCGTCCAGAATACCTTCTCGCTGACCAGCAGCGAAATTAGAGTGGAAGGGGAGGTAGCGAAATGGAATATCCATCACCGTATTGGAATTGATAGAAACTCCGAAGCCCTGACTATTTTTCCCGGATTTAGTAGTGATTAGAACAACTCCGTTGCCCGCTCGGGAACCGTAAAGTGCCGCAGCAGAAGGTCCTTTTAGTACCGAAATATCGGCAATATCATCAGGGTTTAAATCGGAAATAGCATTTCCCCAATCCACTTCATTTCGGCTTCCGAACTCAGTTACATTGTTCAAGGTGTTATTTACAGGAACTCCATCAATGACAAAAAGTGGTTGATTATCACCATTTAGTGATGTTGCGCCCCGAATGACCATACTAACCGAAGAACCGGGGTCGCCCGAGGTTGACTGGATTTGCACGCCTGATACTTTTCCTGCAATACTGTTCAGGATATTTTCCTGAGGAACTCGGCTCATTTCCTCTCCGCTAATTTCTCCTACTGAATAACCTAGTGATTTTTGTTCTCGGGTAATACCCAGTGCAGTCACTACTACTTCCGAAAGCTGACGAGTATCAGTCTGCATCTGAATGCTAAAATCCTGTACATTTCCTACCGGAATTTCTTGGGTGGTATAACCAATAGAGCTGAAGACTAAGGTAGACGCTTCACCCTCAACACTTAGGCTAAATTTCCCATCTATGTCAGTAATCGTACCGTTAGAGGTGTTTTTTTCCAGTACGTTCACCCCCGGAAGCCCGTTGTTATTTTCATCCTGAACGGTGCCACTGACCGTGATCTGTACTAAGATACCACCTCCCCCTTGATAAGCTAATAATCGAGAAGGCACCATTTCGGAAAAAGGCTCTTTCATTGCCCGAATCACGTAGTCGGTATCACCAATTTTCTTATACTCCAAGCCCGCAGCATTGAGTACGGCGTGCAAAGCGGCTTCTGGGCTATGATATTTCTTTCGGGCAATGGTGGTACTTACCGAAAGATCAGCAATTTGCTTAGCATTGTAGTTCAGGTTGATGTTGTGACGCTCGGCTATTTCGGAAAGCGCATCTTTCAATGAGATTTTTTTCTCATTACTAATTCTAGTATCGAGAGTGGTTTCTGGATAAAAATGTGCTGAAGCAGGCAAACACAATATGACTAGCAATACGCTAAGCCAACTGCTGAGGTACCTGCCCAAGCGATATTCGGGCGGCTGGTAGTAGAGTTTCATGATTGAGTAGTTTAAGGTGAAACCATAGGTTGATTACTTCTGACTTTTTCTTATTAATAGCGAATTATCTCGTTGTTGTATATCTAAGTCCAGGGAGACCGAAAGCGCTTCGTAGAGTAAAGGAAGATTATCAGTAGGACAAGAACCTGTAAATTCTAGCTCAGCTAAGGCTGACTCTTCAAACGTCACTTCCAGACCATAATTATCTTGCAGTCGTTCGGCTATTTCGGTTAGAGTTTGCTCTTCAAAGTACAATCGGTTATTTCGCCAACTGCTGTATTTTTCAGTATCTACCTGACTGATGATGAGCTGCTTATCCTGTGATCGAAGCCGATCACCCGGTCGAAGAGTTTGGGTTTCTTGATAATTTTTATCTTCGGAATGGTTGACGCTTACTAGGCCTTCAGCTAGCACAACTTCGGCTTGGTTTCGCCGTTGCCGCAGATTAAACTTGGTGCCGAGCACTTGCACATCAATCACTTCTGTATGCACGATGAAGCGTTTATCGTGAGATTCAGCTAGATGATTAACCTCAAAATAAGCCTCGCCTGTGAGCCATACCTCCCGTGGCTGATCATCCTGCCAGATCTCAACAGTTCGGAGAGATGAATTAGCATTAAGCGTAACTACCGACTGGTCGGGGAGGGTAATTGATTTGGTTTCACCATATCCAGTTTGGTAAATGAGTTGGTTAGATGCTGAGTTTATCCACCAAAAAATTAGTCCACTAGCAATCAGTAGGGTTACAACCGCAGCGCGTAGATAAGTAAGAGGAATCAGTTGGCGGGCTGGACGGGGTTTTGCTGACTTGGCCGATTGATCTAGAATTTTTCGTTGAATGTAGTTTTTGGAATTATTAATTTCCTGAGGGTTGGCTTCAGCTACATTAGACTTGTTAAAGGAGTATAGTGCAACTACTAATTGACGGGCTTCCTGAAGTTCGGTGGACTTTTCAGGATGCTGCTTTTTCCAATTTTCCCAGAATACCTGGGCTTGGGGATCGCTGCCTTTAACCCAGCGTACAAAGCTAGGGTCAGTAACTAAATCTTCAACCGTATAGTTTTGGTCGTCCACTATTGAGGGGTGATTTACAAGTAAGAGTGACTATTTCCCTAAATACCCTCAGAAAAAAACGGAATTTTTGCTGAAATTTATAAATACCTAAAAATCAGTTATTTATAGTATGTATTCCTGTTACTGATAAAGAACAGTGTTGAGTAAAGAGTAAGAGAAGATGCGTGTTTTGTCATGTGCTGGCGAAGTTCAGCGATAGTTCGGTACATGAGCGTTCGAGCGTATTTTACCTTCTTGAGGCTGAGTACCTCCGCAATTTCTTCATAGCCCATATCCTGGTAATAACGCAAAAATATTGCTTCTCGTTGGCGGTCAGTTAGGTTGAGTAAAGCCTCTTTCAACCGATTCATTTGCTGCTCACCTAACTGCTGTAAAATAAGTTGGTGTTCAGGCGAGGGTGAGAAATCAAGTGGTTGACTCTCAGGAGTAAACGCTACAGATTTTTGGCGTAGCAGTAATTTCCGCCGGAAACAAACGTAGAGATACGCTCGCACTTGCTGTACTTCCGAAAGCTGAGCTGCGTTGGTGTACAACTCAACGAAAAAGTCTTGTAAAGTATCCTGTACCAGCGAGCGGTCAGAAACCAGTTGCAGGCCATAGCGAAATAGCTCAGGAAAAAATTTATCGTAGATTGCCTCTAGGGCAGAAGGAGAGCCTTGTCGTAACTGTTGCCAGTGCTGATAATCCGATTGAAGGCTGATTGAGCCCATAATAAGGGTCTTTATTTTGTCAGATAATCTTTTCTAAAAATACAAAGCCCTGGAAGAATTATGGTTTCCCGTAGGTTACCTTTTCGTTAATTCTGTATAATAATTAACGAAAAAGAATTGATACTTCAAACTCAATAGACAAGTGGAAATTTTTTAAACAAAGCTTTGGTAAGCTGCGAACGCACTCCCTAATTGATCTTAAATAGTAAATGATAATTACAAATTTTTATGAAATGTGCCCGGTCTAGTTGTATTTTAGAGTTATAAGGAACGATTGCTCTTGTTATCTTAACTGCTTACTGTGCATAATCAAGCTAAAATGCTCCTACTTTCCTTTACTTTAATTCCCACTCCGTTTTGGCTACAGCAATTATGCAGTGTTACCTACACTTTATGGCCTGCTCCTGTCTTGAAAGTAACCCCCAGAAATGTGATAGATAGTACCTGTGTACCGTATAGATTGGAATCTGACTACAAATTCACTGATATTTGATTTTATTGCATAAAGAAGATTAAGTATAAAACTTTTTCATTATTTAAGTGGAAAATATTTTATTCTGAAAGCATTTTATTTAGAAGTCATATCAGCCGATTATTTGTTGCATACTCGAATCAATACACTGTGAACTACTTTATTTTGCGTATTTGTACTCTACTTATCAGTACCTTGATGGTAGCCGTGACTTGTCAGGCCTACAATAGCGACGGAAGTAAGCTGGTAACTTCTGATGTGGAGGCGTTTATAAAAAATAAAATCATTCCGGATGAAATGCACTCAGTAATCGTCACTGCCTTAAGCCAGTACCCCGATCTGGCTAACACTCGTATTGAGTTTCGATACGAAGATGAGATTCGCAAATCAGTAATGCAGGCTCAGCCTAAGTTAGGTAGTTTACTGCGGAGTAAGTCTAAGCGGGCTTATGTAGTGAAAATTAGTCGATATCTCGAGTTGAAAGACGAAAATTTAGATATTAGCGCATTACCCTTTGAAGTACTAGTTGGTTGGATTGCCCATGAATTAGGACATATTATGGATTACCGCGATCGTAGTGGGTTAGCCATGATGGGTTTTGGCGCAAAATACTGTTTATCAGAAAAATATCTAAAAAAAGCCGAGCGACGAGCCGATATGTATGCTTTGCGACATGGCTTAGGTGAGAAAGTAGTAGAGACCAAGAAATTTATTCTGAATCACGCCGAAATACCCGATTGGTACAAAACTCGGATTAAACGACTGTATATGTCGCCAAAGGAGTATTCTCAGTTGATAAGTGAGGCTACAACAGCGCCTTAGCTGATAACTTTCACAAACAACGCTTCCCGCTCCGATTATCACTCGTAAGGTTTGGACTTATCGCTTCATTCATTCCAAACGTATTGTGCTTCACAAGGCAGAATCCTCTCCTCAGAAGTTAATAGATTTGAGTAAAATGCTTTGCTGAATGATTGATAAGGCAGATCAATAAAAAAGCACCGCACATGAGTTTATGCGATGCTCTATGGAAAAAAATGGGATTAGCAAATTAACTACTGATCCCACCAAAAACGATCTTGCAAGTTAGGCGTAGTAGTCGGGATATTACTTGGATTTAGCAGTCGCTCCTCCTGTGGGTAAGGTAAGCGACGCGGAATCTGACCATTGCTGTTGAAAGCATTCACTCCATTAGGTACTACCTCTAGATCGGGGTAACCCGTGCGTCGGTAATCATTCCAAGGAATGAGGCTCTGCGAATAGGTGGCAATATACTTTTCGCTAATAAGTACCTCTAGTTTATCATCGGCAGCAGCCCAGGCAGCATCTAGCTCAGCTTGATAAGCAGCTGGAACTGGTGAGCCAGTAATCTTCAAGAAAGAAGCTGAGACTGCCTCGTCCAGGGCAGCTTTAGCGGCAGCCTCATCAGGAGTAGTTTTTTGTAAGTGTGATTCTGCTTCAATGAACTTTACCTCTACGTAGCTCATTAGTACTACTGGAGAGTTAATACTGGTGTAGAATCCAGAAAACTCAAACTCATTATCTTCTCCTACTAAGAAAGGTTTACGGGTATCGTTCTCCGAAAACGATTCAGCGAAATAACTGTCCATTAGCATATTACCAGAACGGCTTTGAGTAAACTGATACTGAGGGTTAGGTTCATTAGCTGAAGAACCAAATAGCATTTCGTAATCTTCAGTATTAGAAGAAATCGCCGAAGGGATGAGCGCTAATGCTGCTTCATAAGCAGCCGGATCTTGTTTGCCCTGTTGGAATGTATAGCGGAGCTTCAAAGAGTTAGCAGCTTTAATCCATAAATCCAGGTCGCCCCCAAAAATTAAGTCGTCGGCTCCGGGACTGCTTAGGCTTTCTTCTGCGTTCAGTTTAGTAATAGCGTCATCCAGTAGCTGTGGAATAGTGTTGGTGTACAATTCTTGCTGTTGGTCGTAGCTGGGGGTAAAGCTTCCTTCATCACCCATAAATGCGGTTGAATAAGGAACACTACCAAAAGCATCAGTAAGTGAACCAATTCCAGTAGCCATTAACACTTCGCCTACGCCCTGGTAATGCGGAGAGTTCTGCTCTGCTCCTTTTGCAATGACTATATTGATCGTATTTAGAGAGTTAAAATACATTCGCTGCCACAGACCATTTGTATCTGCTTCACGAATTAAATACCGCCAGTTGTCAAGCTGTTGAGCGTTAATTCCTTCGAACTGCCGAGTAAGTAAGCCGCTAAAGCGAACAATTTCACCACCAATAGCCCACGATATGGCGGTTTGCCCCGAAGGGAGCAAAGCAGTCATAGAGACATCAGTAGGCAAAGCGGGATTTACGTTAGTATCACCAAATTCGCAAGAGCTTACTGATACCGTTAGGGTAACTACCAGTAAGCTGATTTTTATAATTGTATTTTTCATGTCTGATAAATTTTTTAAACGAAACACTAGGTTCAGAGTGAATAGACCTACTAAAAAGTGATTCCTACGTTTACGCCGTAACTTCTAGTGTTAGGATTATTGAAATAGTCGTAGCCTTGTACATTACTAGAAGCACCCGTCAGGTTCGTTTCAGGGTCAATACCGGTGTAGTCAGTGATTAAGAATACATTTCGGGCAACAAAGCCTACGTTAATGCCGCTGAACGGACTATTTTCTATCCATTGGTTGGGCAGTTCATAACTTAAACTTAAATCTCGCATACGGAACCAAGAACCATCTTCGATTGTGAGTTCAGTTAGATTAACAAACCCATAGTTCTGATAGAAGTTAGTTCTTCCGTTAGTGCCACCTTTTACCACTTCAATGGTATTAACTTCGTTAGTAGGCACTACCGTACCGTCGTCTTGAATCTGACCCAGTACACCGTCAAAAACTACTGTTTCGTTACGGTCTAGAGTTTCAGCACCTACTCCAAAGTTATTCAGCACCCCTTTGGTACCATTATAAACATCGCCTCCCCGGCGGATGTCTAGCAAAAACGAAAGCCGGAAGCCTTTGTAGGTAAAAGTATTGCGGAAGCCCAGTAAGAAATCAGGGTTCGGATCACCAACAATTCCTTCATTTGGGTCTTCAAAGGGAATTCCATCATTAGGGTTGATTACTACTCGTCCTTGATCATCGCGCAGGAAGCGAGTACCGTAGAAGATACCGTAAGGCTCACCTTCCGCAATTCGCTGGGTTTCAAACGGGTCAATCGTAATAAACGGAATGCCTTCCGCTAGCTTTTCTACAGTATTACGAATACGGGTATAGTTTAAGGTAGCATCATAGCTAAAATTACCACTATTAATAATGCTAGCCGTTAGAGCCGCTTCAATCCCAGAATTTCGTAGTTCAGCCGAGTTAACCGCCCGTTGCTGCCAACCGCTAGCACTAGGGATATCGATATTCAGAATAGCGTCGGTGGTAGTAGCATCAAAGTAAGTAACATCTAACCCGATACGTCCATCGAGGAATTGTAAATCGGCTCCTACCTCAAAAGTTGTCGTTGTCTCAGCCTTTAGTTGATCATTTCCTAACAGGAAGTTAGGATTGAAAGCGTTGAGTCCTAAAGCAGGAAAGATCACTCCCTGAGGGTTAGTCCAACCATCCCGAACTCGCGACTGGGAGAAGCCGTTGGTAGTCACAGCAAAAGGAGCATCGTTACCTACTTGACCCCACGACGCTCTTAACTTACCGTAGGAGAAAATAGGATTGTCAATATCAAAGGTATTAGTGAAATCCCAACCTGCGCTAAGAGCTGGATAGAAGAAAGAATTGTTTGCTTCGGGTAGGGTAGAAGACCAGTCGTTTCGCCCACTTATATTAACAAATAATTGTTCCGCTACATTAAGTGTCAGGGTACCAAATAAGCCGTACAGTTTTCGGCGAGTTACGCCTTCCGCAGCGTTAACAGCGGTGGCACTTGCAATATTAAAGAATCCGGGCGAGGCCAGTCCTTGACCATCAATACGATTAATCGCCACATCTTTACTGAAATAATTATGCCCGAGGGTAAAGCTTAAACCAATTGTTTCACTTACCTCCGGGGTAATAGTCATCAGGAAGTCGGAGTTGATGTCTTTACTATTGATCGTTTGATTGATCGCTTGTCCCACTTGGACACTTGATGAGTTTACATCGTTACGGAATAAGCGTTCGTCGCTGTAAGTATCAACCCCTAAACGGTAGGTGAAGTTTAACCAGGGAAGAGCGTCATACGATAGTTGGCTGTAACCAATAATTCGGTTTACATCATCGGTTGTAAAGTTTTTATTAACGGTAAAGTAGGGGTTATCGTAAATACTACCCCCACGATAAGCGCGTTGAGTGCCATCCTCTAGTAAGAATCCAGCACTATTATCAAAGCTTGGGGATGTTCGTAGTAATCCTAGCATTACCCCAGAGGTATTCGAGCCGTTTTGTACTCGCTTTCCGCCGGAGTTAATATAGTTGGCCGAGAAGGTAACGTTGAAGTTCTTGAATACCTCAGTTGAAGTAGTAGCGCGGAAGCTAGTGCGATCGAAAGAGCTATTGGGTAAGATACCTGTTTGATCTAGTCGGCCGATTGAGAAAAAATAGTTGGTAGCTGCCGTACCACCCGATACGCTGACATTATGGGTTGCATTACTTCCGTTCTGGAAGAAATCCTCAGCGTTAGTATACGCCCGAGCTACTCGATTTGTGGCGCGAGGGTCACTGGCCGGAACAATTAGTCCAAAAGGATCTAGAGGAGATGCTACATCAGCGTACCGAAGATCAGCAATACGAGGTCCCCAGCTAAATCCAGTCCGCGAACCATTCATGGGTGACTGGAAGGTGGGAACACCATCAACCACATTACCTTGGGCATAAGTGGTTTGAAGGTCAGGTAGTTTATTTACCTGGTCAATCGTATAGGCAAAATCGTAAGATACTTTGGGCTTAGTGTTGCGTTCCCCCTTTTTAGTGGTAATAACTACGGCGCCGTTGGCAGCTCGAATACCATAAAGTACTGTGGCAGCGGGACCCTTCAGTACAGTAAGTGATTCAACGTCTTCGGGATTAATGTCAATAGCTCGGTTAGAGTTGGTAACTCCACCTGACCCAAGATTAGAAACTGCATCTTCTGGTGAATCCGCAGCGTTGTAGGTAGAATTATCAATGGGCACGCCATCAATAACAAAGAGGGGACCGTTGCTTCCCTGTACCGATTTATTTCCCCGAATTCTGATTTGAGCAGCTGCTCCGGGCGATCCTCCTGAACTAGTCACTTGCACGCCCGCAACTTTACCGCCTAAAGCACTAACAAAGTTTGTTTCTCGGGATTGTACAATTTCTTCGGCATCTACGTTTTGAATAGAATAACCCAACTCTCGCTTGTTTGCCTCAATACCAGCGGCAGTAACCACTACCTCTGATAACTGGCGAGTGTCAGATTCCATCGCTATATCAATAGTAGATCGGCCGTTTACGACTTCGGTTTTTTGGGCAAAGCCAATAAAGCTGAATGTCAGTGTGGGATTTTCCGTATTTAAGGTAATACGATACTCACCATTAAGGTCAGTGATAGTACCATTGGTTGTTCCTTCTTCCAGTACATTTACTCCGGGGAGCGGGGACTGATCGTCTGCCGCCGTCACTTTTCCGGACACAGTTTGTTGTGCGTAGCTTATATGTGCCAATAGACACAAGCATAAACTACACCTAATAAGTAAAGATTTTCTCATAATAGTAGGTGTATAGATTTAGATGAAAAATAGGTTACAAGCCAGTATGCTTCTTAAGAAAAGTAGAAATATGAAATTTTCTAATTGCTAAAGGTAAGTGTGCTAAAGAAGTAAGGTAATCCCCTGATTAGTGGGATTTTATGAACTGATTATAGAGCGTGCTGCCACTAGGAATATGATATATCCTAGATGGGAAAGGTGTATTCTTGTAAAAAAATGCCTGTATTTGTATTACTTCTTCTTACAGCTTTTCTGACTAAAATTGTGTTATCCCCCAATTTGGGGGATAAAGTGAGCGGTAATTTAGATAAAATTAGAAGATATGACTGGATAATCAAGCTTTACTAATACCAACTTTAGGGCACAGCTCTTGTAGCGCACAATATAAACACTGGGGATAGCTTCCTTGGCAAATATGTTTTCCAAAGGGGACTAGCAGTCGGTTAATCTCAACCCAATATTCTTTGGGTAGTTTTTGTTCTAGGGCTTCCACTGTCTTTTCAGGAGTTTTTGCCTGTACGTAACCCCAACGGTTGGTAACTCGGTGAACGTGAATATCAACTCCGATACGGGCTTGCCCCGTCGCAATCCCCAAAGCCAGGCTAGCACACTTAGGTCCAACTCCTTTGAACGAGGTAAGTACATCAAAATCGGCGGGTAACTCGCCCTGAAAATCATTTTGTATCTGTTCAGCAATGGCTTTAATTTGATGCGATTTTGCTTCGTGGTAGGTAGAGTCTGAAATCAACGCATTAATTTCTTCAGCGGAAAGCTGAGCTATTTTGGCTGAAGTGCGTGCTTGGGAAAAGAGCCTAATAGAAGTAAGTACCGTTACTTCATCGTAAGTTCGGATAGAGATGATGCAAGCAATCAGTTGCTCAAATAATGACGTATAGCCTTGGTCGAACAGATTAAACAGCGCTGCTTTAGGTAGATCCTTAACTACAGTTCTTAGCTTTTTCACTGCCCTGTGAATTTCAAACTCATTTGCCATAATGAGAGAAGAAGATCTTTCTCGAATTGTTTGGCACAAAGTAGAGAAGCGCTAAGACAAAGGAGAATTTCAATTTTCGTTTTATCTTGCTGATACAATATTTAGCTAACAGCCTATGTATAATCGCTTATTTTTTCTAGCCGCATTTTTACTGTCACTTTTTTACCAACCTACACTGGCTCAGTGGCTGCCTGACCATGATTTTCTGATTGAAAAATATGATCAACTTCACGCTTCGCCCACGCAGGAAAAATTTCGAAAACTGGCACCGATGCCCGCTGGTGTGGTGTACATTCAGCATCCGGGTGAAGGGGAAGAGGAAATCCGTTGGCACTTCCGTACCATGAAGGAATTGGGCTACAATTCTCTGAAAGGAATTTACCCGGTAACTGGCTGGACGGTAGAGCAGATACAATTGATTGCATTGGAAGAAGGAATTATTCCCTGGTGGTACGGCCAGGGTGGTTGGGAAGAAATCACCAGTGAACTTCTGCTCAGTCTAAATATTGATCCCTCTCTACCGATGAGCGAAATACGAGAACACCCAAAAATGGTAAAGTATCAGCAGAGTTTGTTGAAAGATCGGGTAGAGCGCACGATTGCCTACTTGGAAGAAACCGGGGAGCAGAAAGCTTTACAAAGTAGCTTCCGAGCTCACGATCCTACTATTGGTGCTCGCGGGCTGGATTTGACCGAAGAAGGAAAAAAACTGTTTCTAGAATGGGCGGAAGAGCAATACGGAACTATTGAGCAGCTAAACGATGCCTATAACGTTCATCATGCCAATTTGAAACCTGCTGGAGGTATCGTTTTTCAGTCGTGGGAAGATTTTGCTGAACGCTGGGAGCAATCCAATCATCGGGAGTTGCGGATCAAGCGGGATATTATGCGCTTTAAAGCAGATCATGCTCTCGATAATATTCAGCAGGTAACCAAGAGGTACCAGGAGTTTTACCCCCACGCTCCGTTTCGGGCTGGAGGCGAATTGGGGTTATTTCTGCCCCAGTCGTGGTACGGGGTAGATCTGGAAGGCATTGCCGAAGTAATGAAAGATGGGGGTACGCTTTATCCCTCTATGCATTTTTCTTGGCACTACGGACAAGTAGATAACGAGCTGGTTCGTCCGTTTTACATGCAGGCCTCCTTCATGGCTGACCTTTTTAAGGGAGGCTGGTCGGCAGCCTGGGAGAGCACTGGTGGGCCTCAGCAGTTTGACGGTGAAAAGACTAGTGATGAAAAAGGGTTTTATGTAGACGAAGGTACGATCACTCAGTTTTATCTTACCCAATTGGCATCGGGTTTCCGGGGATTTGGTATCTGGTGCTGGAGTATCCGCAGTGCGGGAAAGGAAGGGGGAGAATACAGTTTACTAGATCGGAATAATCAGGTAACGCCCCGTGCCCGAAAACTTGGGCAAATCGGCCAGGCATTGGATCGCTACCGGGAAGAACTGTGGGAAGCCCGAAAGGAACCGCTGGTAGGTGTACTGTACAATTGGGATAACGAGGGTATTTGGGCGGCAATGTCCGTTCGTCAGCGCGATGCCTTCCGTATGCGACCGATTGAAGCCCGAATTGGGGCGAGCCGTACCCTGATTAATGCTAACGTTCCCTTTGAGTACGTCACCGCCAGCGATCTGCGTAATGGTCTAGCACCTCGCTACCCGATTATCTATTTACCCGCTCATTTGGCTATCAATCGCGATTTACTAGATATTTTGTACGATTATGTAGAACAGGGAGGGCGATTAGTAATGGATATGCCTTCGGCTTGGTACGATGCTTACTCTAAAGTGCTACCTACTGGCAAAGGTTCTAAGTTGGAGCAGATTTTCGGAGTAACCCTAGACGACTATCAATTCTCCGGCTTTAACCGCAGCTTCAAATTGGACAGCTTAGATATCTATGGCTCTTTCGTGCATATGAATCCCACTACTGCCCAAGTAAAAGACTACTTTGACCACGGTAAACCCGCTATCACCGAAAATAAGGTAGGAGAAGGTACAGCGGTAGTCATCGGCTACGATGCTTCGCTCATGACTTTTAAACCGGGAAATACGTTAGCAGAGAAAATGTTGCTTGACTATACTTTAGGTAATTACGCATCGCCCTACGCCTGCGATAATGCTATTGTTTATCGTCTGGCCGCCCCCGACGCCGATCACTACGTGCTAGTAAACGATGGCCCTGAAACTCAAGTACAACTAGATACTAAAAACTTCCAGTATCAATCCGTTGAGGATGCTATTACTGGTGAAATGATGGAATTAGGTGCGTCTATTGAACTACCGGCGCATAACGCCCGTTGGCTACGGTTGGTGAAGTAATACACAATCTGTGCCCTCCTTGTTATCTCTAATGAGTTACGGAAGAAATAGATTACTTATTTATCCTAATACAAGGGGCTTGATTAGTACATACCTGGGTAAGAGAATCTATTAGGGTGTTTTTTGCTTTCAGTTCCTGCTCTTGCTCCTTAAATTGCTTTTTTAAAGTCTGTACCGTTCCCAATAAAGAATCGTTTTTGAGCCTTTCTTTATAGTATAAGGTACGAAACTTCCCCTCACTTTTCCTGAAGAAGCTCGAGCTGACCAGTAGAGCAAATACAAATGTTATAGCCACAACGCCCGCAATCTTGTTCCAAGTCTTCCTCATGGCTGTTGATATTAAGATGAACAGTGAGCTGTCAGAAAACTTCTGATTATTCCCTTAATGTTTACGCACCTTTGAGTATTCCAGGTTATTAGAATTCAATTAAACCGGACTTAAAACTTCCTTAGAAGTAGGAAAGATTACCTCTATGGTCGTTCCTTTACCTACTTGAGAACGAACATCTAAGGATGCATCATGTAGTTTAATGATACGGTCTACAATAGAAAGACCGATCCCCTGTCCTTTAGCAGCCGTAGTCTGCGAAGAGCGAAAAAATGGCTCAAAAATACGTGGTAAGTCTTCTGGTGTTATGCCTGGACCCTGGTCAGTGAATTTTACTTTTGCCTGGTTTTTCTCGACCCAGAGGGTGACTGTAACCTGGTGATCAACTGAAAATTTACAAGCATTGTCCATTAAATTGATAAAAGCCATTTTCACCATGTATTTGTCCACCGATAAGTAGAGTTGCTCTTCCTCCTCTGGTAAAGACGTTAAGGCAATTTTGATCTGATAATGCGGATACTGGCGGAGTAACTCATCCCGGCACTGCCACAAAAGGTCATCTATACGTTGGCGGGAGCGTTTCAGTCTTGCCTCCTCAGCACTAATCTGAGCCAGAGCCAGTAACCGATTGAGTGTTCGGGATAGTTTACGAATATCCTCCAGCACTGAAGCAATAGTGCGCTGGTAATCTTCCGCTGAACGTTCTTTTAGTAAACTCACCTCCAATTGGGAGCTAACTACCGTCAAGGGATTTCTTAGCTCATGAGAAGCATTGGAAACAAACATCTTCTGCAGAGCAAAAGCCCCTTCCAGCCGAGATAACATAGAGTTGAATGTTTTGGACAATTGAGCAATTTCATCCTTTTGATTGCCTTCGTCCACCCGAACATGAAGATTATGGGCGGTGATCGTCCTGACTTGATCCACGACTTTCGCCATAGGATAGAGTGCTCTTCCTGCGTAGACCCAACCTGATAGTAGTACGATCAAAATACTGGAGAAGAATACCGTAATAAGAATAATCCTTAAATTCCGGAGCTTGCTCACCCCGTAAATATCGTAGGCAGCAGTAAAAACGATAAAGCGATTATACTGATCAATGTAGGGAACGCCCGCTACTTCAAAATTGCCCCGGGAGAACTGAACTTCACCGTCTAACCGCACCTGGTTCAGTACATCCGGTGATACTTGGATAATATTATCTTCATCAGTACTGTAAACAACCTGGTTTAGGTAATTGTAGATAACTACCTTCTCGGAAAATAAAGCTCCTAGGTTCTGATGATCGATGATTTTCAAAATCGTCGTATCTACCTCATCTTGCTCAATCAGAAACTGAGCCGTAGAAATAGCTTTAGCTTTTAACCGATTGTTATATTCGTGCTTGCGGTGCAGGGAAGAAAAGAGGTAGATAACCAGAAAAGAGACCAGCAGAATAGCGGCTACAATAGCTGCAAAACGATAAGTGAGCTTTTGCCTAATATTCATTTAGCCTTCTCTTAAAATGTACCCCTTACCGATCTGGGTGTGAATCAGTTTGTTAGGAAAATCTTTGTCAATCTTTTTACGAAGGTAGTTCACATATACTTCGATCACGTTGGTTCCTGTATCAAAATTAATGTCCCAAACCTTGTCAGCTATTTCCGCTTTAGACAAAACTCTCCCTTTGTTTCTAATTAAATATTCCATCAGAGCGAATTCTTTGGCGGTTAGTTCAATGGTGCGGCCATTCCGGCTGGCAGTTTGAGTATCTAAGTCAAGTTCCAGGTCGGCAAACCGTAGCAGATTGCTGGTTTGCATCACTCCGGTGGATCTTTTCACAATGGATCGTATGCGGGCCAGCAGCTCCCGGAACTCAAACGGCTTGGATAGGTAATCGTCCGCCCCAACATCAAAACCTGACAATTTATCTTCGGTAGTGTCCAGTGCGGTAAGCATGAGCACTGGTGTGTTGACCCTTGCCTGGCGCAGTTCGCGGCAAACATCAAACCCGTTCATGCCCGGCAAGATTACGTCCAGGATGATAATGTCATAAAAGTTACGCAAAGCTAACCGCTTGCCTATCTGACCATCAAAAGCTAGTTCGCAGCTCATCTGATGCTCTTCCAATCCTTGTTGCAACGCTCTGGCTACTTTTTGTTCATCTTCAATAATCAGGACTTTCATAGAAAAGGGAGTGTTTTAGCTTAGTATCAAGGTTTTTTACGGAAAAAAGTTAGTAGAAGGATGATTTCTAAGGCTTTTCTAATCTTAAGTTAAGGGAGATTTAAGCAGCATTACGAATAAATTAATGAGCCTTGTGCTGTTCACCATGAATCCGATAGTGTCAGAAGGAGACTGTTATGTTACTTTTTCATGGAGTTTACCGATGTGGCACAGGCTTACTTTATTTTACCCTTCAAACACATCTAAAAATGTCGGTTCTGGAAATGGTAAGGCGTGGATGGAGTACTCTTAACGAGTTATCAAATTCTAAGAATATGAAAAATACTAAGATCAAATCAGCCCTTCTTATAGCAGTTACGCTTGTGATAGCAAGCTGTGGTATCCAGGAACAGTCCGAAGAAAAATGGAATCAATTTCAGGAAAGAGTAGAAAAGCTAGACTCAGTATTTGACCAAGAAACCGATAGAATACATCGTTTAGATTCCTTAATTGACGAGGAAATTCAGCGAATAGAAAAGCTGGATTCACTGATAACCAACTGAGATTTTAAGCCTTTTCTAATCTGGTTTTAAGTATGCTTTAAGCCTTGTGTCGAATACAACCTCAACAACAAAATACCTCTGCTCAGAACGAAGACCTTTTAAATCTTATAAACCATGATCCCTGACGATAAAGTATGGTTAGTGGACGAAGAAAACCCCAAGCCAGATCCTTATATCGCCATTCTAGTGCGGGAAAAAGAACTTTCCGAAAAGCCTTTAAAGAAGGCGTATAAGATATGTCATAGTACTGGAGAAGCTATCGCTTATGCTTCAGAGTTAAAGAAAAAGTACGGTGTAAAACAAGTCCGTCTTTTTTACCCCAATGACATATCGATCATTGTTAAACAATAAATGTAAACTAAAATGAAAACACATCATATAATCTGGTCTTTGTCTTTATTAGTGCTTCTCAGCAGTTGTACTGTCGTCCGCCAGGGCGAGGTAGGGGTGAAAAGAAACTTAGGTAAACTTAATTTTAAAACGATAGAACCAGGCCCGGTGGCCTATAACCCGTTTACCACTCGAGTGATTAAACTACCGGTGCGTACGGTCAATATAGAAATTACCTCCCAGCTACCCTCTAAAGAAGGACTCAATGTAGCCTCGGTTATTTCTATTCTCTACCGGGTGATACCTGAGAAGGCCCCAGAGGTGATTGCTAATATTGGTCCAGAATACGAAGATGCAGTTATCATTGGTGTATTCCGTTCGGCGGCAGCTGATGTGTGTTCCCAATTCTTCGCTAAGGATATGCACTCGTCTCAGCGCTCACACATTGAACAGGCAATTTCCAATCGGATGGAGTCTCTTCTGAAACCTCGAGGATTTGAGGTAGAAGCCGTACTGCTAAAAACTATCCAACTTCCAGAAGGGCTAGCCCAGGCTGTTGAGGAAAAACTAGAAGCAGAACAAGACGCCCAGCGTATGGAGTTTCTGTTGCAACGCGAGCGGTTAGAGGCTCAGCGGAAAATAGTGGAGGCCGAAGGTATACGCGATGCTCAGCGGGTAATTTCGGAAGGGCTTAACCCAGAGATTATTCAGTGGCAATCGATAGAGGCTTTTAGAGAGTTGGCTCAATCTCCCAACGCCAAAGTGATAATTACTAACGGAGAAACTCCTATGCTCATCGAGCCTCAAGGAGAACAAGAAAGCCAGGAGACAGTCCTAGCGAATGAGTAGACAACTATTTATCTCCTCAGAGTTTCTCCATGAGGACTCTGAGGGGATAAAAATTCAATAGTACGTATCAAATCAACTAGCTATGAAAACAACATCATTTTTGTCTGTATTGTCAGGTTTGTTGCTGGTTACCACAATAGATGGATACGCAAGTACTACTGTTGACCCTCAAATACTTATTTTGAATAACAAAATGTCCGTTATTTTCCAACCATTGCAGGGAGAGGAAAGTAAAGTGTTGGTTAAGTTTCAAGACGATACAGAGAGCACTCTACTAGAAATGAAAGTAGACGCAAATAAGCGTCAGCGCCAAGCAATCAATTTTTCACAACCCCAACCCGGAATCTACTACATAGACATTTTCCATAACAGAACAATCACTAGAAAAGAGCTAATAGTTCGCTGGAATAGTGTAGAAGTAGTAAGGATTACCAAAACAAGTAATGAAACTTTCTATTTCTAAGTCTTTTCTAATCTGGCTTTAAGCAGCCTTTAAGCTGCGGTACGAATAACGAAGAGTAATTTATTCAATAACATCAATTAAAAAAATCATGAAAACAATATCATTTTTTTCTATACTGCTGGGTTTGCTAATGTTAACCTCGGTAAGGATTCAGGCTGAAACTACGGTTGATCCTCAATTATTTACCCTGGATAAAAAGAAGTCTGCCATCTTCCAGTTACCACAGGGAGAAGAAAGTAAAGTGTTAGTAAAGATCAAAAACGATATGGAAGGCACCTTGATGGAAATGGAGGTAGATGCCAATGTCTATAAGCGTAAATTATTCAATTTTTCAAACCTTAGAGATGGAATCTACTACATGGATATCTTCCACGATGGTGAGATTACCCGAAAAACACTGGAGATTCGCTGGGATGGGGTTGAAGTAGTAGGTATTAGAAAAATGAGTCGTGAACCCTTCTATGATGCCTTCTTTAACTTATGGTCTTAGGGAGAACTAACTGCTGGCAAAAAGAGACTTGCAATACTTTATATCTATGTACTCAGTAGCCCTCTTTTTTGCCAGTAAAACAACTACATGAAGCAAATTTTTCAAATAATTAATTAGACAGATGAGAAATATTCTTAAGAAAATAAGTGCCCTCGGAAAATCTTTGTCGTGTGTATTCATACTTGGTACATTTTGTCTGTTTGCGGTAGGTTGCCAAAATCAGGCAGGCCAATCCAGCCTACAGGCTGATAAAGGAGCGGATATTGCTACAGAAAACAATAGCGCTTTACTTTATTCAGATGAATGTATCACAGAAAGAGAAGTAGTAGAGGCTCAAAAAATGTGGGGAGACGGAATAGTAAGAATTGGTAAAGTCTTTTCAGAGCAAGGTGATTACTCTGAAGAAGCCTCTGATTTTATTCAAGAAATGTATGGTTACGATTTAAGTAGCGTTTTATTCAAACCGACACTTGCCTCTAATGATCAGTTTAGGTCTAGCTTTGATGCAGCACTATCCTATTTCGTAGGTGGAAATGAGGCATACTCTGAGGATAAAGGTTTTGCCATTCAACCATACACGAAGGTAAAATTCGATAACGTAGGTATTATCAATAACAGTTGTAGAATGGCGGTAGCTATGGGTAACTACTTCTTTACGGACTTAGATGGAAACGAAACAAAGGTAGAGTACACCTTTGCCTACGTGAAGGACAAGGCGGGAAAACTCAGAATCGTTACTCATCAATCCTCTTTGCCATATAATCCTTCACCCAACTAAGGTAAGTGGTAATTACAAGGTGAAGTAGCTTAAAGCTTTACAGTCCGATTTGTAAGAATAGCTTTGCTTTTAACCTATTCAAGTCATCTAAAAGATTGTTAAAAGTCACGCTAAAGATTTGAGCCAGATTTTCTTCATAAAGCACTGAACATAATCAAGTAACTTGATAGCTTTGTGAAAACTTTAAATCGCTTCGGTATTAAGCCAGGAGAACTTAACTTACTCATAAATTCCTGTAACATGAAATTAAGTAAATATCTCATGGCAGTTGTGGTGGTCTGCCTGGCTATTACCGTGTCTCATGCCCAATCTGGTCCGGACGAAGATCAGTTGGGCATTTGGTATATGTACTTCGTCCAAAAGCGGTTTAAAGAAAGTCAGTGGGGAGTGCAGGGCGATTATCAGTTTCGTTTCTGGAATATTGGGGGTGATCTAGAACAGTTGCTCCTACGAACTGGGGTAACCTACCGCCCCAAGTCCGAAGATATTTTGTTTACCGTAGGCTATGCTTACATTGGTACTGGTGCTTTCGGAGAGAGCAATGAAATGACTAACGAAAACAGAGTCTATCAGGAGACATTATTTTCACAAAAAATTGCTTCTCGGTTTCACTTTACCCACCGCATTCGCTATGAGCAGCGCTGGGTAGAAACTCACGATTTCCGAACCCGTTATCGCTATAATCTTTTCCTAAATGTACCTCTCAATAAGACCGAACTAGAGAAAAATGCAATCTACCTGGCTCTTTACAATGAGATATTTATTAACGGTCAAACCGATATAGGAGACGGGCTAAGTGTGCAGTACTTCGATAGAAATCGTACTTACCTGGGAATGGGATACGGAATTGCCAAGTCTTCACGAGTTCAGCTAGGATGGATGCGGCAGACCACCGCCAATTGGGCTAAAGGGCAACTTCAAGTGAGTTTGCACCAGAACTTTTAGGGGTTTTCAAGCTCCGTCATGTGGGGGGTCTCTAGCTGGATAAAGTTTTATTCTTCGGATAACATAAGTTCGCTAGTTCGACCTAGTCAGTACTATGATATTTTTAACAGTGCTCTTTACATTTTAGCCGAGGGGCGCTCTTCCTCTTTGTAGCTATGTTTATCGGTCAGTGCAAAAAGCTCAACCACTAGGAGGTAGGGCTATTATTGGCGAGTTATATCACTTAATATGGTCTGCTTGGTTGGAAAGGCATTATGAAGGTGATGCGCCTGTTATCTGACATTTTAAAACAACTTATCTGACAAATTATGCTATTTTTGTCAAGAATAAGATAAATAGTTGTCAGATAAATGAGTGATTTTGATCTTGTTTTAAACGTTCTAAGCGCAAAATCTCCCATGACATCCAGTGAGATTTATGCAGCTATCGGATACGAAAAAAGTAGCCGAACCTTAAAACGTGTATTGGATCAGTTGGTGGAGAAAAAACTGGTAGATAGGGTAGGTGCGAATAAGGGTACCCGGTATTCACTGTCAAAATCATACGGTATTCTGCATTCAATAGACGTAGATCAGTATTTTGAACAAGACATTGATGACCGAGAAATTAATGAATCGTTCAACCACGATCTTTTAAGGCAGGATTTGTACCAAGTAGATATATTCACCGACTCAGAGCTAACCAAGCTTGAGGGGTTGCAGCAAGAGTACCAGAAAAATATCAGCGAGTTAAGTTCAGAAGAGTATCAGAGAGAAATTGAGCGGTTAGCCATTGATCTGAGTTGGAAGTCATCCCAAATTGAGGGAAATACCTACTCGCTGCTGGAAACAGAAAGATTGCTAAAAGAAAAGCAAACGGCTTCGGGAAAAACGAAAGACGAGGCGGTGATGCTACTAAATCATAAAGACGCGATAGATTTTATTGTAGAAAATCCGGATTATCTTCAGGAATTATCAACCAGAAAAATTGAAGATATCCATAGTATTCTCACCAAAGAACTAGGCATTAGTAGAAATCTAAGAGCCAGACGGGTTGGTATTACCGGTACTAACTACCGCCCTCTGGATAATGAGTTCCAAATACGGGAAGCATTCAGCGATATGTGCGATTTAATCAACCGTAAAGAGAGTGTATTTGAGAAAGCACTGATCGCGCTGGTTCTGATTTCTTACATTCAAGGTTTCACCGATGGCAATAAACGAACCGCCCGAATCACCAGTAACGCTATTTTAATTGCCCACCAACATTGCCCCATATCCTTCCGAACGGTAGATTCCATTGACTACAAAAAAGCTATGCTGGTGTTCTACGAACAAAATAATATCACCGCTTTCAAAAGAATCTTCATCGATCAGTTCGAATTCGCGGTGAAGACGTATTTTTGACTACCGGTGCTTTGGAAAGGAATAATGAAGTTATAGAGAACAGTTAAATGATATTGATGGTCTATCAAATTGGTGATATATTGGAAACAACGGAACTTAGCTTCTGATATTAGTGGGTAAAAAAGATAGGCTGCATTTATCAGTTAGTCAGCCATAAAAGGCCTTGCTTATGAAACGCAGTGATTTTCTGAAATGGTCGGCTCTGGCAGGGGGAAGTACCCTGTCTGGATTGCCCCCTAAACTCTCAATGGCTAGCCAATCAAGGGATACCAATCCCGAACGTGAGCGACTTTTCGAAGCGATGAATCAACCGGTTTTGCGGCAGGAGTTTCTTCCTAATCCTGTGATCCTGGACAAGATTGAACTGCGACGCAACGATGGTGTCTACTTTGCTCGGGTGGTCTCCAAAGAAGGGGTGGTAGGCACCGCCACCGGTAAAGGCAAATTGCTAGAGCTCCTAGTGCCTCTGTTTCGGAAACGCATCAAACCCGTATTTTTGGGACAGGATGTCCGGTTCTTCGAAGATTTGTATATCCAACTTCTCCGTAGCAGCAGCAACTACAAGTGGCAATCGGTTCCATTTGGGATTGCTACAGCTATATTGGAATTTGCGATTCTTGATTGCCTGGGCAAATCGGTGGATCAATCGGTCGGTACTTTACTGGGGGAGCAACTTCGTGAGGAAATCCCGATCTACTGCGCGAGTGGCAATCGAGGTAATTCGGCTCCGCAGGAATTGGAGTACGTGCAAAGTCTCATTGACGCCACAGGATGCGATGCCGTTAAGATTCGCCTAGGTGCTCGAATGCACTACACGGAGCAATCAACGCGGCGGGATAAAGCCTTAATTCCCTACTTACGTAAGCATCTTGGAGCCGCTATCAAGTTATACTCTGATGGCAATGGGTCGTACGATGTGCCAATGGCGCTAGAAATCGGCCAATACCTCGAGGAACACCAATTCAGCTCCTTTGAAGAGCCGGTGCCTTTTGATTATTACGAAGAGACTAAGGCCATTGCCGATCAGTTATCCATTCCAATTGGAGGTGGAGAACAAGAACGTAGCCTCCGTCAATTTCTCTGGATGATTGAGCATCGTGGGGTTGATTGGCTAAATCCTGATCCACTGCTATTTGGCGGACTTATCCGCACCGTTAAGGTGGCCCGGATGGGGGCGGTGGTAGGAATGCCCTGTTTTTCGCATATGTCGGGTTACGGGATGGGTTTTTTGTATGTTTTACACTTTGCGGCGGTGACCCCCAACGCTGGTCGTGAAATAGAGTACAAGGGTGAAAAAGACAAAATTGACTTTATTTGTGATTCTTCTACCCTAAAACCCATCAATGGCCGTATTAAGGTGCCCACTGGACCTGGCTTTGGTCTGGAATTGACCGCTGCTTACTTAAAGAATTCTGAGATCGTTGGTTGAGGTATCCAGAGTTGCTTAGTTCAAGCGAACCAAGTAACTTCAACACCATGTAGTGAACTCCAATGCTCCGCTTTATCAATAGGTAGTTCCGTAAAACTACCATTATCATCTCGGAAGTCTCTTTACTGTATATCTATTTTTTTGTATGCTACTGATAGATGACGGTGAAATAAACGTATGTTTACGACTCTTATTTCAAAAGTCAATCAATTTGAAAGCCTACCAACTCACCAAACACGGCCCCGCTCCCTCTCTCAAAATAAAAGATATACCCGAACCACTACCTAAAGCCGGAGAAATTCGGGTGAAAGTGAAGCGGATTGGTATCAACTACGCGGAGATTTTATCCCGGCGAGGACAGTACCGCTGGGCACCCAAGCTGCCTTACGTTCTAGGGATGGAAGCTTACGGTGAGATTGATGCGGTGGGCGAGGGAGTTGATCGGCAAATTGGTGAGAAAGTTATCGCTGGCGGCCAGTTCGGCAGCTACGCCGAGAAGATGGTTGTGAAAGATTATATGGCGTTACCCTCCTTAGATCAGTTTTCTCCCGAAGAAAACGCCGCGTTTATCGTCAACTATATGACTGCCTGGGTCGGGTTGATGAAACTGGCTCGTTTGCAATCATCAGATTCCGTGTTAGTGAATGCGGCGGCGGGAGGAGTAGGAACCGCGGCAGTTCAACTTGCCAAGGCAATGGGCTGTAAAGTATTCGGTACTGCCAGTCAGCCCGAAAAGTTACAGTTACTGAAAGAGTTAGGCGTAGATCATCCTATCAATTACCGAGAATTAGATTTTGCTTCGGTTGTTAGAGACGCTCAGTCGGGTGGGGGAGTAGATGTGGTGCTAGAGCTAGTAGGTGGTGAGACCTTCCGTAAAAGTCGTGGATTACTTAACCCGTTCGGCAAGCTCGTTATCGCCGGAATGGCGGGGCTTAACTGGAGTAAACGCAATCCGCTTACCTGGCCGCATCTACTGAAAAATATTCCTCAAGCTAAAATCCTACAAATGGCGCAGTGCTCTACCGGATTACTCGCCACTCACATCGGTTACTTGATTGAACATCGGGAAGTGGTGGAACAGGAGTGGAAGACACTAACTGAATACGTGCAGAAACACCGCATTAAACCTATCGTTTCCAAAGTGTTTCCGTTTGAGGAATTGCCCCAAGCGCACGAATACATTGAATCGCGCCAGAGCTACGGGAAAGTGGTGATTTCTCTCGATTAGTAGAGAATGTGGGTTATTAATTGCTGATGCTATATTACTCATTGCGTAGAGATTCTACTGGATTCATGGTGGCTGCTCGCGCACTCTGAAGGCCAACCGTAAGCAAAGTAAATGTTATGGTGATAAGTCCGGCAAGACCTACCATCCACCACGTCAAATGGATACGATACGCAAAATCTGCTAACCAGTCGGCTGTTAGATAATAGGCGATAGGAATGCTAAAAATAAGGCCAACCCCGGCTAGAAGTAAAAATTCTCGCGACAATAAAAACAAAAGGTGAGGAACGCTGGCACCCAACACTTTTCTGATGCCAATCTCTTTAAATCTTCTTACGGAAGAGAAAGCCGAAAGACCGATAAGACCGAAGCAAGCAATAGCGATAGATATTAAGGTGAATATCCTAATCAACTTTGCGAAACGGATTTCATGGTCGTACATATCGCCCATTTGCTCATCCTGAAAATAGAAATCAAAGTTTTTGTCAGGAAATACTCCTTGCCAAGCAGTTTCTAATTGGGCAACGGCTTCTTGAAGGTTAGCCGTTTGGTATTTAATACTCAAAAGAGAGTAATCTTTAATACCGTAAATCAATGCTACTGGTCTGATATCTTCGTGTAGCGAAAGTGTATGAAAATCTTTAACTACGCCGATAATGGTAGATTCCGCCCCATGAATTGTGATCCTTTTTCCGAGTGCCTCCTCCGGGCTAGCAAAAGCCAGTCGCTCAATCAGGGTTTCATTCACCACGTAACCCCGTACAGTATCTTGGTCAAGAGCAGTGATGGAAGTTTTTCCTGCTAACACCTCAAGGTTCATGGCATCTACGAAGTCATTATCAACCATAATGTACTCTACATTGAACCGTTCTTCTTCTGCGACTCCCGCATCCACTGAAGTAAGCCCAGCGGTACTGCTATTCCCCGACATGGGAGCACTGGATGACAAGCTGGCTAATTCAACAAAGGGAAACTGCTGTACGCTATTTTTCAATGATTCTACTTTTTCACTTGGTTCGTTACCATGAAGATCTACAACAAGGATCGATTCCTGGTCAAAACCCAGATCAGTATTCTGGAAAAGTTCGAGCTGACTAGCAATCACAATAGCTCCAATCGCTAGAGCTTGAGAGGCGGTTAGCTGAAAAGTGATCAGTACTCGACGTAGCGATAAGCCTTTGAAGGAGTTTGCTGCCTTTCGGACGCGAATAACATCAAGCGGCTGAAATTTAGATAACACTAATGCCGGATACACCCCAATGGCTACGGTGATGAAAAATAGCAAGCCCGCTAGAAATGCCAGTAGATCGGGAGTAAACGTAAATTCGTTTCCAATATTTAGATTGGTAAGTTCGCTAAAGTACGTAAAGGAAAGTTGGGCGAGTAGGATACCAAGACCTACAGAGAATATAGCGAGGAGTAACGATTCGGTCATGAACTGAGCAATGATATGCTTTTTCGTGCTCCCCAAAATCTTCCGCATTCCTACTTCCTTAGCTCGGGTAATAGCTTTGGCGGTTGCAAGGTTAACGAAGTTAATACACGCTACTGCAATTATAAACAAGCCAATTAGGCCAAGCGTCCACAGGTAAGTAGTACTAGTAGTGTAATTGTCCGCGCCAAACCGTCCATCAAAGTGAATAGCAGATAGCGGTTGAATAGCCATAGATACGAAGTCTTCCCCCCAAGCAGTTTCCATATACTTGGCATTGAACTGATCCAATGCGGGTTGTAAGCTTTCTGCAGTCACTTCCGAGGGAAGTTGAACAAAAGTAGTTGTGCTATGAACACCACCGAACGATTCGCTGGCAACTCGATCAAATGTTGCATAAGATACTAACTGCTCAAAAGGATAGCTGGTGTTGGGCAGTGGGTCTTGAATAACCGCTCTTACTTCCACATTAGTGCCATTACTAAGAGTCATGGTCTTTCCTAAAGCTGCTTCTGCGCCTCCGAATACCTTCTCCGCCAGCGATTGGGTAAGCACCGTTTGATCAACCTCATTAAGTGCAGCAGTAGGGTCACCGATAATCCACTGCGAGGCATCATTGTAGTAGTCAAACAGTTGAATAAACGCGGGATCGCAGAAAAGAATATCGGATTCAAACAGCTGATCCTCAATAGAAATGGAGTGGTTTTGGGAAGTGTGGATAGAAACGACTCGCTCAAACTCCGGAAAATCATTCCGGAGGGCTTCCGCCATCGGGTCGGGAGTATTCCCTACGTACATGGTGAATGTAGGGTAGTAGTAGTTGTTGGTTACTCTATAAATTTGCTCATTGTTCTGGTGATGCGTATCAAAGCTAAACTCGTAGCGTACGGTCAGAAAAATAATCACCGAACATAGGACACCTAAGGTGAGTCCTACAACATTCAATAGACTACTTCCCCACTGGTGGCGAAGGTTTCTCCGGGTAGTATTCAGAGTGCTTGCAAACAAAGACATATGACGGCTGGTAAAAAATTGAGAAGACTTAGCAGAGGTGACCAACCGTTATGCCAAACTATTAATTAGTTGATTATGAATAGGTTGGGATAAGTAAGCGGTTTTTTTACGCCATATACTGTGCAAAAATGAACAGTTATTGCCCGGGAATGAACAGGTTAAGATTTGAACCCATCACAAACTACTTCAAATTAGATATATCCAACTAGACCTTTATCAAGGTATTTACGTTATCCAAACACTCGAACGAATCACTCTGTCAATCAGAAATAAACCGCTGCTCTAAGTCGTTAAGCTTTCGTTCTAGCAAAGCTACTCGCTCTTCCAGAAATATTGGGGGCTTCAGAACGGTGCTGAAGAATCCCATCACTTTCCACAGCTCTAAAATATTGTCCCGATGAATTTGTAGGGTCTCATAGTTGGGATTATCCGCTCGGAAGTATAGCTGTTCGTCGGCATGATCGTAACGGCGCACAAAAATATCTTCTTCTGTTACGATCACATAAACTCCGTCTTTTACCAACTTTTTCTTCTCAGCTAGCGCAATGGGTGAGCAAGATAGAATATCTCCTTTTAGCAGCCCTTTGCGGTTTACTTCCATCGCATCATACTGTACTTCAAATGCTCTAGATTTATAATGCTGGGTATCGGGTAAGCGAACGTAAGGTAAGCGGTTGATGTAATCTTTATTCTGATAATTCACAATGTACTCAACGTAACTTCCGCGTTTCACCAGAGGCGTATCTTCTTTACTTAAATCCCGGTCGCTATCAGATTTTGCTTCTAAAGGCTTCTTATCATCTAAAATATCAAACTCCCGTAGCTCGGCTACCGAAAGTGCCTTAGTAAGCAGCGTGTCAATAGAGATACTAAAATAATTAGCAATATTAATAATGGTTTCTAGCTTGGGATCAGCCCGTCCCTCTTCATAAGCTCCAATGCTAGCTCGGGATATGTCAAATATATCAGCAAAGTCGGCTTGGCTGATATGTTTGATGGTTCTGATGGTCTTTATATTTTTTCCAATAATGGACATAATGAAATGTTTTTAACTAACTTTTTTAGTAATGCTAACTTTTTTAGCAAACGTCCGTATATTATATTAATTGCTATTTATCCGGACAAGGTAGTATTAAATTAAATCATCTTAGCGATGAGCATGTAGGTTTATTCAAAAAAATAGCGCGTTCATAAGCGTTTGCTTTCTTTTCTTTACAGCCTGATAAGTTTTGACAATTCGTCATTAACATATGGCTGGTTAAAACAGGATGCAATATGGTAGGAGTGCGCATGGAAGAGATTAAACCGAAATGTTATCAATCACCATTTAACCAATGTGACCATGAACATCTTCACTCGAATTTTTAAAATTGGGCAGGCTGAAGCCCACGACGCTATTAGCAAATTGGAAGACCCTATCAAAGTAACTGAGCAGGGCATACGCGATCTAAAAGTTGATTTAGAAAAAGCTTTGCAGTCGCTGGCTGAAGTGAAAGCTCAGCAGATACGCTCTAGTCGAGAGCTAACTGCTTATCAGAAGCGAGCCACTGACTATGAGCAGAAAGCAGTATTACTGCTGAAAAGAGCTGAATCTGGCGAACTGGAAATGACTGAAGCGGACCGCCTTGCTTCTGAAGCACTCCGGCGGAAAGAACATGCCGATAAAGACGCAGCTCTGCATCAACGCGAGGCTCGTCGTTACGATGCTTCAGTAGAACAACTGGAAAATACCGTAGATACGCTGAAAGCGAATATCACTACCTGGGAAAATGAATTACGAACACTGAAGTCGCGAATGAAGGTCAATAAGGCTACCAAAACCATTAATAAACAACTGGCTGGCATTGACTCTAGTAGCACCGTTTCTATGCTTGAACGAATGAAAGCTCGGGTAGAAGAGGAGGAAGCCCTGGCCGAATCATACGGTGAGATCGCCAACCAGCCAACTACCGTCGATGCGGAAATTGAGCGAGCACTAGATAGCGGAAGCAGTCCTTCTACCGATGAACGCTTGCTAGAGCTTAAAAAGCGTTTGGGACTTCCTGAAGCCTCAAAAGCTGAATCTTCCGATGGAAATAGTAATGAAACTGACTAACTTATATAACTAAAACCCTCAATCCCATGAAAGAACTGTTCACCGCCGCGGCGTCGGCACCTAATCTAATTCCAACTTTGCTACTGGCCTTTGTGATGATCTACTGGCTGGTAGTACTAGTAGGAGCCATTGATATTGATTCGCTAGATGTTGATGTCGATGTGGATACAGACGTTGACGTGGATGTAGACGCTGATGTCGACGGTGAACTTTCTGGTGGGGGATTTGATGGGGTGTTAGCCTTTTTCAACTTGGGTCAAGTACCGCTGATGGTATTTCTTACCTTTTGGATTCTGCCCGTTTGGGTGTTATCCGTACTAGGGAATTACTATATCGGTAACACCTCATTCCTGATTGGTCTATTGGTTTTACTACCATCCCTCATCGTAGGGTTATTCATCGCGAAAGTATTAACCAATCCGTTAGCCAAGGTTTTCGGCAAGCTCAACCAAGAATCTAACGAAACGGTGATCGGGAAAATCTGCACTATTACTTCGCAGGCTTCGCACCAGCGAGTGGGACAGGCTCGAGTAAAAACCTCGGGTGCCCCTCTGTTGCTCAATGTAAAAACTTACGAAGGGGTTTCCCTCGATCGGGGTGACACCGCCATGGTGATTGAGCAGCAGCAAGGACGTAACATTTATTTTATTGAACCTTATATCGACTAAAACTTTACTCACATGGAACAATCTATGTTATTATTCGTCGGCATCATCGTAATCGTATTTCTCTTTGCGATCGGGATTGCCGTTATCAAAATGTACCGCAAAGCCTCCCAGGGACAAGCCCTAATTGTCACCGGAGGGGCGGGTGGAGCAAAAGTGTCATTTTCCGGTTTGCTGGTAATTCCAGTACTACACCGTCTAGAGGAAATGGACATCACCGTAAAAACCATTATGATCTCCCGAACCGGTAAGGACGGTTTGATCTGTAACGACAATCTTCGGGCTGATATTCAGGTTACCTTCTTCGTTCGGGTAAATAAAACCAAAGAAGACGTTATTCACGTTGCCCAATCTATTGGTTGCGATCGGGCATCTGACCCTAAGCAGTTGGAACTGCTATTTGATGCTAAGTTTTCCGAAGCTCTTAAGACGGTGGGTAAACACTTTGAGTTTGTGGAGCTGTACAACTCTCGGGCAAACTTTAAGGATAAAATTCTGGAAGAAATTGGTACTGATTTGAACGGCTACATTCTGGACGACTGCGCCATTGACTATCTGGAGCAAACTCCCTTAGAGTACCTGAATGCCGATAACATTCTAGACTCAGAAGGTATTAAAAAGATTATTGATCTTACCTCTCAGCAGAAGATTCAATCCAACCTGATTGAAAACGAGAAGAAGAAAACCATCAAGAAGCAGGATGTAGAAGCCGAAGAAACCATTCTACAACTTGAAAAGCAGTTGACCGAGCAGCGTGAACGCCAGGAAAGTGAAGTCACCAATATCAAATCGCGGGAAGCTGCCGAGCGGGAGAAAGTTCGACAAGAAGAACGCAAGCGTTCCGAAGAAGCCCGCATTCTGACCGAAGAAGAGGTTGGGGTTGCCGAGCAAAATAAAGATCGTCAAATTCTGGTCGCTCAGCGCAATAAAGAGCGCACCGACGCTATCGAGCTAGAGCGCGTAGAGCAGGCGAAAGCGCTAGAGGCTACTGATCGGGAGCGAGTGGTAGAATTAGCTCGCATTGAAAAAGAAAAAGCCTTGGAAGAAGAACGAAAGAATATCCAAGAAGTAATCCGGGAGCGGGTGATGGTAGAAAAAGCTACGGTGGAGGAAGAAGAGAAAATAAAGGATACGAAAGCCAAGGCCGAAGCCGACCGAAATAAAGAAGTGGCTCTAATCAACGCTGAAAAAGAAGCGCAAGAGTCGTTGGTGAAAGAAATTAAGGCCGCTGAAGCCGCGAAGGAAGCTTCCGAACACCGAGCTAAGCAATTGATGATTGATGCCCAAGCCGAAGAAAACTCGGCTGAGCACAAAGCCCAAGCGATGAAAACGATGGCGGAAGCCGAAGCTGCTCAAAATGCTGCTATCGGTTTATCTGAAGCCCAGGTGATGGAAGCCAAAGCCGCCGCTCGTGAAAAAGAAGGAGAAGCCGAAGCCGGAGTCATTGAAGCTCAAGCCGAAGCCGACGCCAAAGGTATCAGTCTACGCGCGGAAGCTCAGTCAGAGGCCGATGAGAAACTTGGATTAGTTGCGGCGCAGATTAGCCTGGAGCAAGGAAAATCTGATGCTGAAGTGATTGAGACCAAAGCAGCGGCTGAAGAAAAGCAAGGTATGGCCGAAGCCCGCGTGATGCAGGAGAAGTATAAAGCCGAAGCTGAAGGTATACGGGAGAAAGCCAATGCTATGCAGGTACTAGATGGCCCTGGTAAGGAGCATGAAGAATTTAAACTTCGTCTGGAAACTGAGAAAGCCCTGGAGCTGGCTAAGATCAATATTCAGAAGGATATTGCCGAAGCCCAAGCATTAGTCATTGGCGAAGCACTGAAAGCCTCTAACATTGAGATCATTGGTGGGGAAACCATGCTGTTTGACCAGATTATGGGTTCTATCGCCAAAGGCAAAGCCATTGACGGAATGGTTCGGAAAAATACCACGCTGTTGGATATCAAGGACACTTTCTTCAATACCAACGGCGGGGGAACCTTCAAAGACAATCTCAAGAAATTCATCAGTCAGTTTGGAGTATCTTCCGAAGATATGAAGAACCTCACCGTTTCAGCGCTGATCTTCAAACTGATGAATCAGACCGATCAGCCGGAAGTAAAAGGCAGCTTGACTAAGCTAATGGATATTGCCCGTTCTGCTGGATTAGCCGATGAGCCGGTCAAGAATATCAAGTTATAACCAACCCTCACCCTGTGGTCGGTCAGAAGCCTAGCTGTTTTTGATCGGCCACATTACTCTAAACATCTACACTATGCATACTGATACTAAATCAATTAAAGTCAAAGGAATTAGCGTTCCGGTAATTCTTTTTCTAGCCGGCATGGTAGCAGGTTACTACATGAGCAGCGGAAATACATTTTCGTTCGAGAGCAATGAAGAATACACCAGTGAAAGCATTTACTATACCGACTCTGGTCAGTTTTTATTTCCAGTTTTTGTCTTACCCTTCTAACATCGAGGATGGAATACATACTCAAGAAATAGGTGGTGGTACTTATTTAAACTAATATTTACACATAAATAGAATTCATGATGGGAGCCAGTGGAGTAATCAGTGCGATGAAGAAAAGCTATGAGGATAACCGAGCTTTGCTTCGCCGAAAGAGCACATTTGAAGTTTTGAAAGATCATCATAAAAATAGCACCAGTTATCGAGTAAATATCGCTAATAACTACGAAGCGCTTAAACAGCTAAGACAAGAGCAAGAAACTAAAAGAAAGAGGGTGGGATGGTACACCTTGCTAGTTGCTATTAGCCTGGTAGCTGTACTATTATCCGGTTGGAATCTTCTATACTAATCGTGTAGATGATTTCTAAACAACCATTTATTTAACTACAAACATACAATGCCCAATCAAGATACATCTAATACTACTTTAGAAAATAGCACCTACGAAATTCTAAAGAATCGCTTGCAGCAAAGTGCGACTGATTTGCGGGAACGTTTAGGTAAACTAAACGAAGCTCGTAAAGAGGTTTTCGGGGCAATTGAAACTACCCTGATTGCTACCGAGCGGGTGCATACGGCACATAACTGCATCCCCTACGATATGGTGCCGGTGGGCGAGAACTTCATCTTTGGGTACAATGTGCATTTGGGACTAAAGTCGCAGGTAGAACTATCGGATGTTTTTAGTTTGTACTCCTATAGCGATCATAGCTTTCACGAGCTGGACTACGAGCTGATTAGCAATCCTACGTTTCAAGATGACTTTCAGAAGCTGTACAAGTACTACAAAGACACTAAGTTTGTCCGCTTTGTGCTGAGCGAGCCGTTTGTATACATGGTCTTTCAGATTAGCAAAAGCGCTAGTGACATCAAAGCGTTCAAGTGGGAAATTAAGGGCGATACGCTGGTATATCGCGATAACCGTAGTGAGCACGAAATCTCGGTACCCGAACAGCATGCTTATCGTTGGAAACGAGCTACCCGCGATGATCAACGAGCCGGAAAGCATCCGCATATCTCGGTAGCCGACCTCGTATTTGTGGATACACTCGACGGAGATTTAACTCTGAAAGTAGAAGACAATACCGATGCCGGGCAGGGAATTTATCAAGAGCCGGTTGATAATCCCGACCAAACGCTAGACGATGCCGAAGTTTACTACTCGGTGCTGGATAATCTAGTTCTACTGAAGATACGCCCTTATCAGGAAAAAGCCTACCGCTATTTAGCGTATAACGCCAAACTTCAAGAAGCCCGTCGCATTGATGCCATTGAAGAAGCTTGTATCGTACTACCGGATGATCAGGGCATTCTGTTTCCGAACGGTTATTATCTGCAAACTGGAGAGTTCAAAGCTTTTGAGATCAGTCAGGATTCGCTGGTTTACGAGAAAACCATTGCTTCACCCAACGGAGAAGATTTTCTCTACATTTTCTATAACCAGAATCACCATCAGTACCAATTACTGCCCTACAACATCATCAATCAAGAAATTGCTAATCCGATGGTGGCCCACGGTTTTGCTATATTTGAGAACGGTGAACTTTGCTATTTCAATGCGGATGATGAACCCAAAAAGCACCACGCCATCCGCATTTGGCAAACCCCTTTCGTCGGGTCAAATTATCCACTTTCGTCTCAGAGCGATTCTTTTCTGTACAAAGTCGGCAACAAAGATATTGTGCGGGCGATGGCCGAATGTCAGGCACTACTTACCTTGATTGATAAAGGCGAAAATTATCAAAATCTGTACGTAGATCTACAACGACAATCTACTACTTTGTTAGACACCTACTACTGGCTAAATCGAGATGAAGCTCAGCAAATTCATGAACCGCTTACCGCCCTTCGTGATACGGCATCGGCAGCCATTGATGAGTTTGAAAAAGTAACTAGCATTCGGCAGAATACGCAACAACAGGTAGCCGAAACCACTCAAGCGGTAGACCAACTACTGCGCGAGCTGAAAAGCCAACCGAAGAAACATATCCAAGAGTTTGTACACGCTTTAGCTCGGTTGCGGGCGAAAAGAGGTGAAGTGATTTCACTTCAAGAATTACGCTACGTAGATGCTGAAAAAGTAGAGGAGTACGAGAAAATACTAGCCGATGTAGCTCAGAAAACTGCGCAGGACACCGTGAAGTTCTTGCTAAAAGATGATGCGTTGTCACCCTTTACTCAACAGGTAGCTGAATTTGAGCAGGCACTAGTCAAAGTCGGTAAGGTTGTAGACATTCGGGAACTGGAGAAAAAGATTGCGGGTTTTTCGGGTGAACTGGAAATGCTGATGGAAGTGGTGAGTAACCTAAAAATTGAGGATGCTACCCAAACCACCCAAATTATCGACCGTATCTCGGTCATCTTTACCGAACTTAATAAGCTAAAAGCCCAACTTAAACGTAAGCGGAAAGAACTGCTCGGTCAGGAAGGAAAAGCAGAATTTTACGCTCAGTCCAAGCTGATTCGTCAGGCACTGGTTAACTATCTGGATGTAGCTGATACCTCTGAAAAGACCGATGAGTATCTCAATAAATTGATGGTACAACTGGAGGAACTGGAAGGTAAGTTTGCCGAGTTTCCCGAAATGCTCAACCAGATCAATGAGTTACGCGAAGAGATTTATAATGCCTTTGAAAGTCGTAAGGTCCAGTTAATCGAATCCAGAAATCAGCGGGCGAATGCATTATTGCAAGCGGCCGATAGAATTCTAAAATCCGTACAGCACCGTTTATCCTCATTTTCGTCAGCTTCCGAACTTAACGGCTACTTTGCCTCGGATTTGATGGTGGAAAAAGTCCGAAGTATCATCACCGAACTGCAAGAAGTCGGGGATACGGTAAAAGCTGATGACATAGAGAGTCGGCTGAAATCCACTCGCGAGGATGCATTAAGACAACTAAAAGACCGTAATGAACTCTACGTTGATGGAGCACAGGTGATTAAGTTGGGTCAGCACTCCTTTTCGGTAAACATTGCTGAAGTAGCTCTGACTACTGTAGTGAAAAACGATCAATTGTTCTATCACATTACCGGCACTGATTTTTACGAGATGCTTAATGATGCCGACATCAATCGTTACCAACCTTACTGGAACCAATCGTTAGTTTCGGAAAATCAGGAGGTGTACCGAGCTGAGTATTTGGCGTACCAACTCTTTATGGCAGCTGAGTCCGATGATGAAGCGATAACGCTTTCGGCAATTGTCGAGGAATCAAATGAGAAAGTATTAAACTGGGTGCAGCAGTTTGTCGCTAGCCGTTACGACGAGGGTTACGTGAAAGGTGTACACGATCAGGATGCGATGCATATTTTACAACAACTAGCGCGTATTCATCAGCAAGCGGGATTGCTGAGGTATACTTCCGAAGCGAGAAGCTGTGCACTGATGTGCTGGCAACAGTTTGTGGAAAAAGAGCAGCAGCAACGATTGAATTTTCAACTCAAAGGAGCGGGGGCTATTCTTCAGGTTTTTCCGCACACCAAAGAATTTAATCCGGTGCTCAACCAGATTCAGGCCAGCATTCAAGACTTTGTTCAGCAAACATCGTTGTTTGATGCTTCGGTGATTGTTGAAGCCAGCGAGTATTTGTTCTACGAGCTAATTGGTGATGATAAATTTACGGTTAATCAACAGGCGATTGATCTGAAGGAAGCTTTTGAGAAGTACTTGGCGAAGCAAAAGGCTGAAGCGAAGTACCGCAAGTCCGTCAGCGATTTATCTGAACAACCCTGGGTGCAGTATGACCTCATTCGTAAGTGGGTACAGTCTTTTGCGGAGCAAGCTGAGCTAGATACAGCTTACGTTTCTGAAGTGGCGGCACTATTGTTTAATCCTAAACAAAAATTAGAAACGGGCAAAGTGAATCTCAGCACTACGTTGGAAGATATGCAGGGCAACCATGCGGGCATCGAGGACGGTAAATACGAACTGTACTACCAGACATTCTTTCAGAAGCTTGGTGATTTTCATCAAGAAGCCGTACCCGCTTACCGAGATTTTCAGCAGCGAAAGCGAGAGCTTACCCAGCAGTTTACCGAAGAATTACGACTATCGGAGTTTAAACCGCGGGTGATGTCGTCCTTTGTGCGTAATCGCCTAATTGATCAGGTGTATTTACCACTGATTGGCTCTAATCTAGCGAAACAAATCGGAGCTACCGGAGAAAACAAACGCACCGACCTGATGGGAATGCTACTACTAATTTCCCCACCTGGTTACGGAAAAACCACGCTAATGGAATATTTGGCGAATCGGCTTGGCTTGGTCTTTATGAAAATTAATGGTCCAGCTATCGGTCATCAGGTAGTATCGGTAGATCCAAGTCAGGCACCTAACGCTGGGGCACGAGAGGAACTGGAGAAGCTTAACCTAGCCTTTGAAATGGGCGATAATGTGATGATCTACCTGGACGATATTCAGCACTGTCATCCTGAGTTTTTGCAAAAGTTTATCTCCCTTTGCGATGCCCAGCGTAAGATTGAAGGTGTGTACAAGGGGCGCAGTAAAACCTATGATTTCCGAGGAAAGAAAGTCTGCGTAGTGATGGCAGGAAACCCCTACACCGAGAGTGGTGATAAGTTCCAGATTCCGGATATGTTGGCTAACCGAGCGGATATCTATAATCTGGGCGATATCATTGGCGACTCTGCCGAAGCGTTTAAGCTAAGTTATTTAGAGAATAGTTTAACCTCTAACCCAGTGCTGAGCAAGCTAGCTACCAAAAGTCAAGCTGACGTTTATACATTAGTAAAATTAGCGCAGGGTAGTTCAGCGGAAGGAGTAGAGTGGGAGGCTAATCACTCCGCCGAAGAGATACGCGAATACGTAGCAGTAATGCAAAAACTCATTGCCATTCGGGATACGGTACTTACGGTGAATTTAGAATACATCCGCTCGGCAGCTCAAGCCGATGCGTACCGTACTGAACCACCGTTCAAACTGCAAGGCTCTTATCGCGATATGAATAAAATGGCTGAAAAAGTTGCCCCTATTATGAATGAGACCGAGTTGGAGACGCTTATCAATACTCACTACGAAAACGAAGCCCAGACCCTGACCTCGGGAGCGGAAGCTAACTTGCTCAAGTTTAAAGAACTACACAGTGCTTTAGAAGAAGAAGCCCAGCAACGATGGGACGAAATCAAAGCAATCTTTCAGCAGGAGCAGCGCAAGAAAGGTTTTGGAGAAAATGGTATGGGACAGGCCGTAGCCACCATGGAGGACATTTCAGAAAGCCTGAAAGGAATTGCTGAATGGCTTCAACGGAAAACGAATTAAATGCGGAGAAGATACTAACGTGAGTGAACATAGAACAAGCCAAACGAAAAATGACTGACTTATTGCTAGGCCAATCATTGTTTTACGTTCCCAGTAACTTACAGCCAAGCTATTTTGTATTCATCGAATTCATCGCCTTCACTTACTTGCTTGAGATAGCTGACTTGGGGTGAAAATACTTTTGTCTTCCGAATAAGACCTTCTAGTAAACCCAACTGTAAGGTACTATTGAAGGTCTGTGTCCGTCGCATAATGATGTGCTTGGAATCAGTTTCTGCAATTTCCCATCCCCGATTTTTAGGATCCTGAATCATGATAGAAGCTACCTTCACCAAGGCTTCCATTGCCTCAATTGGAGTTGGGTTTTCGCTAATCATTTTTTGGGCAGCCATACTCTGGTAAGCGGTCTCGCCAATTTTTTTGCCAATCAGGCGGGTATTGGCCTCCCCAATCTCAGATTCAACCCATTGACACATATCATTATACACTTGAATAGGTACCTGATTCATCGGATTGCTAAGGTCATACTTTGCTGCCATTTGCTTAAGGGCAGCCTGATCTGATTTACCATTGTACAGGGTAAGAATGTCGCTAATAAATGCAGCAGCTAATGTTACATCTTTTGTGCAATTATCCATAAATATTATATTTTAATTAGACAAACATGTGTACGACGCTATCTTATCAAGAATAACACCATGATCATTTCTATTGTAGACGCTGAGTAGCTCCCCTATGTAAGATATGTTCAGTCATTGCAATAATCTATTGATTATTATAATGCATCTAAAGAATGGCATAGCGCCACACGAAGAACTCAGAACTGTTGGAATGAGGTTGAATCTGTGTTTCAAGGAATAGCGTAAGCAAGGCTTCGGATAAGATGGTATGGGACAGGCCATTACCACTAAAGAAGATATTTCCGAAAGATCGAGAAGCACTGCTGAGTGGCTCCAGCGAAAGGCACCTCGTAATTAGAAGTTTTGCAAATCTAAAGTCTGAACATCAATCTAAATCTCCCACTCATTCGGTACTTCTTTCTTCGTAAGATTTTGATAGCTAAACCTGATGCTACCAAGGCTCCCGAAGCAATAAGTACTCCTTGGTTCCAACTGAATTCATTATCCATGATCACCGAATTATTAAAATGATCAATAATGGGAAACAAAAGGCCAGCAGTTATCAGTTTATCTGAATAGCGATCCTTACGCTCTTTTTGGGAATACACTACCGTCACATTGGCTAAATCTATGATTGCAGTTTCTATAAGAATGCTGTTGTTCTCAACATCAAGCGACCCAATAGTACCTTGATAGATTGCATCATCATCTTTAAGCTTAAAGACGAACCAATCGCCGGGGTAAAATACTTCCTTGGTTTTTCCCATCGGGGTTTTAACTGCCAGATGGATTTGTCCAAATGCAGGTACTAAAAGGCAGAAGCTTACAATAAATAATACTAATCTCAAGCTTTGAGAATATAGTGTTTCAAAAATAAATCACTTACTAGAAACGTAGAGCACACGATATTCATTGTAAGGTAGTCAGTTCGATTGCAGAATTAAGCAAACCGGACTAGGTACGGATAACTCGGTACCAGTAGGAGTAAGCTGACCCGTTTGCTGGTTGCGCTCGAAGAACACGATATTATCAGTATTTTGATTAGCAACAAGTACAAACTCTCCTTGAGGATCAATAGCAAAATTACGAGGGGTTTCTCCCTTAGTAGATTGATGTCCTTTCGGGGTAAGCGTTCCATCCTTTTCGTTTACTTCAAATATTACCAAACTGTTATGACCGCGATTGGAAACATAAAGAAACTTACCGTCGGGACTCAGGTGAATATCAGCCACAGTGTTATTATCCGCAAATGAATCAGGGAGGGTAGAAACTCGCTGAGTTTGGTTAACTCGATTTTGCTCCAGATCCAACGTGTGTACACTAACGGTAGAAGTCAGCTCCTCAGCTACGTATAGAAAACGGTTATCAGCCGATTTAGTAAAATGACGAGGTCCACTGCCGGGTTCGGTGGTAATTGCAAATTCTTCTACAGCTTCCGAATCATCCATTCGATACACTTTCACCTCATCTAAGCCCAGATCAGCGGTGAGAAAGTAGTCAGTCTGGGGCACTGCCTGAATGGAGTGTACGTGGGGTGCTTCCTGACGGTTTGGATTTACACTACTCCCGGTATGCTGAACCGAATCGGCTAAGTTACCCACGTGTCCATCATTTTCAATCGGAAAGACTGATAATGAACCACCACCGTAGTGCGAAATGTACAGCCAGTTCTGCTCATCATCTACCGCCACATGGCATGGACTTACCCCGTAGGAAGAAACCTCGTTCAAAGGTGATAACTTACTTGTCTTTTCATCAATAGAAAAAGAGGACACTGAGCCCCAGTCAGGATAATCTTTAGTTCCACCTCGGTTAGTTGAATAGAGATAACTATTGTTCGAGCTAATTGCTAGGAAAGATGGGCTTTCGGGCGTACTCGCTGTTTGAACTAGTTCAAAAGAGTTATTATCTCGGTCAAAGGAATAAACATAAATCCCTTCACTACCTCGCACTGAGTAAGTTCCCACGTAAAGGGTTTCCTGAGCAAAAGCGGTAAAATTTATCCATAGTAGTAGAAAAACAAAAATAAAGCGATTCATAGTAGTAGGTTAGTTGTACAATAATGAGGAAAATTACATTAAACCAGGTTTTTAAAAATAAAGAGAGAGTTTACGATAAACAAACCTATAAACCTGAACCTTTCTAAAAAAGAAAATGTAACTTTGGCGGATAGAACATGATGTGATCTGCACTTCTTTTGAACTGCTTTGCTACCTGGTGCTCTATTTTATTACTTTATTTATTATTATTTATTCTTTTTATGAATTTATTCGTAGCAAAGTTAAGTCCTTCCACTACTAGTGAAGACTTAAATGATCTTTTCGCTGAATACGGAGAGATTGATTCGGCCAAAGTGATTTTTGACCGGGAAACTGGTAATTCTCGTTGCTTTGGTTTTGTTGAAATGCCTGACGATGAGGCTGCTAATCGCGCTATCTCTGAGCTTAACGAAGTTGAGTTTGACGGTAGCGACATTGTTGTAAAAAAAGCTCGTCCTAAAGGCGAAGGTGGTGGACAACGCCGCTCTAACTTTGGCGGAGGTGGCGGATACAACAGCCGGTACTAAGATATTCCGAAGCTTGTATTAATGCGAAAGGGAAAAGCTACATGCTTTTCCCTTTTTTTATGTCCTTTAGTGGTCAATATTTGATTGAGAAGCGTAACATTCCCAATAAAGCATTTTCTAGCGTCGGATCTGCTCCGGGGTTGACGATATACTCCAGGTTGGGCTGAAGAGTGAAATAATTCCCTAACGTCAAAGTATAATTCATTTCTACGATAGCCCGATTACTCTCCATTGTGCCGGTAACTTCCTGCAATTCTTGGTTGATAAAAGAGTTAACCATTCCAAAGAAGAGCACATCCTGATCACGCTGCGGTAGCAGCCCCTGGTAGGTAAAACCCGCCGAGTTATACAGATCAAGCAAGTTCTGATTACCCGATGCCATACTGATTTGGGCTAATAGCTTCAGTCCTTGCCCAGGATGATCGGATTCAGGCAGTAGCATATGATCAGCAATCAAGTAACACCCGCGGTTGCCTCGGATCAAGTTGGCTACCTGAGTTACATCGGGAAAGTCACTGCTATGGTAGAAAAAACCCAGTTTATATAATCCGGTTTGGGCACCCCGTTTATTATTTTTGTAGTGAATTTCTCCCACTAGATAGACCGACTCGTCCAGGTTCCAGTGCAGGTTATAAGGGGCTTCGTCAAAGCTAGTAGAAGCCCCAGCGTAGGCTGCTGCCTGCACCGTGATTTGATTAACGTTATACTTGGCATATACGGTAGGTATGGTGCGGGGAAAAATCGAGAACGAATAGCCAGCATTGGGCGTAACGCTGGGATACATCCCGAAGGCCGAGTGGATGGAACGTCCGGCGGAGGAACTTGTACCGAACGAAGAGTTCATATCGTGCTGCCCTACTAGTAAGCTGAATTTTCCAAAAGTGTGGCGGTACTAGAACTGAAAAAGCGCGGTTCGTTTGGGAGTCTCGTTTCGTGAGATAGGCTGAAAATCGCCAATCAACGTAGTGAAGGGAGTTCCTCCGTGGGCATTTACTCCATTAAAAAAAAGCTCTCCTCCCTTCCAAGGACCGACTTTCTTGGTATCAAAACTAACAGTTAAGTGTACCAGACCGATATAATCCGAGCCAGTTTTTACCCCCCCCCATGGAAATTCTGCACAATGTCACCCTGAATTTTGGCTCCAAATGTAAACGCATTGGGAGTGGGAGAATCAGTGTCATACTCAGTTTTAGATTCCGAAGGCTTTCCATTAGATGCATCCTGAACCAAGGCCAGAGAGGCTGTTTGCTGGGCTAAAGCCGCTACTGCTATCAGCCGCAAGGCTGATAATAAGAGAACACATTTCCTTCGGCTTGAAGAAAAGATGCTTAGTGGTATTAAGTAAAATTTCATTCTCAGCTAAATAAAAATTTATTACCTAATTCTCACTCTCAGCTATCTGTGCTCTCCTCATAGCTTCCTGGGTTGCCTCCATTTCCTCAAGATTTTGACGTAATTCCTCCTCTTGGGCTCTAATATTCTCAGCTTGTTCTTGGGTTTGTTCCAATAATAGCTTGGTTTGATTATTCATCTTGATCGATGAAAGTGTAGAAGCTATTGTTTCAGAAAGACTTTCTAGAAATTCTATTTGAAAATCTTGTACTTCTTTGAAGGATCCAATTTCCAAAATTCCGTATACTTGCTCGTTATAAACTAGTGGTAGGACTACGATATTTTTGGGAGTAGCTTTTCCCAATCCAGACCGGATGCTTATATAATCCTCCGGAATTTCCTTAAGATAGGTGATTTCCTTTTCTTGCCAAGCCTGCCCGACAATGCCATCACCGGGCTTAATAGTGGCGTTCAAATACTTAGTTCTTTCCCAAGCATACATAGCCACTTGCTCAAGATGAATATTCTCTTTGTCTTCTTCATTTACTAGAAATAGTACCCCTTGGTTAGCTTCTATATATTTTATTAGGAATATGAGTATGTTATTACTAAGAAGCTCCAGATCAGATTGATCTTTACGTAGGATGGTACCCAATTGGTTAAGGCCATTAACTGTCCAATTTCTTTTCTGATCTTCTTCTGCTACTTTTTTAAGTCTATCTCTCATCTGCACTAAGGCATTGCCTAATACATCTGTATTGCCAGTAGGCTGGAAATCACCTTCAAGATTACCTTCACCAATTTGTTCTGCAAATATACTTGCTGCTCTTAGATTCTGATTTAGCTTATTTCCCGCCAAGATCACAGCGTTGAGTTCGTCAGACGACTCCTTTAATTGTTCAGTAAGCTCACCTTGACTCAATTTGTCGAGTAGTTGGGTAGGCGTGGCTATTGATTGTTCCAGACGTTTGAATAAAAAATAGGCAATTAGTAAAGATAAGAAGACTGTACTCAGCGATAAGGCAATGAGGATTAAACTAGTACGACTGACACTTTTATTTAAGTTTCCAATATTTTCGTAGATGTATTCGGTTTCTGTAACCAATAAAGGGTCAATTGCAGCTTCTATCTGATCCTTAATAGGATCAATTTTTTTCCTTATTATATTGGCAAAGTAGGCTTTATCCTCGGTATTAGCTTCATACAGATTAATTAGTTCAGAAATTGCTGATGAGTCTACTATATCTGTATTAATAGCTTCTATGCTAAGTTCACGGTTCTTAGATAGGTAATCATCAACTTCCTGTTGTAATTCATCATATTTCGGAATTAGTTCTTCAAGTTTCTCGATGCGCTCGATGTTGTCTTTAAGATCAAGGTTCTTTTTTAGCCCAATGAGCACATCCAGCGATGGGTAAATATCTTTTTCCCAAATAGCTTGGCGTTGCGAAATAAGGTTTTGATTTCGGCTGATGAAGTAGGCTTTTTGAACAGCTGATGCTTTATTAAGGCTTAATAAAATTTCCTGCCCATTTAGTGCCAGTGGCAAGGTAATATCTTTTACTCCTTTACCTAGCTTTAGTACATTACTATTTTGCAAAAGTACAAAAGCAATGGTGATGGAAAGGAGGACAATAAATGTTGCAATTAGGAAGGTGATTCTTCCTTTAATCGAGTTTCGGTCTAATTGAAGTTTCATACGCTAAGTGGTTTTTCACTTGATTGTTCTACTTTTCTAGTGCTCAATTTTCCGCTGTCAATAGTTTTCTCAGCTGATTTGATGATCTACTTAACTAGTATACTATCGGTTTGACAGACGCCTATTAAAAGTTGATTATGAGGGTATTGGCAAACAGTTGTCGGTATACTAACCTTTCAAAAAATTCCTCGCTAAAGTGTTTATACCGCCGATGCTAAAACTTACACTATCAAAAAAGGTAGTAAAACTTCTCTCTGCGATAAAACAAACTTACCCTCCCTAACTATTTTTCACTATTTGTTATGAAGTCATTTATTACTATGTAATAGTTTGAGACTATATAAATAATACTTTCGGTTTATTCCCGCTATCAGCTTACTAGTAGAAAATTAGCCTATTTGTCATTCACCAAGGTATGAATAATCGTGCTGCAAGTAAGATTAGACTGATACCGCTAGAGTAATTTTTGGGTAGGAATCAAGTAGTTTTCATTACTTGGTTTTGTTGAAATCCCTGACGAAGAAACTGCTAATCGGCAAAATTCTAAGCTTACAGAAGCTAAATTTGACTAAAGTGACATTATGGCAAAAAGTGTGTCTTTGAGGCAAAGGTGACTGATCGCATTGCTTTCATTACAAGGGTGATTACGATCACAGTTGTCGGCACTCAGATACTCGAAATTTGTGCTAATGAAAAAAGGGGCATATCATAGTTTGCCCCTTTGCTTTTCGAGGGTAAACAGCTAAAAATAAGCTTATAAATCAGAGCCTCGTTTCAATATACTCTTCGTTCTAACTTGCTTCCCCTTCCATAATCTGAGTAACTACCTCAGGGTTTAGTAGGGTAGAGGTGTCCCCTAAATTACTAGTGTCTCCTTGGGCAATTTTCCGAAGGATGCGACGCATGATTTTACCCGAGCGGGTCTTGGGCAGTCCTGGTACCAATTGAATTTTATCTGGTTTAGCAATCGGTCCAATAATCTGACTTACGGTTTGCCTAATTTCGTTGGCTAAGTTCTCTTCCGAGCGGTCGGTGAGGTCGCAGATGACATAGGCGTAAATACCCTGTCCTTTAATGTCGTGTGGGTAACCCACTACGGCTGATTCTACAACTTTAGGGTGCTCGTTAATGGCATTTTCTACTTCAGCAGTTCCCATGCGATGACCAGATACGTTGATCACATCGTCTACTCTTCCCAGAATTCGATAGTAGCCATCTTCGTCTCGCTTCACGCCGTCTCCGGTGAAGTAGAGTCCCTTGTAAGTAGAAAAATAAGTCTGTCGGCAGCGTTCGTGGTCACCGTAGGTGGTACGTAGCATAGAAGGCCAGGGGAATTTTATGCATAGGTTACCCTGTACGCTATTACCCTTCAATTCCTTGCCATCGGCATCTACAATAATGGGTTGAACACCGGGAAGGGGTAGAGTAGCATAACCCGGCTTGGTAGGGGTCACTCCAGGGATAGGTGAGATAAGAACACCTCCGGTTTCGGTTTGCCACCAAGTATCTACCAAAGGGCATTTTCCCTTACCAACATGGTCGCGATACCAGTTCCAAGCTTCCTCGTTGATGGGTTCACCTACCGAGCCAATCACCTTGAGCGATTCTAGGGAGCAGTCTTGCAAAGGTTCTAGTCCATAGGCTTGTAAGGCGCGGATAGCAGTTGGAGCAGTATAAAACTGTTTCACTTGATACTTATCCACTACCTTCCAAAAACGGCTAGCATCGGGGTAGGTGGGAACACCCTCAAACATGAGCGTAGTGGCTCCCGCTAATAGGGGGCCGTAGACAATATAAGAGTGTCCGGTAATCCAGCCAATATCCGCCGTACACCAATAGACATCTCCCCGGTTGTACTGAAAAACATTCTCAAAGGTGTAGTGGGTGTACACCATGTAACCCCCACAGGTATGTACTACTCCTTTGGGCTTTCCGGTAGAGCCGGAGGTGTACAGAATGAAGAGCATATCCTCCGAGTCCATCTCCTCGGCTTTATTTTCGGTAGATATACCTTCGGTTACTTCATGCCACCAAACATCTCGATCAGGCTGCATGGTAACTTCGGTTTCGGTACGTTTCAGCACAATTACTTTCTCAATTGAGCTGGTATTTTCTAGCGCTTCGTCCACTACCGCTTTTACCGGAATAGTCTTCTTGCCCCGGAAATTACCGTCGGAAGTAAGTACAACTTTCGCTTCACAATCATTAATACGGTCGGCCAGGGAGCTGGCAGAAAATCCGGCAAATACTACTGAATGAACAGCGCCGATCCGGGCACAGGCCAGCATCGCTACTGCCGATTCGGGAACCATCGGCATGTAAATGATCACTCGGTCGCCCTTTTGTACACCTTGTTCTTTGAGCACATTGGCAAACTGGCAAACCTGTTCATGTAGTTCGCGGTAGGTGAGGGTTCGGTTTTCTTCTTCGGGGTTATTTGGTTCCCAAATAATGGCCGGGCGGTCACCTTGGGTGAACAGATGACGCTCGAGAATATTCTCAGTGATATTTAATTTGCCGTTGACAAACCATTTTACGTTAGGCTCATCAAAGTTCCAGGTAACTACTTCATCCCAATTCTTTCGCCAATAAAATGATTCGGCAATGCGAGCCCAGAACTGTTCAGGTTGTTGTACACTTTTTTGATACTCGTGAATGTAGCCGCCAAGGGTTTGTATTTTGTTACTCATGGTTAGGTGTTGGTGTAATGAATAATGAGTAATGACTGATGAATAACGACTAATGATAGTGGCTTTTCACTAATTATTAGTCATTACTCATCAATCATTATTTGCTTAGGTGAATATGCACGTTTTTAGGAAAGGATGCAACCTAAGGATTAGTGGGCTACAGCTTCCCCGGCACCACGTGGGTAGCGGATGTCTTCAACTAAATCTTGTACATCGGCAGGAGGTGGAGCTGTTATCTGGCATATCACGAGCGAGACTACAAAGTTGACTAGCATCGCAATAAAGCCGAAACCTTCGGGAGAGATGCCAAACCACCAGTCTTCGGCAGTACCACCGCCTAGTAATCCAAACTTAAACTTCAAGATGTAGAAAATCATTGTCAATAAGCCAACGACCATTCCGGTAATGGCTCCTTCTTTGTTCATTCGTTTGTAGAAGATACCCATAATGATGGCCGGGAAGAAAGATGCTGCTGCTAATCCAAAGGCTAAGGCCACGACTGCCGCTACAAAGTCAGGGGGATTAATGCCGAAGTAACCAGCTACAATTACAGCGACTGCTGCGGCTCCGCGTGCTGCCCATAACTCACCTTGTTCGGATATATCTGGCTTCAACTGTTTTTTAACTAAATCGTGGGCAATGGAAGTAGAGATTACAAGTAGTAGTCCAGCAGCAGTAGAGAGAGCGGCAGCGAGTCCACCTGCGGCTACCAGGGCAATTACCCAGTTAGGTAGGTTGGCAATCTCGGGATTAGCCAAAACCATAATATCCCGGTCAGGTATAAACTCGTTTTGCTCAGCATCGGCTACGTACTGTACCAAACCATCATTGTTTTTGTCCTCAATCGTGATTAGGCCGGTAGATTGCCAGTTGGTAACCCAGGTAGGTAATTCGTCAATAGCGACATTAGATACTGAGTTAATCATATTGGTGCGGGCAAAGGCGGCGATTGCGGGAGCGGTAGTGTACAGAATAGCGATAAATACTAAAGCATAACCCGCTGAAATTCGGGCATCTTTTACGCGGGGCACTGTAAAGAAACGTACAATTACGTGGGGTAGTCCGGCAGTACCTACCATTAGGGCTGCGGTGATACAAAATACATCAAATACACTTTTGCTACCATTAGTGTAAGCGGCAAATCCTAGTTCCTGATTTAGACCATCTAACTTTTCAAGCAAAAAAGTATCAGTGCCCGCAAGTGTAGAACCAAAACCAACTTGGGGTAAAATATGTCCGGTGAGTTGGATAGAAATAAAGATGGCGGGAACCATAAAAGCGAAGATCAGTACGCAGTATTGAGCAACTTGGGTATAGGTAATACCTTTCATACCACCAAGTACCGCGTAGAAAAACACGATAGCCATACCGATGATTACACCTAAGTTAATATCTACCTCTAAGAAGCGGGAAAATACCACGCCTACGCCTCGCATTTGTCCGGCTACGTAAGTAAAAGAAACGAACAAGGCACAGATAACGGCCACGGTTCGCGCCATATTAGAATAGTAACGATCACCGATGAAATCGGGAACGGTAAATTTACCGAACTTACGCAGGTAAGGAGCCAGAAGTAAAGCCAATAGTACGTAGCCGCCCGTCCAGCCCATAAGATAAACGGCACCATCGTAGCCCATGAAAGAAATCAGTCCAGCCATTGAGATGAAGGAGGCGGCTGACATCCAGTCGGCGGCGGTTGCCATGCCGTTAGCGAGAGGGGAAACCCCGCCACCCGCTACGTAAAATTCTTTGGTAGATCCGGCTCTTGACCAGATAGCGATACCGATATAGAGGGCGAAGGTAAGCCCTACCAGAATATATGTCCAAGTTTGTACATCCATGATTTTAATGATTTGTAAGTAATGACTAATGACTGGTGAGTAATGATTGATGATTAGTGACTAATGAGATTTACTAATCATTCGTCATTATTCATTAATCATCAAAGTTTATTTCTCATCTACGTCGAATTCTTTGTCGAGCTTGTTCATCAGGCTGACGTACACGAAGATGAGGATCACAAATACGTAGATAGAACCCTGCTGAGCGAACCAGAAGCCAAGTTTAAAGCCACCAAATTGAATATTATTTAGGGCATCAGCGAAAAGGACTCCGAATCCGTAGGATACTAAGAACCATACGCTGAGTAAAATAAGGAGATACTGTACATTTTTTTTCCAGTAGCTTTTTAATGATTTTGAAGAATCTTCCATGGTAGGTTTAGTTTATTGAAAAACAAAAAGTAAGAATAATCTATAAGAATACATGAAGTTGCAGAGTCAGGACGTCAGCTCCAGCGGTTTCTTCTCCGCCAGTGGGCGTCTGCGTATTCTGATACTCCAAGGTGAGTTTACTATTATGTCCATTCATAAAGTAGTTAAGTCCCAGCTTGAAGATTTGCGAGTTAGCATCATAAGCTTCGGGATTTCCGTTAGCGTAAGTTACATAAGGCATAAGGCGATCTTGGGATCCTTCCCCGGGCAATAAGTAGCCAAGCTGAGCGTAGAATACGCTTCCTGTAGCAATAGTGCGGGCAGGATTAGCCGCTGACTTTACATAGTTTGGACCGAAATCGTAGTTATAATAAGCTAATAAAGCATTAATAGCTGCGCCCTTACCACCGATAGGCGCATCGTAGAAAGCATCTACCGCAAAGTGGTTCACATCGTAAAATTCAAAGGTGTTGGAGCTATTACCTGTGACAGTACCGCCTCGGTGGTGAAAGAAGCCAAATCCCAAATTGAATATATTTTTAGTTCCTAAGTAGGTGCCTACAAAATAAGGAAGCTTATACGACTCCATATCTAGGAAATTATAGTTGAAGTAGCCCTGAAATACCAGTCCGTTCTCGTCCAATCCTAAACTATCTACGGCTAGTTTTCTCCCCGCGTAGCGAGCGGCACCTTCTACGGGAGTGGGGCGGGTAATATCCAGAGAGTTGCTAAGCGCATCGTTCAGGGAAACCCGATAATGAGCTCGCCCTACCGTTCCTTTGGCGTAAGCACCCAGATGGCGAGCAAACTGATCCGATAAGCCCAACTGAGCCCAGTTGAAAATAGGGGCGTCGAGTGTCATGAAGTTTAATGTGGATTGACTAGTTAGCCGGGATAGGCCACTCCAGTAGTGGAGACCAACGCCTGCGTAGTGATTATCAGTCAGTTTGTACTCACCCCAGACCCCGTGGAAGAATAGCGAAACATTGGTTCCTTCACCCAAAGGATCGAGGCCGGCAGCACTCTCGGAGTTCATGCCGAAGTGAGATAAGACTAAGAAGCGGGGTGAAATCTGGGCAAATGCCAGAATTCGGGCTCGGCGAATAGAAGGTGTTACCCTAAATTCATCATCACCACTTAAATTATTGGTACGTAGCCATAATTGATTCCAAATGATAAAACGGATGTAGGCTGCGCCATCCTCACTCAGATTCAGGGTGAGGGGCTTGTAGCTGTAATTAATGCGATTTTTTTTCTTTGGTGGTTCTTCTTGGGCATAGGCAGTCGACGAAAGTAGACAGCAAGCTAAAAAAAGAACCATGTTACGTTGAAGGGACCGATGCTTTTTCATTAGATTGTTGCGTTTTGCTTAAGGGAGTAATTATTAATTACATCAGGGCGCCCGTCATGAAATGACTTGAGAAAGGTCAAAAAAAAATTTAGAAAGAAAAGCCAAGTGGTAGTTTTTTGCTAATGCTATAGATATTTTTCACTCTTTAAATCGCTCCCACTTTATTAGCATATATTTGTCGCCCACTTCGGTTACAATCATTCCTGCCCCCTGAAGATTATCGGGCTGAGAGAAAAATGCGCTTAATTCGTGGTGATTAAGCACTTTATAGGTGGGGCGATAATCTTGTTGGGCGGGTGCTTTAATGCGATACTTGCGTACCCAATTCATTACCGAAACGTGGCTGACCCCTAGCAATCGTTCAATCTCACGATAGCTAATTCCTTCTAGATAGAGCTGTAATGCTTTGATAACGTAATAGCTATCAATCTGCTTTCCTAGCTTATTCACGGTGAATGAATAATTACAGCGTTTACACTTATAACGCTGCCTGTCGTTCACTATACCACTTTTTACTACGGAATTAGATTGGCAACGAGGGCACTCAGGGTAAGTCAATACTAAGGTAGATTAGTTATCTATATCTATTTAGCATATATATAGCAATTTAGCAATATTTTAGGTGAGATATTTGAAAATAAACCAAAAATAGAGCTGAGAATATTTCTGATTTTAACAATTTAGGAATATCCGAGAATGACTTTACCAATTACCCATTATACTTGCATATGTGATCACATGCCTCTGTGAACGGTGTATATACTGTTAGCGGCTATTTTTACTTTATCCAGCCGACTTTTTTTCTCCATTCATCATATTGCTGATTTCTTTCTTCCGAATTCGTTGGTGGAAGTTGGCTTTCGCTTTTAGCCTGGGCTCTCATGATCTGGGTTTGTTCTTCCAGCGTGTTCAGCGCGATAGATTTTCTTCTTTGATTTACCTTGGTTAAGTCATCAAATTGTTTCGGGCTTAATTCTCCATTTTCGTCCCAATCAAATGAAGTTCCGTAGAGCTGTGGTTTTCCCTCAAATGAGGCTATTCGGTCAGTTAGATAGGCAAGGTTTACTGGGTTGGCTTTGCCTTCGATGACCGCAGTGGCTAAGAGTTTAGCACATTTTTTCATGAACTCAGGTTGCCCAATTGAATGCTGTATAATTAGCCAAGCAGCTTCACTTGCTTCTTTGCCTACTTTGTCAATGGTTGGATAACCAATTGAATCTATTATCTCATTTAATACTACAGCATTTCTATTGTGCAATGCTGCCATTTCCTCATTGTACCCTGTGCCAAGTTGCCCACTTTGAATAAGTCTGTCCCGCAGTGCTAAGTCCTCATTTTTCAGCGTAATAATTTTGTAAGCAATTTTCTCGAGTTCCATCTAACGGTGGAGTAAAAATCTAATGCAGAGTTATAAGTACTCACTATCAGTTTGATAAAGTCTTTATTAACAGGCTCGTATATAAGTAGTTGCGAAATTTCACCGGATAATTTTCGCTCAAGCGCAAGTTGATCTCCCAAAAATCAACCCTATCAACATGGTAATTACCTGCTATT